>ERZ1292642.1630-Hain-H14-01um-R1-1630-length-10418-cov-9_pt1 | contig 10418 bp, 19 predicted proteins | sample MGYA00564403_ERZ1292642 | MGnify/ENA primary metagenome ERZ1292642 (study PRJEB36523, sample SAMEA6512643) | groundwater metagenome | collected 2019-01-09 | study: AquaDiva: Metagenomics assemblies of 32 groundwater samples | reverse complement strand
GGGTATCGCCTTCTTCTGCACGCCGCGACCCACGACGACCGACGAGACCACCGCGACCAGCCCCGCCACCTGTTCCGGCCCCAGGTCGAGTTCCAGCTTCTTGGACGCCACGAGCAGGACGCCAGTCGCCAGCGTGGTCCAGAACTCCGTGGTTCGCACGCCCGCACGCACGCTCGTCCCCGCGCTCTTCGCGAGGGTGCGGTTCGCCGCGTAGGCAGCCACGAGGGCCGCGACGCCGACGACGTGCTCGGCCGGGAGTTGCTGCTCCGGGGGCAGCGTGCCGTTGACCGCCACCAGCACGGCCGTCAGCACGGCCAGGATGAACTCGGTCGTCTTCCCCAGCCTCTTGTCGGCGCTCGTCATGTTTCTCCCACGGATGGTTCAGTCATCGGTTTGAAGTTGTGGACCAGGGTCGGCGCCCAGCTCTTGTCGATCGCCTCGCGCATCAGCCGGTCGATCCAGCGTGAGAGCGTCATGTCGCTCTTGGCCGCCAGCGTGCGCGCGTTCACCAGCACCTCTTTCGACGAGAGGCGCACGTGCATGACCGTCTCGCGCTGCGTCGTGGCCCACGGTCGATCCTTCCACACCCTCTTCTCTTTCGACACCCTTCCTCCTGTCGGCGTCTTCGCGCCCGTCGGCGTCTTGGGGCGTTTGCTCATGCGTTGAATGTAAGGTGTACGGGCTCGTTCATACAACTATTACGCCGGTAGCGGTCTGCACTGGCGTCACGCTCCGCCCACGAGGGCTATGCGCGGCGCTCGCGACGCTGTTCTATCGTTTGCATGGCGAAAAAGTTCATCGGCGCGTACTTCGGTGGCCTCAAGGATCTCGGTGTCGAAGGTGGGGCTGGAATCGTCTCCGCGATCGTGTGTGATGCCGGTCAGCGCTTCATCCCGTTCCAGGAGAGGGATGACGGGTCCAAGCGCGAGTGGCTCGCGCCTACCGTCAAGCTGCTGACCGCGGTGGTCGTGGCACCGGTGATCGCGATGTGGGCGCCCCGCATCGGCATGGGCTTCGGCGTCGCCATCGCTTCCGAGGGAGCCAACCGCCTCCTGCAGTCGCTCCTGCCCGAGAAGGCGCGCAAGGCCGTCTTCGGCCAGGTCGAGATCCAGCCCCTCGGTGGGCCGTCCTCCTCCGCGTACTACCCCCCCACCGTCGACGTCGAGCCGGGCACCGCTGACCAGCGGTCCGTGCTCCTCGGTGAGCAGATGAACGGCGACATGGGGCAGGAGGCCACGTCCACCACGATCGTCCCGCTCGGCGGGTTCGCCGACGCTTCGCCGGTCCTCCTGGAGCGCGTCATGTCCGCAATCGGGTAGGGCCGACGAGGCCACCACCAAAACTTCCCAGAAAGGTCAGAGAAAACCATGTCGGCTACCCCCTCGATCACGACCGTCCCCGGCAAGCCGGGCGTCCTCAAGAACACCATCACCGGTGAGGAGTACGACATCGGCCAGGTGACGGAGGACAGCTTCTTCGACACCCAGGCGGCCATGCCCACGGTGAACGTCAGCGGGCAGACCATCACCGCCGGCACGCGGAAGTCGTACTTCGACGCGCTGAACACGAAGAACGGCCATCACACGAACATCAAGCAGATCCGCGCGATCCCCCAGGGGAACGTGCTGACGCTGACCCGGATCGGCTGCGTCCTCTCGCAGGCGATCGGCAACACGGTGCTGGACCCGGCCGACGCCCAGAAGGTCGTGGCGACGGGCGCGATGGAGTTCAAGCTCTCGGAGCAGAAGATCGCCTCCGGACCGCTCTTCAAGTTCCCCGGCGGGTACGGCGTGGTCGGCTCGACGACGCAGAACAACGCCGGTGTCGTCTCCAACGGCGTCGCGAGCCCGGCGGCCATCCCCTCCCTCTTCATGCCGCAGCCCGTCCGCCCGCAGGACGCGCTGAACCTGGAGCTGCGCTTCGACGGGGCGGACTGGGTCACCAGCTACGCCGCGCCCATCCTCGCCGGGCCGGTCTACATCCTGATGGACCTCCACGGGATCGTGAAGATCGCGGCCATCCGCGGCTGATCCAGCGCGCTGCACAAGACCGGCGGGGAGCGGACACCTCCCGCGCTCCCCGCCGGTTCTTTTCAGGGAGGTCGTGAGGAACGACCAAGATGCCGCCGCCCGAACCGCAGGCCCGCACCCGCCCGGCCACCCCCGAGGAGGTCGCGCGGCTCTCGTGCAGCTCGCCGTTCTCGCAGCTCATGCAGGACTACATCGCCGCCCACGGTGGGTCCGGCATCTTCCTGCCCGAGGGCAACCGCTACCTGCACGCGAGCATCCCGCTGCTCTCGCTCCTCACCAGCGCCATCTCGACGGCGAAGGACCGCTACCTCATCCCGCTGGACTACCTGTTCCTGGGGACGTCGATCCGCGCCGAGGTGCAACCCCTCCGGATCGACCTGGACTCGATCGCCTACGCCGGGTCGACCATCACCAACCCGCAGATCGCGCGGTCGTTCCGCATGCAGAACTGCCGGGTGAGCCTGCAGAACACCAGCCGGTCGCAGTACATGATCGGTCCGCGGGGAACCAACGGTTTCGACGCCTCGCTCGCCACCTTCTCCGAGTCCGACGGCGGCGCGCCGCTCAACATGGCCGACCTCGGGGTCGCGGGTCTCGTCGGTCCGGGCGAGACGCTGGAGTGCACCGTCGCGCTCGCCTCGACGACGTCCACCGAAAACGCCACCGGCGCGCGCTACGGTCTCATGGTCTCCGGGCTCCTCCTCTACCTCGGGCCTTCCAACCGCGCGAAGGCGTAGATAGGATAGGGTCGTGGCAGGTCCCGGCGTCCCCTTCCAGGTGCTGCGGTGGTTTCCGGCGAGCCTCCCCGGCGCGCCGTGCCCGCCCGAGCGCCTTGAAGCGCGCGCGCGGGCCCGCGAGGACGCGGTCGCGAGGGCCGTGCGCGACCGGGTCTCCCGCGTGCCGCTGCCGCAGGATCCGCCAGTGGGCAGGCCCTCTCGCGTGTCGCTGCCGCAGGACCCGCCGGTGGGAGGTCCGGGCCAGGCGCTCGCGGAGGCCCTGGGCTCCGGCGGTGATCTCGCTTCGCTGCTGCGCCGGCTGACGGACGCGCAGTACGACGCGGCGATCATCAGCAACCTGTCCGCGTTCGCCCTGGGCACTCCGTCGCGGCCGCTCATCATCACGCCCGGCACGGCGCTGCTGGCGGCGGACAACCAGATGGCCGACCGGCCCCTCTTCGTGCGCGTCAAGGCCGCCACCGACGGGAACGGGGTCGCGACGAACCTGTACGTCGCGGGAAACCGGTCCGATGCCGCGAGCGGGTCCGCGACGGCGCCGATCGCGCTCTACGCGGTGGCCCCGACGGTGGAGTTGGTGTTGAATGGCTTCGGCCAGGTCTGGGTGGACGGCACGGCGCCCGGCGGCGCGGCCACGTTCACGGTGCTGGTGACCACGTTCCAGATCAACGGCCGGAACACGGTGTACCCGAGATGAGCGACTTCGAGCGGAAGTTGCGGTCGATCCGCGTGCTCTTCCGAGCGCCGGACACCCTCGCACTCTACGGGATCCCCTACGACATGCGAGAGGGACAGTCGCCGGGGGACCTCTGGCGTGGGCGCAGACAACCGATCGTTTACGACCAAACATACGGCCGCACGGAGGCTGCACCTGGTCCGAGGGAGGACTGGATCTGGCTCGGCACCCCCGGTTGGTGGGGCACCATGCCAAAGCAGGAGCAGAAAGCCGTCGAGGCGTTTCTTGCCGAGCACAAGGATTCGATCCCCGGCGGACCCTATGAGTGGGATCGTATTGAGGGTGACGGCGATCTAGGCGCTGCCGGCGAGGGGAGGGGGAGCAAGCTCTACAGGCTCCGCGAGTTCCGGCAGAGCATCAACGTGTTTCCCGTCGTGCGCGACTTCTTCGACTCTACAGGCAAAGAGCGCCAGGCGTGGCTGCGCGCGCTGGCGAAGATGGAGGACGCACAGCTCTCCACGGTCGCTTCCACGGCGAACGCTCACGGCACGGCTGGCGCAAAGGAGTTGCAGGAGGCGGCGCTTTCGATCCTGCGAGAGAGAGGGCGAGACATGGATGGCGACGGCGAAGACATCGAGGCCGAATTTGAGGAGCCCGACGAGGGCGACTGGACCACCGAGGACCACCGGAAATTCTACTCCTACGGGAAGCTCGTGCTGTACCTGCCGGCCGACACCGGTGAGTGCGAGATGTGGGCCGCCATCGAGGCCCGCATGAAGAAGGACGGCTTCTGGCCGAACGTCTGGTTAATCAGTGACCACGGGAACTCGCACCTGATGACGAACCCGGGCAGCAAGGTCTGCCGGCCGCCGCGGAAGAAGAAGGGCAAGAAGAAGCGCGGGGCGAAGGTGCACAGAGCGTGAGCGCGCTGGTGCCGAGAAGCCGGCTCTGGACGATGGGCGCGCCGGACGCCCCGGTCGTGCAGGGCCGCGTCGTGCGCCAGACGTTCACCGTCTACGCGCCGGTCCTTTCAAGCCCGACCAACCTGAACAAGCAGGTCGACGCGGTCGTCGAGCGCATCGGGAAGGGCTCCTGGGAGGTCACGTCCTACTCGGTGCGCTCCGGCGACCAGTTCAAGGCGATCCCCCTGCTCCCGAAGTTCCTCCAGCCGACCGTCCAGATCATGAAGTTCGTGGTGCGGCGAAGGGACGCCGCTCAGACCAGCCGGGAAGCCGCCATGTCGGTCGTGATGGCCGCCGCGATCCAGCAGGGGCTCACCCTGCAGTCCTTCAAGGACTGGGTCGTCGAGATCAAGGAGGAGATCGTCGAACCGTCGATCCCGACCCTTCCTAAGGTGGCCGGGGTCACATGCGCCGCGATCCGGGCCGCGACGGGGCTCCCGTGCTGGCTCGTGCTCGGAGGCGCCGCACTGGTCGCCCTCGGCGTCGGGGCGCTCGTCGCCTACCCCTACGTGGCGCCGTTCCTCATGTCCCGCCCGCGGCGCGCGCCGTTCGGGGAGGCGCCTCGCCGCGCCGGAAACCAGCGCGGCGAGGCACCGGTTCGGAGCGCGCCGCCGTCGCGCCGCGCCGGCAACCAGCGCAGTCTGATCGGCGCCGCCGGGCGCGCTTGCGCGGGGACGGGGCCGATCGGCGGCGCGCGGCGCAACGAGTGCCTGCGGAGATACATCCGCGAGCACTCGTGATGTGGCGCCGCCGCGTGAGCCGAAGCTGGCCGACTTCGACCACTGGCCGTGCAGTTGTCCCGCGAGCCAGCTCCTCCACGAGTGCGGGTGTACATGCGGCGCGTGGACGATGGCCCTGCGGGCTCATGCAGGCGCACTACAAGCCCACGCCACCGCGAGGCGGGAGAAGCGCCGCCGGCTCATGGACTTCCTGATCCGCGCCCCCGCCCGGCCCGTCACCTTCCGGTCGGTGTGCGACGACTGCGACCATCCGCCACACGCGCCCGACGCGTGTGATCACCTGAACTGCTTCTGTGGGTGGTGACGCGTCACGGCCGCAGCGCGCGAAGTCGGGCGAGGTGCTGCTCAGCCGTATGCAAACGGGCCGCGGCGAACTTGAGGTTTGCCTCTTCTTCGTAGACAGCGCGCGCGAGAATCTTCGCGACGTCGAGCGCAGCGAAGACCCTTTCGGCGTCTGCCGCGGACCGGACGTCTTGGAATCCGTCCTCCATGGAGTGGACTTTCACCCAGACGAGCTGCGCATACTCGTCGATCGTGCCGTCCGGCTCCGATAGGTTCCCCAACCATAGCGACGAGTAGAACTCGTCCGGCAGGCGGGCCAGGGATCCGACGTAGTAGCTGTGGTCTACCTTCAGGTGGAGCGGTGGCCGGTGCAGCCAGCAACTCTGGTCGCGTGGGTCTTTCACGGCGAAACCTCGCGGATCTTCTCCCAGTGCCCGGCGTCCGGATCGAAGCACCACCACTTTCCTCCCGCGTAGGCCGTCGGGGGCGCGGTTGGTGCACCCGGCCGCGCGAAGCCCCCGCTCGCGGACAGGACCTTCGCGGTCCGCGACACCGACCGCTCGACGTCGTCGACCACCAGCCGGATGAACTCGTCGTGCGCCCTCACGTCGGCCACGCAGGCGGCCAGTTCGCGGTCGGCACGCGAACGCGCGCGCACCGTCGCGGCCGTGGCCCCGAGGGCTATTCCGCAGCCCACCAGGCAGACGACCTCGAAGAGGTGGCCGAAGCGTTCGAGCGGTTTCACGCGCGCCCCGCGACGTTCTTGTTGATCCACTCCAGGACCGAGGGACGCTCCCGGAGCACCGCGGCCAAGATGCCGTCGGGTCGGAGCGTGGCGTCTCTCCGCACGGCGCACAAGAGTTCGACGTCGCGCGCGGAAAGGGAGATGTTCTCTAAGATGTTCTCTCGGCGGAGCAAGTTCGCAACCTTGACTTTGATGCCGATGCGCACCATCAACCATCCGAGACGGAGCGGGCTGATCTTGGCATCGCTCCCGGCGGGCGGTCTCACGGGCGCTCCGCGAAACGCTTGAGGCTCGCGTACTTCTCGTCTCTCGCGTGCCCGTCCCAGCCGCCGTCGAACGTGCTCCACGAGAGTGCCTCGTAGTCCCGCGCCTGCTCCTCGGTCAGGCGCCACGACACCTGACCGGTCGGTAGTTCGACGAGCAGCGCGTGCGTGAGCGCCCAGCCGTCGCGGCTCTCTGCTGGTTGATGGAGCTTCGTCAGATTCACCCGGTAACCCGCGTCGAGCGCCATCCGCGCGAACGCGCGCAGCGTTACGCCCCAGCCGGCTTCCGTCGCGCCCACGTGGAGCAGCCGGGTCATTTCCGCGGTGTCGTTCATGAGCTGCGGGCGGAGCGCCTCGATCGCAAACACCGCGAGGTCGCCGCACGTGCGCGGCATGTGCTGGAGTTCGTCGGGAGAGAGCGTCGACTGCAGCGCGTCGCGGACGCGGACCCAGTGCGTGTACAGTTTGTCCGTGTGGTCCATCACGCGCTCCACAGCGCCGCGGTGACGGCGCAGTCCTTCGCCTCGCGGAGCTTCCGCAGGCATGCGCTGCGCTCCGGGTTGCGCGGCAAGTTCACCGTGTTGCCGTCCTGCGCCGCGATGTTCCAGGCGAGATCACAGAACGGCTTGCTGATGAGGCTCAGCCGCGGTGGAAGGTGCCCGTAGAAGAAGAGTTGCAGCATCGGCTCCTCGCGGAGCAGCTCGCGCTGTGCGGGCGTCAGGTCGTCTCGTGTCATTATCCCTCTCCTCCGGTGTCCTGCCAGCCGTCAAGCGCCGGCACGTCCCAGCTCATGCGCCAATCGATGGCGCGGTCCATCGTCACCACGACGCAGCCCGGCGCGCACTCCTCGAAAGAGCCCTCGTTGCCGCAGCCCGGGCACGCCTGGTCCGGGATCCACGCGCCGTCCTCTTCGCCGTCCGCACTCACCCTCCACAGCAGGTGGCAGCCGGCGCACATGTACTTCTCGCCGTCCCAGAAGTACTCGTCGCCCGGGCCGAAGCCTTCCGGGTGCGCGCGGCCGCGGCCGTCGCGGAGCGGGTCGTCCGGGACCACGGTTCCCTCCACGTCGTCGCCACATTCCGGGCAGGAGAGGGGCATCCTATTTAGACTCCTGCACCGCGAGCAGGCGCACCCGGGCCCACGTCGCCTCCGCGAGGCCCGCGGCGTCGGCGCGCCGCTTCACCTCCGCGCGCTCCTCGGGCGAGAGAGGCACCGTCAGGTGGGCCGTGCGCTTCTTCGCCGTCGGCAGCTTGCGGCGGCTCATTCCAGGTGCTCGCGTCGGGTCATTAGCACGGCCGCGTTCAGGGACGAACGCACCCCGACGAGCATCACGCTGTTGCAGTCGCCCGGATTGTCGACCCAGACCGGCGTGCGTTCGCTCATGATGTAGTTGCCGCCCTTCCAGCCGGTGTGCGTCGACCTGATCGTGGAGCGGGCCCGCTTCAGCAGATCGTCCCCAGTCCTCACTACTGCCATCATCGGTGGATCGTCGCCGATGTGCGCCGTGCCCAGCGCGAGTTGGTCGTAGTAGCCCCGGTAGCTGTTGAAGTGGGTCGGGTAGAGCCACGGCATCTCGAACGTGACGGGCCTTGCCAGTACGTCCGCCCGCAGCGCGTCCAGCGCCTCGATGAGGTCGCCCAAGGTCATCTGGGGCGGGAGCAGCCTGCGCTCCAGCTCTGCGACGAGCCTCTCGGCGTCCTCGGTGCCGGCGCGCCGGATGATGTCTACCGCGCGGGGAAGCACGTCGTCCATGTCCCAATTAGTCCCACGCGAAGTGTTCCTTGTCAACACCGGCGTCACGCCTCCCGCGACGTCCGTCGCGGGCACGGCATGCGGGCGGTAGTCTTTCTCCTATGGCAAGATTCAAGGCCGCCTCCCCCTCCCGCGCCCCGTCCGTCCCGTCGCGCAGCGTCCCCTACGCCGCCGCAGCCGCGCGCGGCGCCGCGGCGCTGAACATCCGTCCGGCGCGCTCGGCCGCGGCGTACACCCCTGCGTCGCGCCAGCCGACCGTCGTCACCAACGACGCGTCGCAGCGCTTCGCCTCCCAGGTTGGCGCGCAGAAGACGGCGCTGCAGAACACGGTGGAGACCGGCCTGAGGACGCTGCCGGCCCCCATGCGCGCGCGCTACGAGGCCGAGGTCGGTGCGCCCGCGGTGCACCGCCTTCCGAACGCGCCCGGCCTCGCGCGAAACCGGCAGGAGCAGGCGCTGCGCGCCGCCGCGAACGCGAACCCGCACGGCATCCGCGAGCAGTCCGTGCGGCGGATCGCCGTGAGCCGGCAGCAGGCCACCCAACTCGACGCGGAGCTTGCGTCCGCGGAGCGGGACGCGCGCGCGGCGGCGAAGGCCGCGGCCCGCGCCGACAAGGACGGCGACCCCGCCGCCGCGCACCACGCGCGCCGCGCGGCCGCACACGCCAGCGCCCGCGCGCGCGCCGCGGGCCGGGGTCTCTACACGGTCGGGGCGAAGGGTCTCCGCGAGTCCCTGAACGCGGGCGCGATGCGCGCGCTCACCAAGGGCGGGAGCAACGCGGTCGGCGCCGCCGTCGCCCAGCGCGTCCTCGACATGCGCCTCCAGGCGCCCCTCCCGAAGAGCGTGGCGCTCGTCGGTGACTACGCGCTCGCGCAGCGCGCGGTCTCGGGCCCGTGGGTGCTCGGGGAGATCGACGTGCGCGGCGTCGCGGACCAGGCCCGGGAGTTGGCGGCCGGCGCGCTCGGCGTGCGCCGCGACGTGGCGCGCGAACTCGACCACGTCCAGGCGGCCCTCCTGCAGTCGGCGGCGCGGGCGGCCCGCGGCGAGTTCCGGGTGGCCGCGGCCTCGTTCGGCGCCTCCCCCGACGATGTGCGCTTCTACTCCCGCCCCTACGCCCTCGGCACGCTGGACGGGCTGCTCGACCGCCTCTGGACCTCGGCGCAGCCCGCGGTCGAGGCCGGGGCCGAGAAGCTCGTCGCGGACGCCTCGAAGCAGGCGACCACGCAGCTCGTCGGCAAGCCGGCGAAGTCTCCGGCCCGCGCGACGGCCAGCGCCGCAACGATGACGACGTCGGAAGGTGGCGGCTGGAAGAAGTACATCCTGCCCGGGCTCGCCGTCGCGGGTGCCGCGGGCGTCGTGACCGGGGCGTGGTTTGCGTTCAAGAAGTAACGAGCGAAAGGGAAAGACGAAGATGGCCCACAAGGTGAGTTTCAAGACGAAGCGCGGCCGCCGGGTGTCCTTCACCGCCGGTACGGGGCGCCGCAGCCAGAAGGTCAAGGCGTGGCAGCGCGTCTTCGGGAAGGCCGCGCGAAAGTGCGAGGGCGCGGGCAAGGTCGGATCGAACAAGCGCGGCGTCTGCATGGCGAACGCCCTCAAGAAGGCGAAGTAGGAGGAGGCGATGTCCACCCCGCAGCCCAAGACCTACGTGTTCGCCTCCGAGGCGAAGGTCCGCGCGCACCTGGCGGTCCTAGGGGCGGTCAACGTTCCCGGCTCGCGGAGCGAGTACTCCGCGCGCGGTGGGAAGCGCGTGGTCGTGAGGCGGACCGACCGCGGCTTCGTTGTGCAGGTGATCCCCCCCGGATGCGCGTGCTGACGAGAGACCGATGCTCAAGCGGAAGAACAAGCGCAAGCAGTCGCCCCGCCGCTCCGCCCCCAAAAAGAGGCGGGTGGTGACGGACACGCGCACCCGCGTCACGCGCACGACGTTCGGTTCTTCTCCGAAAGAACACCGGCGTCGCTACTCCGCGGCCGCCGGACGGACCCAGGGGTGGGCCGAAGCCCTCGACGCGTCGCTCGCCCGCGGGGACTGCGGCGGCGCGACCGGGGCGCTGGTCGAGTTCTCGGCCGCCGTCGGACGGGCCGACGCCGAGGCCCGCGGCGCCGGGAGCGGCGTCGCCGCGGTCGCCCGCGAGCAGCTCGCCCAGGCGCGCGGGCGCTTCGCGCGGGTCTGCCTCGCGCCGCGCCGCGGCCACGGAAGGCCCCGCCGTGGCTGAGATGGGCTCCGACTACGTGATC
>ERZ1292642.1280-Hain-H14-01um-R1-1280-length-12131-cov-4_pt2 | contig 10425 bp, 20 predicted proteins | sample MGYA00564403_ERZ1292642 | MGnify/ENA primary metagenome ERZ1292642 (study PRJEB36523, sample SAMEA6512643) | groundwater metagenome | collected 2019-01-09 | study: AquaDiva: Metagenomics assemblies of 32 groundwater samples | reverse complement strand
GGAAGCCCACCTGCCAGTGCAAACCCCAGTATGTCCCAAGCCTAGTACAGGAGGCGGTGCATGGCACAAGTGACAGGAGGCAAAGTAGCGTTCCGCAGGACGGTGCAACCAGCTGACTATGAGAGCAAGTCAGCTGAAGTTGAATTCAGCTTTACGCTTGCAGAGGGAGAGGACCCCAAGCAGGTTGCAGCTGAAGCTATGGTTGTTGCCAAAGACGTGGTCCTCAGGACATTGGGGCTGCGCAAACTGCGGAGGGAGCAGTGATGTTCGGCAAGAACGAAGTCGTAGGTCGCAAGCACTTTAGGTCAGCGCTCGACTTCGAGTTGCTGGTGACGTCGATATTCTACACGTTGCAGGGCGAGGGTCCGATTGCAGGACGCCCAGCGGTGTTTGTGCGGCTGGCTAAGTGCAACCTAGCGTGTCACTTCTGTTTTGTTCCTTCAACAAAAGTGTTGATGGGTAACGGTACGAGGAAGCGTATAGAGCACATTGCAGTGGATGACATAGTAATGTCTTGGAACGGTGAGGCTTTTGTACCCAAACCCGTTACCAAAGTATACAAATCCATTGCGCGCGATTTGGTTAGGGTGGACATCAACAACAGGACCACATGGTGCACACCAGAACACCCATTCCTGACATCTGGTCGTGGTTGGGTACCAGCTAAAGACCTAAATCCGGGTGAGAAGCTTGTGCATTGGGATGTGCATCACCGCATGCGCATGTTTAATCCTCAGCCCCACGCTGGACCAATGTCAGCAAAGAACCGACGCAAGGCGTCTAAGTGGCTTGCATCAGTGTGGGAGCGACCTGGATTCAAGGAACGCCACATTACACGGATGAAGAACGACAACCCTATGCGTAACCCAAAGGTAAGGGAAAAAGCTTACCTATCACGTGAAGACCGGGGTATGACTGGGCTCGAGAAAAAAGTGTTAGAGATATGTGAAGGATTGCCAATATTCTATTGTGGGGACGGTGAGAAGTTTAGGCTAGCAGGTAAGTTCCCAGATTTCAAAGTGCGAGGACAGAACAAAGTCATTGAGGTGTGGGCATCTGACAGCGAGTGGGTGAAAAAAGCCAAGAGGGACAAATGGTGGGTAAGGAAGCGCACACGTGCGTTTGAAAAGCACGGCTACCAAACACTGTTCCTACCACTTGCTCAGGGTGACATGAGGATTAGTAACCATTCAAACATCAGGCAAAAGGTTGCACAGTTCATCCACAATGGTGCGGTAGTTGAAAGCGTAAGCAAGGTCACTGAAAACCGAGCGTTTGCACGTTTATACGGGACAGCGGGTGCGTCACGCACAGTATATAACCTTGAAGTTGCGGGGACGCACACCTACCTAGCTAACGACCTTGTCGTGCACAATTGTGACACGTACTTCGACCAGGGCAGCTGGCTCACGTACCAGCAGATCCTTGACGAGATCAAGGGGCTGGTGCCTGCACACATCAAGCTGACAAGCCTCGCACTTGTGATCACTGGCGGTGAGCCTAGCCTGCAAGAGAACGTAGGCGACTTCATTGAGATGGTGCAAAGCAAGTTCTCTGTAGTGCAGGTTGAATCCAACGGCTTGCAGTTCATACCTATGCGCCCGTCAACCATCCTTGTGGTTTCCCCCAAGTGCTCGGAGATCGGCGGCAAGCCTATCCACTACCTCAAGCCCACCAACCGTGCCATGCAGCGTGCCAACTGCTTCAAGTTCTTGCTGACAGCTGATGCTGACAGCCCTTACCACGGGGTGCCTGACTGGGTATTGGAGTGGGGCAAGCAAATCTATGTCTCACCCATGAACGAGTACTCAGCATATCCCAACCAGCAAGAGGAGCATGACCGTGGCACTTTGGTTGAGCGCAGCCGCATGGAGCGCGTCTCGTTTTGGCAGCCCGGTCTCCTCAACCTAGAGAAGGTCAAGGCCAACCACGAGTATGCTGCCCAGTACTGCCTCAAGCACGGGACTACCCTAACGCTACAAATGCAACTGTTCGCGAGCTTGCCATGATTGAACCCCTGCGGTGGGCGTGGTTCACTATCTGTTGTGCGTGGTGGGCTATCCGACAACTTGTGCAAACACCCACATGCCAATACTGCGACCTTGCGGAGCGCCCCATCTGGGGAGGCAAGCGCTGTGAAGTTTGCACCGACGAGAAGGCGTACTGAGATGGCCGACAAAGAGGTATTGACACACCCAGTCCAGCTCAACGGCAAACACGGTGGCAGGGTGGGCACTGCTGTCACGTTGCGCGCCTACGAGGTGTACGTGCACATTTACAACCCACAGGAGGCGCTGATCACAGGCGACTGCCGTGGTGGGTTCTCTGCTGGGGAGTTGATTGCCTACCTGTACGCCCACTCGTTCCCACAAGCTGAATGGCGTGACCGTGCCACAGAGGCGTTCAACCGAATGGAACTTTAACATGGCAATAGCCAAGGACGAGTACGACGAACTCTGCAAGATCTTCATCGAGATCGAGGAGTCGGGCATCGAGTTCAACGAGAAGTCAAAGGAGTTTCTTACGCACATGGTGCGTGCCTTCGAGCGCTACAAGATGGACATGAGGATCTCGGAGCCGCAGTGGAAATGGCTGCGCGACCTTCACCGACAAGCAAGGGAACTTTGACATGGCTGAATACACTAAATACACTATTGAGCACACAGCTGAACTACGCCTTGTGCATCGCTCGATTGGGCCAACCCAGACGAACGTGCTGCAACAACGGTGCAAGGTCGTCATTGATATTGGTTCCCCCAAGGAGCGCAACCGCACAGTATGGCTCGACGTCCCAGTGCAAGAAGAATACACACAAGAGCGCTTTGCACGCGAGGACTTCGAGAACGGCGTACTCACCTAATGGAAGAGAAGCTGGGGAAGCCATTGCAAGAGTCACTCCTTGCACTGCTGGCATATGACAACACGCACGGCGGCATTGTCGCCAACCTGCTGGAACCCGAACTCTTTGAAAGTGATTATGAAGACATCGCGCGCGGCTGCATTAGCTACTGGCGCAAGTACAAGAAGGCGCCCGGTCCCCATACCGACGACATCTTCAGTGACGTGTTCTCCAACCGCAAGGACAACAAGCACGTCACCTACCGTCAGCTTTTGAACGACCTGCTGCAACTGCACCAAACAGGTCTGAATCCTGACTTCCTGCTGACGAGCATCCACAAGTTTCAGCGCTTGCAGCGCATGAAGTCTGTGCTGCTAGATAGCTCCTCACGCATCCATGCACACGGAGAGAACGCGCTCGAGGAGGTAGAAGAGATCCTAGGTGAACTGCTGCGCATTCGTCACCAGCCCATCTCGCAGGGCATGCGCATCACTGAGGTCGACCGTGTGCTGGGCTACCTCGACAAGCACCATAGCGAGTTCCTGACAGGCATTGCTCAACTTGACAAGGCACGCATCACACCTGCACGGGGCAACGTGATGCTTATGCTGGGGGCGTCGGGCATGGGCAAGTCCTGGTGGCTCATCCACTTGGGCAAGATCGCGCTGCTGTCCAGCCACAAGCACAAGGTGCTCCACGTCACACTCGAAATGAGTGAGGAGCAAGTCGCGGTGCGCTACATCCAGGGCCTGTTCAACGTGTCAACGCGCGATGCCAAGTCGCAGGCTATAGAGATCAAGCGCGACCGTGATGGGCGTCTCAACAGCTTCACGCGTATCGAAGTGTCACCTGACTTCAGTTTGCGTGGGGAGCTGGCACGCCCCGAACTTGAGTCACGCCTCAAGTGGGTGGGCAAGCGACTGGACAACATTTTGATCAAGCGCTTTGCTCCCGGTCGCCTCACACCCACTGAGCTGGAGGGCTACCTAGATTACCTTGCCACCGTGGAGGGCTTTGTGCCTGACATGCTGATCCTCGACTACGTCGGCATCATGCGCACTGACCCCAAAGACAAGCGCAACTCGCTCAACCAGAACTTCGTGGATCTGCGAGGCACTGCTGTGGAGCGCAACATTGCGGTGGTAACAGCGCAGCAGGCGTCACGCGCCAGCGTCAGTGCCAGCATGGTGGATGTGCAGCACGTCGCAGAGGACTGGTCGTTGATCGGAACGTCTGACTGCGTTGTCACGTTCTCAGCTACCCGTGCGGAAGCAGGGCTGGGATTGGGGCGCCTGTTCGTTGCCAAGGCACGCGACGAAGCTGGTAGGTTTGGGCTGCTGCTAACACAGAACCTTTCGCTGGGGCACTTCGTACTAGACTCCCTACCACTTGACGCGTCGGTATATGATAAGAAGCTGAAGGAGCTGACCGAGGAAGAGGCCGATGAAGGAGACTTTGAAGAAGATGAGCGATAAGGGCATCGTTGAGTTGTTGCAAGGCACAAGCCCACTCAACAATGCGCGGCGCCAGTTCTCCAATTGGAGTGCCAAGATCGAGCAGGCTGGGCAGCAGCGCAAACCTTTGGACCCCGCCACCATGCGCCGCATGGAATTTGAGGCCGTGATCGACATTGCCAAAGCCTTGGGTTTGGTAGCACCCTACGACCAAGCAGCACCCAAGTTAACCCCCAAAGCCCTTAAGGTTGAATGATCCCCAAGCTCACAATCGAGGCGTACCTCAAGCGCCCCCTGAAGGATTGGTCCTGGTACAAAAACCTGACTGACGCCAAGCTGGCCGTGCGGCGTGACGGCCTCATTGAAGACCCGCCCATTTGGCGGCGACTGCATCGGCACCAGAAGATCGGCTTCCTGTTTGGGGTGCGCCTCAAGCGCGCGTGCTTTTGGTACGATACGGGCACGGGGAAGAGCCTCCTGTCCCTCGCACTGATCCGTTACTTCCACAAGCGAGGCAAGCTTGGCCGTGCCCTTGTCCTCGTCCCCAACAAGGTCAACAAGGCCGAGTGGGCACGCGAGATCACCAAGCACAGCCCACGCACTGAATACGAGATCCTCAAGGGCACGTCAGCTGAGAAGTGGGCAGCCCTGCAAGCTACCCGTGCGCTGATTGTGATCGAGACCTACGCAGGCTTCATACGCATGATGTCTAGCCCGCAAAAGGTTGGACGTCGCAAGAAGCGGAAGCTAGTGCCCGACGCTGCGCGAGTAGCTGAGGCAAGCAAGCTGCTTGACATGCTGCTGCTGGATGAGAGCGGTGGGGTGGGCAACCACCTAAGCCTAACCTATCGCATATGCAAGAAGCTGAGTGAGAACTTCCCTTACGTGTTCGCTCTCAACGGCACACCCTTTGGCCGCGACCCAACGCCCTTGTGGGCACAGATGTTTGTCGTTGACCGTGGTGAGACCTTGGGCAAGACACTGGGACTGTTCCGCGCTGCCTTCTTCAGCGAGTACATCAACTTCTGGGGCGGAGCTGAGTACACATTCAAGAAGCGTGAGGCGCACAAGCTCAACAGGATGATCGCCAATCGGTCGCTGCGCTACACCGCTGACGAGAGTGACCTGCCGCAGGTTGTGAGGATCAAGAAGCACTTTGACCTGGAGGGTCAGGCCGAGGTCTACTACAAGAAGGCACTCGAGAACCTGCGCAAGGCATGGAAGGGACGCAACACACGCGCGATCAAGAACGAGTTCATGCGCTTGCGGCAGTTGTCGTCGGGCTACCTCGGCTACAAAGACGAGGACGAAGGCAAGAGCGCCCAGCTAGCCTTCGACGAGACGCCCAAGCTTGACCTGTGTCTCAGCTTGCTGGAGTCAATCGTCACTGATCACAAGGCCGTGGTCTTCCATGAGTTCACGTTTTCGGGCACAGCCATCTGCCGCGAACTTACCAAGATGGGCATTGGGTGTGCACGCATTTACGGTGGCACCAAGGACACGGAAGCAGAGCTACGCCGCTTTACCAACGACGAGGATTGCCGTGTCCTCGCACTCAACAACCATGCAGGAGGGCTCGGGCTTAACTTGCAGGTTGCCCGCTACGGACTATATTACGAGTCACCAGTGTCCGCGCGCATGCGCAAACAGACGGAGGCTCGTATCTGGCGCCAGGGATCAGACCACAGCAAGGTCATCCTGTATGACCTTGTGATGGCGCACGGTGTGGATGAAAAGATCCTCGCCTTTCACGCTCAAGGAAAGTCGCTACTTGACGCGATCTTAGACGGGTCAGAAACGGTGTAGAGGTCCTGAGCATGGAAGTCACGCAAAGCCTAGTGCGAGAGCTGCTCCACTACAACGCCATACGCGGTGAGTTGAAGTGGAAGCCACGCGACCGCAAATGGTTCAAGACTGAAGCTGATTGGCTGCGCTGGAACGGCAGGTACGCAGGCAAGCCTGCCTTCACCTACATCCACAGCGGCAAGCGGTGGGGCTGTGTGCTCAATCAGAATTTCCTGGCGCACAGGATTGTGTGGCTGATAGTCAAAGGCTACTGGCCCAAGTCAATCGTATTCGACAACGGTGACGCCTGCGACCTAAGGTTCACCAACTTGATTGAGCGCGGGCAGCCTACAGTTCCCACGCACCGCGTTGGGCTTAGGCAGCGAGTACGATTGCCTCTAGCTGCTTAGAGGTTAGCGACCGTTGGCTTTGAGCAGGTCGGCAGAGATGAGCGCGATGATTTGCTGGGCTAGCGCGCGGGGCACGTAGAGATCAAGATGTAGGCGAGCTAGGTTGGGGTTATCGGTTGGGTAGCTGTGGAGGCCGGCTGGCTTGTAGGTGAGCTTGAGATGGTCGTTTTTTAGCATGACGTGGGCTAGAGAGCTGAGCTTGGTGTTGAGCATTTGGTTTGACCGTAGTTGACGCGACCGGCGGTGGCCGCATAGTGCATATAATGTGTCCTGACCTAGGATGCAAGTTCAAGTCAGAAGCCAGCAGGGCCTAACCTGTTGACCGTGCGCGACTTCACCTATGCGTCTGTCTGAGGTTAGGCATGCGTCTAACCTACTTGCTAGTTTATATGCAAGCCCTTATATGCATAGTGCACCCACCAAGTGCACCAAAGGGCTCTGGACCAGACGATAGTCACCTGCCACCCCAAAGCGAGAGGCCGCTAGCGCGCTGATCAAAAGGAAGCCGCTGGGGTACCTAACATCCCCCAGCCTGCCACCGAGTCAGTCCCGAACGCGCAACTGACGCCGCCTCTCACACAACAAGCGACCACGTCAGTTAGGTCTGAGGGTTTCGAAAGTGGTTTGGAACCCAACCGCTAACAGTTGCAAAGCCTAACCCCAAGTGCTCTAGCAGCCGCAGCAAACTTCAGCTGGTAGGGAGGGTAGCGCAACGAAACGGGTCGCGACGCTGGGTTCGGAATAGATCATCCCAGCGATGTGCGCTTTGGCTAAGTGCCAGAGGTCCCGCCTCCCCGTGGTAGCGCATGGTAACGTCGGAGACGACGGCTAAAAGGGACTCACAGGTTTTCACAAAGGAGACCACATGCAACGCTCAGTCAACATCAACATCCAAAAGCTTTTCGAGGCCTTCCTCGCCAACCAATACGACGTCGACGACATGCGTGCAGAGCCAACGGACGATGGCCTCGTCGTCATCTTCCGCAGCAAGCCCCGCTACCCGGGGCTCAGCCTCGAGTGGCGGTGCGCTTACATCGTCAAGGACATAGGGTGCTGGCGGGTCGTGTGGTGCAACATCCTCAGGGAATACGTGGGGTGCCAATCGTGACCACTGACCTCTACATCCTCGCCTTCGAGGAAGGCAAGCAGGCACGCCTCACGGGGCAGCCTCGCAACAGCAATCCCTACAAGGGCTCCGCGCGTGCCATCAACTGCTGGGACGCGGGTTGGATTTTTGGCAAGAGGTAAAGCATGGTGAGGGTTATCGGTAGGATGCACGCTAGCAGCGCTGACCTTGCCTACAAGGTCATGGCCAGAGGCTACGCCTTCGAGGTCAGTGCGCTCGGCAAGAGGTTTCACATCCGGCACCTCGGTGGGAGCAAACTGCCCTTGCAGTACTTAGGTGCTGCTCTCAATGAGGTGAGGAAGTTTCTCGAGGTGCGGGGCGCTGCCCTCGCAGCCTGAACGGAGGGCAGATGAAGCTTTACCATGGGACTTCTGAACGCAACCTCAAGGTCATCCTTGAGAAGGGCTTGCTGCCCCGGTCCGCCTCCAAGCGCAGGACCAACTGGCAGAAGAACCCGTCGCACCCCGAGGCCGTGTACCTGACCAACGCCTACGCGGGCTTCTACGCTAATGCTAGCTGCAAGGGCAGGGAGCGGTGGGCCATACTCGAGATCGACACTGCCAAGCTGAACCCCCCTGCCTTCGCACCCGACGAAGACTTCCTCGAACAGGCGGGGCGCAAGAGCGATGGCATCCCTGGTGACATGTACCAGCGCACCAAGGCGCTAAGGGAAGACCTCGACATGTACTGTGGTGATCTCCAATCCCAGTACGTCGCGTTGTCTCTGAAGCACCTTGGGAACTGCACCTACCACGGTGCCATCCCACCTGAGGCAATCTCACGCATTGCGCTGGTCAACACCAAGCTTGCCCAGCCGTTCGTCATGTGGGCCTTCGACCCCTGCATCGTGCTCATGAACTACATGATCATGGGTGCCAGCTATCGCAACACCTTGAACTGGCTGTTCGGCAAGCCACTCGAAGCTGACCCCGTGCAGGAGCAGATGGAGAAGGTCAGCGGCCGGTCACGGCTGCCCCCTAATCGGGACGGCATCGAGATAATAGAGAGGAGCTAACGCAATGGCACGCACTTACAAGGTCAAGGTTGAGAGCAACCAGCTGCGCGGCCTCGAGCACTGCACAATCGTCTTCGTTGAGGATCAGTACGGCACGGTGTGGCAGGATCGTGAGTTCGCACGCGCTGACTTCGACAATCTAGCTGCCTACCGCAGGGCCGTCAGTGACAAGGTGGCCGGCTACAAAAACGCATGGAAGGACGAAGTGGAAGGAGGTGAGTCACCTGGTGGACTTCAGCAAGGTTGACTTCATGGGGGACGTATTGGACGCGTTTTCCCTCGCGGAGCTAGCTGCGATGAAGGTTAAGTCTAACCTTGCAGCTATCGAGTGGGTTGAGCGTATGTTAAAGCATGCGCTTGTGAGACAGAAGCCCGCGCTACTCAGAATGTTAGAGAGAGCAAAGGCCCACGGAGGTGCACATGTCTAAGCCTGACTACGAGCTGAGCGCCCAGCAGAAGGCGTTCGTCCGCAAGGCCAAGCGCGACGGCTTCGAGGTTGATTTCAATTACTCGGGCCGCGGCATGATGGGCAAGCAGTGTCCCGCTGTGCGCTGCGGCCACGGCCAGTTTGGCTTCAGGGGCGCTGCCTCAGATCAGATGGGCCGTGGCATCGTCGTCTACATGCCCAGCTAGGAGGTGACAACATGGCCTTCGCAATCAGGGCTTTCACCGCCAAAGGCTACGTCGCCGGCCTTGTCAAGAACAAGGATGAGCTTTGCATGTTCATCGACGACAAGCCCAAGCAGTGGCGCACGCGCAAAGGTGCACAGAAGTGGTTGAGCAACCTGGTAGATGGCAGGTTGACCCCCGGCCGCTACGGACCAGATGGTGTCGCAGGGTATGCTCACAAACTCACCGTGGTGTGGATCGACCAACCCTATAACGCTGCCAACTAAGGCAATGGAGGGACAGTGATGCACGAGATGGAGAAAAAGCTGCTGGCGTACTGCCAGAGAATAGCTACCTGCTCGGTATTCCGCCGAGCTGACGAGTACGTGCGATACGACTTCATTAGCCACGGCTTTGGTTGGCGGCGCGAGTTCAACCCGACGATCGGTGCCAAGACCGCGTGGCTGTGGGTCAACAGCTACCGTTCAGCGTGGGTCAGTTTCGACCTCATGAACTCTGTGGGCTGGGGCCGTGCAGACAAGTCGAAGCGCTTCCAGGTCTACCACAGCGGCTCGATGGTCAAGCCGTACGCCAATTGGTACTGGCGCGCTTGGAAGCTCATATTCCATGGCCACACACCTGAATGGATTCAACGCCGCAAGCTGCGCAAACTGCGCGAGGAGCGGGCAGCCTACTACGCGGAGGAGGAATGACATGAACGAGCGAGTGAAGTTGACTGCTGCACCCGACAACAAGTCGGCTGAAGTCGCCGCTGACATCGCTGCCCTGTTGCGCGCCCGCAACCCGCTGCTGTGGGTTGTGACCCGTGAGGAGGCACGCGTTGAGGGCTACCTGGTCGAAGCTGCTGGAGCAGCGGGCTACATCACGCGCATGTGGGACGTCAAGCAAGGCGTCACCAATCCTGCAGGCTCTGCGGTGACCGGCCTCAACGGCCTGACTGATCCGGGCGACATTATGGACTCCATTCGCTCGCGCGCTGACAACGGCGCCGAACGGTGCGTGTGGATCCTGCGTGATCTGCCTGTCTGGCTCCAACCTCCTGTCGGCATGGTCCCCATCCGCCAGCTGCGCAACCTGTGCCGCTACCTGCCGGGTGTCGAGCTTAGCTGTGCACAAGCGATAATCATCCTCACGCCAGTCGCTGAGGTGCCCCCAGACCTAGCTGA
>ERZ1292642.1627-Hain-H14-01um-R1-1627-length-10430-cov-5_pt1 | contig 10430 bp, 10 predicted proteins | sample MGYA00564403_ERZ1292642 | MGnify/ENA primary metagenome ERZ1292642 (study PRJEB36523, sample SAMEA6512643) | groundwater metagenome | collected 2019-01-09 | study: AquaDiva: Metagenomics assemblies of 32 groundwater samples | reverse complement strand
AACATTGAAAACATTCTGCTTGGCAATGACGCTCGCAGTATGCTCACAAGCTTAGAAGCGACATTGAAGTTCGCTACAGGCGGCGTAAGAGATGCCTTTATAGCGCTTGCAAATACAAACTTGTCAGCTGATCTCCAAAAAGTTCAGGGTGTGCTACTAAAATCTGCATATCCTACCCAAGAAGGTATTCGGCCGGAAGAGTATTGCTCCATCTCTAGATTCCGTTTCTTTGTTTCTTCAAAAGCTGCAAAGACTCCCGGCATCTCCTTGAGAGGTAATACCGTCTACACAATCCCTATGTATGGCTTAGAAGCTGCTGCCAAGATCGAGCAGAATAACTATACCGCCGTGATTGGATATCGCCCTCCGTGGGTTGTTTCTGCTGTAGCCCAAAACAGTCAACTCTATGCCAAATTTGCAATTGCTAGAGCGATTACAAATCAAAACTGGATTAGTGGTTTGAATGTAACAACCTTCCAACCATCATAAGGAGATTAATTTTATGCCTTTTACTATTGTTTCACAAGGGACTTTTACACAGCCCGCAACGGCTGTCTCTCAACTTATTCCTCTTCCTTCGGGAGCGGATTATATGAAAGTTGTTAACTTTACACAGATGTCTGCTGCATCACCCACCGCTTGCGTAGCTGGCGAATGGTGGGGCGGTGGCCTTACTCCTGTGAATGATGGCATTAGATGGAGAAAAAGCGGATCGAGCGCGATTTTAATAGACAGATTCTCTACTTCTACGGCCACGAATGGTTTTACTTATGTTACTTCTAACCCTGCTCCTCAGGCAGCGTTAACAGGAACAACTATCACTCAAGCGAGTGCGGCGGTAGCTTCGGTTACTAATACCTATTCAAATGGTGACCAAGTGATCATTTATAATTCCGTAGGGATGGAGCAAATCTCCGGAATGGTATTCACTATTTCCTCGGTTACCACCTCTCAATTCACTCTTGTAGGATTGAATTCAGCTGGCTTTGCAGCTCCGGCGACAGCATTTACAGTTAGAAGGCTTACCTCTTCACCTGTGGGTCTTGTCACACCTGTAGCGCCTAGCACCTTATTTGTGACTGCGATTACTCAAGCCGTAGGCGCCCAAGTAACCACTTCACAACAACATGGTTTAGTTGTTGGTCAGAAAATTGAATTTACCGTTCCGGGTTCTTTTGGAATGGTACAAATCAATAATTTCAATCAAGCCTCAAGCAAGCCGATTATTGTGGCTTCTATAGTTGATACGTATAATTTTACTATCAATATTGATACCACAAATTACACGGCTTTTGCTTTCCCGGCTAGCTCGGGTTCACCAACAACACAATTATTTGCCACCGTCGCACCGGCTGGACAAGCCACAACCTTCAATCCTATTACCAATGTAACTACTGGGTACAATTTTACAACTGTGCCTTTTAGAAGCAATATTTTTATCCCTTATATGTTACTAGGGATAAGTGCAAATAGTACTGGGGTTGGCGGCGGAGCTAATGATGTGATGATATGGACGGCCTATAAAATGGAAACAGGCACGATTAACGCGCCAGTCCCAAGCTAATATTTTAAATTATGCGGGGACTCTATATCCCCGCATTTTAAGAGGAATAATGGCTAATCAATTTTTGTCTCCGGTGATTCAGATACCAAGTTCATTGCTGATTACCGCAATAACACAGGCGTCTCCAATGGTGATAACAGTAGCTATTGGAAATACTTCTACCGAAGCAAATACCTACATTGTGGGAATGGCCGTGCGATTATTCGTTCCTGTAACGTATGGAATGATTCAGGCAAATAACTTAGTGGGAACTATCATTGCTATAAATGGATCTGATTTTAGTTTAAATATTAATTCATCGGGGTTTGATCCCTTTGTAATTCCATCTGGCAATGTGGAACAACCAGCTACCATCGCGCCATCAGGAAGTAGAAATTTAGAATACAATAATCAAACAAGCAAAGTCCCATTTCAATCATTAAATAACATAGGAAATTAATTATGACACAACAACTAACATTATCTACTGGAAGCGGAGAGCTTCACGGTTTGATTAATACATTAACTAATAGTGTTCCTTTTGATGACTTTAAGAATTTTAAGCCAGAACATAAAAAAGAATTAGAAAAACAAAAAAAAGAAGAAAGCAAAATAGTTCGTGCGGAATATCTTAATTCAAGAGGAAAACATGAACGTCTTATTAAAGCTTATTGTCGTTATGCCGGAGATCCTTTGCAAATATGGCATTTTATTCCCGGTAAAGTTTATGAGGTTCCTTTAGGTCTCATTAATGAAGTTAACGATAAATCTAAAACTATCCCTAAAAGAAGTGGTTTAATCAGTGTCGATGGAAATTCCATTAATAAAGATGAATCCCCTCTTGTTAAAGATCAAGAAGGGGAATGGCTTCATAAATTTATTCCGGTTTCATTTAACTAAGGATATTTATGACAGCAGTTCTTTCGGCTAATAATACATATAGCTTTATCGAGCAAAAGGTAAGACGTTTGACTGCTTCGGCAAGTCAAGCCTCTTTAACCAGTGCGATGATTCAGGATTATGTTAATAGATTTTATTCGGAAGACTTCCCTTATGCAATCAAAATAGATCAACAACGTTCAGTTTATAAATTTCTGACAATTCCTAATGTGGATAGATATCCGGTAGATGTTAACAATATGCAGGGGTTTCGGGCTCCTGTTTATTTTGAAGGGATTCAAGGCAATTTCTTTAAGAACAGAGATCAATTATTCAATTTATATCCACGATATCCTACCCAATTTAAAGAAGGAGCAGGATTAAGCGGAAGCATAACTGCAATTCTACAGCCCTCTAATCCAACACAAATAACTTCACCTAATCACAACTTGCAAACGGGTTCTATTATTACTATTAATAATGTTGGTGGAATGATTGAACTAAACGGGAATCAATATACTGTCACTGTAGTAAATAATAACGTATTCACATTGAATGGCATCGATAATACAGCTTTTACTCCTTATACGAGCGGAGGAAGTTGGCTATCGCTCAATACTTTTTCCTTTACTCTTTTCGGGAATAATCAGAATCCTTTTCCACAGCCTAATTTTGGAATATTAAGCACTCAATTAGTCATAGGAGGCATCGATCAAAATGGTAATCCTATTAGAATTATTGATGATGGCGGTGCAGTTGTTAATTCCTTGGGAATTGGCAGTAACACAACAACGGGCCAACTATTATTCCTTAATACAAATACTGTGGGTAATAATGTTTATTTAGATCCAACGACTATTCCACCAAATCAACAAAAACCAGCTATTCCACCACTATCTCCTCTTCCCGCTCCTTCTCCCCCATTCCCTTTAACTCCTCAATATTGCGGAACTGTTAACTATGTTACGACTCAAATTAATATATTACTTCCTGTTTCTCTTCAACTAGGTTCACAATTAAATATATGGGCAGCTACCTATCAAGTGGGACGCCCCTATAATCTCCTATTCTGGAATAACGAATTAACCATTAGACCCGTTCCCGATAATGTTTACCTATGCGAAGTAGAAGTTTTCCAAACGCCCTCTCAATTCATGGCGACAACTGATAATCCTATCTTAAATCAATGGAGCCAATACATTGCCTATGGCGCGGCTATGGAGATCTTGAGAGACCGTCAAGACATGGAAGGCGTTCAAAATCTTATGGAAGGCTTCAAACGTCAAGAAGGGCTCGTCTTAGAGCGTCAAGCTGTAGAAGAAATTAATCAGCCTAATATCACTTTATTTAACTCAACTAACATCGGATTTGGAGTGGGGATTGGCAACGGCTATGGCACAGGTGGTTTCTAATGGCTGGATATTCGCCCTTAAAGATCACGGGCAATAGCACAGGGCTTGTCCAAGAACGAGAGAATTTTCTTCTTCCTGACGATGCTTATCCAGTTTTACAAAACGCTTATATCTGGCGCGAAAGAATATTGCGAAAGCAGGGTTACGAACTTCTAGGCCGTCTTCAAAGAAATATCATCAATGCTAATTTAGATATTACGAATGGAGCAGGAAATAAAACAGTAAATATAAAATCTCAACAAGTTTTAGAAACTAATGCCACAATTGTGTTGGGATCTGTAACGGTAAGAGTCGCTGGTCAAACTTTTATAGAATCTACTCCTCCCAATGGAATTTTAACGGGAGATATGGGAGGAAGTGGCACAATTAATTATGCTACTACGGTTTTGACATTGACCGGAGCAGCTGCACTTACCTCGGTATTTGCTGATTTTTCCTATTATCCCGGTTTGCCTGTGATGGGAATTAGAATTCGCGAGCTTCAGAATAGTTCTAATGACCAAACGATATTTTTCGATCAAAAATACGCATATGTTTTCAATTCAACCACTAGTCAATTTCAAGAATTTATTACGGGCACTACATGGAATGCACATAACGGATCTGTTTCCGCTGTAGATTTCTTTTGGTCAACGAATTACTGGGTAAGTTCCACCCCTATCTTTTCCACTTCAAATATTAAACTTTTCTGGGAAACTAATAATACAGGGCAATTTGGGGCTAATGCTGATCCTCCTAGAATTACAGATGGTACAACGTGGGTTAATTTCGATTCTTCTACATGGAATCAAATCGATGCTACAACATTTCTTTTTAATTATTCAGCCAATCTCCCTTACCGAGGAAGAATGGTGACTTTCAATACATGGGAAGGGATTTCAAAGGCCAGCGCTCAAAATTTTCCCAACCGTATCCGATGGTCTACAATTGGCAATCCATTTATTGCATTTTCAAATGTATCTCCTGCAAAGGGATCATGGCGTGATGACATAAGAGGACAGGGAGGATTTCTTGATATCCCTACTAGTGAAGATATTGTTTCTGTTGGTTTTGTTAGGGATAATTTGGTTATCTATTGCGAGCGCTCCACATGGCAGCTTCGTTATACCGGTAGGGCCATTTCTCCCTTTCAAATAGAAAAAGTTAATAGTGAACTAGGAGCAGAAAGCACCTTTTCCACCATTCAATTTGATACCTCTCTTTTAGGTGTAGGAGATAAAGGAATTGTTGAATGCGATAGTTATAAATCAGAAAGAATTGATATTAAAATCCCTGATTTCGTTTTTAAATTCAATTCCCTAAATAATGGTGTCGCCCGAGTTCAAGGAATAAGAGATTTCCCTAATCGTTTAGCTTACTGGACAATTCCTTTGGCTTCTGCGTTTGCAGGTAATTTAGATAGTAGTAATTGGATTTTTCCTAATATTCGATTAGTCTATAATTATGAAAATGATTCGTGGGCCTTATTCAACGATTCATTAACTACTCTAGGCAATTATCAAACTCAAAGTTTTAGAACATGGTTAAATACTCCTGAGCCTTGGCTCCAATGTTTTTTTACATGGGTAGATCAACCTCAAGAATTCCCCTCTATCGTTGGGGGAAATCAGCAAGGATTTATTGAAACACTTGATGCTTTAACAACCAATGACGTAAGTCTTTACATTTCATCTTTATCCCAAGGCACGACTGTTACTGTTACGGCCCCTAATCACAATATGCAAAGTGATTTTATAATCGGAATAAGTGGAATTCCTGCAACCACTCCTTTTTCAAGTTTGAATGGAGGTGTTTTTCAAATTGTTGTTACTGGCATAAATACCTTTGATATCTTTTCGTTTGATTCTACAAGTAATCAATTCGATATAAATGTAACAGCAATTCCTTCAGGTACATATATCGGAGGAGGATTAATAAATATTAGAGAAAACTTTTCCATTCAAAGTAAGAAATTTAATTTTCTAGATGAAGGCCAAAATATTCAATTAGGCTATCTCGATATTTTAATGGAAGCAACGGCAAATAGTACTCCCGGAGCTATATCCCTTAATGTATATTTAGATTATGACGATATAAACCCATCTAATATTTTAACCAAGAATGAAATAGATGGAATAACGCCAGCTACTCCGGATACATTTTTCAATTCTATCATTCCTACAACATCAACCTCTTTTTCTCCAGCTCCAGCAGGGAGTAAATTTTGGCAACGAATTTATTGTGCAACCCGAGCAAATTTCTTAACTCTTCAATATACATTTTCAAATGCTCAAATGGCCTCCCAAGAACAACAATTACCCGTTCAAATAGATGCCCAAATATTATGGATTCGCAAGGGCGGAAGGATGACTAGTATTTAATTTAAAATATAAGGATTGATATTATGACAGTATACCAGCCCGGAATTCCTACAGGAACTGTTCCTCTTAATTTGGATTTTCAAAACCTACAAAATAACTTCCAGCAATTAGACACCACTTTTGGAAGTGACCATGTAGCTTTTTCTCAATCGTTAAATAATGGATACCATAAGGCAGTAAGATTAATACCTCAAGCAGCACCAGTAACTATTAGCGGGATAGGACAATTATTCGATACAACGGTAAATGATGGATATAATACTGACCAAGAATTGTTTTTTAAAACAGGAGGTGGTCTTTTAATACAATTAACCAGAAACTTTGTGCCCGCAGCCAATCCTAATGGTTACACTTTTATTCCGGGAGGATTAATTCTTCAATGGGGAATCGTTAATTCTCCAGCTTCTACGGGAAAAGTTAAATTTGTTACTAGTAATATTAATTTTGTTACTAGTTTATTTGGGGTTTGGTTCAATTTTTCAAGAAATGCTTCAGGGACAGATAGTTTTTGGATAGATTCGACAAAAAATTTTGATAATACAGAATTTTCATGGAAAGCTAGTACTGGGTCAGCAGACGCATTATATTGGATAGCGATAGGAAAATAATGACACTCGGAATTGATAGTCAAAATTTAGAAAGTTACGTCCCGGTATATGACGTAGTTCCAAAAAATTGGGAAGAGGCTCGGCCTTTTATTGTTGAACAGTTAAAGAAACTCGCCGAGGCTGCCAATGTAAGGGAAATAGGATTTTATTTAGATCAGGAATTGTTAACAGGAAAATCTTTTTATCCGGGAGCAAATATCATAGCAGAGGGAGGATCTTCTCAACAATTTAGATCGATTTTAAGAAAAATCGTCCCCATAGTAGGAATTAGCGTCGCGGGAAATCCCAATACAACAGCTCATGAGATTACGGTGGACAACAACTTTACTTTGATTCAGCTATGGGCCTCGGCGACTAATTCGACAACTTTTCGATCGGTAACTTTTTCCAATCCTGATACGATATGGATGGATAACACAAATATTTATATAATTTCCGACAACACTTACGATAGGTGTAATGCCTTCGTGGAGTATATACAGGAGCTTTAATATGCCAAGTTTTTGGGATCGAATTAATCCTTTCAGTAGCAAAAGTTATACAATGCCAATAGCCAATAAAAATTTTAGAAGTGGCGTTAGTGATTTTTTTACAGGAACGCCGGAAAAAAGAGAAAATGTTTCCACCTTAAGACCTGAACAAGAACCACTTTACGAGCAAGCTGTAAAAGCTGGATTAGAACCCGGAGCAGGGGGAGCATTTGGAACATCGGCAGATTATTATCGCAACTTACTTAGCGATGATAGTGCCGATTTTAATGCTTTTGCAGCTCCTCAGCTAAGACAATACAATCAGGACATTGTGCCGGCTATCTCGGAACAATTTGCGCAAGGAGGAGGGGGGCAAGGAAGTTTTTCTAGTTCAGGTTTTAGAAATGCTCAAACACAAGGAGCTATAGATCTGGCGGAACGCTTGGGATCTATGAGAGCTAATTTACGCCAAGCCGGAGCTCAAGGATTATCTAATATAGGGCAAATAGGTTTACAACCTTATAGTCAGAACATGGTAACTCAGCCGGGTTCAGAGGGTTTTCTAACTCAAGCCGCAAAGATATTACCACATGCAGCGGCGGCTTATTTTACTGGTGGGGCAAGTATTCCGGGTTCTGCGGCTATGTTTGCTAATCAAAATTCATGGGGCGGAAATAAAGTAGGACAAAATACTGTTCCTGATTGGCGAAACACTCCTGCAAGTCCTCAATCTAGAAGTAATTTTCAATTTCCTAACTTTATGCAGAGGTAAATATGGCTCAATATGTGAAGCAAGCAAATATTTTCGGACGAATAGGGTCCGCAATTGGACAAGAAACAGCCAATGTAATTCCCAAAGAAATTGAACGCTATCGCATGAATCAAGGATTGCAGCAGTTAGAAAAAGAAGCTCCTAACCTTAATCCTCAGCAATATTTTAATAGAGCATTGCAAACATATGGATTAGCGGATCGGCCAGAGGTTGTTAGGCAGATGGGGCAATTGGCAAAACAACAAAGTATAAGAAATTCATATGGACAAGGAAGAGAAGTAAAAGAACCTATTGCACCAGCCTCAGCACAGGGGACGATTCAGGATATTAGAAATGTTCCTTTTGGAGGACAAGAATTTTCCCAAAGAAAAGGATCAACACAAGCGCCGCAAGAAATAGTTAGACCAACAGAAACAGGACAACCCCAAGTAGTAGAAACAAATCCTTTGCGTCCAGAGGCTCAACCTAAAAATCCGTGGGATCAGCAAAGAAAAAGGCAGGAATTAGCCCAAGCGGCTAAGGAATTCCCGTGGATGGATGATAAAGATCTTAACGCATGGGTATCCGATAAAGAACAGAGGGAATTAGCTCAGCCAGCCGCGGAACAAGCAAAAGATGTTTATAATCAAGCTCAAGCTGATGATATAAGAGATAAATTTATAAAAAGGGCGGAACTTCTTACGCAAAAAAAGGGCCCCGAATTATTTAAGGATATCACTGGCGAAATGCAGAACAATTTTATTAGAACTGTTCAAAAAGATATTAGAGAAAATCCTCACATGACTGTTGAAGATGCGGTTAATAAGCGCGCCACTCAAATGCTAGCCATTCCAAAAGCCAAAAGAAAAGTAGATACGCTTGCTGCTGAACACGGAATTCTCGATGCCATAAATCCTTACAAAAAAACCGAATTGGTCAAGAAATTGGGCGATGCTGCGGAAATTTTCTCTAAGGTAGGGGACGAGGAAGAGCTTAATAACATTCTAAAAACTAAAAGTTACCCCGGACAGCCTGCGACTGAAAGAACACCTGCAATTCCTGCAAAAAAAGGATTCGGACTATCGCCAAGCCGCGCGGCTTGGGTTTCATATAAGCGAAGTCCTCAAGTCCAAGCATTCACTGATAAAATAAAAAAGAACCTAGGCGGCGATTACATTAAGAAAGCTAAATACTACGCTTCCCAGTTGGCCAACACCATTCAAGATTCCGATAGCATTTTATCTATCTATCAGGAAATCAAAAATAGGGACCCCAACTTTGACGATGCAGCATTTTTTGATGAATTACGAAGCCTGAAAGATCAAGTAGGATTTACGCAAAAACAAAGAGAAGAATTTATCGAAGGTAACCCCAATTACTTCCAGACGTGGGGAGATAGGGCCCTATTTCCCATAAATGTGAGGTTGTAATGAGCTTTTTAAGACCCGATGAGCAAGCATCAGAATCAATAATTCGAAGAGCGCAAGAAAGAGAAGGAAATATTAAAAAAGGCATAAAAACGGCCATAGGTGTTGGGACGACAGCATTGGGAGCTGGGATTTCAGCTAAAATTTTACCTCTATTAAGTCAATATATCCCTCCTGAGTTAGCTATGAAAGGGATAAATAAAGTGGCTCCTAAAATAGGTAATTTTCTTGAAAGTGGGTTAAAAAATGGATTAGATCTTCAAGGAGGTCTTGATTATTTAAAAGAACAATTTAATCCTTCGGAAGAACCTGCAAAAGAAGATCGAAATATTATTCAACAGTATTCTCCTGAACTTCATGAATTTATTCAAGATTCCTTACGAAAAGGGTACAGTGTTCTTCAAACGGCTGCTCTTGCACAAATCAATAATCGATTTCGTAATATTATTTCAAAATTAAAAAAAGACCATAAGCTTCCTTGGCATCAAATTATGGAAAGTATTTATGGAAAAGGAGATATTGCACAACCGCAAAATCAAGAATTCTATGGATATGAAGGAATGCAAGGAATTCCTCAACAACCTAATCAACCTCACCCTAATTCTGCTCAAGGACAACTATTAGCTCCTCAACAAGGACAACAGCAACAGCAACAAACACAACAAGGGAACTCTCAAGCTAAAGATCAGCTTTTACAAGCGATGCAAGCTTTATCACAGCAATTAAGATCATGAATGAATTAAGAAGAGCTATAGTTGCCATAATCGATTTAGCAAGCCAAATGATAGATGAGCTGGATGATGAAACAATGATTGCTTTATCTGAATTGCTTAATGCGGCCGCTCAACGATTAGAAGAAGAAAATAGAATTACTGGTGGAGGAAGTGAGGTAGATAGGTTAACGGGAGGAGGAGGGGGAAATTTAACGGGAGGAGGAGGGGGAGGGGGAAATTTAACTCCTGCGATGCCCTCTAGCAATG
>ERZ1292642.1625-Hain-H14-01um-R1-1625-length-10431-cov-5_pt1 | contig 10431 bp, 22 predicted proteins | sample MGYA00564403_ERZ1292642 | MGnify/ENA primary metagenome ERZ1292642 (study PRJEB36523, sample SAMEA6512643) | groundwater metagenome | collected 2019-01-09 | study: AquaDiva: Metagenomics assemblies of 32 groundwater samples | reverse complement strand
AATACCTTTCCCGCCTCAAGGGACGCCTAGTAAGCCGCGCGTAAGGAAGAACAGCACCGGCTCAGATGTGGAACGGGCTAGGATTAATTTTATAGAAGGTGATAACGTTACGCTCACTTTAGCAGATGATACTACGGACGATGAAGCTGATCTGACAATAGCCTCTAGCGGAGCGTCATTAATTAATGCGCAGGATGTATCCATAACGCTGAGGTAGGCGATAATAATGGCTTTTACGTGGAAAAAAATATTTCTTAATGATATAACCGTCCCTGCTACTCCGTTTAGAACTAATCTTTATACTGTCCCCTCTAATACTACAGCTATATTGACTGATTTATCAGGGACAAGGACTTCTGGGACAGGCACGTTAGTTTTTAAAAATAACCTGGGTGGCGGTGGAACGTTAATAAGTATAGATACTCTTAGTATAGGAGCGGCCGTTATTATTCAGAGATGGGTAGATGAGGGTACTACTAAAGGCAGACCTTTAACCGTATTAACTGCGGGTGATATATTGATATCAGAAGGATCGGTTCAAAACGACGTGTTTTCTATATTGATCTCTGGAGCAGAAGTCAGTTCGCCAGACGATCCTGGTTATACTAGGTTAGTAGCAGTCAGTAGAACTATTCCTGCAAGTCCGTTTATTACTACGGAATATACTGCTCCAGTAGGAAAGAAAGCTCAGGTATTATCAACGTCCACTAGACGGATTAGTGGGGCAGGGACTCAAATTTACCGAGTTTTAGGTAGCGGTTTAAGTAATCGTGTTCAAATAAAGTCTGGTTCAGGTGCTGGTGCTATAGGCGGCGGAAAAGAAACATTAGCTGCTGGAGACGCCATAGAATCCCTGGGTACTGTTCAGGGTAATGTATTTGAACTCTACGTTAGTGGGATAGAGGAGAATGCATAAGTATGACAGATTACGAAATTAAACATAATGATGATAATGACAGAATTAAAACGATAGTGATAAGCGGCGTTAGTATAACTATTATAATGCTTGCTGGAGAGACAAACGCTATCATACAAACGTCTAGAGCCCTGACTGCTACTGAAGAAAATCAGTTAAAATCTTTCCTCTCTAACAGGGACTATAAAATCGTATATAAGGACGGCGTATTACAGTGAGAATAACCGCTAAAATAGTTAACTGGCTCGTTGAGAAGGTATCGGACAAAATCCTTCCTATAATAGTTAAACACGTTGAACGTTATCTAAAGAGTAAAGAGCAGGTCATAGAGAATTATCTAAGAAATACGGTTAAGGATTTATGCTACTGCAATAAATGCGATCATTTTGTCGTTAAAGAATGTGAGAAAGGTGCTTGCATATGCTGCTTGTACGATGAAGCCGAGAAGGGTAATTAAAAACAATTATATATTGTATGCTACCTTTCAATGCTTACTATGAACGAACAATTTGCTCCGTTCGCGGAGTCAAATGTGAGCGGACTTGACGCTCCTAGTCCTGAACTCTTCGAAGAAGGAGGTGAGCCTTTCGCCGCATGGACGAGGGTCCATGGATATATTCGAGGGCCGTTCGTAACGAGGAGACATCAAGTTCACGGTCATAGTAGGAGAACATAGAAAAATGGATAACCAATTTCTTCCGTTCTCTGAGCCAGCGGTTCCTATCGCATGGTCGGTAGAGACCGGAGAGGCTGTCCTCTTCGGTGAAGGCGGAGAACCGTTTGCGAGGAGACGAAGAAGGTATACAAGAAGGTAAGTTTAGTCATGTCGACTGAACTAGCAGATTTACAGAAGAGTCTAACCGGTATTTCTTCAAGGTTAGATGGCATGGAGAGCACATGGAGAACGATGCAGGGTAAAGGAGCATTCTCCGAAGGAGATACAGAGTTAGCGAAGATAAAAGCCGAGTTAGCTCAGTATCAGAAGAGTACTCAAGCGCCCTACGAAGAGTTCTCTCTTCGATCGGTTATGCCTTCACAGGCGGACTTTCCTATGATAGCCGCTGGTCTAGGTTCAGCTTCGGCTGGTGCAGTAGGAGGGTATCTAATGAGGTTCATACCGGCGGATGGATTTCTTGGCTTATCAGCTGCCACTCTCGCGCAACTAGCAGGCGGATGGCTTATCTACAAGTTCGGCTCTAGATGGTCTCAATACATCTCCGCATTCGGTGGTGGTGTAGTGATAAGAGCAATAGGCGAGCTATTCGAAGGGTTTGGATTCTCTCTCGGGCGCATAATTCCGGGATTAGGAGAACCAGCTACAAGATTATCGCCAAGCGAACTTAGTGCAGCCCGTCAACGTGTCGCTGATGTGCAAGGCGCACAGTCAATAGTGCAACCATAAGGAGATAGATCGAATTGCCAATAGGGATAGCTAATCTACCTGACTGGGTATTCGATGATTTCATAGATCGTCGACGTGGTATCGTATGGACTGATGCAACGGACATGGCTGCTGGCGGGACTGGCACTGGAGAAACTCTCTTCAATACAGCATACAGGACGCCTGACGCAGGAAGAACTTTAGGCGGATGGAGATCGATTGACTGTCCTACGATACTAGCGGTTGCTGAATCAGTTGGCGGTATATTCTCTCTGCAAGGGAGCAACTTCAAGTTCAGACCGCAGGAGAACATGGGGAATACGGGAGCTTCGACACTGTTAGAAGGGACCTCTCAACTTTCGCTGTCGAACTTTGCGGAAATGTATGCCCCTATAGCTGGCGGAGAGACATGGACGTTAGGGTATGAACCAATAGACGCAATAGCTGGCAACCACAGGGTAGGCGATGAGTTCACTTACACGAACATAAGATTACCGCTAGTCCCGGTGATCTACTCAGAGTTCGCGAGAGAGACAGCGGTATCAGCAGCGGGAATAACGGCAGGGGCAGCTCTGAACATCAATAACGCTCATAAGTTGCTAGAAGCGGGAGGAATATTCTTACCAGCAGCGCATACGGTAGATGAGGAAGCAAACATTACGATAGTGCTGAAGTGTACGACCCTGCCAATACAGACAATAACGATGATGTGCGAACCGGTTGCTCCAGTTGTCAACGCCACGATAGATCAAGGAGAGATGCACGCCTACCTGACCAGAAGAGAAGAAAGGATGCCTTTCAGCGCCGATAGAACTACAGTTAACGTTGACTATGACCTAGACGTGGTCTTAACGAACGCAGGACAAGCCGCTCACTACATAAAGTGGATATAGATAAGCTCGTATAGCGTGTGTGGAGCTTATGAAATTTTTTTCTTCTAAAGGAGATCAAGAATTACGGAATATGCGAGTAGAGCTGCAGAGCGTAGATGGTAAGATTCGCTCTATTCAGAGTGCTTTTGAGACATTAAGGTCACAGAACGATCGTATTATAGTAGAGCTTGAGACATTAATGAAGAAAACCGATACTAGGATGGTAGCTCTAGAGAATAAGGTGCACCCATAATGTGGGAGACGCATATAACTGCTTTTGGTACTATACGAGCATCTGACGGTGCTTATCTGCTTGTAGCCGTTAAACTGAAAGACCCCTCTCCGTATAGAGGCATGATTTGCACGGTCATAAATAAGACCGGTGATATTATGACGCATAGAAGAACGAGATCGTGGCGCTTCGATAGATTATGGACCCGCTCTTTCACGTGGTTCAAAATCTATCACTACTTTACTGGATTATTACTTTACGGTTCCGCTAATCATGGGACTTTTAGATGGAATAGATCGGTAAAAGCTCCGCTCCCGAACTATCCGGAGAGATACGAATACAGTCCGATAGTGGTGAGGTTATGAGCAACCCGCAGAACTTAGGCAGAGAGACGATAGCAATGCTTTACGCTCTTAAACAGATAGAAAATGAGATGAAGGCCCTAAGAGGACAAGGGGCAGTTAAATTAGAGAATGTTCAGGTCCTAGGAAAGTATTACTATGATTCAACTACGATAGATAAAACTAATACTTTCACCGATACTGACGTAGATGTAGAGGGATATAATCTCGTACAGGTCTCTTCCGATGGAGATTTAAGAAATATATCTTACAGAGTCAAGAAATCTGACTCGCAATTAACGCCTACGATAGAAGCTTCTTTAAACCCTCATATTACCGGATTTGCGAAGAGGGTCTTAGTGTCGAATGATACGGCAGAAAGTGGGAAAACTATATACGTAGAGAAGTTCCTAGTTCAGCCGGGACAAACGCCTTCTATATGGCATGGCTCCTCTCAGCCCGGCTCAGGTTCAGCTAGCGAAGCTCGCTTTACTCCAATAGCTAAAGGTAGATTGTTCAATTCAACGGTCAGCTCTGCGACTGACTTCTTCGCTACTGATTTATCCGTTACTTTCTCACCTACTCTGTTTAGAACTTTAGTAGCATTAGCTACTCAGAGGAGATTATTAGCTTTAGCTAATAACGGTGTGATTAACATGAGCGGGCAGTTGAACGGTTCATCTTCTGTAAGCGCTGACGTATGGTATATGTTCGATCTATTAGCACGTACTGGCGATACGTGGAACTTTCAACATACGCACAGCAATACGGTAAGAGTACGTTATATGCTCGTAGATGAGATACCGGCAGGGACACAGTGATAGTAATGGATTTACAAGATTTTAAAAGCGTGAAAGGAGCTTTCGATACTGAACCCGGTAAAATGGGGACGAGAGGAGACCCTAGGCGCTGGATAGTAAGAGGACATAATAAGTTCTTTATATGCATAGATCACGGTCGTTATCCGGACGATGAAAAAGAAGCGGATAAAATGGGCTTGGAAGGTAGCGCTATAGAACTATCAGACGTCCCTACTCATCAAGTAGAATACGCTTTAGAGGGGCTCCAAGCAGACCGTCCAACGTGGGAATTTGACATAGAGTTGATCTAGATGCCTATCCCGCCTCAACACGCAGGAGAAAATCATACTCATACGGGAACCGATGAAGGCGGTAAGCTTGATAAAGATTTGGCAATTTTCGAAGGGAGCATATCAGCTATTCTAGTAGCGCTGGTGTATGGTTAATGGCTGCTGGAGATATAATAGCCGCAATTATTACCGCTGCGAATACTAACTTTCAACCTGCTTCTGGCGTTGAAATTGTTTTGTTCGGTGTTGGCTCTAACAATATTGCCAGTGCTGGTTTTAATGCATACGATGGGACTAATACATCGCAATTAGCCATAGTCCAAGATGTCTATTACCAAGGCGTTACAGGTCCGCATAAATCAGAGAAGTTAGGTATTACTAACACGCTCTACATAAGGACAAATGCAACAGCGGCAAATTATGTCTATTCCGGAGTGCAAACAAAATGAGGATCAAACCGCTGGACCTACCAGCTAATGCCTCAAAAGCAGCGTTCGTTAATGCTTTAAGAGGTGCTGGCACGGGACACCCTAAAGGTAATTTGACCGCTGATATAGATGATATCTTCGGAAGAACGACACCGCACCAAATGATAGACAGTGTGTACGACCCTACAACTAAGATCACGGCTCAAGTACCTAAAATGGTATCTGTTAAACTGAATACTCTAAAAGTCATGCTTGATAACGAGAATACTATCATTGGGTATGTTTACGAGGAGTCATAAGGGTATTGCTAGGGAAAACATTAAAATATTCAAGTGTTGTACGAGGTAGGACCTTTATGGCTAAGAGCGACATAGGTATCCTTGTAATAAGCGGATTAGCTCTATGGGCTCTATCCGGAGGAATTAAGTTTAACGGAAAGCAAGCTCAAGGGGCCCCTAACGCTCCAGAACAAGCGGATACAATAGATAGATCAGGCGGTGTAATAGGACCTATCTATGATGATTATTATAACCCCGTCCCAGCTCCTACTGGTCCCACTCTCCCTCGAGTAAGCCCTGAAGCGCCTATCTATTCGCCAGTCCAAACTGGGCCCTTACCTCTCCCCATTCCGCAGGTAGCCAATGATGAGTACGGCGTTATAGATTATCCTATTTACTACGGTCCTAGCGAGACTTATGACCTACCGTTCTATGACCTACCGTATAACGGACAACAAACCGTCACTCAAGACCAACAAAGAGCTCAGAGTGAGACATCTTCGCAATCTCCTTACGAATATTATGGGTATGAGCCATGAGCAAAGTAGGCGCGGGTGCATTAATACTCGGCGGATTAGTCCTCTGGTCCCTCTATGCGAATAAAGGAGGTCAAAGACCTGCCGTAAATCAGAGTATAGCGGGTAGCGGTGCAATCTCTACGGACCCAATAACTCAAGCTCCAGATGCTACTGATGTTATATGGCATCCCGGTCCTGCAACTCCCTCCATAATCAAGTCCATCAAGGACGGGGAAATAATAACCGGACCAATACCGGTAGTTATACCGCCTCCCGCTGAAGTAAATACGGTTAGCACGATAACTATTACATCCGGACAGGGTGCGCTGCTCGGTATCGAATCAGCAGGAGCTCCAATTACGACAACACCGGAGAGCCTGGCTAATTTCCAGCTACAGTTTGATTCTCCGCAAGATTACGTTGTCCAGAACTCCGCTGAAATAGCAGCGTTCTACGGAGTATCGGAAGAGTTCGTAAAGCAGAACCCTGACATCTACACGTGATTAAGACCATGTCAGTAGCGCCTACCTCTCCGATAATACCTGATGACATAACTCTAGCTCAATGCGGGGCTGTCTACGGCGTAGGTTCTCCAATATGCGCTATCTACAAGAAGCCGAAGGAATATCATGAATTATCAGTAAAATTCCTTAACCCTTTCAACTTTAATACTAGAGATTTCGCTTTCAGAGTGAAAGGAGTAGTTGAGCAGGTAGCAATTCCTCTATGGTCAGCAGCTACTGGTTCTCACTTCGAGACTACCGGCTACTCATACTCATCAGGAGAGATAAAGATAGGCATCAATGAATACGGTAATAGGGCCCCTCTTATCGTGTGGGCAATAGTAGCGGCGGTCCTAGCTGCCACTACTGGGCTCATTATTTACGCTATATCAATAGTGAGAGGACAAGAAATAATCTTGAAGAATATAGAGATCGTCCAACAGCTACGCGATCAGGTAACGAAAGGTATCATTACCCAAGACCAAGCTGCCGCTGAGGAGGAGCGGCTCTTTCCTGACGGCATAACTGATAAGGACACGGACGAACCTTTTGCAGGTCTAGGCGGGAGCCTGGGGACTATCACGGCTATAATACCCTTATTCATAGGACTTATGCTATTGAGCTCAGTGAAAGATATTGGTCGACGAACATGACATCCTCCAAGATATCTCTAACCTACGAGAAACTGTCTATGGGCAGGGGCTCAAGGTCATGAAGCTAGAGACAAAAATGAACATGATCACGTGGTTAGCCGGGACTGCCTCTCTTGCGGCGGTATCAACATTTATAACATTAGTTATGATACTTTTGAGATAGATCAAAAATGGACTGGGAAGATTATCTTTTAGCGGTCTTGGTAACGGTAGGCGGGTTAGCTCAATACGTAGATCAGAAAGGCAAATGGTTTATAGTACTCACTGGAGCGGGTCTTCTCATGAAGGCGCTGAAAGACATAAGGGACGCTAGAAAGCACGCGCGCGCTAGAAAGCAACCGTAAGCAGCAGGTCTTCCGTCCCTATCCTCCCAAATCTATCTATCTTTACCCTCGACATAAGGTCGAAAGTATTCTCAAATATTCCGTACTTCTTTCTCACCTTTAACCTCTGCTCTTCCATAAGCAGCCTCCCGTTGCTATCTCCGATAGCATATCTAAGCGCTAAATCCTCTCCAACTGAAATAGGCCTAGGGACGTAGATATGTATGTGATAACCTCTCCGGGTAGCAAATAGCTTAAGCGTAGCGTGATAATGGACCGCAACATCTAAAGATTTATCCCAGCACCGGTTTAAGGTCTTAACATCTTTCGTATCTATATCGATACCTACCCGTGTTATCTCTCCGCCTCTCAATACAACTCGCTCTCCTTTATCTGCACGACCTTCTTTAATACCAGCTTACCGGCTTTCTTCTGCGTCATCCTCACCATATTACCACTAGATAGATAAGCTTCCAGGTCCCAGTGCTCACTATACTTATCTTTAAGCTTCTCCTCAGTATCAACGCCTCTATCGAATACTCCGGGTATCTCATATACCCAGCTCAACTTCTCATCGTTAAAAGCCTCTTTAAGAATGTAACCGTGTAGAACATCTATCCACTCCTTAGTAGCTAATTCTATATTATCCGGTATCTCCTTTTCGTTGACATATCCGTATATGTAAGCTTCAGCTTTAACCGCTTTTGTCTCCCAGCTCTCGCCCGGCTGAGGTTCATAGAGAAAGTTGACATAAGCCACTACGTACTTATACTTTGCTGGAGGCGGAGGTATTACTAAATCCAGTAATTTCTTAATCCACCTTCCAGTAGATATTCTACGCCATACCCAACGGTATTCACCTCTTACAAGGTAAAGCTCGGCAGCGGCATCGTATTGAGGAAAAAATCTAGCCTCTACTATCTTACTGAAGCTCAACTAGTTTGCTGCCCCTTCATGTATTGAGCGTACTCTTTATCAACGTTATTAATTTTATCTCTTACGTAATGTTCCCACTTACCTTCGTATTGATCTTTATTGTCGAGAAATTCTCGATAATCTTTCCACTCTAGACCGTGCTTCTCTTCATCCGTCATTCTCTTCCACTTCGTTTTATACCAGTCGTCCCAGAACTTCGGAGCTATGCCTCTTTCCCTTAACCGAGTCTTGATCTTGCCCCATCTAACTTTCTCGCGAGTACTAGGATAACTAATAGCTAACCTTAAGAATACTACTAATCCATGTATGGTATTAGCCATTGTTAAAGATTTAGCTAGATATTCAGCTTTGCAGTCAGGACATCTCCTCTTCTTTGATAACCGATCTTTCTTATCCATAAAGAGAAAATCGTTGATCTTCCCCGCCCATATGCAGTAAGGACATACCCATACTGACTGTATAGACCCTAATATTAATTTAGCCGCTTCAGCATTTTCCGTAAGGACCATATTCCCCTTATCATCGTAGAACTTCAACTGGGGCATAACTACCCGCTAAAATCCTTATCAAGGCCTGGGGCCCTATATTTTGGAAAGCTAACACTGACTTTCTGTTCTGCCGTATCACCGCATACCGCACAAAATATCTCTATACTAAAGCTGCCTGACCAGCAAGCGGCTACATTCTCGTAGCAATTATGGTCTTTACCCATTTCTTAGCCCGCCTATAGTTTTTACAAGCACAATTTCTAGCAAGACATACGCCAGCGGTAGCAGACCACCGGCCTACAAAATTCGACCTGTAGTCATGACCGGTTTTCATATGACTACATACACACGGTTTGCTCATTTCTCTCTACCTCTAAAAAAAAAGAGGGCTCACTTCCTCTTTCCAGCAGCGACAGGAGTCGATGCTTTCGGAGGAAGCACGTCCTTTACTTTCGATCTCGTCTGACTTGTCCCGTCTTTCATATTGAAAGTATCGTCCAATACGAGCAGCCTTACTGACTTTCCTAGCAGCTTATGCCAGTCGAACTTCGTACCCGGTGCAGGGACCGGTTCTCCTAGTGCCATTATCAACCTACCGATCTTATTCTTTTCGGTTGGCTGAAGGAACACTCGGACCTTTCCATCTGCCTCTGTCATTTGAGATAGCGGGAGAGCATAAGATAGTTCGCCCATCTTACTCTCTCCTTTCTCATTCTGGTACGATATTTCGAACTGGGCAAAGCACACATAGCCATGCTGGCTCTGTATGAACTTACCCTCGTCGGTCTTTGACCTTATCCCTAAGAACTTCGCATCGTAAGGACCGGGCGCTTCGAGGTGTATAACCTCAAACGCCCTCTTCCCTACTGTCTCAGGAATGTCGCTCTCTAGTTCTGCTCCTTGCGCCACTTACTTACACCTTCCCCTTATGTCTATTTGACATAACCCTCAATTGAGGGTGATATTATATAAACTTATCCCCTCACTTGAGGACAGAGAATAAATAAATAAATAAAGAAAAAGGAATATCGTTATAGATTATCTATAACGACAGCTTGGAGGAGCTCGGAAGGATAGAAGTCCTTAACAAACCACTCCTCATATACGACGCCGGCCTCTTCAACGTAGTTGAAGATTTCAGCCACATTCCCAAGCATAGTACTAACGTAGTGTATATAGCCAGCCATTCTAGACCGCCCGTCCTAGAAAAATTCATACCGGAGAGCTAAGCTCTCCAGTAGAACCGATGATCTCGTACTTCGACATGGTCCTCGTCCTTGAGGCGTATAAGTGCCAGTCCCACGCTCCCCGATGTACTCCCTATTGCCTCTTGCACCTGACTTCTCGACATTCCGGTATCGCCAGCCCCTTGTACAGCCTTTGTTATCGCCTCATACAGCCCGCCGTCCGATCTCTTTTGTCCGCCAGAAGCGCCCGGTAGCTTACTCGCGGTCCCGAATATTTTGAGTTGT
>ERZ1292642.1621-Hain-H14-01um-R1-1621-length-10435-cov-4_pt1 | contig 10435 bp, 18 predicted proteins | sample MGYA00564403_ERZ1292642 | MGnify/ENA primary metagenome ERZ1292642 (study PRJEB36523, sample SAMEA6512643) | groundwater metagenome | collected 2019-01-09 | study: AquaDiva: Metagenomics assemblies of 32 groundwater samples | reverse complement strand
AGCGCCCCCGCCGCCCGCCGCCGAGCCTCCGAAGCCTATCAAGGGAGCCTATGGCCGGGCCGCCGGGGTGACCATGGTTAATGTCGTCACCATCGTGGACTATGTGGCCGTGTTCCACGCCTTCAAGGCCCGGGCCGAGGTGCAGGCTCTGCTGCCGGGTCACTTCCCGTTCGCCGTCGCCTTCTTGGCCTTAGCAACGACGAAGGCGACCGCCTGGTCGGTCACCCCGAAGATTCGAGCCACCTCGAACTGGCGTAGCCCGGCGTCGAGCAAGGCTATCGCCAGACCGTCGCGTCGGGCCCGGAGCGACTCCACGCCCTCGACCGCCCCAGCGAGCTGCTCGCACACATCGACGGCCTCAGCCTTGAGCGCCTCCACTCTGGCCGCTGCCCTGTCCTCCTTCACCGTCACGCTCCCGCAGCCTTTTTCTTCGCCTTGCGAGCCGCCTTGTCGGCGTCGGAGCCGGGCACCGGGGCCGCTTTCTCATCGGCGGCGGCGTCGACTTCTTCTTGGCATAGGACACAGCCGTCCCTGAGCTCATCCGCGTGGACGCCCGCCTTGTGCTGCACGATCAGGGCTTCGGCCTCGTCGGCGTCGCCGCCGAAGCCCCGCTGATCGAAGGCACCTTCGGCGAACAGGCTCGGTTGGTGCTCACTCGCTGCCTTCACCAGCTTCTCAACCTCGTCACGCCACAAGCCGTGGCGGGCCACGACAGCCGGGAACTCTGCCGCTTCGGGCGGGGCGATGAACAGGCGGGCGCCGTTCTCGGAGTCCTCCACCCGGCAGTAGCTCAGCAGATGGTCGAGCAGTGCCTCCCGCTGGCCGTCGTCCAAGATTCGCCATACGTCGCCGGCGACGGTCAGGACAAAGAACGGCGCGCACCGTACTGCGTCGGCATCCTCGCCTGGCACCGGGTCAGGTTGGTCGTCCTCGCGCCGAGCGAGGAAGGCTCCGAGGCCGGCGATCTTGCGGGCGTCGCCCCACACCTGGCGGCCGACCCGCTTGGCTGCCTCAGACCGGAACACGACATCGACGCGCTCGCTGGACAGATGGTCGTGGTAGCGCTTGATGAGCACGGCGATCGTCTTGGTGGCACCGGTCGGAGCGTCCTTATAGGTGACTGGCATTAGGGCCTCATTTCGATGATTCGTTGGACAGATGGATCCAAGATTGCGGCTTCCTCAACCCGCAATCCCGTTGGTTCGCCTATGACGGCAACCAAGATTGTGACGGTGTCACCGACGTGGAACTCCCTTGGGCTCTCGGCCAGGATCTCGTTCATTTTCTCAGCCAGTCCGAGCAACCTGAGCGGGACGAGGGGTTCGTCGGGTGCGGCCTGCTGCTGATCCTCAGATAGCGTCGGCTGGCCAGAGGATGCTTCCAGCAGACGCCGGACCTCGGCCCGTGCCTCCCCTCGGTGATCTCGGCCGAAGTAGTTGTAGTACCCCAACTGCACGGCTGTCCGGCGACGATGACAGTTGGCGCAACGCACCTCGCACTTGGCTATCTCAGCCAGAATCATCGGCCAGGAGTAGCCGACCGTCATGGACGCGATGGCCCGTATTTTCTTGCCGCGGACATGGTCGAACTCCAGCACGGTTGGGTCGTCCTCCCCGCAGTCGACGCAGCGATGCTCAGCGAGATAAGCGATGATCTGCTCGGTCTTTTGGCGTCGCCGCGCCTCACCATGCGCGTTGTTGGCACGTCGCTGCTCTGGCGTCCAAGATGCTGTCCGCGCCCGAGTCTGTGCTGCCCGGCACTCCTTGCAGGTCCGATCATGTGAGCCGGTCTTGTGGCGGTAGAGGCTGAACTTGCTCAAATCCTTGAGGGCGTTGCACACGCAGCATCGCTGGAGTCCCGATTCCAAGGCATGCCTTCCCTTTGGTCTAGGTGATAGAGGCTAGCGCGGTTGGCTCACCGGCACCTGATAGCCGAACCGGCGTGGTGCTGTCTCAGGCGCCCGGAGCCATTCGACCGTGTCAGGCCAGTGGTCGGTTGGCCGCAGCACCCACGCACGCCCGGTCGGGATCATGGCGAACTCCTCGAGCCACTCGATCTGGCCGGGCTGGAACGGGGTCGGGTGGCCCTTGGCGTCGAACCCTTTGATTTCCACGCCGAGCACGTAACCGCGACGAAAGCAGGTCAGATCCGGCCAGCCTTTCTCGGTGGTCCCGGTACGCCAGCCGTGTTCCGTACGGAGCGGGTAGCAATGGTTCCAGCGCCACCCGAAGGTCGTGAGCGCCTTCTGCACCGTCTGTTGGTAAGCCTTCTCGGCCGCTTTCCCGTAGTGGTCGGGGACAGAGAACAGGCGCGCTGTCACGGCCCCAGGAACCGTGTGTCCTCGGCCTTGGCGACCTTGCGCTTCGACGGCTGCCGGGTAGTGAGGGCGAGTCGGCGGCGGCGGACGGCCCGCTTGGTGCGCGGCCCACTCCCCGATCGCTGTTTTGAGACGGGAGCGAATGAGTCGCCGTTCATGTTGTCGCCTCGCTGGTGTTGAAGTGGATAGCGGCCCGCACTGTGCCCAGAGCGTTCGTGGCCGTGTCGTGCAGGTCGTCGAGGGTCAGGTCGTAGCCGGGCCGGCCGAACGTGTGATCCTCGGTTTCGCGGACGACGTGAGCCAAGGCGTCCTCGGCGTCGAACAAGGCCGCCAACCACGCTGCCGGCCCCGCATCGACCTCGGTCCCAGTGTCGTCGCCCACTTCCTCGACGCCCTCAGTGTGCGCCCACGCGGCTGACGACGCTGAGTTAGCGAAGTGGATGCCGACGGTCAGGAGACGGTGATAGTCGCGGTGAACCTGCTCATACTCGTAGCAGACGAGGGCACCGCAACGGTCGCAGACGAGTCCTCCAACGGCGGCCTCGAAGCCGACGCCCTCGCACATCTCCTCTACCTTTTCGGCCCACTGGTCGCCGAACACGGTCCGGCCAACCTCGATGAGCTCGGCGGCTTTGGCAGCGTTGTCCTGGCTCACAGTCCCGCCTCCGGGCTGGAAAGGGGATGCTGATTACACACCCGCCAGAAGTAAGCCTCGTCTGCCCGGCACATGGTGAGATGGGCGATAACGTCATCGGACGGACACATTGCCCCGCCCCACGTCCTCGCGTAGTAAGCCACCGGATGAGCGCAAAGAGTCGCCAGGCAGCGCATCGTGTCCTCGGAGCCGTCAGCGTGGCGGGGGCTCATGGCGATCGTGGGGCGCAGGCGTCGGAACACGTACGTCAACCGTGACCGTGGGCTCGTTTCGAGGAAGCAGCCGGTCAGGTCGTAGTGCCGCCACTGGCGGTCGGAGAGCATCGCTCGGAGCGTGTCGCGGGCCCGGTACTCGGCGTCGAGATCCCACGCGTCGGAGGCGCCGATGGTCTGGAGCCACAGTTTGAGGCGGTCCATCGACCGGTCCGGTGACACTCGGACGACGACAGCGAAACATTTGCCTTCGCCGCGCTGAAAGACGTACACGTTCGCTTGGCGTTGGCGGCTGTACCAGCCGTTGCGGCAATGCTCGTCGTCGGTGATCGGCTTCGAGTCGTCCGACACGATCTCGAACTCGACGCCGCCCGACTGGTTGAGATCCTCGTACAGTTTCTGCAACGGGTGGCCTTTGCACAACACGAGCGGCTGGTCCTCGCCGAGCGGGACGGGAATGCCTTGCCATTCGGCGATTCCCTCACTGATGTTGTCGCAGAGCGTGCGGACGCTCTCCTGCGTCCACTCGCCTTTGCGGCGCAACTCCTCGACGAGTTCACCCATCGGTCGCCTCCCATGGACCGTCCGGGTAGCCGTAGCGTGCCCAGACGCCTAGCTCGACGCCACGTCGGCAGAGCAGACAGTCCGGGTCGGCGTCGTGAGTATCGAACATGACCGTGCTGACGTGCTCGGACACTTCCTCCTCGGTGAGCGCGTCCAGCTCGGCTCGCATCTCTGCCGCAGCGTCTCGTAGCTCGACCTCGATGGCCCGGCACTCCTCGGCCAACTGGTCAAGCCCCGGATGGCTGGACCCGCTGCGGAAGGCTGCGACGGCTTCTTGCACGGCGGGCGAGTAACTGGACAGAGGCACGCGGCGAAGCAACTCCTCCAGGTTGTCCTCGACGGTCGCCGGGACTCGCCACGGGTGCAGATCGCCGTTCTTGACGAACTCTCCGCAGGAGCACCACACGCCCTCACCGTGGACGCCGACGCCTCCCGAGTGGCGAGTTGCGTGGGTCATCTGTCGCTCGAACTCACGGTGCCGGTAGTCCTTCTTGTCCTGGTGCATCCGACACAGGTCGCCGCCGTCAAGGGGCGGGCGGTGGCAGCCGGTAACGGTCCGCACCCCTCCGGGCGCTCCATACGTCTCGATCCCGTGGCACTTGTCACCCATTATTCGCGCTCTCTGCGGGCGAGTCATCGCCGCCCTCGGCGTGAGCAACGAAGTCACGGTGCCGTTCGAGGACATACATCTCGTCAAGCGAGATTCCTGATCCTGGTGCGTCGGCCTTCTCATCCCAAGGATCAAACGGGTCCTGGCTGACCGAGGTGCCATGCACGCCGATCAGTGGACACTCAGGCCCACCCCGGAGCAGTTCGACCATCGCCGGGACATGGTTGACGTGCGTCTCGGGTGAGGGCAGTTGCTTGTCGAACTCGGCCAGCATGTCGGCCGCTCGTCCGAACGCTTGGTACGGGATGACCCCGGTGTCGAAGGTGAGCACCAGGGGTATCTGCTGCCACTCGGGCAAGTTCTCAATGCGCTTCCACAGGTCGTTCAGCCCGGTGTCATTGGTGATCCAGTGCTCGCTGTGGCCGTGGGCGACCAAGAGCCGACGCCAGATGCTCGGTGCCCAGCCGTGCGAGTTGCTGAACTGGGCAAGGTTGGTCGGGCGCCGATCCGGGGTCACTGCCAAGACGGTCGAATAGCTCACGGCTGTACGTCTCTTTCTAACGCCGAAGCGTCGTCATCGGTTGGTAAGGAATCGCAGCCACGAACCGGTATGAGGATCACGTCAGCCGCCAGCCGTGCGCCCAATGGCCTTGGCGCGCGAGCCGGCCAGGGGCACCTTCTTCTCGACTACCCGACGACCGGGTTTGGTCGGAGCCGATAGCTCAGGCGGCGCGTCGTACACCACGTCGGTGATCACATACTCCATGGCCTTCGGATTGAACCGTTTGACGCGGGCTAGACCCTTCGGTGTTTCCACGAACAGGCCGTACCCTTTGCGGATCATTTCCTCGATGATGGTCTTGGCCTTCTCCACCTCGACCGGGTCGCTCCCGCCGACCGTCAGCTTGATGTCCCCCTTCCCCACGCTCAAGATTTCGAGCATGCCGGGACAGACGACCTCGATGTCGGCGGTGGTCTGGTGGGGGTGGAGGCGCCGACGTGCCTTCATCGTTGAGGCTTTACCCATGTTCGTTTCCTCTCGTTATGAGGCGCAGGGCCGTAGCCAGCACCCTGTTGGTCGAATGTGCCCAGCGATGATGTGCGGCGCAGCAGGTCAAGACCCCGTCCACAGTCAGTCTGGGTCCACCCTCCCCGGTTGGCCACCGATGATGCGGGTGCATCGGGCCGGCGCAGACGGGCACGTCCATCGGGATCATGGCGTTGTAGTCGCGTCCGCAGCCGAGATCGCACCAGCCGGCTCGGTTGGCCGGCGCATAGCCGCAATGCGAGCAGGCGTAGCCTTCGCGTCGGGCGTACTGGCTGGCTTGGCAGACGCCTCGGTCTCGGCGGTCGACGGCACGCTTGCATTCCTCCCACGCCTCGTTCTCGTCGCGGCGCTTGTCGCTCACCGGGTTGAGTCGGGTGCGCTTGAGTGTGCCCGACCCGCGGTCGAGCCGAGACTTGGCTCGCAGCGGCGTTCTGCGTTCAAGCGGCTTGCCGCGGTTGAGAGTCACAGGAGTCCCTCAGCTACGGGCGCGTCAGTGGTAGCAGGAGCCGCGTCGAAGTCGAACCCTTGTTGGATGCCTCGGATGCCCGCGGCGCGGACGCGGGCTACTGCGATCTGGACGTAGGACTCGTCGCGCTCGATCCCGATACACGGGTGATCCTCTTGCCAGGCGGCGATGGCGGTCGATCCTGAGCCGAGGAACGGGTCAAGCACGACGCCTCGGGGGGGGGTGACGAGGCGGATGAGCCAGCGCATCAGGGCGACCGGCTTGACGGTCGGGTGGTTGTTGACGCTGGCACGGTTGGTGTTGGCCGACTGGAAGCTGCCGGGATTCTGTGTGCCCGACGACCACAACAGTGGCTTCGCGTCGCCTCGCACTCCCTCGTTGCGTTCCTGTCGGGCCACCTTCGGCTCGTAGCGGAACACGGGGAAGAACCGGGAAGCGCCCCCCGTATCACCGAACCCGCCTGCTGTTGCTCCTGGATTATCGCCTGAGAAGCGACCGTAGATTCTCTCGTTGTCGATCAGCCCGCTCGCTGATCCCTTGCCGCCGATGCTGGTTGTCACGCCGCTCTGCCGGTCGAGTTCGGCCACCGGGCACCCCTCCACGCACGCCCATGTCTCCACCGTTTCGGCCCGCACGACCCGCTCCGCGAGTCCCTCCTGCCCATCTAGCCCACCAGTGTCACCCGAGAAGTCACCTGACGGGCCGCGGGCGGCGGGATAGTGGCCGTTCGCCCTGACCTCAACGGTGCCGACCTGCACGCAGCCTTCGTCGTGGCTCAACACCACGTTCGGGGGCCACCGGCCCGTCGCCGCGTAGTTGACCCGTTCCACCATCGAGAAGTCGCCGTAGACGTTATTGCCACCCGGTTCGGTACCGAAGTCGGCGTGCCGATTCTTCTCTTTGGATTCCGTTTCGTCGGCTTCAGAGGCGAACTCGACGCGGCACCCGTCGATGTTGAGCGCGCCCGTGCCGTAGCGCAGGACGTTCGCGGCGACCGTCGACACGGGCGGCTTGCGGGCCAGCACGATCGGCTCATGGGCTGGCTTTAGCGCCGTGCCCCAACCGTCCCACTGCTGCGCCTCAGGAGTCGCCGGTGCCATGTCCCAGTGGGCAGCCTCAACCTGCTCTGGGTCGTGCATCCACGGCCGCGAGAACCCGCCGTCTTGGGCCATCGTCCCTTCGCGCAAGGCCCGCATATTGTCCCGACCAACGAAGTTCTCATGGCCCGGTTTCGGCCCGACCCGTTCGGTGCGCTCAGCACCAGATGCCTTGTCGATCGCCTTGGACACGTCCAGCGACTTCGGGAACCCCGAGCCATACAGCCAGTGGAGCGAGTCGCGGATCTCGAACCCGGCGTCCTCGATGGCGCAGGCCAGTCGGTGGTAGGTGCGGGTGCCCCCGAAGGCGAGCAGATGGCCGCCCGGTTTCAGAACGCGCAGAGCTTCGCCAGCCCACGCTCGGCACCAAGCTTGGTAGGGCCGCCCGGCCTCGTAATGGTTCGGCAACTGGTCGAATCCTTTGCCCATGTGGTCGCCGGTCCACCGCGGCTTCTCGCTGTACCCGTTCCCGGTGTCCGCGCCGAATGAGTCCCAGTCCTTGCCCATGAACTCGAGCCCGTAGGGTGGATCGCACACGACGGCGTCGACCGAACCGGCGTCCATCGCGGCCATGATTTCTACGCAGTCGCCATGCCAGATGGTCACGCCGTCCTCGGTGTAGTACGGCTTCACTGGTCGAATAGTCCCGGCTGGTTGGTCGGCTCGCCAGCAAGATCGCTCGACTCCCATCCCCGCTTGAACACGAGCAGCGTGGATGAGTTGCGGCGGGCGTGGACTTGGCGGACGCCATCCGGTTGCGGCCGGTAGGAGAGCATGTCCAGCCGATCAACCTGGCCCAGACCGAGCGTCTTGGCGTGAGTCGCGAACTCGGTGGTCTGCCAGCGAACCTTGCCTGAACAGACCTGATCCTGGCACTTGAGCAGCAGGAACCCGTCGCCCAACACGCGGGCGCATTCGGTGATCCCGGCCCGGATCAGCGCCATGCGTTCTTGCCAAGTGCGAACCTCATGTACTCCGTATCGCTCGTCGACCTCCTCGGTGGGGGTCCCGTTCAGCTTGTATGGCGGATCGAGGACGACCGCGTCGAAGTGTCGGTCAGGCCACGGCAGGAGAGTGAAGTCGACGCTATGGCCGATGGGGCTTTTCGCTGGGTTGAGGTCGCTGGCCGTGAGGTTGTCGGGCCGCCACAGGTTCCAGAAGGTTCCACGCCCCCAAGTGGGGTCGAGAGTCCGCCATTCTTTGCGGAGGTAGCCGAGCGCGGCGCAGTCGGCGATCAACTCGGCGTTCGTGGGCCACTCGCTGATGGAGAGAACAGGAGTGTCGGCGGCGCGCATCACGCCGGTGAGTCTATCGCGCTTGGCTCTGACTCGCTCACGTCGTGAGCTGCGTGATGCTCCCGCCAAAGGCCCACGAGCGCCTCAGACAGCGGGCTCTCGCAGGCGACAAGACTGCGGCATGTCGTACAGGTGAGCGAATACGGCGTGTCGCGAGGCTTTCCCATCAGCCTGGCCAGTCGACCAGCGGCGTGTCATAGCCGAGCCGACCGGGGTGGCGTGGCGCACCCGAGGCGGTCACGCCGAGGCAGCGCAACGTCTTGTATGAGGCGATGGCGGCGCTGGTCACAACCTGGACTTGGCGAGGCGCTGGGACCGACGCCCCCCATGCGGCGACGACGAGCGTGGCGTCGCGGATGGCCTGGCGTATCTCCTCGTTGTTGCCGGCGCCGACGACATCGACAGCGTGACGGTCAGCCGATACCAGCGCGGCCGGGCTGGTGGCCACGTAGGCGAACAGGTTGACAATGACAAGATGCCCTTTGCCCCACCGTTGGCTGAACCCGACGCACTTGCGGACAGTCGGATCGTCGACCTCCCCGTCAGCCACGCTGGGGTTGTTCATGATCCAGCAGACGCCGGGCTGCGTGACATTCCAGAGGCGGCGCAGGACGTAACGATACCGGCCGTCATCGCTGAACGTCGCCGAGCGCAGGACGTCGTACGTGTCGGTCATCACGCCCGCTTCCAAGCCTTCCCCTGAGGGCAACTGGCGTGGTGAGATAAATACCCGCCGGGGATCGGACCGGGATGGACGATGCCGACCGGGCCCCGCCTAGCTTCGGAGTGGACGATCTCGACGTTGCCGCGCTCCGGGTCGGGCTGGGCGTTCAATGGCATGGGCTTGGAGTTCTCCGATTCGACCCACAAAAGGCTTGCGCCGCAACTACGACAGGTGCTCACCTTGACGCCTCCTGATGCCATGGGTCGCTGCACGCGTCGAAGGCGACACCCAGTTCGCAACCCTCATCGACCTCGGTAGGCGTGGCCGGCCGCTCCCCGAAGTTCGGGTCACCATGACACCTCGGGCAGGCTGACAGGGCGTCCAAGGCTGCCTCGCGCATGAGGATCGCCCGGTCCAACGCCCGCAACTCCCGCTCAAGATCGCCAAGTCGGCGTCGATCGGTGACCAACATTTTCTCGTGGATGGCGGCTATCCGGGGCCGCTCGACGGCGGTGACGCGCTTGGTTGTCTCGGCGACGATGTAGCGGTCCTCAACCGTCAACTCATACCGTTCAGTCACCGGTGCCTGCCTCTATCGGTTCGCCGTCATGGTCGTCGTCCAAATGGCTCCAGCCAACGAGGTGCCACCACGCCTGTTCGAGCCAGGCGATCGAGTGACCGCAGACGGCGCAAGTCGACAGGTCACCCTCGGCTGGCTCGATGGGTTCAGGAGAAGTGGACATGGGCTTTGACGCCTTCCTGCGGAGTGCCGCCGAGCCACGCTGGGATGCGCCGCACGGTCACGTCGATGCCGAATAGATCGTCGCTGCCACGATTGCCGATCGACAACGACAGGCACCCCTCGTCGCTCTCGTACCAGTCCCAGCGCAGGACCGGCAGATAGTCCCGCCAGTCGCTCCGGAACGCGACCGCCACACGTCTAGAAGCCAGGCCCACTGTCGTCCTCCTCTGCGAGCTGCTGCTGTTCGGGTTCGTCGGCTGGTGCCCGATGGTTACGCAAGTCGTCGAGGACTTGGGCCAGGTGGCGTCGGTTGCGGATCTTCTGCTCCGACGACAGCGGCACCTCGTCAGCAAAATCTCTCATTCGCCTGGCTCGAGTTGGCGCACAACTCCGGTCGTCAGTGCCCGCACCGATTCGGGCATCGTCCGTTCACGTTCAATCCGTTGGCGCGCCGCGCCGTAGAAGCGCATGAAGTGGGCGCGGTCGGCCATAGCGTCCTCTGATGTGCAGAGGTAGTGCCAACCGAGCGCTTCGACGGTTGACTCGATGGCAGGGTGGGACCAAGCGACTGTCTTGGTCGGCTGTTGGCCGTTCTCGTCGGGCGGTGCCGACCAGTCGGCCATGCCGACCGTCCATCCGTGCTTCGTGATCGCTTCGCAGACCTCACTCCACGCCTCGTCGGCGTCGGGCACCCGATTGGGCGCCCCCAGCTCGATGGCGCGCCGGCGCAGTTCGCCGGGCCCAGGAGCGAACCGTTCCCCATCC
>ERZ1292642.1620-Hain-H14-01um-R1-1620-length-10439-cov-3_pt1 | contig 10439 bp, 12 predicted proteins | sample MGYA00564403_ERZ1292642 | MGnify/ENA primary metagenome ERZ1292642 (study PRJEB36523, sample SAMEA6512643) | groundwater metagenome | collected 2019-01-09 | study: AquaDiva: Metagenomics assemblies of 32 groundwater samples | reverse complement strand
TCTACAAATTATTGGGTAACTCCTGCACCTGGAAATTTAAAGATTTTTTGGGTTACAAATTTCTCTGGAACTGGTGGAGATCCTATACGTTATACGGATGGAATAAGTTGGTTTAATTTTGGCGCTGGAAGCGTGCCATTGGTTGGGGTCATAAATATTGCCAATGATTTCCTTAATCAATGTCTTTGTCTAATTCCATTTAGAGGTCGTCTTGTCGCTTTCAATACATTTGAGGGCCAATCTTTAGCTACTTCTGTGCAATATAGACAGAGAATTCGTTGGGCTGCTATAGGTAATCCTTTAATTGTTCAAAATCTTCCTGCAACTATAGGCCCATGGCGTGATGATGTAAGGGGGAAAGGTGGATTTCTTGATATTCCCACTTCAGAAAATATTGTGTCCGTTGGATTTGTCCGAGATAACGTGGTTGTATATTGCGAGTCTAGCACTTGGCAATTGCGTTATACTGGTAGGTCTATTGCTCCTTTTCAAATCGAAAGAGTGAATTCAGAATTAGGAGCAGAAAGCACATTTAGCGCAGTTCAATTTGACACTTCCCTTGTTGGTGTAGGTGATAAAGGCATTGTTGAATGTGACAGCTACAAAAGCGAAAGAATCGATATAAAAATTCCAGATCTTATTTTTCAATTTAACAATGATTCAAACGGAACAAAAAGAGTTCATGGTATTCGTGATTTTGTGCGTCGCTTAGCTTATTGGACATATCCTAACGCAGCTACAAGAAGTACTTTTCCAGATCGACGTCTATGCTACAACTATGAAAATGATTCGTGGGCAATATTTACAGATTCATTGACTACTTTAGGAACTTTTCAGCCACAAAGTTCAAGACGATGGTTAGATTTTGCACCTTTAGAAGCGGCAAACACATGGGAAAATCAAAATTATTCATGGACTGACAGGCCTTCTCTAATTCCTGCAATCGTAGGAGGAAATCAACAAGGCTATGTGGAGTTTCTAGATGAAAATGTAACGAATGATATTTCTTTAACAATCACCGCCATAACAGGTAATACAACTACGCCAACGGTAATCAGAAGCCCCAATCATAATTTACAGACAGGACAAGTAATAGAAATTACAGGAATTCCAGCAGGTACACCATTCGCATCTAGCTTAAATAATGGAATATTCGGAGTCGTTAATGATCCAAATGACCCGGCAAATCAATTGCAACTTTGGCTTTTTTCTACAATTACACAAAATTTTGACCACTTACCTCAAACAGATCCTCCAGGAGTATATATAGGAGGCGGTCAGATTGCTGTCAGAGATAATTTTAGTATAACAAGTAAGAAATTTAACTTTATGGATCAAGGAGTACAGTTTCAATTAGGATATATAGACATCCTTGTAAACTCAACTTCTCAAGGTGCCATAAGTCTAAATGTATTCAATGATTATAACATGAGCGAACCATCAAATAAAATGCCTCTCAACTCATCTCCAGATGATTTTTTCAATACTATTGTTCCTACAAATGCCGCAGGACAAGGAATCAAAGGCGGAGATAAGAATTGGCAACGTGTTTTTTGTCCCACCAATTCTAACTTTATAACGATTGAATGGACTCTTTCAAATGCTCAAATGGTAGGGCCTGAACAAGAAAGCGATGTTCAAATAGATGCGCAAACAATTTGGAGTCGTCCAGGTGGAAGACTCGGAATAACCGAATAGGTAAAAAATGGTTTTCAAAAATAATATTCCTCTTCCGACAGACAATTTGAGTGTGAGTCAGGGGGATTTTTTAGCAAATAATCTTCAATTGGACACTAGTTTTGGCATAGATCACTATACGTTTTCTGATCTTACATCGAATAATGGATTTCATAAAAAATCTACATATCCTGTTGGTGCAGATCCTGCACCTGTTGCAACAACTCTCATAACATATGCTAAAGACTATATCCCTGATTATACTGCAGCTGTGGCAGACTCCCAATTATTTGCAATTACGGCAGGAGGGGGAATATCTCAATTAACTGGAAATGATGCCAATACTGATGGCTGGCAGTGGATTGGAGGAGTTTTATTGCAATGGGGACAAATTACAAATTCAACTCCTGGAATTTCAGGCTCTTTTAATGGTGGGTCTGCTGATGGTAACATCCTTTTTAAAGATAGAGGACCTGCAAATAAAGGAATTCCATTTCCGAATAATATTTTTTCTGTGACATCTACGTTGATAGCTAATGCAAATGCTTCAGGTGCTGCATCAACTATAACAACCATAGTGAATCCAACATCAACAGGTTTCGGATACTGTTTTAGGTCTGGAACTTCTACAGTCACTGGCATTTATTGGATGGCAATAGGTAATTAATGACAACAAGTCAAGAATTCGAAAGCTATGTTCCTGTTTATGATACTGTTCCGAATCAATGGGAAGAAGCACAGCCTTTCCTTGTAGAAACTTTGAAAAAGATCAGCAATGCTGTAAATATTCGTACGATTGGCTGGTATTTAGACGAAGAGCTTCTAAGTGGTAACTCCTTCATTCCTGGTGTAACTGCACCCGGAAATAATCCAGGAGTTTTTAGGTCGATATTGAGAAAAGTAATTGATGTGAGTCCATTAGTTGCTGGTATAAATCCAGGTGTGAATCACGGAATAGTATTTGACTCGAATTTTACTTTGATTGATCTTTGGGTTTCGGGAACGAATTCAGTAACACTGACAGCACGAAGAATTACTGGAAATGATGTGATTATGAATGCGACTCAAATAGTAATAACCTCACCACAAGCGTTTGATAGGGCATTTGCGTTCGTGGAATACATACAGGAGATTTGAAATGGGTGGTATTAATTATGGCTATCTAGCTTTTGCGCCAAAAAGTTGGAATAAAAAAGCTAAAAACTTTTTTGAAGGAACTCCTGAAAAGCATAAAAGAGTTTCTAATCTTCTTCCTGAACAACAACAATTGTATGAACAGTTAATTGGTGCAGGAATGGGAGAAGGGGCAGGAGGTGCATTTGGAGATGCTGCCGACTATTATCGAGACCTTTTGAGCAATGATTCAGAAACTTTTAATCAGATGCAAGCTCCTGAAATGAGAAAATTTAATGAAGAAATAATCCCCGGATTAAGCGAACAATTTGCAGGTATGGGAGCAGGCGGATTATCTAGCAGTGGGTTTAGAAATGCTGCCGTAAATGCTGGAACAGATTTAAGCGAAAGACTAGGAGCAATTAGGGCTCAGTTGAAACAGCAAGGCGCTCAAGGATTATCAGGGATTGGGCAATCAGGTCTTGGTAATTTTTCTCAAGATGTAACTACTCAGCAAGGAACTCAAGGATTCTTATCATCATTTGCGCCTGCAGCAGGTAAAGCAGCTGGAGCATATGCAGGAGGAGGGTTTTAATGTCTTATGAAGTAAAACAAGGAAATCTATTCGGAAGAATTGGCGAAGGTTTCGGTAAAGGATTGGCTGAGCAAGTTCCTCAAGAAGTTGAAAGATATCGATTATCTCAAGGTTTAAAGAATTTTGAAAAAAATTCTCAAACTCAAAATCCATTACAACAAGCTATTTCTCTTTATCAAATCCCCGGAATGAATGAAGAAAAAACGGCTAATTTAATTCGTTTAAGTGAAGAGGCAAACGCACGTAGACAAGCTATTGAACAGGGACAAGGATCAAAAAAACCACCAGATCAAAATAATCCTTCAGTTGCTAAAATTCCTTTTGAAAATAAACCACAAGAAGAAATACCTAAAAGAACTGGGAAAAAATCTATAGTTCAGCCTGAAACAGAAAGGGCAATGCAAACTCCTATCCTACCTCCTACAATACCTCAGATTAAAGCTAGAAGTGCTGAATTAATGACCCAATTTCCTCAGCTTTATAAGACTCCGGCGCAAGGTGAAGCGGCAGCAGAAGCAGAATTTAATAGGGAAAATGCACAAAAACAAGCATTTCAAACAGCAGGACAAAATCAACAAGCATTAGCCTCTCAAGTCAAAAGCGCATTTGATGAAAGATTAGGAAAAAAATTGCAGAAGAATGGAACTGAAACATATTCAGATGTTCTTGGAGATATTCAAAATAATTTTCTTAATGATGCCGAAGATGCTGTCGCCTCTGGAAAAATGACATCTAAAGAAGCAGGGGATCATTACTCGAATGAAGCCCTTGATCTTGCTAAATCTCTAGGAAATTTAAGAGCTTTAGGTGAAAAATCTATATGGACAGGATCACGATCAGCTAATAAGCAAGCAATTGACGAAGTAAGAAAGAAGTTTGAAAAATTAAACCATTCAGAAGAATTTAAAGATTTTCTAATTTCTTCCCAAGATTTGAGTAGTCCTTATGCCAGCAATATTGCTTTTCCCATAACGAATAATAAAGAAATTACAAGCGAATATTCAAAAATTAAACCTTCAAAATATCACACAACGAGTACTGAAGGAATCGAAGAAAGAAAATTTGCCGATAAAATTTCTAAGATGATCGGAGAAAAAGATAGTCTACAAACTATAGCTCTTAGATTACAGGAAAAAAATCTTGATCCTCAAATTTTCATGACACAAATTAAAAATCTTTATGATGATGGAAAAATATCCTTAAATAAAAGACAGGCGCGAGAATTTGAAAAAGGAACAACTTTTATACCAAGTTGGGGCGATATGTATCTTTATTCATTTACAGGCCTAGAGCCTTTGGAGACCCTAAGATGATTAGTCGGATTATGCCTCTTTTAAATGAACTAGTTCCAGTCGGAATGGCAGTAAAAGGATTAGAAAAAATTGATCCTAGATTTAAGAAATTCTTTGCAAGTGCAGCTGGGGCAGGTTTTGGAATTGACCAAGCAATGGGATATTTAAGGAGCAAATTTTCAGGTAGTGGTAAAACACAAACTAATATGAATTTAAGAGCAGATGAACAGGCTAACCAAGCACTAGTAAGACAAAGTCATGAAAGACCTCAAGCTGCCGGAAATGCACTCAGAACAGGAGCAGCACTCGGAGGAGCAGCATTAGGAGGTTTAACAGGCTTAGGATTAGGAACAGTAGCAGAATTATCAGATCAACAACAAATGGAACCTGAGCAACCTATAGACATGAATGCCGCAGAAGACCAGGCAATGGCTCTTGAACAAAATTATAATCAAAAAGCTCAAGAAAATGGTCAAGGAATTCCACAGCCAACACAAGATCCATTTTTAGAATTGGCTAAATTTGATGTAAATCTTGCTTCACTTTTTGAAGAACAAATTCAAAACGGACGCACTCCAATTGAAGCAGCTGCAATAGCCCAAAATTCTTCAAAATTTGGAAAAATTATAAGTTCTATTGAAAAGAAAACTAAAATGAGTTTCATAGACATAGTTGAAAAACTTTTTGGAAGTTCTCAACCTCAACAAAAACAACCAATGAATAGAGAACAGGCTTTAGGTAATTTCAGAAATCAAATCATGCAAAAACAACAAGAATCACCTCAACAATCACAGCAACAACAGGGACCAGGACAACAGGCAATGATGGCGATGTTACAAAAAATCAATTCACGATTAGGTCAATGATGAATGAATTGCAAGAGTTTCAAGGTTTGTTGCAGGAACTTTTGCAGGCTATTCAATTATCTATGGAATCAGGAGAAATATTTTCCGATGATTTACAAGGTGAAATAGCTAGAACTCTTGAACTTTTGTATAATCGAATAGAAGAATTATTAGGGAAAGAAATTCCTTCGATACCTCAAAAAGAACCTGAATTATCTTCTTCAATGCCCTCTAGTAACGTTGAATCTTTTGGTTACGATGATAAAACAGGAAGACTTTTAGTAAGATTTTTAGGTAAATATCCCCAAAGAAATGGCCCTGTGTACGGCTATGAAGGAGTTCCTAAAGTTATTTTTGATATATTTAAACATGGTGCAATCCCAGCCCGGACAGATGGAAAAAATAAATGGGGTAAATGGTGGAAAGGTAAAGTTCCATCCGTGGGAGCTAGCATGTTTACTCTTATTAAGAATGGTGGATATCCTTATCAACGTTTAAGTAACTGAAATTCTCTTTTAATTTTTTCATAGTTCTGTGAAAGATATTTTTTATCAACGGAATATGATATTTTCAAAGATTCTTCATATTTCATATTCTTATAAAGAATAGCACATGAGAAAATCAAAATTATGTTTAAAGAAACTAATATTTTTATCATTTTTTCTCATCCTTAATATTTTCCAAAACACACAATCGCCCGTGATGATCTTTGACGCAGTAGTGAAGTTCTGAAATTTCTTTTCTGATCTCTGAGATCGCTGAATCTGTACGATTCATGAAAAATATGCATAATCCCCAAGTTCCTGCAAATCCTCCTCCTAAAATACAAAGCAAAACATTAAGATCCATTATTTTTACCTATTGTTTTTTGTAAATGTGTATTTGTTCCGAGATCATTCTATCGATCTCACTTGCCTTTATTCTATGAGAGCTTTTTGGAGAATTTCCTAAACGGAAGGATTGAATCTTTCCGTATTTAATCATTCTCAAAACAGCTCCTCGATTGCAACCTAATTTTTTTGCGAATTCTGAAACGGTGTAAATCTTTTCATCCATAAAATATCCTTTATGTAACGCGATGTAATTCATTATGCCATAAATGATCTACTTTAATCAACAATAATCTACATTTAATTTATTTTTATGTAATCTAGATTCTTCTTGATTATATATATTGAAAATTTTAATTTGATATTTTTAAAGCTAGGAGAAAATCATGACAGCATCATTTTTCAATCAGTCCGGTGGACCTATTGCCGGCAATGTGGATCCCTATGTAAATCCACCATTTATCACTGCTCAACGAGCTCCCACGTCTCTTGATAAAATGTTGCCTGGCACGAGGTGGTTAAATGCCTCCGTAACTCCTGCCGTTTTATATGAAACGACGGGTAATGGTGTATGGAGTTTAGGAGGAAATGCATTAGCTACTACTACAACAGCGGGTATTGTTACATTAGCGACTTTAGCTCAGTTGTCGGGAGGTACCGCACCAGCTTCTTATTATGTTCCCTCTGCAAATGATGTTTATACATTTGTTACCTCTACAGCTACAGCAGGAGCACCAGTTGCAACGACAACTGTAGCAGGTATTGGACAATTGGCAACAGATACCGAAGCAGTTAACGGAACAGCGTCAACAGCTCTACTAGCCTTATTTGTAACTCCCTCAAATCTAGCCGCAGTTTTTGCAGCACCTCCGGCGACAGGTGGAACAACGCCAGCAGCAGGAGCATTTACAACATTAGGTTTTACAACTGCAACTGGTACAGCGGGTGGAACATGGGCTTCAGGTGGTACCGCAATAAGTATTGGGGCTGATGCTTCTAATGATGCAATTAACATTGGTACAGCAGGAGCAAGAGTTATCACTATCGGAGATAATACCGGAGCCACTTCCATTGATTTGAATACTGGAACAGGAGCCTTGAAACTAGGTGTAGATGCTATAGCTCACTTGGTACAGATCGGAAATGCAACGGGAGCGACAGAAGTTCGGATTACATCTGGAACAGCTGGCGTCAATTTAATTTCTACAGGAACAGGAGATATCACATTAGCCTCGGCCGATACCGTTTTGATTGATTCAGCAGGTGTATTAGAACTGAATTCATCCGCAGGAGTTATAAGCGTTGGGAATGATGCGGTTTCTCAAAACATCAATGTAGGTACGGCAGGAACAAGATTAATTACGATTGGAAATATAACAGCTTCGACAGAAGTGCTTATCAATACGGGAACTAATGGTTTTGTGGTTGATGGAGTAGCTTCAAGCCCTATTAATCTAGGAGCTAGTACAACGACAGGAGCCATTACAATTGGAGGAACTGCACAGGCAGGCGGAGTGATTACTCTAGGCTCATCTTCTGCAACTTCAACCGTTAAAATTCAAAGTGGTACTGGAGCATCTACAACAACAATTGGAGAAGGAACAGCTGGGGCAAATGTTACGAGTATAAATTCCGGTACAACTGGACAAAATTCAACGATCAATTTGATGACCGGTGCTATGACTGCTGGCACTCATGCTGTAAATATTCTTACAGGTGCATCTAGTGGAGGAACTGAAACATTTAATTTAGCAACCTCAACAAATGCGGTAGCAATCAATATTGGTACAGGAGCAACAGGAGTTAAAACGATTGCAGTAGGTGGAACAGCCGCAAACGTCATAGCCATTGGTAATACTCAAACAGCTGGAAGCATCGCTCTAGGTGCGCTTATGACAACGGGAACTATTGCGCTTGGTGGTGCTAATATGACCGGTGCAATAACGATAGGTGCTGCCACCAACGCGACAGGTCAAACGGTAAATATCTCTAGTGCTTCAACTATTGCAGGCACGAATATTGTAAACGTTCTTGCAGGAGCAACCCCAGGAGCGTCACAGACATTTAATTTGATGACAGGTGTGGGAACAGCTGGAACTTATGCAGTAAATATTTTGACTGGAGCTTCGACAGGTACAACACAGACTGTTTCTATAGGTACCGGGTCAGCACGAACAGATATTACATTAGGCGGAACAGGAGCAAACGTTTTTGCAATAGCTAATACGCAAACTGCGGGCTCAGTTGCAATCGGTAATGCAATGACTTCAGGAACTATAGCTCTTGGAGGAACAGCAGGAACAGGAACAATCACAATCGGTCAAGCTACTAATGCCACAGGGCAAACGATTAACATTGCAAGTGGTGCTTCCAATACTGGTGCAAATATAGTAAATATTTTAAATGGAGCGACTCCAGGCGCCAATACCACTCTAAATATTATGGATGGTGCAGGAACTGCAGGAACTCAAACATTTAATCTTTTAGCAGCGGGCGCAACTCGAGCCGGTGCAGTTAATATAGCAACTGGAGTAGCAGCACACGCGGTAATAATTGGTCAAGTTACTACTACGATAGCAATTAATGGACCTACGACGCATACGCTCGCCTCAGGTGTAGCAACAGGAATAACAGTAAATACATCAGCTGGGACTGGAACAGGTATTTCAGTTACAACAAATGCAGTCACTATACCTGATTTCCTTTCAAATGTTGGTGGTATAAAAGTCACTCCTACATCTGTTACAGCAGGAGCAACGCCTCAAACATGCAATAATCGACATGGATCTGTTATTTTTAGTGGTGTTAACATTGCTGCCGGAAATAATCAAGCTTTCGTTATTCAAAATAGTACTATCGCAGGTGCTTCAACTCTGATAATGTATTGCATGAGTGGAATGACTCAGGGGTCAGCTTTAACTATACAATCGATTGTAAATGCAGCCGGACAATCTACAATTACGGTTACGAATGGTACAGGCGCTACAACATCGACAGCTAACTTAACACTGACATTCTGGGTTATTTCATAATTATAACACAAATAAAGGTGAAATATGAAAGTTATTAATCAAATTAGATTGGAATTAGAAAAATTCGAAAAAATAAATCTTAGTTCTGATTCAGATTGTTCTCTTGGAATGCATTATGATTTTGCTTGTGCTTATCTAAGCTCTATCGCTTTAAAATTGCGTGAAGCTGAAGAACAAATGCAAAAACAAAAAAAAGAAGATTCTAAAGTTGAGGAAATACCTCAACAAGATCCATCTAAGGAGTAAAATGCAAGATTACCCAGCTTTTCAATGTATCCCTAAAGCTGAATTTGACCCGACACTTTTGTCGGGTACTTTTCAGGTTATGAATCTTTTACCATCTCCGGGTGGATTCCAAGACGATATTAAGATATACAAAATCTACAATGGAAGCGCTTCAGTATCTGTAGAAATTAGCTATGACGGCATAACGGCGCATGATTTTATGCCACCGGGAGGAACGTGTATCATAGATTTTCAAACTAATCACGGAAATGTAGGAACAGGAAATTTAGGCACTCTGAATGGCCGTAAATACCAACAAGTATGGGGCAGAACTGCTGCCAATCCAACTTTCATCCAAATTATAGGTTTTAGATGAGTCAGTTTTTTACTGGATCAACAGCATCAGGGCCTATATCTCCTACGATACCTACGCAATTTAATACTCAAAACGGAAATGCCACCACCATTAACAATGTAATCACTATTAATGGATTTGATTCTACTGAAGATAATTCGAATGGAATCATTACGAAAGGCGGCGTAGCAGGCACAGGAACTATTAATGAGATTGATGTAGTCATAACAAATCGTTTGCAAGCATCTGGTAGTACGGTAGGAGCTGTGACAACGCCTATAGCTACTATGGCTTTATCTGCAACTCCTGGTAATTATGCATTTGAATTTTATGCATCAGGATTTGAAGCAACAGGGCCTTCGGGAACAGCTTACAATATTTTGGCTTGCATTAGAACAACCGGAGTAGTAGCAACCCTTGTCGGCACATCTGATGAAACATTTGTTGAAGATTCAGCATTGGGAGCCTCTGACTT
>ERZ1292642.1618-Hain-H14-01um-R1-1618-length-10448-cov-9_pt1 | contig 10448 bp, 17 predicted proteins | sample MGYA00564403_ERZ1292642 | MGnify/ENA primary metagenome ERZ1292642 (study PRJEB36523, sample SAMEA6512643) | groundwater metagenome | collected 2019-01-09 | study: AquaDiva: Metagenomics assemblies of 32 groundwater samples | reverse complement strand
AAGGATTTAATCAATGTTTATCCGACATCGAACAACGCGCGGAGGAATTATTGGGAGAATCCGCCCCGCAAGAAGATTGCATGGCGATAAGTAAAATGGCGCATGAAAAAACAAAAGAAGAAAATTAAAGACATTCCCGTCGATTGGGGAAAAGCACTAAAACTCTCCCAGAAACAGTCCAGAGATCGCGAAGTTATGCAGAAGGTGGAAGAAGTGCGCTACCACGTCCGTCGTCTCTACGAATTACTTTTTAGTGAGAAGTAGAAGAATTATTGGGTAAAAAACTATGAAAATAACAGCAAGAACAGTCTCTCCATTCCTATTTGGTTGCGCTTTCTCTGTTTTGGTAATATCTATTTACAAGCATTTCCCTGAAAATTATATAACTGCCTGTGTGGTATTGTTCGGAGTATTTTTACTTTATACATTTGGAGCGTGGCTTGAGGGCTATTTCCTTGATTAACCATGTAGCTATTATTGGGTAAGGTTTCTTCTATGCTGGTGTGACGGACAGTGAGCCGTATAATCATGTAAAGAGTCCCGCGCGCACTGAAAAATAGGACTCTGCAAGCTCAAACACTTGCCGCCAGCATAGAGGAAGTCTTATAAGGTTCTTTGATCGGGGGAGTGTAGTTGCGTTGATGCCTTGTTCTAGACAAGGAGTAGTAACACCCCCACGATCAGGGAATCTTAAATAAATAACATTATGACCAAGGAAAATAAATTACATATTGAATTAGAACAGGATTGGGAAAATATATCTGGTGTTTCCGAAAAGGCAAGAGCTAATGTAAAGGTTTATATCTTTAATAAGGGCATCACCTTTGACGGAAATTCAGATAGATTTGATGTTAAACCAGCTTGGATTACTTTGAGCAAAAAAGATGCGATACTTTTGGCAAAACAAATTTTGGCATTTTATGACCAACTCTCTTGGGAATTGATAAAATAAAATCTATGAAATATTTTCTTGTATTCTTAGCAATCTTCCCCGTTGCTTTCTACTATGGGGCACCGTTAATAGCAAAAATTCCAGTAGGATGGATACTGATTATGGTTGGAATTTCTAGTGCTTTCTGTGTATGGTCAGTATCGCGTTTTTATCCAAAATAAAATCTATACCAAAAATTATGGAAAAATTCAATAAAATACTAAGCATAATTCCCGTTATTTGTTACCTCCTTTGGCTCTCCATGATTCCTCTTGAAGGATGGCAAGCATTGCCTTTTGCGGCTTGTATAGGATTTGTGTGCACTAGATTATTCATGAAAGATTTTTTTGAAATATGAAACCCCACAAGCACAACAAGAAAGGCGCCACCAAAAAGTATTCTTGCTCAAAATGCATTATTGAAATAATAAAAGTGTATGAAAAAACCATCTGAAAGAATCTTGGAGATAGTGAATGAAGTTAAAATGGGACGAGGAAAGGATTCACAACCTGAGGTAATAGGGATGGCAGCAATCATTGATTATCTTGATGAACTGGTAAAGGAGATTAGGGGGAAAGAATAAATACTTTTTATGAAAATAGAAAACTTCAAAAGAAAGCTGCTACGAATAGACAAAAAAGGATTCACAAAACATTCTTTTGCGACTGATGTTCTGAATATGGGAGTACGCATGTGCTATATAATTGGTATGACAGATAAAGACATTCTGTTCGAGGTAAAAGATACGCTGAAAGAAGAAAAAAAGCTTGAGAAACTTAAATAGATCCCCTTATTCTGGCTCATAGGGTGGTGGAATAAGACACTAGAGGCATTAGGGAGGATACCCAAAACATGACTGGGAAAATAGGGCGCGATGGTTATGTGTTCATCGTCCAGCAAGACCCGGAGTCCCCGTGCAGACTGAAATTGTCTGCCCTTATGAGTCAGAATTGGGAGATTTATTAAAGGTCGTGAATTGAATCGGGGAGTGGTGTAATTGGCAAACACAAGCCCAACAAGGGTAATCCCCTCTGTGCGTCAGTTGAGTTCTTGGCGCACAGGAAGGGGCTACTCACATGCAGGTTCGAATCCTGCCTCCCCGACCACGGGACATAGTGTAAAGGTAGCACGAGAGCCGGATGCTTCTTGGTTCAGGTTCGATACCTGATGTCCTGAGTTTATTCACTAATAATTTACTGCTAACATGATAAATTAAAAAAGAAATTAACAAAAAGATAATCATGCTAAAACAAAACCAAATAATAAAAGATAGAAACGGCAACACAAGAAAAGTTCTCGGTGTATGCGGAGAGGTGATTTTTCTGTCTAAAATCAATAAGTATGACACTGCTGATTTGGGATACACAGAAAAAGACCTAAAAGTTCTTGGCTACACATGGGAAGAAAAGTGGGAGCCGAATGAGTCAATGCGATATTATTATATTGATATGACGGGACGCATTGATTCGTCTATCTGGCAAAAAGATGAAATAGACATCGCAATCAAATCCTTTCTCGGCGTTTATAAGGATAAATCCTCTGCGGAAGAGGCGTTGAAGGAGATTAAGAGGAAGTTGGGGATTTAATTTTTCAAACTTATGAACGATAAACCCATAGCACAAATCACTATCAACGGAGCAAATAACGCCAACACACTTTCTCACGTAGCAAAGTGGCTGAAAAAGACAGCTAATGAATTGGAAAAGAGTTCAAAAAAGCAGTTCAAGACGGGGGAGGTAATTTACAGCAAACGCTACACCGCTAGATACTTTTAATATGTACACGACCAAAAGAGACCATACCTACCAAGTCTCAAAACAATGCAAAGGCGAAGCCAGAGAAGCAGAACGCTGTGCAGGCTGTTACTGTATCTGTCATGTAATGGTGTATGATACGGAGAAGATTAAAAGAGTATCGGGGGAAGTGTCCAGTTATTCGAAGTTTTCGAATAACTTAACTAGTGATATTTCGAAGTTATAAAAACAGGGCTGTCGAGACCCTGTTTTTCGAGACCATCTCCGGTCAATTCGACCGTTAGACTTCTCCACGTTGCAGGCAAAAATACTGCAACCGACCTGCTTACACAACAAACCGATGGCAGGATTTTTAACTTTATCCCCAGTGCCCCAGCAGCTTTCCTTGTGAGTCCGTAAGCCAGTTTTTAATAAGATAAGTAAACCCTGACGCAAGACCTATCTTTACCAGCATACCAATGTCGAGCGCAGCAAACGTAAATCCGGGTACTCCTATGATGTCTGCAAGGTATACAAGGATTGGTGTTGCAAATGCCATCACAAAACCTTTGATAATATCACTTTTATTTAGTCGCACAAATCCGCTTCGTATTGTTTCCATAAAATTGTTATTGATGAATAAACGACCTTTATATCATACGGAAGAAGTTGCTGACCATGCCGCCGTAGTCATGGTAGCGCTTCTCCCACTGTTCCAATGTATAACTTGCGATCCAAAGCCCGGTATCTGAATGATTGTTCATTATATTGATTACTCCCGTGATTCCACAATGCCCGTTACTAAGCTTACCATTCCCCGTACCTGTTACTGAAATTATAACATCTCCGGGCAATGGAGTCTCCACCTTGATAAACTGTTCTGATGATGAAAGGAACTCAAACATTCTTATTGTACTTACTATACCTAACTGCGATATGCCCCGCACTCCGCACATACGAAGCACTTGAGATACTGACTCTGCGCAAGCAACATCGTCATCGGTGAGATCTTGAGGGGTTATATCTCTTTGTGGATACAAAAGACTTTTAGCCGTATTGTATATCCGCCTTGAATTGATTGTCTGTTCCATGTGATATTTCAGTTTTAATTGTAAGACCTTTATCTGAAGTGTGATAATTTGTATCAGTAATTCTTTCATTTTCCTATTGAGTCAGCTTCCTGCAAGAGCACATCGCGAGCGTACTTAGTTTGAAGTTCATCATAGAGTTCCTGACATCGCTCATTTACTTGCGCATGATAGTTCTCACGTTTTTTTTGTTCATTTATAAAATCTTTCATATCCTTCAAAGAACTAAAGAGCAACACTAAGCAGATGGCGAACATGCTCGCGAGCAGAAAGATAAATATATTTTTGACCATAATGATTCTTTTGGTGTGAGTAATTCGACCTTTTTAGTTATTGAATATCGCTTGATAAACCCAAAATCATAAAATGGTTCGAGTTTCTTTATGAATGGCGCGTAGCTGTCCAGAATTATAGGTCTGTCTCCGTCGTACCCGATCAGGCAAGTCCAATGATTGTCCTGCTGTCCTTCCTCTTTATAGTATAGTTCATTACGCTCTTGCCATGCCACTACAGAAACCCCTAGAGGAGATGATTTTAAGGCACGTTTTGCTGCGATAGTTTTTTCTTTCGCAGTTCCTCCCATAACCCAATCGTGGGTATAGGTTTTTGATGATAACCACTTTTTGCCTTGCTCGATAAAATCAACCGTAAGTGGATTCGGGCTTGCGTAGTCGCTTAATCCTTGCAACATATCAGTGAACGGCAGCATTGATTCAGGGATAAGCCCATTATGGCGTATCCATTCGGAAATTACATGGGGGTCGTTTCCGGGAGGAAGTGTACCTGTTCCTATATAAACAAACCGCTCTGCATACTCGCTATCCTCTCCTAAAAGTCTCCGCTCAAGTATCTCAATAGGAGTAAGGGTGTTGTAGACCGTACATCCATAGGTATCAAAGGAAGTGCGGGCTTGCTGCTCAAAAGGAGGAATAAAATTATGCCACAAACCATCTTCTTGAATAATTTGTGATGCTTGCTGTGCACCAAAAATATGCTGGTCGGGAGTGATGACGGGAGCTATAAATCCATGCCCTACAAGTTTATTTTCCATAATTTTCTAGTTTAATTAAAATCTCTGCTTGCACACGCGCATCCTCCTTCACATGCTCGGAAATATCCCGCCGGATTTCTTTTATGTCTTCCCTTAATTCATTGATTGACTCCTTTATGTCGCTTTTCAGATGAGCCAGATGGTTGTTTTCTAGGTTCTGTACGAACTGCGCGAGCGTAGTTTCTAGTGATTTTTGCGCGTCTCCGTTTCCATTGCCATTCTTTTTGAGATTCAGAATATATGACAGAAGTCCCGTCTTCCACACGACCAAAAAACCAATCAGCACACCAACGCTACCGATTCCTGTAAGTATTTGGATTATGGGGGTGAGATAGTTCATTTTTCCAATCTTAGTATTCTTTGTTCAAGTTCCTTGATCTTTACTTCCTGCTTATTAAGCCGTTTTTCCACTCCACTTACGCGTGCAAGAAGCTGCTGGAACTCTTTGTAGAAGTCCTGAATGGCTTTGGTGATCAATGCGGTAAACTCCTCGTAACGGATTGTCTTTGGCTTTCCTTGCTCATCAAGTACCACAAGGCGCGGTTCTATTTCAAACATATCTTCCGCGATAAGACCGATATGCGGCTTATTGTCCGCTTTAGAAATAAAGGAAGATGGTTTTAGTCCTAAAAACTCTTTCAATCCAATATCAAGAGGATTGATATTCTCTTTTGATTCTCTTGTGGATAGGAGACACGTGGTAGCACCTGCATTAACTTCTATTCTGAATGTCGTATTATTCCTGCACAATGCGTCATCACTTGCACCCGCCTCTGTATCTAGTCCCGTCATGTATACCGTCCCCGTAGCCGTAAATTGAGCTGTTGATGTCATGCCGGCAACAAGAAGTGCGCCGTGAATTGCGGTAGTGGTGGCGGGCGAGGTGGTGCCGATGCCGACGCTTCCCGCAAAATAGTTCATCCCATTGTCTGAATAGAGGCCGTAGTTCACATCCGCGCCGCTTGCCGAGACATAGAGGCCGTAGTTATTGGACGTGCCCGATCCCGCCGTGTCTCCCGTGACCGTAAAGTATCCGCCGTATGTATTGATAGTTCCGCCGGTAGCTCCCAGACGCGTGGTGGATGCATACAAGCCATAACTGTTATCCGTCCCCGTCGTGGTGGTGGAGATGTCCTGGAAATATATTTCAGATCCGAACTCATTGCCTGCGGTCGTAAGAGTTGTTGTACTTTTATTCGAGTAGAATGAGGAAAATCCGTTCATCGCTGACAAATGTCCGCTTATATTCGCACCACCCGCAATGTATGCGCTGTTGCCAAATACCGCGTCATCCTCGACGAAAAGTGATCCTGTGGTAAGGCCTCCCGCATACAGCGTAGGTATTTCCGATCCGATATTCACCACAGTAAGCATGTCATCGGTATTGGCAACCACATAGAGATGATTGCCCGATACAACGAGCTGCTCCGCGCCATCTAGCTCGGTGGAAGATGTAATGCTTGTTACGAATCTGGGATTAGTGGGATCGGATACATCCACAACTGCGAGAATATCCGAACTAGACATGACATAGGCATACTTGCCTACGACCTTTACACTCGTAACGCCATTCATTCGCACTGATTCCTTGACAGTCCCCACTTCTACGGGAGCGGTTGAAGATGCGATATCAAATATGGTTAAACTATCCGATATAATACCTGTCACATACGCATAGCGCCCTGCAACATCAAGACCCCGCGCATCACTGATACTAGAGGTGGACGCAGTGGTGCTTGCCTTCACAATAGCGTTGGGATTGGAGATATCATAGATAGTGAGTCCTGCACCGCTTTGATTCCCCGCAGAATCAAGCCGATGCGTAACATATGCAAACTTGCCCTGCACTACGATTTCCCACGGATCGTTGAGATTGGCTGCATCAGCCGCAGTGGATGATATGATCCTGGGCACGGTGGGAATCGATATATCAATTACTGTTATCAGATCATCATCGCGGCTTGCCGCATAGATGTACTTTCCTGAAAGATACATGCTTGCGATATTATCAAGCTGTGTTGCGCTCGTAATGCTGTTGACGATAACCGGCTTATCCGGATTGGAAACATCAATCACGGTCAACTTATCAGCCACCGCATTCGATACATACGCATACGAACCGTTTACGACCACGGCATTCGCACCGTTGAGCTTGTTTGAGTCTTTAATAGTTCCTAGAATCCGAGGATCGGTAGGTATCGTAACGTCTACTATGGCAAATGAATCGCTGGTAACTGATGGGACATACGCATAGTGTCCCTGCACGGCAACATCACCCGGAGCGTCCATGAAGGTTGGATTTGTTACAGTACCCGCAATAGTCGGCGTATCGGGCGTTATGATGAGCGTGCTTGTGGCAAATAGTACATCGCCTTCAACCGCGAGCTTTGCCCCCGGTGTCGATGTCCCTATTCCCACATTGCCCGACGCATCAATCACAAAGGGGCTGGTGTCATTGGCGCTGTCCTCTGCCCACATGGTATATCCCGATCCGAGATTGGAAAGAAGAAGAGCTGTCCGTGTTCCTGCCGTGCTCGTGGCAATGGCAAGAGCAGCTCCGGGCGATGAGGTGCCGATACCTATGTCTCCATTGAGATACAACCCCCCAGAACTCGCACCTTGTGCTCCTATAGAAAGTGCAGATAGTGGTGTGGATGAACCAATGCCCACATTCGTTCCCCAATAGAGAATCGGCGTTCCTGCGGCATTTACAAGCCGACGGTTTGAGAAATCAAGTGATGTGATCTCCTCTGGTGTCCCATCGTAAATTGTTGCAGCTCCTATGTCGAAAAACTTTATTCCTGTAGTGTCTTTTATAGCCCCACCCATAACTATGTTTCCGCCATCGCCCTCTACTCCTCCGGTAAGTCTCAAATCTCTGCCGGAAATCCCCTGTACTTCCAAGTCCTGAATCTTCGTAGAAGTTCCCGATACGGAGTTTATAAGCCCTCCTCCGGTGATTGTAATGCCTGTTGACGTAGCAAGAAGCCCGGGGAGCTGTAGTCCTGTATAGATAGTCGAAGTCCCCGATGGCTGGAAGTTAGCGGCTCCTTGAATCGAGAGAGGCGAACCCGGCGTAGAAGTTCCGATACCTAAAAACAAGTTACTCACATCAGCAGTGAGAAAGTTTGCCGAATCAAGAGTGGTTGCGCCTGAATAGTAAGAGAGACGGTTGATGGTGCCTGAGTTGATGGTGCCGGTGGATGATATGAGGCAAGAACCGTTGGGCATACGGAAACAACCGTTTGAGAGTTGGATGCCGTTGCCGAAGGTAGAGGTGGCGGTCGTAGAAGTGGCGTCAATCGTTCCCGTAGTGAGAAGTGTTGTTGAGGCGTATTTTGAATAAAAATGATTCCACCAAAGGTTTGGGGTGCTAGTTCCAATATCATATTTTGTTGTTTCTTCTGGGAAAACATTTCTTAAAACATTTGCAGTAGGCGCACCTAATACAGGAGTAGCGATAAATACTCCTCCCAAAAGTATTAAAATCTTTTGATAATTCTTCATACTAGTAATAAAACATTACTTCCAGTAGGCAAATTAAAGTCTGCCCACTTTGTGGCGCACCTACCGCATCAGTTAATGTCAGCGTTCTCCCAGAGAAAGTCCAATCAGTCGTAGGAGCGAAAATCAAAGGAAATTGAGTACCAAAGACTGCTGTTACATTTATGGTATCAAAAGGCAGTGTAAATGCTTTTGTTGATCCATCAACCAAACTCGTTAAATCATATGCTTTTGTGTAAACAGATTTTCTTGCTCCTCCAAATAGACGAGTAGAACGTTTTGCCAAAAGTTCCTTCAAATTTTTTATCTCATCTTCAAGGCCTTTAATAGCCGACTTATCCAAACGCTCGTCCCCTTTTAGGTTTTCAAGTTTTTCGCGTATTTGTTCTGAAGTTTCGTACTTAGCGATCTCTCTGATTTCGTTGGTGACTATAGGTTCTCGTATTTCAGTTTTCTCTATTATTTTTTCAACAATAGGAACTTCAATAGCTTGTGCTATCTCGTATTTATCTTTTTTAGTGAGAATATAACTATCTCCTCGATCTCCTTTTACCGGCTCTGGGATAAGCGGCTCAATAAGACTAAGAAGCTCTTTATCCGTAGGTGTATGCCCCTCATCGCCTTTCAGAGTTCCGTTTATCCGATCTTCAAGTTTTTGTATCTCATCCAAAAGAAACAACACAACACCATTAAGTCCTTTTTTTACAAGACGTTCTACGAAAAGAAGGAATCTTTTATCTTTTTCTTGAATATCCAACATATTGACAAAACATACTTACATGATATAATCCTTATATTATGAATCAAATACTTTTACTGCTTACTATGGCGTTACAGCTATTGGTGAGCGCAAATCAGCCGAATGTGCCTGTTGCCTTGCGTAACAGTGCCATTTCAGTAGCTAACACAGCTATCGAGGTAGCAAACAAGGCGATAAAGGATGCAGGGAAGCCCGTTTTAGGGGCTGTAGCGTCCCCTACGCCTTCAGTTAGCCCTAAACCGTCTCCTAGTCCGTCTCCAATAGCTATCGCGTCTCCTAGCCCTAGTTTTAGCCCAAGTCCTACACCAGAACCTATTATTATTTATAAAGAAACCATCAAATATATGACACCTACACCAATTCCATCAGAATTATTACTTAAAGCAAAACTCATCCAAACACCAGAAGTTGCTCTTAAAAATGGATATGATCAAGCTCCTTATGGGATATATTTCATTGAAGTTACTCTCATTGGAGAAGGAGGAGATAAAAAGGTTATCACTCATACCAGCGGATTGCCTGATGATATAGAATATCTTGTGAAAATGGACGCACCGGATAATGCCCCATATAATCCCAATCCTGATATTCGTCCTATAGGAAGGGGAGGAAGCCCTAGTGATCCGAATCGTCCTTATGTGCTCAGCTTTTCTTATCATCCTCAAACATCGGGGAATAAAACTCTTAGATTCACCTCTGGTTCTCTCACCAAGACTATTGAGATTGATGTCAAATAAAGGTACTTGCCTTTTATAGTCATTGCTTAGGACTAGTTATCCAATTGTGGATAACTTTTCTTTTTATCCCTTGACAACGGTTGGCAATGGGAGTATACTGAATATGGAGGTGATGGTCGAGCACTTAATCCGCATAAATACTAACTAATTTAACTAGTATGGAAACAAAACCAATCTTCAATTATACGGGATATGGATGGGAAGGTGGGAAATATCGCACGAATCAAAATCTTTCAATTACTGAAATTGCCAAAGAAATTCGTAAAGAACTTAAAGCCTATTTTCCTAAATGTATCTTTTCGGTTGTATGTCAAAAGTATTCTGGTGGGCGTTCGCTTCATATCAATCTAATGCATGCACCATTTAATCCATTTATCAATCCAGAATCAAAGAGCGAGCAATTCAATCACTACTGTTCAGATAAAGAAAGTAAGATTTTTACTCCCAATGCGGTAACTGCCATGAAGACAGTCACGAGAATCGCAAATGCTTTCAATTTTGATGATAGTGATGGAATGATTGACTACTCACATACAAACTTTTATCTTCATTTGTCAGTCGGCAAGTGGGATAAACCGTTTATTAAAGATTAATTCTCCACTCCATTCATTCTCCTGCATCTAAGTACTGCAAGGGAATGAGGG
>ERZ1292642.1616-Hain-H14-01um-R1-1616-length-10453-cov-4_pt1 | contig 10453 bp, 15 predicted proteins | sample MGYA00564403_ERZ1292642 | MGnify/ENA primary metagenome ERZ1292642 (study PRJEB36523, sample SAMEA6512643) | groundwater metagenome | collected 2019-01-09 | study: AquaDiva: Metagenomics assemblies of 32 groundwater samples | reverse complement strand
GATAAATATATAAAAGATTTAATAGATCAAGGAGATTTAAAATAATGGTAGACAATTCAAGTTCAAAGGGAACTATTCCTAATCGTCCAAAAAGAACACCCCTAAATAGACAAAAGGTGTTAGCAGCCGAACCCAGAAAAGGGTTTGTTCGACGATTAGTTAATGAAAATTTTGGCAGAGTTCAAGCTTTCTTAGATGCAGGCTGGACCCTCTGTCATAAAAACCAAAACAATAGTGACAACCGAGTTCAAGACGCTAGTAGTCTCGATTCGGCTGACAGACGAGTAGTCAACAGAGGCCGCGATGCGAGCACCAATACCGGAGTTTTAATGGAGATTCCCGAAGAGTTTTATAAAGAAGATTATGCTGAAAAGCAAAAAGAAAACGATCGGATTGAAGAAATGTTGGATCCCACAAAAACTAAAATGGCAGGTATCGATTACGGCGAAATGAAAAAAACTTTTAACTAATTTTTAGGAGATATTTAAATGGCAAATGTTGTTGCTCCACGTGGTTTTAGACCCGTGTGTGATAAGAGTGGACGCCCCTTCACAGGTGCAGGTACTCGTTATTACAAAGATGCTACAGCGGGTATTATAGGTGTTGGTGACCCTGTTATCAGAGGCACTAATTCTAGCGATCCAGAAGGAGGCCCCGAAATTGTTCGAGCCACTACTGGTTCAGCTATTACCGGCGTAGTTATCGGGATCGAACCTGTTCGATCTGATTTAAGTAAAAAGCACTTAGCTGCTGCGGACACTGGTTATGTGATTGTCGCTGATGATCCCGACCTTTTGTTTGCAGTTCAAGAAGGTACTGGCGGTACTGCTTTAGCTGTTACTAATGTTGGTCAACATATTGACTCCATTACAGCAGTTGATGCTAATACTACGACAGGACAATCTAAGTATGCTATTAGTAATGCAGCTCTTGCGGTGGATAATACATGGCGTATTGAACGTCTGTCTACTCGTCCAGACAATGCAGTTGGTGATGCCGCTGAATGGTTAGTAAGTGCAAACTTACATACTGAAGTCAACGCATCTGCTTCAACCAGAACAGAAATTTAAGGGAGTAAGTAAAAATGGCTTTAATTTCTACCGGTTCTGTTAATAAGGCCTTATGGCCGGGCGTGAATGCTTGGTTTGGGCTTTCTTATAATGAACACCCCTTAGAATGCAGTGAAATCTTTGAGACTTTACGATCTGAGAAAAACTTTGAAGAAGACGTCAATGTTTATGGCTTTGGTTTAGCAACAGTTAAACCTGAAACAGGCTCCATTCAATATGATGAATCAGGTCAAGGTTGGGTTCAACGTTATACTCATGTCGCTTACGGGTTAGGATTTATCATCTCCCGCGAAGCTGTTGAGGATAATTTGTACATGGAACTTGCACAAAAACGTACTAAAGCGTTAGCATTCTCCATGAGACAGACCAAAGAAAATGTTGCAGCAAATATTCTTAACCGAGCATTTAACAGTTCATATACTTATGCCGATGGTATAGAGTTATGTTCTACTGTTAATGAAAAATCTAAAGGAGGCACGTTCGGTAACGAATTAGTGACCGCTGCGGATTTATCTGAGTTGGCCTTAGAACAAGCTTGTATTGATATCATGAATATGACGAATGATGCAAGTCTTAAAGTTCGACTCATGCCCCGTAAGTTGATTATTCCACCGGCTCTTGCATTTGAAGCAGAACGTATTCTGAAATCTAGCCTCCAAAGCGACAATTCCAGTAATGCATTAAATGCTTTGAAGAGTAAAGGCGTTTTACCTGAAGGCTATACTGTCAATCATTATTTGACTGACGCAGATGCTTTCTTCATTAAGACTGACTGTCAAGATGGCTTAAAGCTGTTTCAACGTCGAGATGTCGCAATTGAAAACGACACTGATTTTGATACATCGAATTTAAAATATAAAGCTACTGAACGTTATTCTGTAGGTGCTTCAGACAAAAGAGGAATCTTTGGTTCCCCTGGAGCTTAATAAAGAGTTTTAGTCTATAAGTATTTGAACCATGTAGTTGTGTTACGCGTAATCGCGTAACTTACTGTTTAACTGCTAAAGCAGTGAAACATTTAAGTCCTTTGGACTGAAACAAGTCAAACTATTTAGTGTTGAGCTGTTGCATATTCTGCAACGGCTCACCCTAATGGGTTAAATAGGAGATAAATAAATATGCCAGGACCTTCAAATTTTCCTGCCGGTTTTCAAAATGGCCTCACTATTCGAGGCATACCGCTTTCTGTAACCAATCCCGGTGAAGTCTTTTGGGTTAACAGTACAACTGTTCTCGCTAAAGGCGGTATCGGAAGTTCAAACGGTAATAAAGGCACGTATCAACAACCCTTTGCTACTATCGATTATGCTATAGGTCAATGTTTGGCCAGCCGTGGTGATGTAATTATGGTTATGCCAGGACATACGGAAACTGTTTCCGGTGCTGCGGGTATCGCTTTAGATGTCGCAGGTGTTGCAATTATAGGTTTAGGTAGAGGTTCTTTAAGACCCTCCATCAACTTTACTGCAACTGCTTCCACAATGACAATGTCTGCTGCTAACTGCTTAATACACAACTTGTTATTAACAGGCGGTGTTGATGCGGTCGTATCACCTCTTGTTGTTTCAGCAGCTGATTGTGTTATCAGTTCTTGTACATTAAGAGATGTTACCGGTCAAATGACTAATGGCATTCTTACTACTGCTGATGCAACAAGACTTAAAATTCTTGATCACGAGCATGATGGCGCTACTGCCGCAGGTACTGACGCAGGTATTGCTATCGTTGGTGGTGATGGTATTGTCATCGACGGATTGCGTATGGACGGTAACTTCGCAGTTGGTGGTATAGATGTTCGTACGACTGCAACGACTGATCTAGAAGTCAGGAATGTTGTATTCCGTACAAGAAACAATGCCGACATATTCTTAGTTGATACCATTACAGCATCAACTGGAATGATTGGACCTAATCTGTACTTACGATTGAATGAAAATGCAGCCAATGTCACAGAAGCTATTACAGGGGCAACCTTTGTAGTCTTCGATGATGTCTACGTAGTTAACTTAGCTAATGAAAAAGCTATGTTGATTAACTGGACGGCTTCAACCGACGCTATCGTTTAATGAGTTATCTAACTTGTTATGGACGAGTAAATGTAGATTTGAGCCCGCTAATACAGCGGGTTCATTCTCTACCTTCTGACGCATGGGTTAGCCGTGGCGATCCAGAATCTTATAAAACCAGTGCAGTCCGTCAAGGCGACAAACATTGGGCTAGTGTAGCAAAAGAGATAGACCAACTCTTAGAAGCTACCTTTGAGTATTTCGAACCTGGATATTTTAATAGAGTCGTTCTATCTAAGATACCAGCCGGAGAAAAGATACTTCCACATACTGACGATTTCGGGGACGCTATCCGAAAGATATCTACTCACTGTCATATTCCATTAATAACACACCCAGATGTTAAAATGGGATTCACAGAGAATCGTATTGAACATCATTTAAAAGCCGGATATTTATATACCATGGATGAAACTGTCTATCATTATGTAAATAATGACAGTGATATCGATAGAGTACATCTATTATTCGCACATTTTCCACATTCAGGAATTAAAACCAAGGAGAAATAATGGCTATTACAGTCACAAGACAAACATTAGTAGATGGTAGTCGTAATCTAGTAGTAAAACATCATTTAGTAAGCGGAGCAGCTTCTGATGTAACCGCACAATTACTAACTGACGTTTCTACTTATGTAGATGCGCCAGCTACAGTGAAAATTGTACGAATTGAATCTGCAAGTGCAGATATGGACATTGACTTACATTGGGATGCTACAACCGACGTAGATATTTTAACTTTGCCCATCGGCGAAGATATCTATGATTTTAGCTCATTTGGAGGTCTCATAAATAATGCAGGTGCAGGCATCACAGGAGACATTATGTTTTCTACACGTGGTGCAGCCGCAGATACAGAAGCAACAATTATACTATTTATGAAGAAATCGTAGGAGTTTTCTACTATGAATCTACTAGAAGTCTTTAAAAACCGGAAAGATATTCTTGCGTGCTATGAATCTCACCCGGATATTTTACGTAAAATAGATAAACAGAGAACTGCAATTGTAGAACTCGAAGAAGACGTTACTTCTTTAGAGATGAAACGCAACGATTTAAATCAAAAGTTATAAAAGTCAGAAACAAAGAATCGTGAATTGGTGGAAACCTTAGTTAAAACCGAAGCAGCATTATCCAAGCAGTCTCAAGAAGCGACCCATGACCTTCAAGTTCTTACATTAACTCAAGAAAACACCGTTATTAAACTAAAAGAAGATAATGATTCAATTGTTGTTCAATTAAAACATGATTTAGAACTGGAAAAGAAAGCTCTAAGTCAACACAAAGGTTATATAGAGAATTATTCCGATCAAATTGACCGCTTACATAAAGAACAAAAAGCCTTTATATCTTTGAATGAGAGATTAATCGCTCAAATTAAAGCAATGAATGTTGTCATTATGGACAATAAAGATGTATCCGGTAAACCTTTTTCTCGATTAAGCCCGTTCTTAGGGGAAGAAGAAGTCAGAAATCTACACAATAATACCGGTAGATTACGCTGCAAGTTAACTCATGTGGACGACACTGAAGAATTAGTCTGGCTGGCTAAAGGTTAATATCCATGGCAGATAAGTATCAATTAGAAGATGCTAGCGGGTTTATTCTCCTTGAAGATGGTTCAGGGAATTTAATATTGGAACAACAAGCAGCTGCAGCAGGTACCGATTTACCTAATCATATTGGTGGCATCTGGCATAATGTTCCCCGAGTTTCTAATTCTAATAATACACGAGGACACAGGTAATGGCCGATAGTAAGATAAGTGCCCTCACTGCGGTTGCCTCTGTAGCTGGTACTAATGAATTTGCCGTCAATGAGGCAGGTACCAGTAAGAAAGCGAGCGGTACCCAGCTATCGACTTTTATTAATGCTAACATTACACTCGGTGCAGCCTTAGCCGTAAATAGCCAAGAAATAACCTCGGCTGCTAATACTAATATAGTACTGCATTCTGATAATGATTTAAATGTTATTCTCGGTGATGCAATTGGTGTAGATGATTTTAACGTAAAAGATTCAGCTGATGTTACTGTATTTAGTGTCAACTCAGATGGCGCTATTACAGCTATTTCCTATGGTGGTATACTTGAAGCTAATCTACTAGATTTATCTGCTACTGAAACTGTTACTGGTGCTTGGACATTTTCCAACCAAACGTTAACCACCAAAGATATTACCTCCTACGATGCTGTTAATGACGGCAGTCCAGAACATCGTTTAGGTGCATCAGATGCAGAAGAACTGCATATACAAACCGTCTATGATGCTGCTGCTCAAACTTTAAATTATGTCCTGTTTACTACCGATGTTGCCTCTGTAACAGCCGATAAAGGCCTCTACCGTTTTAATGTTGATGGTACAGATATTGTAGATATTGTTGATGCTGGAATTAATGTAAAAACAGGGCTTGCCTACCAAATTAATGGTACTAGTGTTCTCAATGGAACTACTCTAGGTGCCGGTGTTACTGCAAGTTCTTTAACTTCGGTAGGTATTATAGCAACAGGAACTTGGTCTGCTACTACTATTGCAGTCAATAAAGGCGGCACAGGACAAACTACTTATACAGATGGTCAGTTATTAATAGGTAATACCACCGGTAATACTCTAGCTAAAGCCACCTTGACTCAAGGTACGGGTATGACCATTACCAACGGTAGTGGTGCAATCACCTTAGCTGTTGCTGATAACTATTTGTTAAATAGTGGAGATATCGGTACAGGTGTTTATGACTTTGGCGGCGCTACTAGTTTTGAAGTCCCTAATGGGGCAGGTGGTACCACAGTAGATGCAACCGGGGAGTTGACAATTGACTCAACTTCTGGTACAATGAACTTCTATGATGGAACTGCTGAAAGAGCCTTATCCCCAGTATACGAAAAAGCGATCACAATAGAAACTCCAACGGCTACTGAAGATGTATCATTATTCAATACTAATGTAGCTGGAACAATATTTAGAATGGTAGCTGTTTTAGTAGGAAGTGCTTCCCCATCAGTAACTTGGACAATTAGGAAAGGTTCTGATAGAAGTGCAGCCGGTACCGAAGTAGTGACAGGTGGTACAGCTACAACATCTATAACAACAGGCTCTGTAGTTACCTCATTTAATAGTGCTACCTTAGCAGCAAATGATTTTATATGGCTGGAGACCACTGCTCAAAGTGGTACAGTTAATTCTTTAAATGTAACAATATTCTATAGGAAAGACCCATAACAGATGAAATTTTACCCAGAAGACGAATCAATGTTAGGTTGGGCCGCTTATTATTTCGATCCAGAAACTAACAGTTTTAAAAAATATACTTCTAAAGATATACTCTGGGAAAATCTTCCGATTAGTGGTGTTCAAGTAGTAGTTAAGCGGTTTAAAAACCCAGACGGAACTATCCGAACTGAACGAATAACTGGCCACGAAGTATATTTAGAGAATTGGGCTGCTGAAGAAGCAATTAAAGACGGGCAAAGTGTTAGCCGACTAGTTAAATTTGGCACTATGCTTTCAGATGAGCTTTTTCACCCGTTGTATGACGCAGTATTAGAAGATATAGAACGTGGCTACAACTGATTACGGGTTTCACACCACTGCCCATACAGATGCGCCGTATACAGAAACTCTGAATATGTCTACCGCAGCAGCTGGAGTTAATCTTAAAACTCAAACTGTGGTGGCGTCTGGAACTAACACAACATGTTATTTGACTGCCAATAGTATACCAAATCTTTCTGGATGGGTAGACAGTCGAACTCAAACAACTTTTTTAGATGTTAGTGCGGCTGATTCAGCCATAAGGGCGCGCTGTAAAGTAGGAAGAACAGATGGCACAAATTCTATTCTCCAAGAAGGCGCCTTTACCGCTTATCAAACATTAAGTGCTGTTCAGAAATATACTTTTAGTCCTGTAGCTCCAGCCTGGACAGACGGTCAAGAAAATGTGGCCAATCAGTTTTTTGTAGTTTGGGAATTTAATAATACCAACACCATGTTTTCTAAAGCTGTAACCTACCGTAATTTTAGTGCTGGAGTAGTAACCGATGATAGTTATATTACAGCAGATTTAGAAGTTAGTACACGAAGAATTATGAGTATTGTTTAAGAGGTAAACCATGAAAGAAGCAACCGGATTTTTAGATAGTCGAGGCGACATGATTAGTGAAGGCGATTATTTACTTTCTAAGAAGTCTCTTAAACTTGGTGTCGTAGTTGCTGTAAAACCAGAGTCAGACCAACCAGAATATGTAGCCGTGTTTAATGAACCAGGCTGGGACAAATCAGTCTGGAAACTTTCTGAATGTACTCACCTAAAAATAGCTTCATCTAAGTATGCCGAACCTGATGGATTAAAGAGATGACCAAACGATTTTCGGATACTAAATATCCAGGTGAGAACTATCATTATGTTATCTGTGATGTTTGTGGTATAAAGCTTCGAGCTAAAGATGCCGTTCTTATTAAGGATAAATTCAACTTATTGCATAATATGCTAGTTTGTAAAAGTGATGTAGATAAGACAAACCCTCAAACATACATAAAAGCATTCAAAGAAAAACAAATAGATAATCCTGCTTTAATTCGCTCCGAAGCAACCGACACGTATATATTTATTGATACAGTTGCTCAAATAGAGGACGGAGATACTTCTAACCCCTCTGGACGAACAGCCAATGCACCCAGATTTCTTAGCACCTTATCTGTTAGTGATACCGTGATAGAGCTTGTATGGCACGGCCCTGATAATCCAGGCTCTAGCGCTATGTCGGGCTACAAAATAGAACGAGAAAGCCCTGTAGGCGGTGGATTCTCTACAGTAACAGCCAATTCGAACAGTCCAGCTACTTACTATAAGGATACTGGATTAACTGCTAGTACGCAGTATAATTATCGAGTCAGTGCCGTCAATCGCGATGGAACTGGAACCGCATCAGGGACTAAGAGCGCAACCACAGCAGCGAGTTAAACCAGATGGATAAACTACCGTTTTTCATGAGGCATCCTAGATTAAATATTCTCCGGAAGTTGCGTGGACTCTGGAGACAAGCTAAAAGATGCCTCTCTATATTACCAGTTGCTTGGAATGCTCATCCTTGGGACTATACTGGAGCGCTCCGATTGTTACAATGGCAGTTCCAACAAATGGAACCCGAAATTAGAGCCGGAATAGCGCTCCGTAGTGAAGCAACAGCAGATCAAATTAAAAGTACAGTAAAGCTTCTAGAGAGAATACTAGAAGACGATTATATGAGTGAAGTAGGCCATACAGCCATAAGTAAACGATGGGACGAAATGGAAGAAATTGAAGGCCCTGATGGTATGACCCGTATGTACTTCAAAGACGACCCATCTACAATCGAGTTCATCAATCAAGAACATCACTTAGCGTGGCTAAGAGAAAAGAAAGATTGGAACGATTTATTTACCCACTTAAGACGTCACTTAAAACATTGGTGGGACTAGTTTCCATTTTGGAACACCCTTATTATTGCGGGGTAGAATAGTAGTTAATTCACCAGGTTCATACCCTGGACGCCGTTGGTGCAAATCCAACCCCCGCTACCAAACAACCTCATTTTATAACAGCTAGTATATAGGCTGTTAACCCTTAAAAACGGCTCTAAGAGCTAATATCAGGTCTATTATAGGAACAACTATGGCCACATCAGGAAGTGATAATTTTAATCAAACACGGAATGAACTCGTTTATGATGCCCTCTCTTTAATCGGTGTGTACGGTATTGGTAGAACTATCTCTTCGGAAGATATGTCCTTTTGCACCAATATGTTAAACAAGATGATTAAAGCATGGCAGGCTAAAGGGATTCACCTTTGGGCAAAAGAGGAAGGGATTCTATTTATCGCTGATAACACAGCTGAGTATACCCTCTCTAATGCTTCTAGTTCTGCGAGAGTGACATCTAAGGCTGACGCAGTCATTACAGAGCTAGACGGTGCCGCTGCTTCTGGCGCTACCAGTTTAACTGTTACTAGTACCACCGGTATGGCAACTTCTGATATCATTGGTATTGTTCAAGATAACGATGTCATTAATTGGACTACCATATCAACCATTCCAACCGCGACCACATTAACTATAGCTTCTGGACTTAGTGCTGCTGCAGCAGATAACAGTAATGTATATACTTTCACTTCTAGAATAAACAAACCGTTGAGAATTCTCAGCATGAGACGTATTACTGGTATTGATGCCGGTAGTACAACTACTAAGTCAGAAATACCGATGATGCCCCTAAGTCATGAAGAGTATTTTGACCTTCCCAGTAAAACCCAGAATGCAGCCAATCCTACACACTTCTATTACAACCCTGATCTAACCTCAGGTACTCTTCATTTGTGGCCCCGACCTTCAGACCCTGAAGTATACTTTGGCTTCACCTATGAGCGCGCCCTTGAAGATTTTGATGCTTCTACAGACAATCCAGATTTACCTACTGAATGGCTCGAAGTAATGACCTACCAATTAGCCGTCCGAGTAGCTCCCGCTTTTGGTAAAGACGAAAAGTCAATGGCTCTTTTAATCCCTATGGCCTCCGCTATGTTGGAAGACATGCTGAACTGGGATACTGAAGTGACCTCCATCAAGTTAATGCCGAACTTAAGGTCCTAACATGCAATTACCTATTACCGGCCCTACTTATCAACACGAAAGTCAAGACGTTAACTACCAACGTTGTGTCAACCTGTTTTCTTCAATGTCGGGTCCAGAAGGTAAACAGCAATTTGCTCTATTACCTACCGTAGGTAAAAAGACCTTAGTCGATCTAACCGGTTCTTCTGTTCGTGCTATTATGGAAGTTAATGACACCGTATATGCTATTGTAGATTCCACCGTCTATAAGTTAACTATTAATGATAATGCTGAAACAGCAACCGGTGCATCCATTGGTACTATCTCTTCATTCACAGGCCGTATCAGTTGGGCTAAAAATCCCACGCAGATTATGTTTACCGACGGTACTACAACCGGCGGTTATATCCTTACTGTCGCAACCGATACAGTAGCTGCCATTGCTGATGCTGATTTTACTGGCGCTACAACCGTTGTATTTATGGATAGTTATTTTCTTTATAACACCCCTGATGCATCTACTATGTTTGCCACAGCCTCTAATAACGGTGCAGCCGTTAATGCCTTAGACGTGGCTACTGCTGAAGGTTCCCCAGATAGACTTGTTGCTCTTGCTGTCGATAAACGTGAATTATGGGCTTTTGGTAAATCCAGCGTAGAAATCTGGTATGATGCTGCTAATGCAAACGCTTTTCCTTTTTCACGCAGAGAAGGTGCCTTCATTGATCA
>ERZ1292642.1609-Hain-H14-01um-R1-1609-length-10485-cov-3_pt1 | contig 10485 bp, 5 predicted proteins | sample MGYA00564403_ERZ1292642 | MGnify/ENA primary metagenome ERZ1292642 (study PRJEB36523, sample SAMEA6512643) | groundwater metagenome | collected 2019-01-09 | study: AquaDiva: Metagenomics assemblies of 32 groundwater samples | reverse complement strand
TATCGCCGCTGCTGTGGGGTCGGGTTGATGTAGCCAAGTATAAGACGGCCGCTGCCGTCATGCGCAATGTCTTGCCGGATTATCGCGGCGGTGCGCTCAATCGGCCAGGCAGCCAAATTGTTGGCCCCTGCCGCGCGACGATTTCGGGCGCTCCTAAACCACGGCTAATTCCGTTTCGCTTTAATGATGATCAAAGCTACGTCATTGAGTTAAACGGTTCAACTATGCGCGTCATTCAAGATGGCGTGTATCAGACATTTCAGCAAATAGCTATTACAGCGATCACGCAGGCTTCGCCGCCAGTTGTTACCGCGCCGGCTATGCTTAATTCTGTTGTTGATGATTACGTAGTTATCAACAATGTTCAAGGAATGCTGCGGCCTAACGGTATTTCTGGCTTGAATGGCCGCCTGTTTCGCTTGTCCGCAGTTGCCGGTAGCGGCTCGATTATGACGCTTGCCGATCCATTTGGCTTTACGATTAGCAGCGTCGCTTGGACGGCTTACATCGCTGGCGGTTTTATCGCGCGTATCATGGAAATTGATACGCCATGGGCGGCGGCTGATTTGTTCGAGCTTAAGTTTGTTCAATCTGCGGATGTTTTGACGGTTACGCATGTAAATTATCGTCCTTATAATATTTCACGGCTGGCGGATGGTTCGTGGACAGTTACACAAGAAGTATATACTCCGCTACTAATTGGACCTTCAGCAGTTACTGCTAATGAAGTCGGGGTTGGCAACCCCGGTTTTGATCAATACATATACACTTATGCTGTAACTGCCGTCGACATTGATACTGGCGATGAAAGCCCTATTAATGATACAGGGACTGATACGGCCGGCCCATTATTTCCACAAGGGACAGGGACAGGCGGCAATAGTTCTGTTATCGAGGTATCTTGGAATGCATCAGCTTCAGCAACTGCCGATGCTTACCGAATTTACAAGGCGCAAGTTGTGCCCTCCGGCACAACGATAACAGACCAGACATGGGGCCTAATCGGCGAAACTGAAGCGTTAGAGTATGTCGATCTAAATTATGCGCCGGATTTTGCTAGATCGCCACCACGGTTTAATGATCCATTTTCAGATGGCTCAATCAATCCGGCTTGTGTCACTTATTTTCAACAGCGAAAAGTATTTGCTGGCGGCACGCTACCGCGCGCTTTTTGGCTGTCGCGTCCCGGCTTGTTTACTAATTTCTCTGATAGCTTTCCGGCTCAAGAAGATGATGCAATAAGCGGTTCTGTCGTTGGCCCGGATGTCAATGCGCTAACTTCGCTAGTGCCAATGGCGACAGGCATCGTAATTTTTACAAGTTCAGCCGCTTATCTAATGTCCGGCGGCGCGCCTAGCGATCCTCTAACACCATTCTCGATCAGTGTGACACAACAGTATTCGGCCGGCGCAGCACCATTGCAGCCAATTGTTATTGGCCCTGACATTCTGTTTTTGCAGGCGCGCGGATCGGCAGTCAGATCGCTTACATTTGACTTCTACGTTGACAGCTATAATGGCATTGATATTTCGTCTCTATCCAGCCACTTATTCGATGGTCGGCAAGTTACACAATGGGCTTGGGCGGAGGAGCCGCTTAAGACAGTGTGGGCAGTTAGGGACGATGGCATTTTGCTGAGTCTTGTCTATGTCAAGGAACAGCAAGTTTACGGATGGTCGCGGCATGATACGGCAGGCCGCTATATCAGTGTTGCTAGCATTCCCGAAGGAAATCGAGATGCGGTTTATGTTGTTGTACGCCGTATTATAAACGACCAATTCTTTTATCTAACCGAAAGATTTGCCAGCCGTGGAATGGGCGGCAATCAGGCTGCTAATATTCCGGCTAATCCAGAGGAAGCGTGGTTTGTTGATAGCGGCGCGCAGTATCCGTTGACGTATCCGCAAGCGCAGTTGTTGACGGGCGAAACGCATCCGGCGGGCGAAATTGCGTCGATTGTCATCATAACCGGCGGCAGTGGCTATCCGGCTTCGCCTATTGTCGAAGTCATTGATGAAAGCCTAGAAGGTTCTGGCGCAGTTGTTACGGCAACGGCTGTTGCTGGCGTCATTACAACTGTGACAATTGTTGATCCTGGCGAAGGCTACACTAACCCGCAATTAATCGTTGGTGGTGGCACTGGCGCGTCATTTGCGCTTACCGTTCAAAGCCTGCAAGAATTCGAGCTAAGCGCGCCGGCTGTCCCCGACATTACGGTCGTTGCAACCTCAGCCACTACGTTCTCAGGGCCGGGCGCGACATCGTGGTCGCCAAGCTTGGGCATCGGCACGGCTGCTGCTGGGCGCATTGTCGTTGCCGTGCTGTCCACCGAGGATACGGTAACCCATACTCATACGGGATTAACAATCAATGGCGTAGCGGCGACGCTGGTCAATACCGAAGAGGGTTCTTCTACCGGCGAATTTGTCCGCATTTCAATGTGGCGTGCGGCTGTTCCGACAGGCAGCGGCAGCGTAACTTTTGTTGCTTCTTTCAGTACAACGCTTGATCGTGCCGTTTTGCAGGCTGTGGCCGCGCTTAATATTGACAACGCATCGCCGGTTGGAAATACCGACACTTATACGTCAGGAGTTAGCGGAGAAGATATTGACTTTGATATCACGCCAATTGGCATTGGTTCGATTATCATTTATGGCGGTGCTATTTATACGGCGAGCGGCGCGACAACGTTTATCTCGGCGGATGGCTATACGGAATGGTCAGATGTAACGCCAACTGATATTCTACGCGCGGCATCTGCTTATAATATTTTGCCCGGTAATGCTGTTCAGGCTATTCGCGTTAATACCTCTAGCCCATCTTCGCGACGGGCTGGCGTAGCGGCCGAATTCAAGCGCGCAACGGGCGGAGCTATTGTATCAACCATTGAAGTCGGCGATGTTTTGCGGGTTGGCGGCGGCAAGGGCAATGTGACGGTAGTAGCCAGCCAGACTGAATTTACTGCTAATATGATAGAGCCTATCCAATCATTTGTTCCGAATGAGCCTAACGGTACGCTGCCGCCAATTTTGGCTGAAATTGACGAATGGTCGGTTACAACGCCCGTCACGGTAATTGGCGGTTTGGATCATTTGACTGGCAAGATTGTTACTGGCTTGGCTGACGGTAGTGTTGTCACGCCACAAATTGTAATTGATGGCTGCGTTACTATTGACGCATCATCAGCTATAACAATGGGGCTTGGCTATAGCGCGCAACTTCAAACGTTGCGCCTTGACGTTGGCGATCCGACTGTGCAAAGCAAGCGCAAATTTATTCCAGCGGTTACGCTGCGTATCGAAAATATGCGTGGCGTTACGATTGGTACTACATTCAACACAATGACGGAAATCAAGGAACGCGACGAAGAATTGCCGGGCGAACCAATTAAATTCCAGACTGGCGGCGGGCAGGATGATCCGCTATTCGCGGATGCGCCTTCGGCTTGTATACCCATTGGCTATGCGGACTATCGCGTCATTGTCGATAATCGCTGGCAAGAAGATGGCGTCTTGTGTATACAGCAGAGTTACCCTTTGCCGATGGGCATTCTTGACGTGATCCCGGAAGTGCTGTTAGGCGATGACAGCTAAGCCACACTACACGATCCGTCCGGCCGTGCTGGCGGATGCCGCTGCGCTGAGGCTGCGCGAGGCGGACGCGCGCGAGCTAGCGGCCATGGGGCTGCCAGCCGTGCCCACACTTGCTGCCGCTGTGGCGCAGTCCTATGAGGCTTGGGCGGCCGTCGATCGCCGCGGGCGGCCTATGGCCCTTTGGGGCTTGACGACTTCCAGCTTCGTCAGCCGCGATGCGTCATTGTGGCTTTTTACGGGCCGTCAAGTAGTAAAATTGCAATGGTCATTCGTCAGCCATGCTCGGAAATATATTGACAATTGCCGGCGGCGGTTTTCGACTCTCGATATATTTGTGCATGACGAATATAAACAGGCTTGTCGGCTTTATCGGCTTCTTGGCTTTAAGGACTATGCGGCGGTTGATCTAAACGGCAATACCTTTTTAAGGATGCGCCAATATGGGTATTGATCCTGGCTCAATCGTACTAGGCGCGCAAATCCTAGGTGGCGTGTTGGGAGTTGTGGGCACTATTCAGCAAGTATCATCGCAAAACGCGCAGTATGCATATCAGGCCGGCATCGCGCGTAATAATCAGATCATTGCGCAGCGTAATGCGCGTTATGCGGAAGAACAAGGCACGCGGCGTGAAACTGATGAAATTATGCGTGTCCGTGGTTTTATCGGAGCGCAGAAAGCGGCGCAGGCTGCGAGCGGCGTCGATATCAATTCTGGTACACCTGCGGCTGTACGCGAAGGTACTAGCATTCTGGGCAATAGGTCAATTCGCAATGTACGTGATGAAACAATGCGTGTTGCCCACGGATATAGAACACAAGGTGCCGGTTTTGCTGCTGAAGCGAAGAATTTGGATGCGTCGCGATCTTCGCCTTTTATGCCTGTTGTCGGATCACTGATTGGCACCGCGGCAAGTGTCGGCGGCACAGTTATGGATTTTCGGCGCGATGGTGTACCATCTTTTGCTGACTGGTTTGTGAGCGCATAGCATGGCGCCGCGCATCGCTCAATTTCAGCCGATCGGCCCTGATCAAGGGCAATTGTCGCCGTATCAGAGTATTACGGCGCCGCGCAATAATGCTGGCGCTGCCTTGGCCGAAGCCGGCGCGCAAATACAACGCGGCGTCGCAGCGTTTGGCGATACGCTGCTTAGAGCCAAAGCGCTTGAGACTGAAAATCTAGCGCGAGATAGCAATCTCGCTTATGCCGAAAGCCAAATTCCGAAATACACGGAATATGCCTCTATTAGTGGGCGCGAGGCTGTTCTAGGCTTGCCGGCTTATTTAGCCTCACGCAAAGAAGATTATGATGCTGCGCTGGCTGCATTGCCAAGTGATCGAGCGCGCGATTTGGCACGGCCGGGCATGGATGCGCGCTATCTTAATCTTGTGTCTGCCGCTCATGCCCACAGTGCCGAGCAAAACAAGGCTTGGTCGGTAGGCTCTAGCACTTCAGCCGCAGCTTTGCATGGTCAAGATGCGATATTGCATCGTAATTCATTTGATGAAATTCAAGTTGATCTAGCCAATGGCGTTCAAGAGATTATAAATGCGGCTGAAGTCAACGGTTTGGATGAGGCTTCACAATCGGTATTGGCGGCAACATTCCTTGGTGACCAATGGAAAAGTATTATTCAGACTGTCGCGGGCGAAGGAAATCCGCTACTGGCACAAGAATATTTCGATAAGGTAAGAGATACGCTTGATCCTGTAACGCAGGCTCAGATTACGGAATATCTGCGGCCAAAAGTGACAACGGCACGTGCTGAAGATTTGGTTTCAGGATTTATGGATACTCCGCAACCGACTTCGCCTGAAGCGGTTGAACCGGCGCGAGAATTTTTGCAAGGTAAACTAGCTAGCGGAACACAATCACGCGTTGAAGGCTTAAGCGATGCGATGGCGACGCGATCAGCCGCATTGCTCCAAGCGGCGCCGCCAGAATTTGCCGATGGCTTTACGATCCAATCAGCTGTGCGTACGCGCGAGCACCAAGAACAGCTATTCGCGGCCAAGGTTTCTGAATTACGGATTTTGCATCCTGATTGGGCGCAGGCACGTCTAGAGGAAGTCGCCGATAATACGGTTGCTCGCCCTGGCGGCTCCGAACATGAGCACGGCAATGCGCTTGATATCGGCTGGCAAGGTGGCTCGCTGTCAAATGCGCCATTGGCAGCCGTCGAATGGCTCCATGCCAATGCCGAGCGTTTCGGGCTTAAATTTCCGATGGGCCATGAACCATGGCATGTTGAAACATCAGAGACGCGCGGCGGCCCGCAATTCGCAGCTGAAGCCTCGCCAGAAAATCCAGTCGGTGGCGTGCCGGATGCATCGTCTTTGACTGCGCAAATCATGGCAGCGACAGAAGGCGATCCGGAGCTTAGAAACAAAGCGCTAGGTGTTATGGCACAACGGCTGCAAATCGCCGAAACAATTACGGCAGTTGACCGTGCCCACATGGCCGATCAAGTCAAAAATCTTGAAGAAGTTCTATTGAATTGTGGCGATGAACCGATACCGGAAACCGAAATTCGTGGTTTATATCCGGCTGACGAAGCGAATGGAATTGTCAATAGGCTTGAAGTCGCCAAGATTACTGGCCAAGTCTATGAAAGCCTAAAGATGGCCGACCCGGCGGCGATCGTTGCGGCGCAAACCGATGTCGAGACTGGCACGGGGCCTATCAGCACGTCATTGCGCCGCGCACTGGACATGCCGGAAACTGGTGGCTTGACTGACGAGCAATCGGCGCAGATTGGCGCGCTCAGGGTTGGGCTAAAGTCTGATCTAGATAAATTGATCGCGCATCGCAATGAACAAATCGACAATGATCCGGCTGGCTATGTTGTGGCCAATGATCCGGGCACGGCAATGGCGCGCGAGACAGCGCTAGCGCAGCCAACACCTGAGAATTGGGCAACCTATGCGCGCTCGTCGTTGGCTGTTCAAGAAGTGCTAGGTGTCAATGAGACTGACCGGCGCATCATGACCGATGGCGAGCGGTCTAATTTTATTAGCATGATTGCATCGTTGCCGCCACAAGCGGCTGCCGACAAGATCAATCAATTGCAATTTCAGACTGGCGAATATTGGAACGACGTTTTTGGCGAGCTATCGAGCGGTGATGATGGCTTGCCGCTAGCTTATCAAGCGCTAGGCTTGGTTGCTGATCCTGTTATGCAAACGACGCTGGCAACAGCCTTGCAAATGGAAATTGAGAAGCCAGGACAATTACGTAATTCGCTTGGTCCGCTGGCAACGCAGATTGATCAAGCGCTAGAAGAAACCGAAGGTTTGGATTTTATCAGCGAGACTTACGGTCAAGAACTTGCCGACTTTGCGCGTACTTTCGGCTTTGGCGAAATGGGTATGGCCAAGCTGGATAACATCGTCAACGCAACCAAGCTTATGGCCTATATGACGGTTCCACAATCTGGTTTGGAAGCCGGGTTGGATCGCTCATTTGCGGCTATTATTGGCCAATATGACGTATCAGTTAGCGATGGCGAGTGGGTTGCACGTTCGCCAACCGGCTTTGGCCAGACTATGCAGGATGCATCCAATGTTATTAAAGCAACGATTAGCCCAGCTAGCCTACGCCCCGTTGAAGATTTGCAATTAGGTGTTGCTACACCACAAGATATTTTAACGGCGACACTCGATAGAGCACATAATGGCGTATGGGTTACGTCGGCTAAAGGCGATGGTTGGACGCTTCTAGATGCACAGACAGGCTATTTCATTTTGCACAATGATGGCTCGGAAATCATGTTGACTTATGAACAAGCACAGCAAATTCCGGTTGCTGACAGATTAGCTGCGCGCCATTTGGCTGGAACGCCATTGCAGGCTATTACGGAGGCGCAGCGTGGCGCAGCGATAGATTTGGGCGTGTTAGGTGGCTTTGGCTTAGGCGCGGCTCAAGGCGCGGTTGATGCGCTTGCATTGCCTGAAATCGTTGACTTTATTGATAGCCTGATTGCTACACCTGAACAACGTCAGCAGCTAATCGAACAACTGCAAAACAAATGACAACGCCAATTCAAACCGGGCCACTGATTGCATTGCGCGATAACGTTGATATCGCAGATACGCCCGCGCCGTGGTCAACTGGCTTTGGCGCGGCGATTAGCGAAAGTTTTCAGGGATCGCCAGGACCGCTGCTGTGGCGCTGGCTTGGACGGCAGAATGACGAGCAAGGGCCAATCATTCCAGTCGAGGAAGCAAATGAGCGCTACGCCATCGGCAACTTGACTTTTGACGAAAAGTCATATCCGAGCGGCGTTGACGAGCTAGAAGCGCGCGAATTGAACAACTTGCAACGTGCACAACTTCGCCGTCAGGAATTGCAGCGCCGGGCCGGGCTTGGGCTGACCAGTCGTTTCGTCGCCGGGCTTGGTGGCGCCATCCTCGATCCGCTCAACATCGCAGGCGGTCTAGGAGCCTCCGTCTTGGTGCGTGGTGGGGCGCTGGGAGCGCGAGCGGCTGCTGGGGCATCCTTGATGGCTCCGCTGCGCCAACGCATCCTGGCGGGCGCGGCAGAAGGCGCGCTTGGCACTGCGCCGCTGGTGCCATTGACTGCTGTGCTGTCCGCTGCCGAACGCCGGCCCTATGGTACGGCCGATGCATTTCTAGATGTTGTTTTCGGCACAGCCTTGGGCGCCGGCTTGCATGTGGGCATCGGTAGCTTTGCGCAATGGCGACGCGATCAAGCGATTGTTGCAAGGCTGGCGCGCGGATCACAAGGCGAAGCGGCGGCTGAATTCGTGCCCACAGTGACGGCAGAGGCTGGGCCGCTTGGCGCTGGTGGCGTGGCGGCTGCTGAAACACGAATTGGTGCCGAACGCGCGGGCTTGACGCCAGTCGAAGCGCAATTCCAAGTCAGAATGCAAGAGCCAATTGAACAGGTTATGCAGGATGCGACGCCAGAAGTGCGAGAAACAGTTTTGCGCGGCGCTTTGGCTAATGTCCTAGACGGGCGGCCGGTTAACGTGGCGCCTATTATTGATAGCCTAATCAATCAATTTGAATTTAAGCAGGCTATCGCGGCGATTGATCCTGAGACGACGAAGTTTCTAAAAGACAATGGGATTATATCTACAATTGATTTGCCGCGGGCAGGCTCATTGGACCCAAAGGCTGCGCGAGCACCCGAGCCGCAAACCGTGGCTAACACGATTGAAAATCTCGTCAAGATACGCCGCGCCGTCGAAGGGCGACCGGATATCGAGGCTGCGCAGGATCGGCTTACGCGCTTGCAGGCGGCTTCAGTTGAACGCGCCACGCTGCGTGAGGAACAAGGCCGGGCGATCGAGACAGGCGGCGCCAGCACGCGCGTATTGCAGACCGCGGCGGAAAGGATGCTGCGTCAAATAGCTGGTATGGAAGGGACGTGGCATGTCATACCGCCCAACATCTATACCGAAGCAGCCAGCCGGATCATTGCCGCGCCACTTGATCAAGTGCGTACAGCGATCAAAGCCGAAGCCGATATGATTACGGGATACACGGGCGATAAGCGGCCAGTGCAGGCTGTGACGCTTCAGAATGCGCAGCCTTATTTTGATCCGCGGGCCGAAGCGGCTTCGGAAGAAATTGATGACTTGATCACCGAAATGGAAGGCGCCCCGGCCCCGGCGGCTGCGATCGTGGCGGCGGCTAGGACAGAAATTAAAGACTTGGATAGGCTTTTGCAACAGACCGATACCGAAGTGATGACACTTGAAAAGATGGGCCTAGTCGGTAAAGAGGATCAAGACGCTTTGGCAGCACTTGACGATGAAATCAAAGCCGAGCAACAGAACGCGGCTATTCGTGATCTAGCTGTTGCGTGCATGATATGAGCAAGTCATCCAATTGCGCGCAAACGATTAGTGGAGCGACAGGGGCGCCACAATCCGCTGTTGCTAAGACTATTCAGCAAATTCAGCAACTGGCGCAGAGTTATCCGAGTTATGCGGCTAATCCATCGGCGGCGTTGAAACAGGCGGCAACTTATCTCAATCAGCAGAATATGATCGCCGCGGTAATGAAACGCCGCGCCAAGCAAATCAACATTGCTAGAAATAGCTCGCTCTCTCGTGAGATAACCAATTGGCGACAATTGCGGCAAGCCACGGTTGGAGATACGTCAAGCGATTTCAAATCGGGCGCCAGCACGGATGCACAAGCTATCTCTGCCGCAGAAGGCGCGGTTAGCTCGCTTGATTACGATTTTCGCAAGGCAGGCGTACTGGAAAAGGTTGTCGGCCGTGGCTTGATCCGCCGTCGCGACAAGCCTTTCGAGCTAGCAGTCAGGCGCGAGATAGACATTCTGCGCGGCAAGCCTGAGGCGCCGACAGGTAATCCGGCTGCCGTCGCGGCGGCTAAAGTTGCATTCAAGCATCTAGAGGGCAATCGACTAGCCTTGAATAATGAAGGCGCCTATATTGATAATGTTGCCGATCTTGTTGATCATGAACCTGCCAAGATAGCTAAGAACAAAATTGAATGGATAAATGATGTGGGAAACTGGTTTGATCCTGCAATGTTTCAGGGAACACTTAACAAATCTCAATTCCTTGACGATTTGTGGGCAAACTTTGCGGCTGGAAATCACCTTAAGCCAGTTGGCCAATTCACTGGCGACTTCGGCATTGTCGGTGCTGGAAAGGATATGGCGCAATTTCCTTTCGCGTGATCAAGTCGTTAAATTCAAAGATAGTGCGAGCGCTGCAGCATATCAAGACAAGTATGGCGGCGGCAATTCTATCTTTGATGCGCTGGTAAATCGTGTTGATCGCGGTGCTAGGCAGCAAGTTATTATGCGTCGCTGGGGAACCAATCCCGAGGCTATGTTTGATCTTCAAGCGCGCAGGTTGCAAAGCGAAGCTAAGGCGCGCGGCGATGTCAAGGC
>ERZ1292642.1608-Hain-H14-01um-R1-1608-length-10491-cov-5_pt1 | contig 10491 bp, 24 predicted proteins | sample MGYA00564403_ERZ1292642 | MGnify/ENA primary metagenome ERZ1292642 (study PRJEB36523, sample SAMEA6512643) | groundwater metagenome | collected 2019-01-09 | study: AquaDiva: Metagenomics assemblies of 32 groundwater samples | reverse complement strand
TGATAACTATTATTTTTTTATCAAAATTCCTGTTTTTCTAGGACATATTTGCGGCGAAAGACTACAAGGAAAATATAATTCTACGTGCAAAAATTTCCAGTTCATTTTTCCTATTTCTTCTCCATTTTCATCAAAAATATAACGACCGTAATAATATCTATCATAAAACCGATCTGTTATGGAAGACGGAACTTCTATCACTGAATCTTCATAAAACAATTCACAATCTGAAAGAAAAGAATGTTTGTAGCCCGAAGCCCACATTGCACAAGCTTGTGGGATTCCTTTATATTGTGTAGAGAAAGGAGTATCTTCTCCTGTCATGGGATCCGATTGATTTCCTTTTAGGATACATTTTGTCATATTGCGTCTGATAACCTTAATTATGTTGCTTTTGATATTGCTTTTCACTACATTGTGCGCGTGTTTTGTGTTTTTTCATATCATCACCCATCCTAAAACACGGTGTGGAAGGGGGTAAAATTTTCATTTTTTTCCATTTTTCATTCTTTTTCTTTATAAGGAATCATTATTTCAAGACTTCTCATTTTGGCATCAACGATAACTTTAAGAATTTGTAAATTTCTTTGAGCTTCAATGGCATTTTCGGAAGGTATTTTTTTATCTTGGCATTCATGAATCAATGCTTCTAATTGACTACATATTAGCCCAATATATGTATGCAGAAACCACAGTTTGTCTTTATTCATTTTTCACACTTAACCATCTATAAAAGGATATTTCGCATTCAGAACACGGCATAAAGCCTCTGCACGTTCTAAAGCATCCTGTCTATCTGATCCGCAAGAAACATCAATAAAGACGCTAAATTTACAGTCGACAATTCTAATTACATTTTTGTCCAGAGGTTCATCTTCATCATTAGATACAATAGAGAAAAAAGGCTTACCAATATCATAGATCGAATCTCGAAATTTAAACCAATATTCCCGTCCATATTCTTTTGAGGTATTATCATTCATTTCCATTCAAATCTATCCTTTTCTCTGTAAAAACATTTATGCAAGATAGCATTTATCTTTTCATGCAAAGGTTTTTTCTTTTGTTCCTGTAAAAGCGTATGATCGCTCAAATCATCATCGGAAGGTGGGAATCTATCTTTAGATCCATAATTATAATTTGGTGGTATATCATTGTTCATTAATATCTAATTCCTCGCGCCATAATTTAGATTTTTCTTTAGTAGTAAGACAAAAATTAGCATTGTATTTTTCAGCTATCAATTTATCGAATAAATTGTATTCATAAAGTTCAGCAAGAAAATTTAATATTTCTACATCAAATAAAGGCATAGCATCTAGGATAAGGGTTCCATGTTCATGGTGTCGTATAGTATAAGAATTTTTCATATTATTCCGCCGGGGGTTCTGGTAAGGGCATCCAATGAGGGACTTCTGTAAGAGGAGAATTTCCAATGTAATATCCTTCTTCACTTATATATCTTTGTGGAGGTTCTTGTGAATAATCAGTTTCACAACTACTAATTCCGACGCTAATACCATCTGTAATTAAAACGATAAGATTATCATCGGGCAACTTATCCTTGAGGCTAATCCATTGCATGCTAATTCTCTGGAGGTTCTGGTAAGGGCATCCAGTGAGTTACTTCCGCAAAATATTTATCTTTTATCCATTGTCGGGTGGGCCAGTGATAGGATAATGAATTTAAACTAAAACTCAAAGTTGCATCATGAACCAGACAAGGAATTGGTCGTTTGTTTATGAGGCAAACGATTTCCCTGTGTTCTTTTGTGGGCAACCTTTCTTTAACGCTGATCCATTCCATTTAATCGCCTTAAATGTTCTTTAGTTTTTTTGATTAAATCTCTGCTTTCTTGGATTAAACATGTCATACATATATTATCAGCGCGATAAATCCATTGCTTGCATATTGGACACTTTTTCTCATTACAAATACAATCCAAAGTATGTTCGCCACATTGATCGCATTCGCCGGACATATGAAATTTACTTAAAGGCCTCAAAAAAGTTAAGAAAAAGTTGTGTTTCTGTCATCTCGGGATGATTAAATCTATATTTATGAAGAAGAAAGACTATACCCAAAAGAATTATAATAAAAATCCATTTAAATTTTTTCATCTTCCTCTTTTTCCTGCCACGCATCAATTTCTTTGATAGCCTCTTCTCTAGAAAATTCACCCATCGGTTGACAGTTACTTTCAACCCATTTTTGACAAAACTCGGAAGGACTTTCTGTAAATTCATGGATATTATCAAAGAGGTCTAAACTATATTGGATAAGTATCTGGCTCAGTCTTTCTTTAAAAGCTTCATGGAGTTGTTTTCGCAAATCTTGCATGTTCATTTTCCACCTTAAAATGTAATTTATCTAACATTCTTTCAATCCATGCATGATAATATCGTTGCGTTTAAATTCGCAACTTAAATCTTTCTTTGTTTATTTTTAAAAATATTGTATACGATTTAGAGCTATTTGGCAATATTCCTCTTGTTTCTCTATGCCAATTGCATTAATTCCAAGTTCTTTAGCTGCAATAAGTGTGCTTCCTGACCCACAGAATGGATCTAATAATGTTGGCGAACCCGGAGAGGCTAAGAGTTTTATAATATATTTCATTAGGGATATAGGTTTAACTGTTGGATGGGTATTGTTTTCTCCACGTTCCTTCGAAGAAGCTTTAGCACAGTAAAAGAATCGGGAGGCGCCCCCTCCATTATCATATTTATTATTTATTCTTTCAGAGGAAGTGCAAAATCCATGATTATGTACAATTCTTTGTGAACCTATTTTGTTACCAGCGCCTGAAAGATATCCCACTTGCTCATTCAGCATTTCCGCAGCTTCTTCATCTAGGATTAGATTTGCAGGCCAACGGCCTTTAGTTTCTATATGATTATTCAAAGGAGAAGACATAAAAGAAGAGGTTTGTCCAATTGTTCCATTAAAGCTTTCTTTTTTTTCTTTGTAGCATTCAAAATCTTTTTGAGTCATTGAGATTCTTGATTCATCAATATTAATCCCCGCAACACCCCATTTCTCAGCATTCTGCGCGAATGTTCCTTCTAGGGGTTTCATGGCAAGAATTATTGGTTCGTAAGCTGGTTTTAAAGCTGTGCCATAGCCTGAGAATGTTTGGGCGAGTATAGAAGTTCCTATATTTGATCTTTGTTTACCTGTAAAGCATCCGACAGTATTTCCGTTTCCTAAATGCAAATTTCCCGTGGTTGGTATTATTTCCCTCTTTTGATAGTTTTCATGAGGTTCAAAAGCTGGTTTAATAAGTTCATTCATCCATTCGGGGCATTCTCCAATAATAGTTTTAAGCCTATTCCAGTGCTCTAATGTAGGAATTTGACAGCGGTTCCTTAGTCGTGAAGTCCACCAGCTAGCCATATTACTTGTGCCTGCTGCGAAATCAAGATCGGTTTTAGATATTACTCGTTGCTCGCATTGATCTGCAATCCAACAACACACTTTATGAATATCATCCAAAGATGCTTTTTTCTTATCAATCGCTTTACCGATGTCCATAGATTTAGGAAATCCTGACCCGTATAGCCACATAATGACATCTCTTATTTCCCATCCTGCTTGTTCTAAGGTTATCATAAGATGATGGTGGGTGCGAGATCCTCCAAATGCAGCGAGCATTGATCCGGGCTTGCATATTCTTAAAACTTCTTTCCATATATCTACAGAGGGGCATTCTTTATCCCAATTCTTACCCATGAATGAAAGGCCATAAGGAGGATCGGTCACAATGAAATCAATGGAATTGTCTTCCATGCCTTGCATAATTTCTAAGCAATCGCCTTGGATTATTTCTTGTTTCATAATTCCTGACCACAATTAGGACATAATTTTTGTTTCGATTTTTTTTCTTCCTCAATAATTTCCTCTGTTACTTTTGCAAGACCTAACAGTTGTTCTTCTGTAAAACCCCATTCAACTAAGTTAAGAGGATCCCACGCATTAGCTAGAACATCGTAATCAAATTGACCCTGATTGAGATTAAGACCGACACAAAGATGGTCTATATCTTCCTCACAAAGTTGATGGTCCGGAACCCAACATTCCACTTCCTTTTTTTTCATTTTCTTAAGAATTTGGATTCTTTGATGACCGCCGATTATGGTTCTATCGAGGTTAACAATAGGTTTGTCGATAAGGCCGAATTTATTGATAAGATTCTCAAGATGTCGGAATTGATCTTTGCTTATGTAGCGTGGATTTTTGGGATGGTTTTTAAGATCTTTTATAAGAACGGTTTCTAGTTTCCAGTTTATCATTGTAATCCTTTTTTGATAAAAACAGGCCCCGAAGGGCCTTTTACACTAAAAACAAGTGATATGATTAAGACTAAATGAATAAATAGAATACTGGTAGAATGTTGTCAAACATTTATTTTTTTTATATTCACACTTGCATATTTTTGTTAATCCGTGTTATATTTAAGTCATAAATCAAAAGTACGCGATTAACACCGTTAGATCACATCGACGGTTGCTAAAGCTGGAAATTGTTTTATTAAAATCAAAAAAGGATGGCTAATGTATGAACGCAGAATTTTGCAAAGAAGATTTTGATTATGAAGAATTGGATATTGAAGAAGCGGAAGAGGCTATAGATGAGTGGGGAAGGTGCAGTTGTTCGAACGGTTGTTTTAATTGCTTAGATATTAGTATTAGAGATTTTATGTAATTTAAAAAAAGGATTTTATTGTGAAGAATATTTTTATATTGTCGGCCTTATTTATCGCTTGTGCTTTTTCATCAGTTGAAAGCGGACAAGTGGGAACCTATAAAATGTATTTCAATGGCACTAAAGCTTATCTAGTAAATACAGAAATTGGAGTGGTTTACGAACAGGACAGATGGTCTTCAAATGATGATAACTTTCATTCAGGGTTTGGAATCAATAAAATTATTTATTCTACCGGATGGGCTAATTTCCCAGCTGAGCAAGGATGTTCGGTTGTTCCCTATCTTAAAGACGAATAAAAAAGGGGGAAACCCCTTTTTTTTGTTGTTGTTTTTTCTCATGCGAGATATTGTTTCCTCTAAACACGGAGGAAAATATGGATTGGATTCAAACACTTTCAATTATGGCTACGGTCATAGCATCGGCATATTATATTCATAGAGAAATACAAGCGGATATGAGAGCGCAATGCGCTCGAACAGACCGGCTTTATGAGTTATATTGTGAAGCTAAAAGTGAAGGAGATCAAAAGTTTTATGATCTCCTAAAAGAGGGGAGGAAATAATGCAATTAGAACTTCCCTTTATGGCGGATTTACCACCAGAAAACAAGGTCGCTCAACTGGAATATTCGTTTAATTCTTTACACGAAAGCGTTCATCGGGTGCGTCGAAAGTTATTTGCGAATGACGCAAAAGCTTTAACAATGCTCGAGGAAATTTCAGAACGTGTTGCTATAATTGAAAGGAATATATGTCAAAACCAATAGATAGAAATGAAGAAATATTTGAGATTTTTGAATATGTGAAGAGAGAATTTCAAGACATGGGACTGGAGCCATATCATTATGCAAAGACATGTGCTTATGAATTGTTGGAGCTTTGCCTTATTAATAAAATGAACAAAGATCAAGTTGTTGCTTTGATTTCGGAGTTTTATGAAGATATAAGTGATATTATTAATGAACGGGAAGAATCTCCACTTTAAATCCTTCATAACTTCTTTTTTCTTGAAAATAATACCAAGAAATTAAAGGGGATGCGTCGGCGTGGCCGGGAGGCTTTCCCGGTATAATAAAGTCAGCAATAGCATCTTTTATATATTTACACGCAAAAATAAAGTTGTCGTGGTCATAAGGTTTCTTTGAGTATCGAGTCATTCGGACTTGAAGGGGCAAAGAGGGACATTTTTCTTTTTGAGAGTTCAAAAGAAAGCCAATGATCTGACAGTTTTTCTTACTTTTTCTTTTAAAATAGTAAAATTGCCTTTGAGCTTTAGGAGAAAAAATATTAATTCCTATATTGGGGGATGTGAGTTTAATAGGAGCTTCTATTATGATCATATGTTCTCAATATTTTTTCTTGGGAGCTTTTTTTTTCAGCATGGGGCGGTTATCGGGAATGAGGGATTTAATATATTCCATTTCGTTGAGCATATAATCAGCGTTTTCATAATGAGTTTCTGAAATTTCTTTATAGTATTGAACCATCTCCATTCGCATTGAGTTAAGTTCATGATCTAACCTTGAGTTTAAACATTCCAAGCGGTCAATTTCTTCCGAAAGGATCTTAAATTCATAGGAAGGTTCAATCAGTTTACACCGAAACCTTTCAAATATATTTTTTAAAAACATTAATTTTCCTTTGTTATTTTGGTTTTAATCTAGCATTGTGCTTCCTTAAAATATTGTCTAGTTGGTCAGCAAATCCATTTTCCAAAAACCCTAAGACAGACACTTTTCCCTTGTAGGTGCTGATGGTCACTTTAGTATCGTCAACTTGGAAGCCGACATCATCGCTTAAGAGTACTGTCTTTTGAAGGTTTTTAGCATATTCCTTGTTTTTGTCAATAATATCTTGAGTGATCTGTTGCTTCTCCTGTTGTTTTTGTTGTTGGGAAACTGGAATAGGTGGTTTTTTATGACATGCCCATTTTATCGTTTGCACAAGCGTTGTTTTAATAGGGGTTAAGGGGTGGGTAGCGAAGGCAACGGCATGCGCGATTGTAGGGGCATCATAATGCGTACAGAGCCAATCTATATCCTCAGGTGATATGCCATGTTTGTGTAACAAGTTACAACTCAATGCAAAGTCTTTATGCTTTTCATTTTTTTCTGAAGAAGAAACAACAACAGCCGGCGCAGCCGCGGCAACCGAAGGTTGCTGTTGTTGTTCTTTTCTATAATCTTTGTTCTCTTCTATATGGTGTGTGCTTCCAGTGGTTAGAGGTGTGAAATCCGACACCCCAGGGGTGCTAAATAATGATTTGACACTTTCTTCTTTTTGCACCTCAGAGGTGCTAAATAATGATTTGTCATTTTTAGGGTGAAGCTCGGTTCTTAAAACGCGAGTTCTTCCATCAAATGATTCTTGATAAATGTAGCCTAAAGCTTTTAAATGAGCCAAGCCATCTTGAATTTTCCGTTCCTTTTCTTGGAAGAAATTACAAAAATATTCATTTGAAGCAAAACAACCATCTTTCCCGTTCAGGCTATGAATTTCCGAAAGAAGACATTTTTCAAAATAGCTTAAGGATCGATCAAACCATATTTCACGAGGAACCCAAATTCCTTTAAAGTCTCTAGGTAAATTATTCATGATTTACCTCAATTTCTTTAAGAATTTTGATAGCTTTTTTTATTTCTTTTTTTGAGAGATAATCGAAAATAGCTTCTAATTCTTCTAAAGGAGACTTAAAAAAATCATAACCCATTCCCAAAGAATTATATATGACAGCGACAGGTATTCCATATTAACGGGCTAACCCTGTGTCGAAAGCTACTCCCCTTCCGGAGCAAAGAAATTTTATTTTTTTCATTACTTGCCTCCTAGGCAAAAAAAGTTGATTAAAAATATTGACTTTAAGATGCGAATCCGTAGAATTGGAGGCATCTTCATCGCCGGCATCATCGCCGCCTTCATCGCCTCCTTGTAATTAAGGTGATGAGCATATTCCTCTCCTTGGAATTAAGTTGATGAGCATTATTTGCCTCCATTGGCAAAAAATATTGACTTTAAGAAGCCTCTTTTGGCTTATTATCATATCTCCCTCCTTTTCTTTGTTGATTTAAGAGGGGTGGGTTAAAGATTGAAAAATTGTTACTGAGATACTGGTGTGTAAATATCAATAATAAAGACATTTTCATTAAATTTTCACGTTCATTGACCCCGGCCAAAAACCGGGGTCTTTTAATTTTAATGAATAGCCTCTTATTTCTGGAATTTGCTGTTCGATCGTGCTTTGAAAGGAGGTGGGTTTTCAAAAACTTTACCTTTGTTTGTTGGCGCGCCTGATGGGTTTGTCTTTTTTTTTGCCGATTTATGCTTTTTCTGTTTTTTTCGAATTTCTTGCAAGTCTGGAATATATAAAGCTTGTGGAAATTTTTCTGCAAGCTGTTCCCGAATCTCATCTTGAAATGCGTCAGAAAGACTTTTAGATGTCCACATAATCATATTTACTTTTTTTCCTGTTTCCGGATTGGTAAATTGTGGAATTTTAAACCAGACTTTTGAACGGTCTTTTAAAATCACGACTTCGCAACATATCCCTATATCCCAATAAATAACATCTACAAATCCAGTAGAATAAGTTCCATATTTTCCGGGTGAGGATTTTCTAAATTCCTTTACTAAAATCATATGTTCCGCCTAGGGTAAAAATAAAAATGTTGAGGTTAAAATGAAAGAGGTTTGGGATGAAATATTCTCCGAATTAAAAGAAAGTAAAGTCTTGATTGAAGTGATTTTTTTTCTTTTTACCATTCTTCTTTTTTTTCTATTTTTGGTTTGCGCGCTTCTATTTCTTGCCTGATTTCTTCCGCTTCGCGCGCCAAGTCTAAAAAACTGATTTTTTTCTTTGAGGCGTCTACGATTTTTTTTGCACTCATCAAAGTTAAATTGGGATGGGTACGTCGATAAAATCTATGTAAAGTTGCCCAGCCGATGTCAGCACGTTTTGCAAATTTAAACAGGTTTACGCTGTAGGTTTCTACGAATTCCGAAAACTTCATTTTTTTTCCTTTATTTCTTGATTAAAATGTTCAATGTAGGATACAATACGCTTTCATATATATAAAAAAAAGCGTTTGTTGTCAATATAGAATGTGCGAGAAAAAACCAAACTCCCCTAGATAAAATTTTACATATAGAAGACGAGAGATGAAATGAGAAAGAATGAAAATGATGATCAGGCAACAAAAAATTTTTTATCAACGATGAATACTTCTTTACCGCTAATTATGAACATTATGAATGCTAATTATGACAGAATTGTTTATGGATGGGATAATCAGGTGTTTAAGGAACTGTTAAACGGGATTTACGAAGCCTATAACGCTGAAAAAGCGAAAAAAAGAAAATCTAAGTAAAAAAAGAGGGGGATGATATTTCCCCCCAAAAAGCAAAAAAGGATTATTAATGTATGGATGATACTACACGTCGCCGTGATTTAACACAAATTAAATTAGCTCTTTCAGTTTTAAAAAATAAAATTTCCCTTGCTGAACACTTTCTGACTCAAGCTCAAGCTGAGGTTTACCGCTTGCAAGAAGTTATCTTCGATGAAGAAGATGCGGTTATGGATAAAATTCAAATTTACGTAAATCAACTTTAAAACAAAGGATTATTAATTATGACAGCTTTAGCAAAAGTAGAAAAATTGGATTCAAATATATCATTATATTCTAGAACTAACAGAGGCGTGCCTTCTGGAAAAGAATTAATGGAAATTGTAGAAACAACAAAATTACTGGCCACCTGTCCTTATTATCAAAAACTCGGAGGAGGTGGCGTTTTAGCGATATGGTTAACTGCTCGAGAAATGGGACTGCCCCCGATGATGTGTCTTAATGGAGGAATGTATACCTTCTCTGGTCAAGTCACCCTTTCTTCTAAATTAATGAATATGATGATTATCAACGCCGGCCACGAAGCAAAAGTTTTAGAAATGAATGATAATAAATGTAAAATTCGTTTTAAAAGATGTGACAGACCTAAAGAAGATTGTACGTTTGATTATGAATACACGATCCAAATGGCTGAAACCGCGGGTCTGGTAAATAAGCAAAACTGGAAAACGAACCGTCGAGATATGCTTTTTAATCGATGCCTTTCTGGAGGTGCTAATAAATTTATGCCTGACGCTACAATGGGAGCCTATTTAATCGGAGAAATGCCCGGCGATGGTAACATCATCGATACCATTCCCGAAAACATAGAAATACTAAAAGAGGATGTAAAGCCGTTTTACATTGAAGAAAAAAAAGTTATTTCAAGTGCTCAAGCTATTGAATTGTTGGATTTGCTTTCACAATGTTCTGAGGCTGTTCGCAACAACATCTTAGGGTATATAAAGAAAGAATATAAAATAGATATGATAGATGATTTGCCTCTTGGTGAATTTGAAAAATATAGAGAACTATGTGCTGGAAAAGCTGTTGAATACCAAAAGAAATTAGCCGACGCTGAATCTCAAAAGAAATTGGCTGAAGCTGAAATATTTAATATAATGGCGACAGAAGAGGTTTTAGTATGATACCACAAGTGCAAGGCTCAAAGGAATGGCTTAAATGGAGAAAGACAAGGATAGGCGCTAGTGATAGCGCCGCCATCCTCGGGATAAGTCCCTACAAAACGGCTTATCGCTTATGGGAAGAAAAGATGGGATTTAAAGATCCCGATCCTATCAATGAATATATGCAAAAAGGAATTGATTTAGAGCCTAAAGCTAGAGAGCATCTTTGCTTTATGACGTCATCGAAATTTGAGCCTATTGTTTGTGTTCATCCTC
>ERZ1292642.1607-Hain-H14-01um-R1-1607-length-10491-cov-7_pt1 | contig 10491 bp, 23 predicted proteins | sample MGYA00564403_ERZ1292642 | MGnify/ENA primary metagenome ERZ1292642 (study PRJEB36523, sample SAMEA6512643) | groundwater metagenome | collected 2019-01-09 | study: AquaDiva: Metagenomics assemblies of 32 groundwater samples | reverse complement strand
CCCAAATTTGAGGTACTAGGTTGTGGATGGATTGCTTGCGTGATTTGAGGCTCATTTTGTAAGTCCTTTTAATTCGTTCTGAGCTTTGAATAACTCAGCTTGTACTTCACTGAATTGACCAATGGGACAGGTAACTAATCTGTAAGTTAAGTCACGTATCAGATTCTCTAACTTATGTTGCTTGAGTGTAGCTTTGCGGGATTGATTTTGTAAGGGTGTCATTGTTAGCTTTCTTAGAATTTACCAAAATTTAATCTTGCTTGTGATTCACGTCTAATGCGAAATGCTTCTGCGAGTTGCTCTTGATCTATATTATCCCGTTGAGCCTTATACTTAGCAGCCTTTTTATGGTCACTGTACTTTTTAGCCGAACGGAACGCTTCGTCAAGTGAGTTGTATTCTTCTACTAATTCGTTAGCTTCTGTTAGTGTCATTTTCGTTAATCCTTTGTCTGTCTAAGTTGATAACAGTATAGCATATTGTTTCTGCTATTGCAACACGATTAGCTAGTATGAACCTTAAAGTTTTCAAACTCCGCTAACAACTGACTAGCCGATACCCCAAATAATTCAGCTATACTCACAACCTCTTTCAACTTCCATTCCAGCCGATCTTGCTCCAAACGAAGGATAGCAGAGCGGTGTGCGAATCCGCATGCATCGGCTAGACGCTGTTGACTATATTTGGATTGCTGGCGCTTTTGTTTAATGAATTGGCCGAAAGTCATTCTTTCTCCACTATCTCCACATCACTTCTATGTGGTTTATAAGCGTCAGTTCTAATTGTTTGAGTAGTACCATCTTCAAATATCAATTCAGCACTACCATAAACAAACGAGGGAGGGCCATACAACTTGACGTTGGATACTCGCTTAATACCATTATCTGATTGGACAGTTTTACCTTTCCACCATTGCAAGTATTTATTACGCCAGTCATGGATAGTCATTCTTTCTCCCCATACTTTTCGTAAAACTCATTAACCCCTGCCTCATAAGCCTTGCTACCCTTGCGACCAAAAGTCTTGCCGTAAATCTCACCAACTATATCAAAGGTGCGCGGGCTTAAGATATTGTATAATTCAGTTGATGTCTCACTTCGTTTAATTTGCCCTGCCACTGAAGCGCAAAAGTCGCCAGAGGTATTTTCTAAGAGGTAAATCACTTCCTCAAAACGGATTGCATTGACTTGCTGAATTTCATAAGCGGCTTTGCGATTAGCTTCATACTGAGCTAATCGAGTAGCTTTATCGGATTCGGATTGAGCCTTTTTAGCTTTGCTGGCTTCTAAGTTCAAATCTTTACCGCTGAAAACTTGATAATCTTTGCCGATGCCAGTCACAACTTCGATGCACTCAGAACCGTAGGTTTTGCCATTCCAGGTAAAAATGTGCTTAATGTGAGCGCCACAACGAGCGCAAAAAGCAGAAGTCCCGCCTACTATATTGCCGTTTGCATCGTAAATTGTTTGTGTCATGATAAACTCCTGATGTTGTATCTATGACAACAGTATACCATACTTGTTGCTATCTTGTCTACACGATTAGCTAGTATGAACCTTAAAAAGTGGAAAACTCACATCGTAGTATCGTAAACTTACTATCGTAGCCCCAAATTGGCATACCTTACGATTACTACGAGCTAATTTTAGCTATAATCTTATCCACCTGCGCCAACTGATTACCTCCTGCGTATCCAAATAACTCCCTGGCAATGGCAGAACGACTCTCCCCGCTAGCTAACATTTGAGCCACTTTAGATTCTTGTTCGGACAACTGGGTAATCTCGGTATTAACTAGAATGTCATCTAATCTAGTTGGCATGTAGTCATTTGAGGCTGTTAATTGAGGCAGTGGCAAGGGTGAAGGTACAATAAACTCGCCTAACTTCTCAGTCGAGGTGTGAGCAAAAGCCAGGTAAGTACCACTTGAATTTTTAGCCAGTCTCAACTGTAGGAATCCATTGATAGTTTTATACCGGCCATCTAAACCTAAATCACTGGCTAGATTAGTTTGAGTAGCGAATACGAGGCTGATGCCATACTTGCGGGATTGCCTTACCATCGTTGCTATAAATTGTTTAGCTGTGTCATTCTCGGATACAATCTCAGTCCATTCGTCGGTGATAATGGTAATTTTCTCAAAGCTGTCTTCTGTAGCTTGGCCGGTGCGTAAATCCTCTACATTCTTATTGAGTAGCGCAAACAAGGCAGTAATGGCAGCATTTACCTTTTGAGGTGTATCCATTCTATCCAAACCTTGCCACTTAGCAGGATGTTCATGGGTATCGAGAATCAAGACACGCTGTCCTGATAGCTTGCGCCGATGCGCCAACATGCGTTCCAGGCTTGTTTTACCTAGTCCTGTGCCACCATAGATAAGCACGTGTGGATAGGAATCTATGAGAGTAAACAAGTCTGTAGATTCACCCTGTAAGGGCATTGTGAGGCTTTGTGAGGCGATTTGCTTGGGCGCGTGTTCGATGATATGCGCTTCCCTCTCAAACGACTCAGGCTGGCGTAAGTGAGAATTTACACGCCATAGAGGTTTTGTTCTATCTAGTAAGGCATACTCAATAGTGCCGTTATTCTCTTCCCTAATCCAGCCATCATGAGGTAAAAAGCTGGCTTCTAGTTCTGTCTTCCTACGTTTAGCCCTTCTATCTAGTATGGCTTCCCTAGCTAAAATACCGGCCAAAATCGCAAATACGATTAACGAAATTGCCAAAATGCCTAGTACAAGCTTGGCGAAAATAGTAAATTCGCTCTGCGTAGCCGGCAATATGCCAAAGGAGAGCAATAAGAGCAATCCAAATATTGATATGGAGATCCTTGTTTGCCAGTTCATCGGGATAGTTACCTTTTTCCCAGTAGGTTATGCGCTGCTTGCGTTGCATGTAATCGAGTAGTACCATCCCTAAAAATGCTGCCAAGAAGATGACACCTATATCGAATATGACATGTTGCGCTTTCATCGGCATATCCCATCTTAGCCACGCCTCAGCTAATCCTATCCACATTACCATTTGCTGGCCTATGAGTGACCAGATTTGAAAATAAACAGGTAAGCGAATGATGACCAACGCCAGAATGATACTGATCACCCCAAAGAATGTTGCTACACCCAATAAAGGTAAATCCAACATGATAAAAATATCCTCCCAAATATTTCAATCTTGAACCTCCCAAGTATAAGCTAGTACCTAGTTTTAATGCAATTTATTTCGGATCATTCGAGTAAGTATTTGTTTCGGCATTGTACCAAAAGCCGTCAAAGGCATATGTCCAGGCTGAAGACTCCGGTTGACTATGCTTATTCAAAGGAACGTCACTATCGTTATGCTTACCTCTCTTCCCCACATTATTCATTTCTTGCTTCATACGTCTCGAAACGTAATCAATTGCATCTTGATCGCGTAGATTCCACCAGTCAAAAATACCCATGTCATTCCTCCTTGTTAAATTGTTGCCAACTAATATTACAATCAGGACAGAGCGTTTCACTGTTTACGACTGTCCATTTTAATTCGATTAGAATCCTAGCCGCTTCAAACTTGGTATAGTTAGTGGCTGATAAGTCGAAGTAGGCATGGCATATACCGCAGACGATATGATGGTAGGTGTGGATGGCTTCAAGAATAGTCATGCTTAGTCCTGCGTAGTTCGTTCAACTCTTCAAACAATACTGACCCTGATTCGGTTAGTACAATATGAATTTGATGCAATGCACCACCTGAACCACCCCAAACTATTAAACCTCTGTCATATAAGGTTTGTAAACTTCTACCGTCAATGAACTTTTCAGGGTCATCAGTGGAGCGGTATCGGTTACTATACTTACGAACGCCGAATCCTACCTCTATTAGAGTATCTTTCATCTTGTCAGTTAGGTCCGTCATACCTGTACACTCTCACGTTCCCTAATAAACATCGCCAGCCTCGATACCAAATCAGCCGTCTCCAAATAAAACACCCTGCGCTCCTTTGGCGCACTTACTGCCATTTTGCGCCTATCCTGTGCTAATTCCTCTAACAACCTGGCGCATGCTTCGCGTTCGTTCAATATTGCTAATTCTACATCAGACATAATCCTTTCATCTTTCTACGCTGTTGACTTCCCCAAGTTCACACGGCAACTCCACCTTAGATATACCCCCATGCAGAACACTCCCTAAGTTGTATCGTTGCAATTTGTCCAGACGCGGTATTGTAATCTTAATGCCATCCACTTCAATAACTAAGTCTGGATTGCTACCTCGATATGCCTTCAGTGATATTGTGCATATTTTCATACTTTGAACTCCCATGCCTTACGAAAAGCCTTATCATAATTCCCCTTACCTAGCACTACCTTTAACGCCGCTATTGTCTCCCCTTGTCTACCGTTTAGTTTGAATTGAAAGCATTGCTGTAAGAAGGTGCTACTTCTAGGTATATACTTTTGATGTCCATTTTCTAGCAGGTATATCCTGCCATCCAATGAACACTTACCCGTGAATATTGCTACCTTGTAACCCCTTTGTGATAACGCCTTGCATTTATCCCATTCGTTAGGTGTGGGGCTAGTTGGCTTGTACTCGATAAAATCATAGTTAGCTATAATGCCAAAGTCCGGCGTGTACTGGTACTTATCAGTTCCATAGAACTCTTGAAAGTAGAACATCTTAGGCTCATAAGTATGTACAATGCCTAACGCTGATAGGAATATATGCAACCTTACCTCTGCGACTGATTTGTAGGATACACCTTCATAGACAGTAGGCTTATATGGGATGTCATAGATTCTATCGCTCATTCAGGTAATACATCCTTCATCCATCTAGGTCTACGTTTATTATTGAACTGCCAATCAATTAACTCCTTTGCCATCTTGGCTTTCTTTAGATGGCATGACGGTATCATACTACTAGGTATAGATAAAGCTATAGCCATTGCATCTATAGCCCTATGTGAAGTTGTTATCTGTACACCTAAGCCAGCGTAAACAAGCCATAAGAACATACTATCGTTACTCATTTAGGTTCTACCATTTCCAGCGCTAATGTAGCTAGTAGGTATAGGATGGCTACTGAGAAGAGAACTAAGTTAGTGATGTCCATTTAACACCCTTAGACATTGCTTACAATCAACTCTTGATACCTCATCATCTGTTTCTGGTAAGAACCTACCGCCATTACCCCCTACAACTATTAAGCGGCCACAGATGGTAAATGTTGCGTCAAGTGTATAGTGCCACTTGGTATATTTTTTAAGATACATTACTTCAGCCTCATTAGTGGCCCATCTGACAGCATGGCTATCTGTGTCCATTTGCTTTATATTCCTTCCATGCCTCACACCGTCTGGCATGAATAGCTTTGTCTTGCGAACGAGTAAAGGTTGCGCCGCAAACGCAAGGCTTGATTTCTACGGCTTTTACGTGCGTAGGTTGCGTAGGATAGCCAGCTTTTGCCTTGCGAACTTCCGCATTGATGCGCTTTGTCTCCGCATTGATTAACTGAATCTGCGCTTCCGTCTCACTTACTTTTTCGACTATTTCAGTTTCCATACTTCGTAGAATAGCATAAGCGAAGTAGCTAAATGGCGCTAGGATGAAGAATATTAGAATTGCCGTGTTATGGAGAACTAGATAGCCACTGCCTATATAGGCTGCTATACCAACGAGTGAGACAAAGAACTCGATTCCATAATTCCTCTGTCTATGTAGTTTGACTACGGCGTAGCAAGATGCACCGCCAATAGCCTCTATACCGATAAACGCACCAATGGCAGCAATCCAGCCAAGTATGATACTTTGATTAGTGAAGTATAAATAAGCCTGTAAAGCCACGCCTAAAGCTGATGGTATAGGAGCGGATAAGGGAGCGGCCAAAGCTTGGATTCTAGGTAAGTTCATTTTCTTTTATTCCATGCATGTGTTAGAAAATAGATGGTAGTTCTACCTATACTTGCTAAACACTTAGTACATAAGGCCCGATAGCCAAATTCACCTTTGTAGATTTGGATTTTTTCACATCCACAAAACGGACATGGTGATAGGAGCAATTTATCTGAGATATTCATTTGTCTAATCTTCCCAGTCCTCCACAATCTTTGCATCCCCCATTACCGCCGCATACTTTACACGGTTTGCCCCAATTCCAACCAGTGCCAGAACAGCTTTTGCATAAGCCATCACCGTTGCAAGCCGAACACATTTTAATTGATTGATAACTTGATAACTTCATTATCCTGAATTTCAACCTTAAAAGTACTTTCTTTGCCTTGCACTAGTAGATATAACCGTTCTACCGTGTTGGCGTAAACTAGCCCTTTTTCGTACTTGACTAAAGTTAAAGGTTGTCGGCCATATAGAGCAATGATAGCCGGTCTAACAATTGTCATAACTTGCTGTATTTCTTGTCTTGTCATAGCCAACGACTCCCCCCGCACTCTGGACATATCCATTTACCGCGTCTCAGGATCATTTCTACCCATTTTCTACAGTTGAGACAGTAACCACGAGTTAAGTTCATTTTGCCAATTCCCTTAATTCTCCAACTAGCTCCCTAAACTTACTCTTGATTCTAGCAACTCGCTCAGAAAAGCTAACATCATATTCACTGAGGGTAAAAGAAGTAGCAAGACTACTTTGATATTCCTTGAATGGTGGTATTGGCTTGGTATAGTAACCTAGAGAATAAATCTTTCTATCCTCATTGCCCCTATGATATGTCAAGCTGATTATAGCCTGTGAGTTTTCCAATTCTTTAGGGAATGGAATCCAGATTGTTTCAGCGTTTTTATCACGATGTTTGTTCATTCTTTATCCTCATCTTTCAATTCCCCGCTTCCATAGCACACCATGCACATACCCGTATTAGCACATTCCTTGCATCCCTTACCTCTGCATTTGCGATGCTTACCAGTGCCTTGACACTCAAAGCATTTCCGACTCATCTCGCTTCTTTCGTCGTAACTCGGCTATCCGTTCGCTGATGACCTGCGGTATAGTCAATTCACCATCTGTCTTGCATAGATAGCCGGTAGGAGTGGTAAGTACCTTTTCCAGGCAGATAGGGCAATATAGAGGCTGTATGATGGATTCGGGCTTATTTTCCATTAGTCATCCCAAGTCCCAACTCACGTAAGGATTCCAACGATATGCGCCATTCTCCCCCACGTCTACCAGGAATACGAATAGCTCTTAGTTTACCCTTTTGAATCCAACGGTGGATTGTTCGCCTGTCTACATGTACCTTCTCAGCAACTTGCTTTATAGTTAAATGTTCGTCTAATTCCATAGTGGTATTATAAGCGATAAGTAGGATTATTGTCAAGCATTTTTAGGACAATCTAGTATTATCTAGTATAATTTTAAGGTAAAAATACTAAAAGTCGTGTAAAAAATGCTTGACTTAAATGTCCAAAAATGTTATTGTAATTTGGACGCAATTAAATCACCACAAACAAAAGGACAATCTATGAACAAAGAAAAACTAGCACGATTGAAAGCGGAACGTAAATCACTCTCCCTAAAAGTTGTCGAAGGTTTAGCAACTAAAAATGAGAAGCTGCGCCTGACAATGATTAGGGATGAAATACGCAGGTTAGAACGTTATGCAAACTTAAGTGGTCAAGTCAGCGGTAATGGGTAAAGTTCGGGGTAAACTGGCTGATAGGTTTATCGAAATCAGGCTTACCAACCATAACTTAGAAAGGTAGATGCTTAGTGAATAGATTACAAAAGTTAATTAAGCGTTATGTATCACAAGGCTTGTCAGATAGGCAAGCTAATCAACTCGCTAATGCCGTGATAGGCCATAAGCCTGTCTATGGCCTTAGACGTTCATTCAAACTTACGATGAAAGGTAAAAAATGACTACAGAAGAATTAAATGTTGATTTCAATTGGGATGAACCACTTGTAACCGAGGCCGTGGGCGAAGGTAAGCGCCAATTCGCCAAGGTGCGAATGTTGCCCGTTCCCGTTATCCCATTTCAAAAGGGCGCTTCGTTTACGCTGCCTAATGTGCATAATGACCAGTATAATGCTGACAGTAAGACAACTGTACGCCAGGGGCTAAAACAGTTTAACGGGATGAAGCAAGGCAAAACAGACAAGGGCCATACTATCTACGTTTTGGTAGCAACTAAGGCCGATAGGGAAGGCAACGAGTATCAGCGTGTTAAGTGGTTCAAAAGCTGGACTGAAAAAGACCGAAAAAATGTATGGGCCGAACTGCAATTCCCCGCGCTGAAGGGCTTGGATAACGCTAATCGTGCCAAGCTCATGGGACAAGGCATCCATGCTGGCTACGATGAAGTTCCCACAGGCGAACAGGCCACTATTGACGGTAAGGATTATGACACGAAGTACTGGACATCCTTTACTGTCTTTACTGATGAAGCCAAGATGAAAGAAGCTGAAAAGGCATTCTTTGCTCAATTCACCGATGGCTCAAACGGTACTACTCCCGCGCTCGATCTAACCAACATTCCCGCCGGCTGGCTCACAGGTGATGCAGCCAAGTACGAGTCCGGTGTCGCATCTATGTTCAAGGAAACGGTGCGCCAGGTAGGATTGCTCGGCATGAAGGGTGGTGCAATCAAGGTGAAGATTTTGAACAGCGAAGGGCAGCCGAATCTCAACCAGCAAAATCAGCCAATTAACGCAGTGGCTCTACTGGCTAAGATTTTAGATACGCCAGAGCCAATGATTGATCTAGCTTAAAGTATGCCCCCAAACTGTCAAAGGGGAGGGGGTTTTATTATGAAGCGTGATAAGGACTAATATGGATGATATACTTGAACCAACAGTTGATATAAGAACAGCGGTGCTACGAGGCTTCGTAATATCTAATCCCAATATAACTAAACGTCTTAGAATTGCTAATGATATGAAAATCGTTGTTGAACGAGAGTTTCATGGGTGGTGGGATATAGTTAGTGTATTTGAGATAATAGACGTAGATAAGGCTATTCAGTATTTTAGCGGTAATTGAGCTATGACGACGATATACTTTGACCCCGATGAATCCCATCGTTTTACCTCAATTGAGGCTGAACCGTGTCCCGGCCTGGAAGCTTTAACGGGTGCTGACTTTCTCATATCGGATTTACCAATTGATCCAGTTGAAAATACTGAATGGCATGTTAAAAACGGTACTCTATTTGTACAGCTTAAGTTCAATTATGATTTTGTAACTAATCACGAACAAAGGCATAAATTTCCTGCTAGGGTACAAGCCTTGAAGATACCCCATTGGCAATGTGTCTATTTATTTGTCGGTGATGATAGGGAAAAAGAAGGGTACTTCACTATTGGAGGTAAGAATCCACTTAACGGCATACCTTATAGAACGTTTATGAAGATGAAAGCTAAAGCGCGTTTGCGTGGATGCCATGTCGAGTGGATACGTAGCGAAGCGCAACTAGAGGAATGGATTCAAGTACAAGCAGAAGCATTAGAGGAAAGTCACAGGGATACTATCTTTACCAAGCCGAGTTATGTTTGGGGGGATGGTGATATATGGCAACAGGTAGAGGAAGTATCACCTGAATCTGTTCAACATATTCTAGCTTGCGGCTTGCCTGGATTCGGTCCTAAACGGGCCAATGCAGTTGTAGACTACCTTACTCGAAATAGTTACCCCGTGTGCCTCTACACGGCCTTAGCCGTTCTGTGCCAGATTGATGAGAAGGGTAAGCGCGTACACAAGATACCATCCATCGGCGCTGAGTATTGGAAACGTGCCAGGGACTGGGTATTCAGATGTCAGACGGTGGACGGTAAAGAGGATGATAATAAGGTGCTAGGCAGCTTGAATCTCTGCCTACATTCAACGGAAGATCAACAAGAGTTCCATAGAGGTGCCGAATCGGGATTAAACACCTTCCACAAATATTTTGAGTATGAGTTAAAAGCCGGTAAAAATGGACAGTTGGCTTATAACACGGCTATGCAATTATCGCGCAAGTTCATTAACGATTTCTATAGGGCCAGGCAATTACCAGGAGAGGAGATTGTTTTTTAATGGATAACAAACTCACAGTTCAAGACGAAATGACTATAACCAGCCTCAGTGAGATATTCGCTCAATCAGGCTACTTCTCAGATGCCAGAAGCGCAGCGCAAGCAGCAGTTAAAATTCTGGCCGGTAGAGAGTTAGGTGTGCCACCGATTGCATCTATGACTGGCATAGACATCATTAAGGGTAAGGTACAATTGTCAGCCGTGCTTATGGCTTCGGTGCTTAAGCGGACTCCAGGGTATGACTATAAGGTACTAGAGCACAATGATACCATTTGTAGAATTGAGTTTTTACGCAACGGGGAACGCCTGGGAATATCCAAGTTTGACTTATCAGACGCCAAACAGGCTGGCTTGCTAAATGGTGACAACTATAAAAAATATCCTCGTAACATGCTATTTGCTAGATCTATGTCGAATGGATGTCGCTGGTACTGCCCAGAGGTGCTAGGCGGGCCAGCGTATACGCCAGGTGAGTTAGAGG
>ERZ1292642.1605-Hain-H14-01um-R1-1605-length-10503-cov-4_pt1 | contig 10503 bp, 9 predicted proteins | sample MGYA00564403_ERZ1292642 | MGnify/ENA primary metagenome ERZ1292642 (study PRJEB36523, sample SAMEA6512643) | groundwater metagenome | collected 2019-01-09 | study: AquaDiva: Metagenomics assemblies of 32 groundwater samples | reverse complement strand
GTTGTAAACGGGGCATACAGCATGGATCTCGAACTGATCGAGGACGAGGCCCATATCCTGCACACGGTCCTCCCCTCCTTTCGGGAGCGCGCGGGCCAATTTCTCGCCGGCGTCATGGTTTTCACCGTCAGGCTCGCGCGACGCGCGCTCGGACCGGGCTGGTCGCCATTACGGGTGGAATTCGGTTATGAGCGTCATGCCGATCTGCGCAGTTACGATCGTTTCTTTCATTGTCCGGTGAGCTTCGGCGCCGAGCGCTTCGCCGTCGTCTGTCCCCGCGCCGACATCGACCGACCGCTGCCAGGTCATGATCCGGACATGCTCGCTTTTGTGGAGGGGCATTTACAGAAGCTCGCGCATGAATGGCCGAGCAGCCTGGAGGCACAGGTCGAACGCCTGATCGCGGCCAATCTGGAAGCAGGTCTCGCCACACTGGATCATATCGCCGAAATCCTGGCGATGAGTCCGCGCACCTTGCAACGCGGACTGGATGCATCGGAAACCAGCTTCGCCGATATATTGGCCCTCGTGCGTCGCAAGGTCGCCGTTTCGTTCTTTCAGGAAGCGCCACGCCGACCGATCATCGTGCTGGCGCATCTTCTGGGCTATTCGGATGCAAGCACCGTCAGCCGGTTCCTGGCCTCGACGTTCGGAATGTCCGGAAGGGAGCTTAGGCGGCGCGTCATGGCGGGATTGCCACTTTCTTGATCCGACATTGCGGAATGCCTGACATCGGCAAGGGATGTCCCCCCTGGCGGCTTTCGTCTACCGGCCGGCGAACATCTTGCAAAGCAAACACCAGCCTCACGCAAACATATGGTCAGGCTTGCATGGCTAGCCGCATTGGTGTGGGCAAAGGGCGGGTTCCGACGACTCGCAGACCATAGCCTTCGAGTCCGACCAGCGTGTTGCGCCGAGAATTGGTCAACAATTCGAGATCTTGCAGTCCAAGATCGAGCAGGATCTGCGCGCCGACACCGTAATCCCGGAGTACCGGCGTGGATATGTCGGTTTGATGCACCCGGGACGCCCTGATGAGATCCGTGTAGCGCATCGTTTCGAAGTTCCGCACCATGACCAGCACGCCCGCGCCTTCACGGCCGATCATGTCCATCGCCATTTCGAGAAGATGCGGTCGGCCGCCGACCTGCGCCAGCGCGTCGTCAAAGATCGAGTAATTATGCATGCGCACCAGCGTCGGGCGGGTGGGAACCGGCGTACCTTTGATAAGCGCGAGATGCTCGCTCCCCTCGGTATCGTTTCGATAGACTCGGGCGGTCCACGCACCGCCATACTCGCTGACGAAGCGTTCCTCATGAACCATCTCGATCAGGACATCGGTCCGGCGTCGATAGGCGATCAGGTCCGCTATCGTCCCAATGTTCAACCGGTGCTGCTCGGCGAAGCGGATGAGCTCAGGCATGCGTGCCATCGTGCCGTCTTCGTTCATGATCTCACAGATCACACCCGAGGGGTTGAGACCGGCGAGCCGGGAGAAATCCACAGCAGCCTCGGTATGTCCGGCGCGAATCAGCACACCGCCCTCGCGCGCCACGAGAGGGAAGACATGCCCCGGGGAAACGATAGTATCGGCGCCCTTGGTCGGGTCGATCGCCACCTGTATGGTGCGGGACCGATCCGCTGCAGAGATACCTGTCGTCACGCCCTCTCGCGCCTCGATGGAGACCGTAAAGGCGGTTTCGTGGCGCGTGCCGTTGGTCTGCGCCATTGCGGGGAGCTGCAACTCACCAACACGGGCACGCGTCATCGCCAGGCAGATCAGGCCTCGCCCGTGTCGCGCCATGAAGTTGACGGCGTCCGGTGTTGCGAACTGCGCCGGAATGATCAGGTCGCCCTCATTCTCCCGAGCCTCGTCGTCGACGAGGATAAACATCCGACCGGCCCTTGCATCCTCGATCAACGCTTCCGTCGTGGCAATTCCCGCCATTATATCTCATCCTAGTCATCTGCTTACTCACATCATGCACTCCATAACTGAGTCTCGCAAGACGGGATTCTTATTGATTCACGATCAGCGCCCGGTCGGAGGGACATGCAACCTCTACTGCCTCGTCGAGCTTTCACCGGAAATGGCGTTTCTGAGAGCGACCAACACAGGGGATTCCAGTCCTCTCGGCCTCCCATAATGTGTCGCGTACATGATACCGATATCGCGTCGCAGTTCGAACCCGGCCAGCCGCGGCCGGGCCACGTCTGGCGCTTTGAATCCTTCGGGCATGACCGTTACCCCCATGCCCGCGGCAACCAGCGCCAGCGCACGATCGTCGCTCGTCGTGCGCGCAGCGAAGAAGGGGCGCACGCCGCGGCTGGTAAAATGTTGGCTTGTCTCAGCCAGTACTTCACAGTGCCGACGCACGATCATCACATTGTCGGCGAGAGATTCCGCCGGAATGACTGTCTCACGCGCTAGGGGATGGTCGACGGAAAGCGCCAGGGCATAGCCCTCGCTACGGAGTATTTCGCTTTCGAAGCGACTGCCGTCCTCCCGTACCAGGGTCAGCGCGGCATCGATCCGGCCGCGGCCAAGCCGCTCGACAAGGTCACGTTCGCGCCCTTCAACCAGTTCGACACGCTCGTCCACTGCCGCCGTCGCCAGCCCCCTGGCAAAGACCGCGATCCAGGCCGAGGGGATCGTGGCAAGCACGCCAAGACGGATCGTGCTCCGCGCGGGCGCCTCCGTCATGGAGCGTTCGAACAGGTTGAAATCGCCCTCGATCCTGCGGGCATGCACTGCGAGATGCGCTCCTGCTTCCGTCAACTCCACCCGGCGATTGGTTCGGTGGAAAAGCGGCTTGTCGAGCAGGCGTTCCAGCTTGGCGATGCCGACAGATAGTGTTGGCTGGGATACATTGCACTGCGCAGCTGCCTTGGAAAAGTTTCCCTTGTCGATCACAGCCAGGAAGTAGCGAAGCAAATAGCGGTCTATCATAGACACTGTCTATGCTATGCTTTCGCACCTTTCAATTTTTCTCTCATCCGAAGTTTTCCTATGGAGCAGGAAACTCAGGAGTGGATGATGGCGGACTTCGATTTTGCGCTCGGCGAGATGGCCGAGACCATTCGTGACACAACGCAAAGGTTCGCTGCCGAGAGGATTGCCCCCCTCGCCGCGCGGATCGATGCCGAGGACTGGTTCCCGCGCGAGCTTTGGCCTGAAATGGGCGCGCTCGGCCTGCATGGCATCACCGTCGAGGAGGAGGATGGCGGCCTGGGGCTGGGCTATCTCGAGCACGTCGTGGCGCAGGAAGAAATCGCGTGTGCGTCCGGTTCGATCGGTCTGAGTTATGGCGCGCATTCGAACCTGTGCGTCAACCAGTTGCGCCGTTGGGGCAATGCCGAGCAGAAGCGCCGATATCTCCCGAAGCTGATCTCGGGCGAGCATGTCGGGAGCCTCGCGATGTCGGAGGCTGGAGCAGGTTCCGATGTCGTCTCGATGAAGCTGCGGGCCGACAGGAAGGGCGACCGCTACATCCTCAACGGAACGAAGTTCTGGATTACCAACGCCGCTTATGCCGACACCCTGGTCGTCTATGCCAAGACCGGCGAAGGATCGCGCGGCATTTCCACCTTCATCATCGAGAAAGACATGCCCGGTTTCTCGATCGGCCAGAAGATCGACAAGATGGGCATGCGCGGCTCACCCACTGCCGAACTCGTATTCGACGACTGCGAAGTGCCTGAAGAGAATGTGATGGGTTCGCTGAACGGCGGTGTCGGCATTCTCATGTCGGGCCTCGACTTTGAGCGGACCGTGCTCGCGGGGATCCAGCTGGGCATCATGCAGGCCTGCCTTGATGTCGTTCTGCCCTATCTTCGCGAACGCAAGCAGTTCGGCAAGCCGATCGGCGCCTTTCAGCTCATGCAGGCGAAGGTCGCCGACATGTATGTGGCGCTCAATTCCGCACGAGCCTATGTTTATGCGGTGGCGCGGGCGTGCGATTCAGGTCGGACCACCCGCTTTGACGCCGCCGGCGCGATCCTGCTCGCCAGTGAGAATGCGATGAAAGTGTCGCTCGAGGCCGTGCAGGCGTTGGGCGGCGCCGGCTATACGAAGGATTGGCCGGTCGAACGCTTCATGCGCGATGCCAAGCTGCTGGATATTGGTGCTGGCACCAATGAAATCAGGCGCATGCTGATTGGACGGGAGCTGCTGGGCGTATGACGGTTCTCAAGACCCTCGCCAATGTCGGCTCGCCCGATTTTGCCGCCAATGCCGCGCACAACGGCGCGCTTGCGGCCGACTTGCGGGCAAAGGTCGCGACCGCCGCACTGGGCGGCTCGGACGCGGCGCGGGAGAGGCATGTTGCCCGCGGCAAGCTGCTGCCGCGCGACCGTGTCCATCGTGTGCTTGATCCAGGATCGCCCTTCCTTGAGATCGGCGCGCTGGCCGCGAACGGCATGTATGGCAACAGCCACGCGCCCGACGGCGCGCCGGGGGCCGGCGCGATCGGCGGGATCGGACGGGTTTCCGGTCGCGAGTGCATGATCGTCGCCAATGATCCCACGGTGAAGGGCGGCGCCTATTTCCCGATGACGGTGAAGAAGCATCTGCGCGCGCAGGAGATCGCCAGGGAGAACCGCCTGCCCTGCATCTATCTGGTCGACAGCGGCGGCGCGAACTTGCCCCATCAGGCGGAGGTCTTCCCCGACCGAGAGCATTTCGGGCGCATCTTCTACAATCAGGCGCAGATGTCGGCGGAAGGTATTCCCCGATCGCTTGTGTCATGGGCAGTTGCACCGCCGGCGGCGCCTATGTCCCGGCCATGTCCGACGAAAGCGTCATCGTGCGCAATCAGGGAACGATTTTCCTGGCTGGCCCGCCTCTCGTGAAGGCGGCGACCGGCGAAGTGATCAGCGCCGAGGAACTGGGCGGCGCGGACACGCACGGGCGCAAATCGGGCGTCGTCGACCATGTAGCCGAAAATGACGAGCATGCGCTGCTGATCGTTCGGGATATCGCTGCGAGCTTCAATAGCGTGAAGGCGGTCGATATCGACCTCGCCGATCCGGTGGCGCCGAAATATGATCCGCACGAGTTGTACGGCATCATTCCGACTGACGTTCGCGCGCCCTATGACGTGCGCGAAGTCATCGCGCGGATCGTCGACGGCAGCGAATTGCACGAGTTCAAGGCGCTCTACGGCACGACGCTCGTGTGCGGTTTCGCCCGCATCTGGGGCATGCCGGTCGCCATCCTCGCCAATAACGGCGTGCTCTTCAGCGAAAGCGCCCAGAAAGGCGCGCATTTCATCGAACTCGCATGCCAGCGCCGTGTGCCGCTGCTCTTCCTCCAGAACATCTCCGGCTTCATGGTTGGCGGCAAATATGAGGCGGAAGGCATCGCCAAGCATGGCGCCAAGCTCGTCACCGCGGTCGCGACCGCGAGCGTGCCGAAGATCACGGTGCTGATCGGTGGCAGCTTCGGCGCGGGCAATTACGGCATGTGCGGGCGCGCCTACCAGCCGCGCTTCCTGTTCACCTGGCCCAATGCGCGGATCAGCGTCATGGGCGGCGAGCAGGCGGCCTCGGTGCTCGCCACCGTCCATCGCGACGCTGACAAATGGACACCGGAAGAAACCGAAGCCTTCAAGGGACCGATCCGTCAGAAATATGAGGACGAGGGCAATCCCTATTACGCCACCGCAAGGCTTTGGGACGACGGGATCATTGACCCCGCCCAGACCCGCGACGTCCTGGGCCTGGCTTTTGCGGCGGCGCTCAACGCCCCGATCCCGGAGCGCGCGCGCTTTGGCCTGTTCAGGATGTAATGATGATCGAGTCCCTTCTTATCGCCAACCGGGGCGAGATCGCCCGCCGGATCATCCGCACCGCCAGACGCCTGGGCGTTCGCACGATCGCAGTCCATAGCGACGTCGACGCAGCTATGCCCTTCGTGCGCGAGGCGGACGAGACGGTGTGCATCGGACCGGCCGCCGCCCGCGAAAGCTACCTTGTCCCGGAGAAAATTCTCGCCGCGGCGAAGCAGACGGGCGCGGCCGCGATCCATCCGGGCTATGGCTTTTTGTCGGAGAATGCCGAGTTCGCCGAAGCCGTCCAGGCGGCAGGGCTGGTCTGGGTCGGCGCACCGCCCGCCAGCATCCGCGCCATGGGCCTTAAGGATGCCGCCAAGGCGCTGATGATCGCTGCGGGCGTCCCCGTAACGCCCGGATATATGGGGGAGGATCAAAGCCCCGAGCATCTCCATGTGCAGGCGCGCGCGATCGGCTATCCCGTCCTGATCAAGGCGGTGGCGGGCGGCGGCGGAAAAGGCATGCGCCGGGTCGATGACGACGACGCGTTCATCGACGCCCTTGCCTCATGTCAGCGGGAAGCCGCGTCTTCCTTCGGCAACGACCAAGTGTTGATCGAGAAATATATCCTCGGACCCCGTCACATCGAGGTCCAGGTTTTTGGCGACACGCAGGGCAACGTGGTTCACCTGTTCGAGCGCGACTGCTCGCTGCAGCGTCGGCACCAGAAGGTCATCGAGGAGGCCCCCGCCCCCGGCATGGATCCGGTCACGCGCGCGGCGATCTGTGACGCCGCGGTGAAAGCGGCGAAGGCCGTCGACTATGTCGGCGCCGGCACTATCGAGTTCATCGCCGATGCCAGCGAAGGCCTGCGCGCCGATCGCATCTGGTTCATGGAGATGAATACGCGACTTCAGGTCGAGCATCCGGTGACAGAAGCGATCACCGGCCAGGATCTGGTCGAGTGGCAGTTGCGCGTCGCCAGTGGCGAGCCCCTGCCCCTCCATCAGGATCAGCTGGTGATCGATGGCTGGGCGATGGAAGCGCGGCTCTATGCCGAGAATCCCGTGACGGGATTTCTGCCTTCGACCGGCCCGCTCGACCGCCTGCGCTTTCCGTCGGGCGTCCGCATCGACAGCGGCGTGGAGGAAGGCGGAGAGGTCACACCCTATTATGATCCGATGATCGCCAAGCTGATCGTCGCTGCGCCCGCCCGCGAAGCGGCCGCAGCAAAGCTCGCGGCGGCGTGCGGCGCTCTGCAGGTCTGGCCGGTCAGGACGAACGCATCCTTCCTTGCGCGAGCCGCCGCCGATCCCGCCTTCGTTTCGGGTGATATCGATACTGGCTTCATCGAACGGCATCTCGGGCAACTCGTGCCCGGTGGAGAACCATCGGAGGACGTGCTCCAGGGCGCTGCCGCCGCTCTGCTGCCGACCGGCGCCAAAGATCCCTGGACCGCGCTTTCGGGCTTCCGCTCGGCAGGCGAGCCTGATCGCCGCGTCGCCGTGGACGTCGCGGGACAGGTGCATCTGGTGACGCTGAACGGCGCGCCGGCATCCGGGGTCGTGGAATGCGTGAAGGGCGAGACGCTGCTCTTCCTGAAAGGCGAAGCCTGGTCTTTCGGCCCCCCTGTGGCGGACGATGTCGCGGGCGGAGGCTGTCCATCCGATGGCGCCATTCTTGCGCCCATGCCGGGCCGCATCGTTTCGCTCGATGTGGCCGCGGGTGAGGCCGTGGTCGCCGGGCAGCGCTTGCTGGTGCTCGAAGCGATGAAGATGGAACAGGCCCTGCTCGCCCCGTTCGACGGGATCGTTGCCGAACTGTCCGCCCAGGTCGGCGGTCAGGTGGCGGAAGGAACGGTGCTGGCGCGGGTCGAGAAGCGGGCAGAGAAGGACAGTTGATGGCGGGACGCTATTATGACGAGTGGCAGGTCGGCGATCGACTCGACCATGAGATCCGGCGGACGGTGACGGAAACCGACAATCTCCTGTTCTCGACGATGACGCACAATCCTCAGCCGCTGCACATCGACGTGGAAGCGGCAAAGGCGAGCGAATTCGGCCGCATCCTCGTCAACGGTACCTTCACCTTCGCCCTGATGGTCGGTCTGTCCGTCGGCGACACCACGCTTGGTACGCTCGTCGCAAATCTCGGCTACGACAAGCTGGTCATGCCCAAACCTGTCTTTCTCGGTGACACCCTCCGCGCCCGAACGGAGATCGTGGACCTGAAGGATTCGAAGTCGCGCCCCGGTGCCGGTATCGTCACATTTCGTCACGAGCTGATCAACCAGCGCGACGAAATCGTCTGCCAATGCCTGCGCTCCGCCTTGCTGCATCGGACGCCGGCGTGAGATTGCGGTCGCTCCTGTTCGTCCCCGGCGACCGGCCGGAGCGAATGCACAAGGCGCTCGGATTGGCTGCGGATGCGCTCATCCTCGATCTCGAGGATGCGGTCGCACCCGAGAGGAAGCCCGAGGCACGACAAGCGGTCGCCCGGTTCCTGCGCAACGCCGACCGCAGCATGAGGCTGTTCGTCCGGATCAACCCGCTCGACAGTGGGCTCGCGCAGGATGATCTCGCGGCTGTGCTGGACGCCCGGCCAGATGGCATCGTGCTGCCCAAATCGGAGAGCGAAGCCACGGTGACGGCATTGATCGCGCTTCTGCCGGATCAACCCGATATTGCGATATTGCCGATCGCGACCGAAACGCCGGCGGCGATCTTTGGTCTTGGGAGCTATAGAGACGGCAGGGAGCGCCTCGCCGGACTCACCTGGGGAGCGGAGGACCTGCCGGCCGCCATCGGCGCAACCACCTCGCGCGAGGAAGACGGCAGTTTCACACCGCCCTATCAGCTTGCCCGATCGCTGACGCTGTTCGGTGCGCACGCGGCAGGCGTCGATGCAATCGAGACGGTCTTTCCTGCATTCCGCGATCTCGACGGCCTGGCCGCCTATGCAGCGCGCGCAGCGCGGGACGGCTTTACCGGCATGATGGCGATCCACCCATCCCAGGTCGCGGTGATAAACGCCGCGTTCACGCCGAGTGACGCCGCCGTCGCGCATGCGCGCGCTGTGGTTGCAGCCTTCACCGCCAATCCAGGGATCGGGACGCTTCAGCTTGATGGCAGGATGATCGACGCGCCGCATCTGAAACAGGCGCAGGCAATTTTGGCCAGCGTGCGAAGCGATGGTTGACCCTTCCCTCCCGATCAGGGTTTCAGGCGCGAATACGATCCACGAACTTCGCGGGACAAGTTCCGACATGATACCGCTGCTTGGGTCGAGTGAATTTGCACAGATTCGCGCAGAGCGAGATATGATCGTGAAACTACCACCTGCCCCAGTCAAATGCAGAGAATGAAGATCTCAGAACGGAGATTTGCCGCTTCCGATGGCGTGGTTCTGGTCGGCGATGTTGCCGGCCCTGAGGACGCGCCAACCGTGATATTGCTGCATGGAGGTGGCCAGACACGGCATTCGTGGGCCGGTGCCATGAACAAATTGGCGGGAAACGGCTATCACGTCGTCAACTACGATGCCCGAGGCCATGGCGATAGCGACTGGTCGGAGGATGGCGATTATTCTCTCAAGGTGCGCGCTGATGACCTACGCACCGTCCTGTCAACGGTGAAGGGTCCGGTAGCCCTCGTGGGCGCGTCAATGGGGGGCATGACAAGCTTCTATGCGGTCGGAACCAGTGATCATCCTATCGCGAATGCCTTGGTCATGGTGGACATCGTGCTCCGTCCGGCGCCCGCCGGCGTGGTCAAGATACAGCAGTTTATGCGAGCCAACCCGAACGGATTTGCATCGGTTGAGGAAGCGGCCGATGCGGTCTCCGCCTATAACCCTGACCGCCCTCGGCCAAAGGATCCTTCGGGTCTCCTTAAAAATCTGCGTCTCCGGGAGGATGGCCGCTTCTACTGGCATTGGGATCCCCGGATGCTTGAAACACGACCGAGCGCGGAGCCGCCGGCCTTCAATAACGAACTCGTCGATGTCAGCAGCCGGGTGGCACTTCCTACACTGCTTGTCAGAGGGGGGAACAGCGACATTGTCGATGATCACGGGGTCGCCGAGATGCGCTCGCTGGTACCTCAGACCGAAGTCTATGAGATCCCGGGGGCCGGCCATATGGTCGCTGGGGACAAGAACGACCCGTTTATCGAGGGCGTGATCGGATTCCTCGCCCGCCATATTCCTTTGGCGAGGTATTGATACGTTCGCCTGAACGGATGTGGGTAATTGAAAGCCTCACCGGAACGGTACGCTTGATCTGACACATCCGCGCATCGGAAGTCGGCGTTTCATCGGGCAGCAAGCCGGCGCTGTGGGAAGCTCGTCACCGATCTGGACGGTGCCAGATCACGACCTCGACTCAGCGATTGAGAAAATACGGTGGTGTTCTCTGCGCTGGAAGATCTATATCTTTCATAAGATCCTAAAATCAGGATGTCGCGCCAAGGATACCAAGCTTCGCACCGCTCCCGATGCGAGCCCAACAATAGCATTACGGCGACAGAATCTCTATTCTGATTGCCTAATTTCCGATAGCGGAAGCCGCGGCGCAAAACCGGGGACGCTTCAGTTCTATCTCAACAAATTGTCGCGACTCGGTGGCTATCTCTCGAGGACGCCCGATCCACCACCGGGAAACAACGTCGTCTGGCCCGGACTCAGAGCGCGTTTGAGAAGGCCGTTCGGTCATGCCCAGCGGCGTAGTAGGGTA
>ERZ1292642.1604-Hain-H14-01um-R1-1604-length-10512-cov-5_pt1 | contig 10512 bp, 19 predicted proteins | sample MGYA00564403_ERZ1292642 | MGnify/ENA primary metagenome ERZ1292642 (study PRJEB36523, sample SAMEA6512643) | groundwater metagenome | collected 2019-01-09 | study: AquaDiva: Metagenomics assemblies of 32 groundwater samples | reverse complement strand
CTTAGTTGTTTTTTTTCCGCCGTTTTTTCTAATACTTCGGCTTCGCTCAGTACTTTCAATCTCTCCAACTCTTTCTTTAAAACTATATGATAATTAGTCGATTTGAGATATTTTTTACTATTACAACTTTGACATAGTGGCTGAATGTTCCAGATAAAATTTGTACCACTGAAGAATAGAGGAACAATATGGTCTTCAGTCAATTTAATTTCTGGTTCTACTCTCTTACAACATAAACACATATATCGATATATTATTTTAAGATTATTCCACTCTTCGAAGGTGTGGCTTCCGCTTGCGTTTTTTTTTAAATAATTCCTTTTTCGTCCTAAAAAATTCCTATATTCTCTGTTCTTAACATTCCACTTTTTATTTATATTATATTTATATTTCTTATCTAACGTAACCCCACCCCTCCAATTGCTCCCATTAATTCTTTGTAAAGATATATTTCTTTTTCTCTTAGTTGCTTCTGATTGTTTTGTTCCTAACATCCTTAACCTAACCTTTTCCCCAAACCCTTTGGGCATTTTTTTACCCTTATTCCATCCCCTCCCCAACCTTAAACCTTCCATATTATGGTTTTTCTGTTTACCCTTTTTTCCCTTATTCCATGCTCTTCTTCCATGCATTGATGCACTCATCTTCATTCTTGAAATTAAAGAATGTTGCTTTCCCTTCATTGGAGGATGTAATTTAAGAGCATTACTAATACTTTTTCCGTGTTGAATTGTGCGTTTATAAATTCCTGTTGGCATAATTAAAATAATTTTTCTTGTTGTTTTTGTTCTTTTTCAATAAGTTTTCTCTTTTCTTCCTTAAACAATTTTGCTCCTTGCAATATCCATGCCTTCATTGCTGGCGAACCTTTAGCATAGCGAATACGCATATCACTAAGTTTATCTTGAAGATAAGTAATTCTTTGTTGAATATTATCCACTTTTAAATAATTCCTTTCTTTTTTTAACAAAATCTTGATAACCTTTATTATTTTTTATTTCTAATTTATTATTTTTTATTTCTTGTTTCTTATTTATAGTAGTATCCATAGGGTATACATACGGTATCGATACAGTATTAGTAAAATACTCTAAAATATCCTTTGGTATAGCTAAAATCTCTTTTTTAATGGCAACTTCATTCATACCGCCACTATAATTAGCATATTTTTTAGCATTTACAAGATATGTCCAATCCTTAAAGAAGTAAATCTTTGCATTTTCTTCAAATATCTTTTTTCCATTGATAAGTTCTTCTGGGGGCAGTCCTGTCTCTAAAAGTATTACTCTATTAGCTAGTTGATATATTCCAGTGAGGCCAACATGAGAGTTAGTTATAAAATAAATAAATAAGAATTTGTTATTGATTGATAGCTGATAAAACCAATCGTCTTCAAAATAAATTTTTGTATGAATTATTCTTGTTTTCATAAAAAAGCCCCACGTGCGCGAAGCAAATGGGGCTGTTTTATACTTTAAAGTCAACAAAAAAAAGTCCGTTCCTTCGCGCTGACTATAAATAAAATATAAACTATTTATTAGTTCTTGTCAACTATAACTTTCTATATCAACTTTGCTATATTGACAAAAGATGATAGGTTATGATACACCTATCTTATGGAGCAATCCATTCACTTGCTGACCCGTCTATGCGCTTGTTTCTATCGGTAGTCCAAGAATCTACAATATAGATAGTCTTCCTTCTCTGTGCATTTAGAAGCAAAAACGGTAGTGCGAGTTAGAAAAATGATTATTTGTGAGCATGGATATACAAAAGGCTGTATCAAGTGTTTTACCTACCGATTCTCCAAGATATGCAAATATTGCAAAAAAATGTTTCTTCCGAATACAATTAATCAAGTGAGATGTCTTGATTGTCAGGGCAAAGATTTTAAAAGAGTACTTGTTAAAAAAAATTAATGACTACACCAGTAATAGTTAAACTGATTGTTGATTGTTTTAAGAATGGGGGTAAGGTGTTAATTATTGGTAATGGCGGAAGCATGGCTATGGCTTCCCACATGATGGCTGAATTTGTCGGTATTTATACTAATTCTAAAGCATTGCCGGCTATAGCATTAAATGATATAGCAACAATAACGGCAATTGCTAATGACACGGATTATAAATATGTATTTTCAAGACAAGTTAAAGCACTAGGTAAAAGAGGCGATATCCTAATCACTTTTTCAACTTCGGGCAAGTCAAAGAACATAATTGAGGGTATGTATCAAGCTAAAATGCAGGCACTAACTATTATTGACATGCCAAGAATTAAGGGTACTACACAAGAGATTCAAGAAAACCAGCTTCATTTAACCCATGAGATTTGTAAATTAGTAAAACAATATTTCAAATGAGAATAATAGCAACTGCGCCAACAAGGATATCTTTAGCGGGAGGGGGTACAGACGTTGACCCATACCGTAAGCTATATGGCGGTTGTGTTATTAATATGGCAATAAACATATATCAGCATGTGGAGCTTGGGACTCATGATGATATGTGGGCAATGTCTCAGAAAATTCCAGATGATCCAACACTATTTTATAAAATACTTACAATTTATGACAGGGATGGAATGCACAAGGCATGTGTTCAGAGTTATTTTGATGGCATAATAGGAGCGGGGCTTGGCAGTAGCGGATCGGCGGCTGTTGCTTTAATTGGGGCTTTGCGAAAAGAACAAAATAAGCCAATGGATCGGGAATATGTTGCTTATCAGGCATTTGATATTGAGGTAAACAAACTAAAATGGTATGGAGGGAGACAGGATCAATATGCGGCAGCTTTTGGGGGATTAAATTTAATAGAGTTTGGCAAAGATGACGATACAGCAATAACACCATTTTCTATGTATGAAGCGGAAAGATTAAAAGAATGGATGGTTTTATTTTATGTTGGGAAAAGACAGACAACATCAGGTAAAATTCAACAAAACTTTAAAAAACTATCAAAACAACAAATTGCTTTTTTAGATCTTATGAAAAAAAGAGTAGACGGTATTGGTTACTTAATACAAGATTGTAATTTTAAGGCATTTGGTAAAGCTATTGACGAGTTATGGCAATATAAAAAGGAATCTAATAAGAATGTAAGTAATTCTAATATTGATGATATTTATAGTTTTGCGCTAAAGCATGGGGCTGTAGGCGGTAAAATAATGGGTGCGGGAAGCGGAGGATATATGGTTTTTATATGCAATCCAAACAAACAAGAGAATTTGATTAAAAAGATGGCAAAAAGGGGAATTGAGGATATTGATTTTAGTATATGCTATAATGGACTTAATGTTCGTAGACTTTAAAGGAAGATGTATAGATTGTCTTAAACAATTATCTAAGAAAACATATTATAGGTGTTTGAAATGTCGTGGAAGATTTTTTTCAAATGAGAAAAACAAAGCATGGAAAGGTAATAATGTAGGGTATAACGGATTACATCAATGGGTTAGAAGAAAATTATTTAAAAGAGCAACTTGTGAGATTTGTAGGCAAGCACCAGCTTTTGAAGTTGCAAACATTTCTCAACAATACAAAAGAGATTTATCAGATTGGGAGTGGGTTTGTAGAAAATGTCATGTAGCAAAAGATAAAAGATTAATAGAAGCACGTAAGGCTTTAATTGATATTAAAATGAAACGTAATTCAAAAGGACAATTTATAGGTAAAATATGACTTTTGATTATAACGGTTTACAAGTTAGAAGATTATGACATGCTTTATATTAGCGGGTGGATTTGGCACACGCCTTGCCCATCTTACATATCGGATACCTAAACCTCTTATTAAAACGGGAAATAAAAAAGCAATAGATTATATAATTTCAAATTTGCAATTTAATGGAGTCTTTAATATTTTAGTTAATATTCATTATATGCCTCTTCCAATTGTTGAATATCTTCGGGATAGTGTTAAATATTTCGCGAGTACAAAGTTGATGGGTACTGCTGGTGAAGTTTTAAAAGCTAAAGATTATTTATTTAGAAAAATTATGAAAGTAGAAGATTCATTTATTGTCCATAATGGAGATACGATCACAAATGTTGATATTTATAAAATGCTTTTATCTCACAATGTTTCTAAGGCTATAGTAACAATATTTACAAAAGATGATGCTATTCATTCAGGCGGTATTTATATATTTAGAAAAGAAATATTTAATTATATTCCAAAGAATAAGGTTTATTTTATCCATACTGATCTTATTCCAAAACTTATAAGAAAAAAAATACCAATTAATTTATATAAAAGCGATGCATATTATTTTGATATTGGAACTCCCCAAGGTTTAAAAAATGCAAGAAGTTATTTCAAATCAAAAACTAATTAGGTGTTCTAATTGTTTAATACGGGGAATTACGCAAACATTAGGCGCTGTATTACCAAATAGTACGGTATTAGTTCAAAGAACTTGGAATAATGGAGCTTATAGAGATTATACGATAATAACTGGGGACAATTTTACGATCACTTGTGGTAAATGCGGTAAAGCAAATTACGCGGTTCAAGAAGGGAGGGAATATGAATTGTCTTTTATCGGGAGCGTCGGGCTTTTGTGGCAGACGATTAATGGAACACTTGGTAGCATTGGGACACAAAGTGGCACCAATTGATAGATATTTACTTGGCAATCAGGAGCAGTTAATGAGTTTTTTTAATAAACAAAAACCTGCTTACATTTTTCATTTAGCAACTTATGGAAACATGAGTGATCATAATGAAAAACAAGCGATCTTTCAGGCAAATGTAATAAATACATGGAATATGCTGGTAGCTTGTGAGAGTGTAGATTATAAAGCATTTATTAACTTTTCTACGTCCAGTGTTTTATTACAATATGAGACTATGTATTCAACTACTAAATTAGCAAGTGAATTGACTGTTGCTCAATTTCCAAAAACTGTATCAATCCGCCCATCAACTGTAATAGGAGTAGGAGAACAACCTCAACATTTAATTCCAACTCTGATAAGAAGCTGTATATATGGGGAAGAAATGCCATTTATTGGCGAGCCATCGCATGATTTTATCGCAGTTGAGGATTTAATATCAGGAGTATTAAAAGTTATAGATAATATTAATAAGAATCTAAGAGCGGTTAATATTTCAAGCGGTGTAATAACAACTAATCAAGAGGTCAGAGAAATTGTGGAAAAAATAACCGGCAAAAGAGCGAATGTTAAGTATATTGATAAGATGCGGGATTATGACACCAAAGAGTGGAAAGTGGATAATAGTAAATTATTAAGTTTAGGCTGGCAGCCATTATGGACTTTAGAGCAAACTATAACAAAAATGGTTAAGTCGCAAGTATGGAATTGAAACAGAGAATATTGGAAATATCAAAAAAGCTGGGATTATCGCATATTGGTAGCTGCTTATCGGTGTTGCCGATATTGGAAGAAGTTTATGTAACCAAAACCATAGATGATAAGGTAATTTTAGACGGCGCTCATTCCCACTTGGCGCATTTGTTATATTTATATCCTGATTCAATTGATGATTTTGAGCCAATATTTTTAATTAAAAAATATGGTATTCATTGTGATATAAGGACAGGATGCGATGCAAGCGGAGGGTCTTTAGGACATGGGATAGGTATTGGAATCGGCATGGCAATAGTTGATAGACGAAGAGCTATTTATGTAATATGTACTGATGGGAGTTTGCAAGAGGGTAGCGAATGGGAAGCGTTAAGAATTAAAAAAGAGCTAAAATTAGACAATCTAAAAGTTATTGTTAACATGAATGGATATACCGCGCTTGCTAAAATTGATAAGGAAGAATTAAGCAGTAGATTAAAAGTATTTTGTCCCGATATTGATATAAGATATACTAGTAATACAAAAGAATTCGATGGAATTTATGGTCATTATAAAGTTTTATGAAAAGAATAACTACAAAAGTTCCCCCACCCGAAAAGCCATTTGAGGTTGTTTGTGTTAAATGTGTGCGTGAAGGTATGCAAAAACAATTACCCTATGCGGGATTAGTTAATCATAATTATAGAATTTTTAGTCAAACTTATATGATAATTGAATATAGATGTTTTAATTGTGGTGCTGAATATAATTTAACTGTAGACTCTCTTTTGAATGCTAACCAACAACAACCTATGAATAAAGAAGATTTTGAAAAGAAATCGGGCTATAAAGAGGAGATAAGTAAAAATTAAAAAACAATTTTTTGACGTTATGTTGGATATAATGGAAAGGCATAAAGATATATATTTACTCTTTTGTGGTTTGGGTTATCCAAGATATGATGAGTTTAAGGCAAAATTCGGGGATAGAGCTATAAATTGTGAGGCAAGTGAGCAAACTGCATTAGATATAGCTGTAGGATTATCCTATGAGAATCGAATACCTTTTGTATACACAATCACGCCATTCTTTTATAGAGGGTTTGAAACAATTAGAACTTATATAGACCATGAAAAACTAAATGTTAAGCTTATAGGAGCGGGCAGAAATGATGATTACTCAAAAACTGATGGATTCAGCCACGAGGCTTATGATATAAATTATTTTATGAATGGGTTTAAAAACATAAAACAATTATATCCAATGACTAAAGAAGAATTGCCTGAAATTGTGGATAATATGTTGAAAAGTAAAGAGCCATATTTTTTAAGTTTAATTAAATGATTATAGATATTACATTATTTATAATTAGATTTATATTTGAATTAAGTTTTCATAGATTTCAGATAATATTTTCTTTTAATCAAAATGCTTTGGGTATAGAATATAATTTTAGAGGGTTATATTTATCTACAATAACAGGGAAATATCATTATAAAGTTTTTTATATATTCAAAAGAAAATGAAAATACCAACATTTAATAAATGTGATAAGAAACATTTATTAGAAATATATCATAGGGCAGGCAATGAATGGTGTTTATGGTGTCCAAAGTGTCATAAGACAGGATACCATGATGTGAATTTTTTTAGATGGCCAATATTATCTAAAATAGATGATATTATGGAAATAAATCTTACTAATTATTGGATTAAGTTTAGGTGGTTTTTGGCTAGAAAATTAGTAGGCAAGCATGTATCTGGTAGATTTATTAGAAAAGGAAAAACTTATGGGGAATGTCCAATTTGCGGGGCAGGACTTAGTTTATCAAGATATGAAATATATTTATGAAGGGAAAATTGTTATTGAAACATTTTATGAAACAACTGAGCCTAGTTGGTTAGATAACTTAAAATACTTTATTTGGGAACATTTTATGGTAATTGTATGGAAAGGTGAGTATAAAGGATTAAAACATCATCTTTGGAGATTTCGAGGAATTTTGGATAGGATGAAGTTTTATAAAATTATTTCAATAGAAGAAAAAGATGGTAGATTTATAACGATGAAATTATGCGTTTGCTAGTTAAAGAAATAAATATAAAAGCATTGGTTTCAGGAGACAAGCAAGCAAGAATAACTTTAGAAACTCTTGATCCAAGAGATATACCAAAGTTGGCTGAATTGGCTGAGGAGATGGAGATTGAAGTGGAGTTTATTGTTGACAATTCCAAAAAAATAGAGTAGAGTGTTATTACCAGATGTAGTCTTGTGTCTGGCAAGAGATTATAAAGAACTCGTAAGGGTTCTTTTTTTATTGTTAAACATGAATGAAGATACAACAACTAACAAAGCAAAAGGGGGAAGGGGGAAAATACAATCAGAGAGAGGTTTGTATTCAAAACTTGAACCATACGCTGACGCCTCTATCGCAAGACTTGGAAAACTCATTGAGAGCCGTAATGAAGCTATATCTTTGGGAGCAATTAAGATTATCCTCGCTAAACTTATTCCTGACAAGAAGGCTGTTGAATTAACAGGAGAGAATAATGGGCCGATACTTATTAAAATTATTGAGGAGAAAATGATAGATTATGGAAACACAAATACAACTGGCAATCAAGAACTTTCCGAAACAACAATCGATATTCACCCACCCAGCTCGATATAAGATTGTTGCTAAAGGAAGAAGATTTGGTTTAACTAAAGGAGCGGCTAATGATTTTATGAAGTCCGCTTTAGCTGGGACATTTAAAAAAGGATTATGGGTAGATGTTGTAAATGGAAACATAGATAAGTACATAGAGAGGTATTTTATACCGCACCTTAACAAATTGCCAAAGACAGTATGGGAATGGCGTAAACAAGCTAAGATGCTTATTATAAATAAAGCGTATATTGATTTTAGATCAGCCGATACACCTGAGACAATGGAAGGGTTTGGATATGATAAGGCTTTCTTAAATGAAGCGGGTATTATTTTGAAGAATGAATATCTTTGGGATAATGCTATAAGACCTATGTTTTGGGATTATCCTTGTCAAGTAGTTATAGGCGGCACTCCAAAAGGCAAAGGTAAGTTGTTTGAATTAGCCGAAAGAGGCAAAGACCCAAGTCAGACACTTTATGAATTCTTTACTTTTACAAGTTTTGATAATCCATATCTTAATCTAAAAGCAATTAGAGAGGATATGGCATCAATGCCTGAGCGGGTAATACAGCAGGAGATATATGCGCAATTCTTAGAAGACACAGGAGTAGTATTTAGAAACTTCTTAGAAGTAATGGATAGTGAGCCAACTAAGCCATATCAGGATCATAGATACATTATGGGGGTTGATCTAGCAAAGGTTGAAGATTTTACAGTATTAGCGGTATATGATGCTATAAGCAACAGGCAGGTATATCAGGCAAGGTTTAACAAAATAGACTGGGGCATGCAAAAAGCAAGAATAGCTCAGACTGCAAAGCATTTTAATAACGCAACCATTGTGATAGATGCAACAGGTATAGGCGAGCCGATAGTTGATGATTTATCAAGAATGGAGTTGGCAGTTGATCCAATCAAGTTTACTAACGATCAAAAGAGACAGTTAATAGAGAAGTTAGCAAATTGGATTGAATTAAAAAGATTGCACATGCTAAATATTCCAGAGACAGTAAGAGAGTTAAGCAATTTTACTTATGATATATCAGAGAATACGGGAAGAATTATGTATAATGCACCTATTGGATTTAATGATGATATAGTAATAGCGCATGCTTTGGCAGTTTGGAGATTAAATATAAAGACAAAGGAGGTGTATGAAAAACCAAAAAATAGAACACAGCAAGCTTATGAACAAGCAAAAAAAGAGTATGAACAAAATCAAGAAGAGCTCGAATGGGCTCAATTTTAGTGAGAGTGAACTAAGGAATGCTTTATATGATGTGGATGATATTTTGGGTAGGGGTCTTTGTGATTATATTCTATTACATGAGACCGCCAAGAGTTTAGTTGAAGGTGAAGGTCGGAACTTGAAAGGCGATGGCATTTATATTGGAGTATTAAAGAAGAATGTCAATGAGAGCAACATGAATACATTTAAGTTTTATCTTAAAGAATCAAAAGATGTAAGCATAAGAGATAATGGCTTTGAATATACTTGGGGCGATGTGCCAATCAATGTGCAAATTATTCAAAGGCATTACAAGTATTTTGATTTTCCCGATAAGAAGTTTTATATGGCGGGGGAATACAATGTGCCTAATCCATTTAGTGAGTATTGGAAAGCTCGTTATTTAATCAGATGAGTGAGATTATATTAGCTATTGTTATTATTGCTCTTATTGGCTATATAGCTTATGAGAAGTATGAGATGCGCAAGGAGCGCAATAAGTATATCAATGCACTATTAAGCAAAGATGCGGCACAATTAAGAGACTTAGAGTTTGTAGATAAACTAAAGTTGCCAAAAGAAGAGAAACTATCAGATGACTTCATACCAGCTGAAGATCTAACAGATAAGGAATTTGATAAATTTATAAAGGAGAATAACTAATGATAGGATATGCAGTAGCACAAGCTCTTAAACTAGCAGCGTCAAATAAAAAGTTTATTGATAGTTTAAAGTTCGATGCGGCTACCAAATGGGCAAGAACAAACTTGTTAAAACAAACTCCTTTGGCAAAGTTTAAACCTGATCCTAAAAATGCCAGAAGATTGTTAAGGAAATAATATGGCTTACGATAAAATAAAAGAATATTCAACAGCGCAAATTCCAACATCTGATATAGGGCAAACAGTTGATGAGCTGATGCGTGTTGCTCAAGATATGCGAAGAAGCCATGAAAGACGCTGGTATGATAACAATTTCTTTGATGATGGTTTCCATTTCAGATATCTTTTACGAACACAAAATAAAATCATTGACTTATCCGAAAGAGCATCTTTATATAATCCGCTAAGAGCTATCCCCAAAGCATCAAGACAAATAAGGGGTATTGCTAATTTATTGGTAAGCCAGGATTATATTCCGGTTGTATATCCTGAGAAGATTAACAAAGTGCAATTTCCAAATCCGAAAGAGTATCAAGCGGCATTGGAAGAAGTAAAAAAATTAGCCAAACAATCGGGGCATTGGATAAGCGAAGAATTTAAGAAGCAAAACTTAATTGAGAAGATTGCCCACATGGTAATTTTAGCTGCTAAACATTCAATCTCTTGG
>ERZ1292642.1603-Hain-H14-01um-R1-1603-length-10516-cov-4_pt1 | contig 10516 bp, 15 predicted proteins | sample MGYA00564403_ERZ1292642 | MGnify/ENA primary metagenome ERZ1292642 (study PRJEB36523, sample SAMEA6512643) | groundwater metagenome | collected 2019-01-09 | study: AquaDiva: Metagenomics assemblies of 32 groundwater samples | reverse complement strand
CAAATCCTCTGGATGGGTGCAATAGGCACAAACAACCGACGTAAGCTTGGCGTGCTCGATGATCTCGCCCAAAACATTGTGGCCTAATCACGGGGAGACCGTGTAGGAGATTCCTGTATGTTATTTGCACGGATTAACCGAGACATCCCGGAACGTGTTTTCGTGGTGGTGGAAAACAACGAAGGCGCCACAATGGCGATGAATGCCACGTGCCAGCTCGACCTGACGTCGGAAGTGGACGGGATCAAGGCGCGCTATGTCGATGATGGGCAGCAGTATGCCTTCTTGGGCATTGTCGATACGGCTATTCTCGACAACGAGTTTGGCCTGGTGCAGGTCTATGGATATCGCACCACCTCCAACGTGGTGCGGACGGACACGAACCTGAGTGCGGGCATGCCGCTCACGGTTGTCACCAATGTGCAGCACCTCGCGCAGGTGGGCACAGCGGCGGCGACTGCTCTGGGAGCCAATTGGGTGTTTGCGGCAGAGTCCTCGACCTCGGGGACTGGCAGCTCTAGTCCGAAAGTGTTTATAAGGGCTCTTTAAGATCTCACGGGGGCATCTGGCCCCCTTTTCCTCGAAGCGTGACGCCGAAAGGATGGACATGGTTGGCCAGGTCGTCAGGTACTCCGCCCTAAAGGACGGAGTTTCTCGGAGGTCTTTGATGAAGCAGAGTTATACTGCCGCTGTGACGCCCTGGCGGCGGGCGGTCGAGCCGGTGTTGCATCGCTGGCTCGTGCATTGGCATGGACGCGGTGCCCCGCACCAGGACGCCTATTTCCGCTGCCATGGGTGCAAGAACATCGTGACATGGAAGGCCATCCGCCGTGGTGGCTGTACGTGTCGTATGAGCAACCGAGTGAGCCCGGCGGCCTTGCGATGGCACGAGCGGCTCAGGCTGGTGCTGCTGCCGTGGTGGTGCATCCGATGAGCGGGGCACAGGGCGCAAAGGTGTTATTCGGCGTAACGAGTTATGGGCCGCTGTGGGCGCCAGCAGTCGAGACGTGGCTGCGCTGTGTAGGCTATGCCTCGCGGTATCTGACGGTCGAGAGTGGCGGGAGCCTGGCCGGGATTGGCGTCACGGATAGGATGTATACTTCAAGCGCAGAAAACAGGCTGGCTGATGCACTGCTGGCGATGCCAGACGCAACACATCTATTTCTTACAGAAATAGATATGTGCCTCCCTGATGACTGCCTTGTCAAGTTGCTTGAGGCCGATAAGGACATCTGTTCGGGTGTGTACTTCTTGCGGTCGCAAGAGCCGCTCAACCTGGGGCAGCCGTGCCTCTATCGCCAGGTGGTGAAGATGGCGCAGCGTAAGGGTGGTGAGACGCCGTATGCCCAGACGCCGGTGACGATCTTTCCGCAGGAGGAGCTCTTTAAGTTGGGCGATCATCAGGCGGCAGGCTGCGCGGGGCTCGGGTGTGTGCTCATCAAGCGTCGGGTGTTCGAGGCGATGGCGCCGCCGTGGTTTCGGATCTTGGAGAATCGTGCGGGGAGCGACCTCTATTTCTATCGACGCTGCTATGAAGCAGGGTTTGACTTATGGGTAGACCCTCGTGTCCGGTGCGGCCAAGTAGACTATTATTGTACGACGATCGACGACTACCAGGCACGCCTCGAACTCGATCCCGCTTTTGGCGGCAGTGGGTATATCGTGGGCGCAAACCAGTTTCGAACAGGGGCGCAGGGATGAGCAGCGCGACCGAGGAAGCCACCCTGCCGCGCCAGCTAGTCGTTGGCTGCGGGCACTTCCGTATGCCGGGCTGGTTGCATGCGGACCTGGCGCCGACCCCCGCAACCGATCTGTGCTTTGACCTGCAAGTGGCGCCCTGGCCGCTTGACGACAATAGTATGGATGTCATCTATGCGAGCCACGTCCTAGAGCACCTCCTGGATTTTCGCACGTTCTTTGCGGAGGCGCATCGGGTCTTGGCCCCTGCCGGCACGCTTCAAGTCCGTGTGCCGTATGGGCTCCACGCCGCGGCCCATTGGGATGTCACGCATGTGACGTATTGGGTCACCGAGCGGTTTGCCTTCGTGCAAGCCGGGTATGGGCGGCAGATTGGCAACCCGCAAAATGAAGCGTGGCCGTATCCCTTTCAGGTAGACATGATCGAACAACGCCTGTCGCGCCAACTCACGCGCCTCCTGCGGTGGAAATGGGTACGCCGGCGCCTGATCCCCTATGTCGGGATGGTCCAGGGAGGGATTGAGGAATTATTTGTACATCTGACCCCGCTCAAAACGCCGGACGCGGTGCAGCGCTTTGCGGCCTTGAATCCAGGCACGCATATGCCATGCCGCTATGTCGCGTGGGCGCATAATTTCCATGGCCGGGCGTTGGCCCCGGGCGAACAGCCGGCCCTCGTGGTGCTCGCAGGGGGCGTGACCGCGAATGGGTACAATTAACAGGGAGGTGTCTTATGGCCTTTTCAGCAGCGCTCTATGATCAGGCGCGGCGGACTCGGTATTTTCGGCTCAATCAGCGCAACGTGCCACTCGACCTGCCCTTTGACCTCGTGACCGTGGATTTCAACGACCAGTACTATGAGCCTGTCTCGCGCGGACGGGTCGATGTGCGCGGCGTCCCGCAGCGCGGCGTCATGTACGATGTGGTCTATGTCAACGGGCTGCGGGGCGTGCCCAATGCGCCGCCTGGGGGCAAAAGCGAGCAGTATCGTGTGCAATTCTTTGGCACGGTGTAGGAGGGAGCGATGACGAAGTACTATGGCGATGGCTTTCTGGTCGTGCTCCTCCTGGGGTGTCTCCTCCTCTGGCAGGCGTGTACCTCGGCAGGCGTCCAGACCTATGTGCTGAGTAAGCCACAGATTCAGGCCATGGCTGCAGCGGCGAATATTGCGCCGTGCCCTGATGGAAAATTTAACATTGCGGGGCTGGTGGAGAATGACACCGGCGGGGTACTCACGCTCAAGTGTGGGGTGGGAGTTCCACGATGACCCTCCTTGAATTGCGCACCAGAACGCTAAGGGCGCTCAACGATTCGCCGACGGCCCCGGTGTTTTGGTCTCCCACAGAGATCAACGGCTATCTCGCCGAAGCCCTGGAGGTGGTGGCAGAAGAAGCGCCGGCCTTCAAGCGCACATTCACGGTGCCACGGCGAGAGGGGACGATGATCTACCAGCTCCCTGGCGTGGGCACGGACATCCTGGCACCGTTTCGCGTGTGGCTGCCGGATCTCAAGCGGCGGCTCGACCCCTGGACCTTTGCGGATCTGGACGGCCGGCATGAGCGCTGGATGACCGTCACGAGCACGGGCCCCTGGGGGTGGTTTCCGGTCTCGTGGGATCAGTTCGGCATTTGGCCGCCACCGACGACCGGCGAAGGCTGGATGCAGGTCGATGCCTATGTCTGGCCGGATGCGCTGCTCGATGATGGCGATAGCCCGGAGTTGCACCCGAGTAGCCATGAGTCGTTGTGCGACTACGCCGAGGGCCTGGCACTGCTCAAATCGTGGGACGCGCAGGGGTGCGTGGAGTGCCTCCAAGGCTTCCTCAAAGAGTACGGGCACGTGCGGTCGATGGAAGGCGTCTCACAACTTCAAGAGAAATTCTGGAGCCGCAGCAGTGGGCGGGAGAGTCATAGGCAGTCAGGTACTCCGCCCTAAAGGGCGAAGTAACTTACCAGATTCTCCAGCCTGACGATATGCCGCACCATGCCTTAAGCGATGCGCGCTGGATTATGCAGACGTGGGAAAAAGGACATGGGGTCTGGCGTACTCCTCAGCGTCCACCTGTGCAGTAAAAGAGGAACGATGCCGACTGCCGCTGACTTACTTGATGACGTCCAACGTTTTTTGCAGGACACCACCACGCCGGGCAGTGATGGCGCGCTCTGGACGCGCGCAGACTTGCTGGAGTCGCTCAACGATGCCTACCGGGAGCTGCTTACCAAGTCCCAGGCGGTGCGACGCTATACGATTCTCGATGTCCCGGGGCGCTTCTCGTCCACCGGGACATCGAATTGGGAAGCACGGTATGCGGCAGGCGGTTCCTATCGCAAGTGGACGTGGAGCGCCATTGGCTACGAGTGCAGCAGCATGTGGGAAGTCCAGCACCTCGAAGGTGTGACGCCGCTCACCAGTGGGGAAGGGCTTTCGCAGGAATGGGAGCGTGCGTTTCGCAACCCCAGCGACATGCACTACCAGTTTGCGCTGCCGCGGGATAACGAGCGTATAGCGGCCATGTGGTATGACAACCGCCGTCTCACGCCCGTGACGACGCGCCAACTCGATGCGCTTGAGACCAATTGGGTGAGTATGGGCGACTATCCGCTTGCCTGGACCACGGGCGTCGGTCGTAGCCGTACCTTTGAGATCTACGAGATCGTTACGACCTATGGCCAAGGCTATTCCCTGCCCGGTGGTCCCCATGGCATTCCCCGGCGCTTTTCAGGGGTGCGCACCTACACCACGGCGGAGAGTAACCTCTACGGCATTCCGCGCTCGGTGCTGAGTCCTGACCGGCAGTATCTCGCCACCACGGACCCGCACGGGCGTCCGGTGACGTATCATACCAGTGAGGGCAGTCTGCTTATCCTCGAGGTGATCGGCCCCGAGGTGCCCGATATGCAGGAGGCAGACACGCCGAGCCTTCTGCCTGCGCGGCTGCACAAGTACCTCACGTACGGCACCTTGGCGCGGGCGTGGTCGGCTGAGGGCGAGGGCCATCAGCCCCAACTGGCGGCGATTTGCACGACGATCTTTGCACGCGGCATACGAGTACTGCGGTCGCTCAGTTGGCTCACGCGGAAGGATGCGGACATGAGCCGCGGCATGGCAGGGTGTGGCGAGAGTAGAAAAGTGCCGAGGGTACGGCTTCCTCATGCGTACCAGAGGCAATGGTGATGGCGAAGATTCTGGTCTTCCCAGGGAAAACCACTCCGACATTGCGTGGACCTGCACGCTGTCTGCATTGCGGGCATATCTGGGAAGCCGTGAGCCCTGAAGGCGTGATTGATTGCCTCGAATGCCCCACATGCTCCTTATCAACAGGTGTGCGTATCGGCATCTGTGAGCCAGAACACGGGATACGGTTTGTGTGTCCGTGCGGATGCGATCTCTATTACATCCTCCCGCATGGGTGTCAATGTCTGAGGTGTGGCGTTCTCGCAACAGGATTCTAGTATGCCAGCGCTCCCTGCTCGCCAGCTTCCCAAAGAGATCTTGCAAGGCTGGCTTGGAGTCAATTTAAGAAACGACGGTCTGTCGATGGCCGACCAGGACGTGATGCGTGCCATTAACGCCGACTTTCATACCCAGCCTGGGGTCATTCGTTTGCGCGCCGGGCGGTCGCACTTGGGGACTTGTAGTATGGCGGCACCGGTCACGCTGATGGCGCGCACAGGGCCGCGGCGGTACCAGGCGGCCGGCACCACGCTCGATCGGGATTTTGTGGCCATCGTGACGGGCCTCCAGGCGCCCCTCACCACAGTCGTCCCCGCGCGGCCCCTGAATGACCTGACGACCTGGACGTTTATTGCCAACGCCTCCGCGATGCGCAAGGATGATGGGGCGACGGTGCGGGTGTGGGGGCTGGTGCCGCCGCTCACGCCATTGACGGTGGCTGCGGGCGGGGCCGGCGGACTGACGGGCGCGTATAAGGCGCGCTATACCTATGTGCGCGTGGTCGGGAGCAGTGTGGCGCATCAGAGCAACCCGAGCCCCGAGTCGAATACCGTGGCCTTGACGGCGCAAGTGCTCAGTATCCCGGTCGTCGCCAGTGCCGATCCTCAAGTGACACACATTCGCGTCTATCGCACGCTGGCCGGTGGCGCACTGTATCTCTTTGACCAACAGGTGCCCAACACGATGGCGACGGTGACGAGCAGTCAAGCCGATGGCGCGCTGGGCACGGCGGTCGAGACCGACAACGACGGCCCCCCCGCCGCCGGATGGGTGGTCGAATTTCAGAATCATCTCTGGCTGTGTCAGGATGCGGATAATCCCCACTATCTCTGGTATAGCAAGCGCTTTCAGCCCGAGTCGTGGCCCCCGGGCCAGTTTGTGGCCTTGGGCGATCCGACGGACCCGTTACAATGTGCGCTCCCGATGACGGGGCTCCTCGGCGTCTTCTCGCGCCTGACGAAGTACCGGGTCACCGGGAACACCGCCAGTGGATTTGTGGGGATCGAAGCCTTGAATACTCGCGGCACGCTGGCGCCGAATGCCGCCATTGTCTCGTCGCAGGGGGCGCTGTTTGTGGCGCGGGATGGTCTGTTTCTGACCAATTTTGTCGCGACAGATACGGAGATCAGCCAAGCCATTCAGGCGCTCTTTTCGCCGTCCCCGAGTCTGACGAATGCCCTCTACTCCATCGACTGGAGTGTGCCGGACGCGTTGACGCTGGCCGAATATAAGCGCCGGCTGTGGTTTGGGTACCAAGATACCAATGGCGGGCGGATGTTGGCGATCTATAGTCTAGATACCCAACGGTGGTATCACTATCAGCAGCCGGTGCATCGCCTGGCGGTGGAAGAAGAGACCGATCGGTTGCTCATGGGCACGACGATCGGGACCGTGGCGGCGCTCGAAGACACGGCCAGTGATGTGGGCGCGGCGATTGCCCTGACCATTGACTTTCCCCCGCGGGCGGGTGGCGATCGGTTTCGTCTCAAGCGCTACGACTTCCTGCGGGTGGAGGCTGAGGTGCCGAGTGGCATCTTGAGCTTGGCGTTCTCTGTCGATGACGTGTTGCGTCATACGCTCAGCATTACGGGAACACGGGCGCGGGGATTGCATCGGTTGCCGCCGGCGCTGCTTGGATATGCGTGGAGTATACAAGCGACCTACACCGGCGTGGCGATGGTCAAGATTCACGCACTGGAAGCGCTGTTCTCTGTGTTGGAGCAAGCGTAGATGCCCGAGCCAGTGGCAGCGACCAACTTGACCCTGGGTCCGGTGCAGGTCTTCGACAACTCGTCGGCGAGTATCAATGTCGCCTTATTGGAGCTGGTGCAACGGATTGACCACCTCCGGGGGCTGACCGGGCGCACGCTGACGTATAACCGTCTTCGGGCGGACGACCCTATCGAGCTCGATGATGTGGTCACGTTGGGGAGCCTGAGCAGTCTTCCCGTGGTGGACCCGAGTAACCCGTATGCGTGGCTGGCGCGTTTTGGCATCGAGGGACTGCCCGCGCTGGAACTGGCTGACCTGTTGGCGCTCCTCCTGCCCTATATCCTGCTCCTTGGTGGTAGCATGGATACCCTGTCGGGGTATGCCTCCCAAGAGCAGCGGGTGGTGCCTCTGGCGGATGCGACGAGCATTACGCCACCGGGCGGGACGGCGCGCATCACGCTCTGTACGCACGTGAACACGCAAGCGCTGGGCACGTTGACGGTCAATGCGCCGACGGGGCAGATGCAGCATGGGGATATCATAGATCTGGAGTTGACGACCGCGAACGTCCAAACCTATGCGTTCAACGCCATCTATGTCGGCAGCACGGCGCTGGCGCTGCCCACAACGAGCTCGGGTGCGGGCTTACGGGATTTCCTGGGGTTTCGGTACAGCAGTCTCAGTACGAAATGGCATCTACTCGCCACGAATGCCGGCTTTGTCTAAGGGGAACGTGTGGGCGTCTCCTACTCCATAGAAGATGTGATTACGGCGCGCACGTTGGCGCGCGGCTCGACGAAACGCGCCACGATTGACCTCAGTGCCACCAACGTGCTCGGCGCCACGCTCAAGCTCTCGCTGGGGCGGGGGGGGGCGACCGTGCTGAGCAGTGGGGTCGATATTCTGGTGCGCTCGCTGTACGGCTCGACGATCCGCCACATGGACCCCATCATTTCTCCACGGACGCAGGCGGGGACAAGCGTGGGGATCGATCAGATTAATAATGGCGCGGGGTATGCCGTGGGCTCGACAGCCATTACGGTAGACTCGATTACGGCGCTCGGGGCCAATGATCAACTGTGTTTCTGGGGCACGGCGACGGACCCGAGCGGGCTCGGCAACGACGCCGTGCAGACCAATCTGGAGTTTGCGCGCCTGGCGGCCTCTGCGGGCTCGGTCTTGACCCTCGATGCCGGCGTCCTGATTGCCAAAATCGATAACGAATACGTCACCGACCAGGCCGAGCATTTTACGTGTTGGTGCCAGGGCGGCGCCGTGTACGAAGTGGTGTTTGACTACAGTGACGATGCGGCGGGCGAGCTCGTGGCCATTCGGGCGGTCGCCGTGAAACACACATTGACCTAGGGCGCTGCATGCAACTCGGCACCTTCTGGGACCGCACCAAGCCACTGTCTGGTGCCCTCCTCCTCCAAGCGCACGACCCGCAGGTGAAGGGCTTGGTGGCGGCCTGGATGTTCAATGAAGGCGGCGGGAGCGTCATCCGCGATGCGACCCAGCGGTATGATGCCAGCCTGACGCTCGACACCATCTTGTGGGGTGGGGGCGCACGGGGCCCCGGAGGGTTGACGGGCGTCGCCACGACTTCGACGACGCCAGGCGTCACGCTCCCGAGTCATATGCCAGCGTTGACCCGGTATGCGATTGAGTTCTATGTCACTCGCATCCCTATTGGCAATTCGTATAGTTGTATCTGCACTCAAGGAGGTGCGCGGGGACTGTTCCTGACCAGCGATGTTGCGGGGTCGCTGATCAATTTCTTTGAGACCACCGATCACTTCGGCACACGCGCGATTCCCTTTGGCGTGCCGGCCCATATCATGGTGACGACGCGGGGCTCTGGGACGATGGACTATTATCTGAACGGGGTGCTCGACAGCACGCAGAGCTTCACGATTCCGACGTTCACGCCCAACTCGCTTATGAATGATAGTGCGAGTCAGACGCTGGCGGGCGTGCTGGAGTGGGTGCGAGTGTGGGACTGTACGCAGCGGCCTGAGTTCACGGCGGCGGATGCGTGGGCACTGTACAGCGATCCGTTTCGCATGTTTCGGCCTCAGCCTGAGCTGCTGGCGCTGATGATGGCCAATGCGATGGTGGCGCAGCAGGGACGCTACTACTTCTTTCTGCGCTAGGAGAGTCCTCTGTGGCTTCGACACTCATTTGCGAGAGGGCGCCACAGCCTCCCAGGAAAGAGGGTTTCGGGCCGTCGCCCTAGTGGCAGGAGGATTATAGCACATTGGCTAGTACATTACGAAAGCTGTTCCAGATTCAACTTGGCTCCTCTGATGGCTTGCTGTACACGGCGCCAGCGCAGACGCGCACGACGATTGTCCTCTTGATGATTACGAATACTGACACGGCAGATAGAACGTTTCGATTACATCAGGTGAGCGCGGCGGGATCTTCCTCTGCAGCCAATGCGCTCTATTATGATGAGCCCATTGTCGCCAAGCGGGTGCATCCCAACCGGAACAGCGGCATCATTCTGGAGCCGGCACAGATGTTGCGGGGATTGGGGAGTGCAGCTACGGTTATTACCGTGTCGGGGTTTGGCATAGAAACGACGGAGCCGGCCTAATGAACCTTGACGCGCTGCTGATCGGGGAGCATGTCCGTCTGTTCCCGTACAGGCGGGAGTTGTACCCGCGGAGCACCCTCTATGATCTCTGGTGCCTTGTCGAGGCCGATGGCGCCAGTGCGAGCCTCTTCTATGCCCAGGAGTGCACCGAGGAGTGTACGCGCGGCGATCTTGTGGAATGGGTCCGATACTTCAGCGACGAGACACGCCACCTCATTATTGTGACGACCCGCGAGGGAACGGACATCCTGGGCCTTGTGTGGTTGGACCGCATTGCGGGGCAATCCCACGCGCTCATTGGCCTATGGTATAAGCGCAAAACGACGCGCCTCGCCCGCGAAGGCACCGCCCTGGCGTGTCGGTACGCCTTTGAGGTGCTGGGCTATGATGCGCTGTATGGCTGGACGCCACACACAACGGCCGTCCGTCATGTCCTCAGTATTGGCTGGCAGAAGATTGCCACGCTGCCGCAGATGGTGGTCATAGCCGGGCAGCGGAAAGACGTGTATATTTGTCGCAGGGACAAGGGGCGCTCAGCGCTCCGCGTGCGGGTGTAACGTGCAGCCAAGCCCGGTGTCAACCAGAAAGGCATCGGTGCCAGCATGCCCATTACCTCCTTTACCGACGAAGGTAATATCACCCACTATCGTGCCACGTCGCCTGGCACCTTCTTCCAGCAGCCGACTGCCCCCGATGGGGAACCCTGGGCACAATACATTGCGCGGGTCTATGACGCCTTTGTGCGCCAAGATCCCAGCATCCCCTGGGCGACCGCCGAGTGGAACAGTCTTGCACGCGCCATCGGGGGAGAAAGCCCCACTGCCGCACCGTTTCAGCAAGGTCTTGCTGTCGCGCCACCGGATGCCCGTGGGCAAACGGGCGAAACATTGCAAGGGTTGAACCGTGTGGATAGTACGGCCTTCCTGGGCGATCAGTTCGGCCCGGCGGTCGCGTTGCTTGGACTGGCAGTGGGAGGCGCGGGGGCCTATGGCGCCTTTGCAGGGCCAGGCGCCGGAGCGGCGGCGGGCACTGGTGCCGCCGATGCCGGTCTGG
>ERZ1292642.1600-Hain-H14-01um-R1-1600-length-10519-cov-4_pt1 | contig 10519 bp, 16 predicted proteins | sample MGYA00564403_ERZ1292642 | MGnify/ENA primary metagenome ERZ1292642 (study PRJEB36523, sample SAMEA6512643) | groundwater metagenome | collected 2019-01-09 | study: AquaDiva: Metagenomics assemblies of 32 groundwater samples | reverse complement strand
TTGGTCATAAACGCCGTAGAGGTATTTACTCCGGTCGCCGGCATTGCCGTCCAGAAATGTCCCTGAACCAAGTCTTTCGGAGCACCCGAGGCGTCTGTGGCGCGAGAACCAAAGCCCGCGTCAGTGCTCAAGATACTCGGCACACCCATCTGAATGTTATTTGAACTTCCTACCTGAATATCTTTATCTTCAGCTAATTCACTTTTCAATACCTTAATATCGGTCAAAAGAGTTCTTACATCGACACTTAAGCCCTTAAGTATATTGGATAATGAATTGCCGCTGGCTTTAACCGCGGAGGTTGCCAAAAGTCCAACCACCAAGACTCCCGCAAAAATGGCGGTGATTTTAATGTTTTTTTTCATATAGTTATTTAGACTTTCGGCCACTCTTTTTCGGTTCGACTGCCGGAGCGGCTTGAGTTAATTGACTTCCCAAAGAGACAATAGTGTCTTTCTCATCCTGCGCGACCTTGGCAAGATGAGCGGCTTGGGATTCAGCTATTTGCGCTTTAGTTATCTCTTGCGCCGCCAATTTGATTTTAACTCGTTTAATTTCTAGCTTGGATTCAAGAGCTTCGGCTTCAATCCGCGCTTTAATATCCAACTCCTTTTGCTTATCCGTTTTATCTTTTTCTTTACGATAAGCCTGATATTCTTCCAGCGTAGTTCCCGCTACCTCAACTGACGGATAATGGATATTAACGTACTTTCCGATTGCCTCGCCCACTACCACAAAGCTTCCGGCAGGGATGAGGATATTGGAGTCCTCCCCGTCCAAAACGACCTTGATGTTAAGGGGTGTGGCAGAATATAATTTGTAATAAGTCATACTTTTCTTTCAGTTAATCCTTTCTTTCCCAAGGGGATCAGTCGACACTAACCCCCTACTCTTTGTGGTTGGCTTTATAAGCCATTTGAACATAATGTTCTTTACCATTAAGCTTGACGTGCGCTTTTGCGTGGCAAGAGCAACAAAGTGTTATCAAGTTTTCCATTGTATTGTTCTTTTTGTTTGTATCACGATGGTGAACCGCTATCCGAAATGTTGGATATTCTTTCCCGCAATCCGTACAAGCGAAGTTATCACGTTCTAGAACTTTACGCCGTAATCCTCCAAAGTAAGATTTATCGTGGGCTCTGCTAGCGTATTCCCGCCTTCTTTCAGGAAACTTTTTCCGAGCATTGCGACTCCAAAGTCTTACTTTTTCTGGGTTACGTTTCCTATAGTCCCTACTCTGGCAAAATTCTGAACAAAGCTTAGCGTAAGGGTTTTTAGGTGGCGTAAAATCTTTCAAACAAAATTCTTTATTATCCCGCAAGTCCCCTAGGAACCTTCGCTCCCCCACGTGGTCTTAAATTCAGAGTTTCCAGCAATCCGGCGATCCTTTACCCCAAAGAATTGATTCCAGGTGCGGTCAGCAGTCAATTCTTGTTTAAACTCGGGAGCGCTGTCGCGGTAAACTCTCAAAACGGAATCTAAGCCCGGCAACCTGGCTATCAAGAACCAAGCAGTCTGCGAACCACCAACGTTTGAATTTAGAAATTTGGAACAGAGCAAATCAACGCTGCCATTCACGGAATTATAGAAATTCATATCGTTGTTGGTGGTATTGGCGCGCAGAACGGATTGCGTGATAATAGCGCCGGTTTTTTGCAGAGCGTCAGGCACTACCAGCGTAACATTCGCCATTTCCATTAAGGCCAGACCAATGTCGCTAAGCTGTTGAACCAAGGCCAATCGTCCCGTTTCCAGATTAAGTTCCGTCAAGGCAATCGCCCCGGCGGAAACGTTGGATTGCGCCGTCCCCCCGTCAGCTCGGGCGTGAGAGGCGCTGAATAAAGCCTCGGAATTGTAACGGGTTAATTTCGTTCCATTAACCACGCTGGTGGTTCCAAATCCACCATTCAAAATCTGAAACGCCGATTGAACTTCGGAACGAGGCACGGCGGCGGAAAGCTGGGCAAACTCACTAAGTTTTGCTTCCAGCCTTACCCGGTCTTTCAGACAATCATCAGTTACCGTTACGCCTATTCCCTGGTCATCAATATCCCAGGCGGTTTCAAAGGTTTTAATGTTTAACGCTTCTGGCATCGGTGTCCCGTCATCAAATCTTTTCAGATTAGGAAGCCCCGTTGTGCCAGTCGTACGGAAGGTTGATTTATCAACGTTCAGGAATGAAAAAATCTTTAACGCGACTTCTTTGCCTTGATAGGCAAAATCAGTCTGATTAAAGACTTGTTCAAATTCTGGCCCGGCGTTTCGTTGACCTAAATCACCTAAAGTTGCTCTAGTCTGTAACACAAATTTAGTATTTAATTATTACGGTATGTTTTTTGCAGTTGCAAGAAAAACACAATGGTTGTATGTTTTCAATTAAGTCTGAACCTCCCTTACTTAAAGGAATTATATGGTCTTCAGTTAAAAGAGGACTTTTCTGTCCTATAAATGGTTCAGATTTTTTACAACTTGGACAAGTAAAATTATATTGCTTTTTTAATAAGTCCCACTCTCCAAAAGTATGTGATAAATTTTCTGTTCTTAAACGTTTTACCACTCTATTCCTCTTGTTTTTGCTCCAAGAAATATATTCTTTAGAACGACGGGGGAAAGCTTCATTTCTTGATGGGTTATTTAATATCATCCTTTCACTTAATGCTTTTCTTTGTAACTCATTTTGGCTATAACCTGGTTTTAAACCAATAGTATTGTGCCAAGATTGCCGACCCACAAGCCCTTTATTCCAAGCTTTCCTACCATTAGGAAATCTCCTTTTGAGAGTTTGCTTAATTTTTTCAATAGTTTTGCTTGTACACTTCACACCTTTTAATTAAATGGTTAGGTTATTAAGCCATTGCCGTGCCGGAGAAATCCCACATTTCAGAGGCATTTACGGACACGAGCATCCGAGAAGAATCACCAGGGTCGACTCCGTGGTTTTTGTGCGTTCGCACACTAGTAATAGTTCGAGAGTGAGTGGTCTCGTCAACGGTCGCGTTACCGCTGGCGTAAACAAGATTCACCCAGCCGCCGGGTTTGTTCGAAGATGAAGTAGTGTCCATCGTACCAGTGATGGTGGCCGAATAAATGTACTTCTTTGACGTTTCAACTTGAACGGCAATCAAGTCTACTGTCTCATTGTCTGCGGCTACCGTAACTACTAATCCTCGCGCGGCGCCGGTAGAGGTTGAGGTTCCTCTGGTTGCCGTTGAGGCCTCGTAAGCTTTCCCGTTCCTATCAACAAAACCAGTTACGTGGCCCATCACCGCTTGGCCGGCGACGCCAATTTCTGCGTTCCCATTACGCAACTGAACTGGGGCGCCCCAAGCCACCACCTCACTATTATCAAGAATTACAGTAACGATATGAGAATCAGCTTCATATCGTTTATGTTCTTTAAAAGCCATAAAAATAAAATTAACTTATGACTCTTTGAAAACTTAAACGTGTTTTACGGTTTTATTGAAGTCCGCTTCCCGTTTCTCTTTAGCTAAACGATTGGCGGTAATGATAGCGACATCTGTGCCGGTTTGTTCGGCCAAAGCCTGGTCTTTTTCCGTCGTCCTTGCCACCTGTCTATTCGCGGGCGGACGAACGGCGGTAATTTCCGCGCTTTCTAGTTTCTCCTGATCAATGGTCTCAATAGGTTTATAGGGGCCGCGAACAAAAGAGATCAACTCCGAAACAACAGCTTTAAGTTTTCCCCGAGCCACATAAGATTCTTTTTTAACCGCTTCGTCAAACGTCGCTCTCATCGTTGGAACAATAAGAGGCTCAATACGCTTGAATTGGGCGGGAGTTAGACTTTGAAATTCGCCCTCTAACTCATCCATAACATCGGCCGATTTGGACAAATAATCCGTCTCAAGGCTTTTGGTTTCTGGTGAATGAGTCTGGCTAATTTCCGTCCGGAGCTTGGCTGTGTTGGGTTTACGAAAAATGGCAAGCTCTCGCTTGTAATTATCGTTATCCTTGCGCAACCGCTCCATTTCCGTCGTATCCTCGGGAGATTCGACTATCTCCTCGGATATTTCGGCAGGTTGATTCTCGTCGGGATCTTCTAAAGATTCCCCTGAAGGGACGATGACAGTTTCCTCTGTCTCCTTCTCAATTTCTTCAGTCATAAAGTTTATTTAAGGTCTAATGTTTTAGGCGGGTAGACTAATCCGTCAAATTATTCCTGAAGTCCTTGTGTCTGCCCCCGCAAACAACAGGACTCCAGTTATTAAGTTTATTTCAAAGAGCGCATATTATTTTCGTTCCTTTTTTACTATTACATTGACGACACAATGGTTGTATGTTTTCTATGTTGTCAGAACCACCTTTTGATACTGGGATAATGTGGTCTTGAGTTAAAATTATCTTAGGCTCTTGCCTCTCGCAAAAAGGACAAATCCAATTATATTGCACTTTCAGAATTTCCCATTCTCCAAAAGTATGATAACTTCCTTCACTGTGCAATCTTTGTAGAGTTTTTTTTCTTTTCTCTCTTTGCCCTCCTCCCATAGAAAGACTAATTTTTCTTTTTGTTTCTTCTGAATGTCTTCTACCTTTCAAGGGACTCGGCCTCCCCTTGATACGAAACCGTGGGAAAAATCCTTTTTGTTTCCATCTCTTTCCAATCATTGCTTTCCTTTTCTTCTCAATAGTTTCTTTACTTTGTTTTTTCCCCTTGTGAGACTCGCTCATTTTTCTTTTAGCTTCATCTGAAACTTTTCTACCCAAGGCCAAAATACTTAATCTTTGTTTTAATTCTTCTGACAAGGGTCGCCTTTTATTCATAACTCAAGGAACTATTTGACAACGTCTAATTCCAAATTCGTGTTTAATTGTATGCTGGTCTGTTTTCGATATTTCGCAAACAGGTGGTCTCTAATCTCTTTGCCTTCCTCGTCAACCTCTAAAATATAATTTTTGTTTCTCTCCGTTTTAACGAAGGAGCGGCCGACGGGAATTAAACCGGCGTCTTCCGGATTGCCTAAGGTCGCGTACAGATATTCTGCCTGTTCGTCGTTCTCAAAGACGTTAATCCCCGGCTCTAGGTAATACACTTTAGATTCGGAATAATTGGGATGATTGAGAATGGCGTTTTTCTGATTTACATAATCTGGTGATTTAGAGTCCAAGTCTTCCAATTTTTTACCGGTTGGTTGTGGACTTTGCTGTGGATTAGTAATCGGATTCTTAGTCATTCTCATTTCGTAGGTTATGGTATTGGTATTTAATAGGCGAATCATATTGAAATAGTTATTTTAATTAAATAGTCAAGCTCGACCTACTTGATTTTATTGAGTGCTTTCATAACCACTGCTTGGCGCTTCCGTAATTTCTGCAGGTTGTTCCATTTCTTCAAAAATTCGGAGCAAGGTTTCAGCAAAATCCACTGTTCCCAAATGCCTTTCGTTTCTGGTTTTGGCAAACAGATAAAATCCGGCTTGGCGTTGCATTTCCAGATATTCTTTTATCCCCTCAATCTTCCGCATTTCATTTAATACTTTTCGCTCCCCCGCCTCATCAATGACCAGCAACCGAACTGATTTAATAAATAATCTTAAAAACCATTTCATACGGGTTGTAATTGTTTTAATGTCGCTTGACGCTGCATTTGTGGGCTAGGCGCAAAGCCATCGGGCTGCTCCACTCCCCCTTCTCCAGCAGGTGGGGTTTCAGCTTTCATTTTTGCGGGATCTTTGCGAAAGCGCAAATTAAGCTCCTCAAATCCGGCATCACGATTAAACTTATCCGGGTATAATTCATTCATCACTTTTTGATAAACTATTTCAGCCTGCTGTTCCTGCTCTTCAGTCTTTTTAATTGAACTGCCCTCAATAATTTCTATCTCGGCTTCCCAATTACGGAAAAAATCCGGAGCAATTTCAATAAATTCAGTATTTTGAGGAACCGCCCGATCCATCGTATCAACGTTATCCTGGCTAGGCTTCTTAGCGATTTGAATGTGTATCGCTCCGACTTGTCCGTTAGACATCGTTTGATTCTTTAAGATTATTTGCTTAAATTTGTCTCCATCTTTTTCGTGAATAGGCATTGAATAAAATTGACAAAGGTTAGAAAATCTTAACCGATGCTTATCCCGCATTCCAAACTCCATCAACTTTCGGAATAATGATACTAAATCACTCGCGCCTTGAGATTCAACGTTTACCTGGGTAGCGGTTTTATTCTGAACTGAAGTCCCGCCGATATTTTCAGACGAAATAGAAGCCCGCTCTTTTTGCTGTTGGATTAAATTCCAAAGGGTTACTCCCATTGGCCCCGGCTCATTAACCGGCACGACTTCAAAGTTTGGTCTACCGTTTGTCCAGTTAGTTGTAATAACATTCCCTGGTTGTAAAAAGCCTTTAGAAAGGGCCGCTGAAGCCTCGCCATCGGTAACTACCGTCTGGTTAGCCGCTACGGTCATTTGGTCTAAAATCCGGTCAAACAAAGCGTCTCCAGAATCGCAAAGAGATATAAGTTTGTCAATGAACGAACGGCCGTAAAGGAAATTAGAGTCAAAGGGCTCAAACACCGCGCCCCAAAAAGGTAATTTTTTATGATTCCACGACAGAGGCTGAACTTTAGCCGTACCTTTAATCGGGTTTATCCAAATTCCGCCGGCGACTAAAACGTACTCATCAGTTTTTTTGTTAAAATAACGCAACAATTCTATATTTTCATTTGCCACGTCGTCAGATTGTTTCCAAAATGGTCTGCTCCCGTCAGCCAAAACGGAGGAAGCGGTTTTTACTTTATCCGCGTCTTGATATTTTCCAAATTCAGCGTCAAATTGGTCTTTAGTCATTATCGTCCGAAGGAAACAATCATCCATATCCTGGATTTTTCCGGGACGGACATAGATTTCACCCGGGTAAAAATCCTCAAGATTTACTAAAGATGACCTGACATCATTCCATTCTTTAATGGTTTTTATGTTAAACGTTACCTCACCGGTTTCCGGGTCTTGTTTAATCACTTCCCGAATCTGCCGTTTGCCGTGATACCAATCTTCAAAGCCGATAACGGTGCCTTTCTCTCCGGCTTCTAACATCTCAAGAACAAGCTGAAAAGCGTCATCATTTTTAATCGCGGCGGCTTTTAGAAAAAAATTACAAATCTTTTCCCGCATTATCTCCACTGCGTTTAAATCCTTCAGGGAATAAACTTTTGCCTCCATTTCCTTAGTGGCGATTTTTGATAAAATCCCGATAAGTTTCTCGTTGGGAGTGGAGGAGGCCAGATTAGACTGCCAAAGTTTCTTATGCGCCGGACGGCGTTTGAACTGAATAAATCGTTTAGTACAATCATCCAGATATTGTTTTAAGGTGCGATCTCGGAATAATTGCTGTGATTGATCCCGCATTAAACGCTTTTTTTCAAAAAGAGTTTCAACGTAAGAGGCCACTTCAGCTCTCGCCGGAGTTTGAGGAGATACCGATTCTTTTAAGTTTGGGTTAATCAGCTTTTGTAATTCTGGCACAAAAAAAACCTTATGGTTAAAGGTGCTCTGGCATTTCTGCACTGGCTCTCTAAAAAAGTTTTGTTAAATCTCTATCAACTCGCCACACTTCCGACACTTAATACTAATTTTAGTTATCGGTAAATTGTACTTGAATAGCAACGTATTACACTTAGGACATCTTAACTCAAGGTGCTCCCCCATACTTCACGGCTAAAATCTGAATAAATGAACAAAATTTTTTTTTTTCAATTCCGTGGCTTGAAAAGACGTGAAATAAGAGTTTTCCAAACCTGTCAGCCTTAAACTGGCAATAAGGGCACCCCTTTTCAGACAAGAGCTTAATTATCTTTAATTCACCTTGGTGTTCTGCCGCACTATTTTCCCAATTATTCTGTTGCTCTTTTGATAATTTCTCCCACATAAATTCTTATTTAATAATCAGGGCTGTAATCTTCTTCTCCAGTGTGGTCTTTTCTTGTTTTTTTCCTCATGCTTTTATTTGCTTAACTCCTCTAATTGCAGATCAACAATATAAAAAAAGATTTTCTGTTCTAACATGTTTGATTTCAAATCTTTTCCATCTAACATTGTGAAACCCATTTCAACCAGGATTGAACGGATTTTATTCCTTGATTCAAGTTCATTGTGTAAATTGATAACGGTATCTCCTCTAATAATATTCGTCATAATCTAATAATCCGGGCTATAATCTTCTTCTTTTAATTCATCCACTACTTGCCCCGCGCTTTGACGATTGCGCGGGACGGAGCAGAGCATAAGGCCATAAGACAAACTGTCTACCAAATCATTGTGTTGAGCGGATGGAAACTTGGCCATCTCATCTATCAAATCCGCCTGCTCGCGTTTGAAAAATATCGCCCCAGTTTCGTATCGCGGGAGCAAACCCTCAATCCGCAGATTCTTATTTCGTCCGCCGTCTTTTAACTCTTCAACGGTAAAAAAGATATTTCGCCTTTTCATTTCGTCCGTCAGGGCTGGTTTTATCGTGAATTGAAACGCTTTTTGTTCAATACCGATTTTCACCGCGCGGTAATAAGCGTAAAGTGAAAAAATCTTATCAATCAAATCCTTTTCAATTCCCTTGTAGCGTTCCGCCACCCTGATAAACCAGTTATTCTCTATATCAACACTCACTACTATTATCCCCGTGCTGTCGGCGGTCTTTTGCAGACTGTAAGCCCGGTCAATCAAAATGTAGGTCGCTAATAATTTTTTATCAAGTTCTCTTTCCTCGTAATACTTCAATTTTTCCAGTTTGAATTTCCGATTTTCTCCGCTAATCGGATCGTTCTGATACTCCTGATAAAAAAGAGCGGTTTGGCCTTTTTCAATGTACTGCTGTTTTATCTTTTTCAACTCTTTTAGGTTCAGGTGCTCCGGCCACAAAGCATTTTCTCTGTCAATCGCCCGATAAACTTTTTTAACAAACTCCGTGTATTGTCCTTCCGAAACCATTTTGTAAAGCAGAGAATCATAGTGGAGAATCGTGCCAATCACTATCACCCGTCCGTCTTTTCCCAACGAAGGAACCAAAGCGCCATTGAACCACCGCTCTAACTTCTGTCTTCTTTCCGTTGATTCCACCAGCTCATCATTTTCTAAGTCATCAACTGCTATCAAACTTGGCCGATTATCCCGATATTTTAATCCGCGCACCTTCATTCCGGCTCCTAACGCTTTTACCATTATTCCATTCGTAACTATCTCACCTTCACTCCAGTTCTCACTGATAAGTTTTCCATAAAAAGAGATTAAGAGTTCGTTTCCTTCCAGTTCGGCTTTTAAGGTTTCAAGAAATAAAGTCGCCTGACTATAAGTATCCGAGACCAACAAAATAAAACTTTCTTTTTTGTGAACTATCACCCAAGCCAGATAAACTAAGTCCGTGATCGTTGACTTTGAGTGGCCTCTGGGAGCGGCAATGGCAATCCTCTTTTCCGCGCTTTGATACAACCGGTAGATTTCTTTATGGAAAAACGGGACTGCTAGTTTCAAATGATGCGAGAAAAAGAAAACTCCAAATGCTTCAATATCTTTTTCGCAGATTTTTTTAATCGCCGCCAACTTCTCAATTTTTTCAATCTTATCCGTTGGATTTTTTGTTACTTTCATAAACTGCCATCACTTTTGCGATTTGGCCTTCGGTTACGTTTTCAAAAGGAAAAAGTTCGCCTCCGTCGGGTCCGGCAAGTCTTTGAGGCGCTTTACTCATCAAAATTTTAGCGGCTCGTAGAGCATTATCATCATAACTTTGGCGTTCCAAAAGGGGCTTATTTTTATTCTTCTCCGCTTCCTCAATCAACCGCGCGCAATAATTTACCGCTTTAGGCAATTTTTCGTCAAGAAGTTTCCAAAAATGCGCCTCAATTTTTACTTTATGACGTCCTCCGCCTTTGTTGCCTTTTACTCCAAATCCAGCCATATTTGATAAAACTAATTTTTGTCTTTTGATTAAGGCTTGTTTTTAACTTTCAAAAGTTCTCTTAATTTTTTAATATAATGTTTAGTATAAAACTTATTTCCCCCCACAATTGTGATGTGATCAGGATTCTTAGCGACTAAAGCGAGGCAGGCATCAAGCTCGCTCTGAAGTCCGACTTGCCTTTCGTCTTGTCTGTTTTCCTGGATGTCAGATTCATTCGCGACAACATTTTTTTTCATAGAGCCTTCGTTTCAAAAATCTTTTCCATCACCAAAAAATCGGCCTCGTTTCCTGTTGTCTTGCATTTTTAAGTTTAATATCGCTCGGCTTTCTTTTTGTAACCGGCGTATCTTGGCCTCATTGTCTTTTCCGTTGATTGTCCGGTGCACTCTTTCCGATTCAAAAGTGGATGATTGGCCTAGCTGTTCTAATTTTTTTTGACGGTCTCTTAACTCTGAAGACAAAACTTCCCGATCCATATTAAAAATATTTGTAAATCTTCTTTCTCCACAGCCAGTCTCTGTTTCGTTTCTTTTGGCGCCACTCCCGGGGAGATGATAAACTTTTATCCGGATTGTCTTTTTTCCAATCCTCACGATACTCTTCTATGGCTTTTA
>ERZ1292642.1599-Hain-H14-01um-R1-1599-length-10532-cov-4_pt1 | contig 10532 bp, 6 predicted proteins | sample MGYA00564403_ERZ1292642 | MGnify/ENA primary metagenome ERZ1292642 (study PRJEB36523, sample SAMEA6512643) | groundwater metagenome | collected 2019-01-09 | study: AquaDiva: Metagenomics assemblies of 32 groundwater samples | reverse complement strand
CTGGCGAGCGGACTCGTGGCGGCGGTGGCCATGCCATTGTTCATACCGTCTGACCGCCTGGACTTCGGCGTGCCACGACGGCTTGTAGGGCAAACGCCTGTGGCTCCCAAGGTGGTGTGGACGCCAGATGCGTACATCGCTCGTGTGGATGATCCTGAGTACACAATACGTGATGACACGGCCTACATCCAGGGGCTTATTGACGCCGGCGGGGTGGTCCGAATCCCGGCTGGGACGTGGTACGTCCGTACCCTGACGTTCGGCTCCGGCATGGATCTGCGTGGCAGTGGCCCCGACCGGACGGTGTTGCGGGGACGGGACCCGGTCAACGCCGTTGTGGCCGTCGGACCGTATGAGGGCACGGCGATGCTGCGAACGCCGGAAAAAGCGATCCATGACGTGTCCATCCGGGACATCGGCTTCTATGCGCCAATGGTAGATCTCCCTGACATACCGTCGAGTGTACGCGTCGGCGATATCCCGCTCTACCACGGGCCGCTGGGCTAGTCTGGTGATCTCCCTTACCCCGAACGTCCGTGCGTATCTCCGCAGCTTGGCCGGCCTCGACGACGAGCCCGAGCAGCCGCCTCAGCCTGCCCAGATCGTAGCTCCGTACCAGGACACGTACGAGCCTGTACCCGCTCCGGAGCCGCCGGCTGTTGCCCCCCTCCAGCCGGCGCCCGGGGCGGCCTACGGCGCGGCAGGAGATGACGCGGGGTATACTAGGATCGGAGCGGGCATGGCAGTGCCTCCGGTGCCCCCGGCTGGTGCTCCGGCGCTGCAATCGCCGTTGAGCTCGCCGGGGGCCGCTCCTCCTCTCGCTGGCCCTGTCTACACGCCCCCCAGCCAGGCCGAGGCCGAGGAAGACGCGCGGCGGGCGCTGGACGCCTCGCCGCAGATCCGGCTGCCAGTGCCGCGCTCACGGATCGAGATCGCCGAGCAGCGCCAGCAGGCCGCTGTGGGCCGGCCGGATCCGTATACCGAGCAAGGTCGCGGATTCGTGCAGGGAGCCGTCGAGGCGATTCCGGACATCGCCTCACGAGCCCAGCAGGCTGGCGCAGCGGAGTTGATCCCGACCACGCCTGAGCAGGTGGTACGGCAGGCCGGTAGGCAGGCTCTTGCCTCTGGCGCCGGACCGCTCGGGATGGCGATGCAGCCGATCATCGCAGCAGCCCAGGCAGCCCAGGCAGCTGGGGGGAACGAAGCTGGGCGCCGGGTTGGCCGTGCACTTGGGTTGACCGATGAGCAGATGTTCGAGGTACTCGGCATCCCGGTCAGCGCCCAGGATGTGGCCGGGTTCGCGGGCGAAGCGCTGACGGACCCGAGTAACTTCGTGGGCGCGCCAGCGGTTGCTAGAGCGGGTGGTCGTGTAGTCAAGGCCGGAGCGCAGGCAGGCCGTGAAGCGCTTGAGCAGGGCGCGGAATCGGTTGTCCAGGGCGGACGTCGCCTGGCAGCCGATGTCGGAGAGGGACTAGCCCGCAACGCCGAGCGCGTGGCTGCTGCCGATGCCAGGATGGCGCAGCAGGGCAGTACGGTGGCGCCGGGGACGCTGGGGGTCAGTCCTGACGAGCAGGTCATGCGTGGGATGACGAGACCACGGGCCATCCCGCCGGAAGTGGCCGACGAGCTGGACTTCCCGGTGCGGGTGCCGGACGATCCACGGGCGCGTCGGGCCATCGAGGCGGCTGGCGGAACGATCGACGAGCGCGGCGTAACACTCGGGGTGACGCGGGCGCAGGGGCCGGGGGCGGCTGGTCAGACGGCGACGCGCGGCGGTGTGTTCTATGAGGCGATCCCCGAGGGTGGGCGATCGTCGTTCGTGACTGGGGCCGATAACCCGAACAACGTCGGCGGCACACAGGCGCTGCCGCGCACGCAGACGCGGTTCAGGTCGCCGCTGATCCTCGACGATGCGCCGGGAGGGCGAGGTTTCGATCAGGGGATGCGGGAACTTGGAGCCGGGGTTGATTCGAGTCGAGTTGCAGGAGCACAGGCGGAACAAGATCGGCTTGCCGCGTTGCTTGAGAGGATCAGCCCTGAGTCGGCTCAATACGATATGGCAACGGAAGCATATGAGCAAGCTGTTCGACGTGTTGAGGATCTGAGACGTCGAGCGACTACGAGTAGAGATATCGACTTGGCTGTTCAGACCGCCCGCAACGCCGGCCCTGAAGGCTCTCCACAGCGTGCACAGGCGCTCAAGGACGTTGTGGCGCGCTACGGCGGCGATCCAGACCTGATCGACCCGTTGCTCGCGATCAGAGGCGCGGACGCCTCCGAGAGCACGTGGGCGATCAAGGAGAACATCCTCGCCGCGCACGCGCGGAAGAACGGCTACGATGGCGTGGTGACGGTCGAGACAGCGCGCCCGGTTGACGGCGATGTGATGGCTCACCCCGATGTGCAAGCTGCTCGACAGGCTATGCAAGAGGCCACACTTCGACGATCCGAAGCGATCACGAGGGGACTGGTTGGGGCTGAGCGAGACGCCGTTGATGCGTCGATGCAGCAGGCCCTGAACGAATACAACCGGGTTATCAGTCGGGTCAAGGAGGAGCTCTCGTCGTCTCGCATCACCGAGTTGATGGACCCGCGAGAGGCTGCGAACCCGACGCCGGGGGCGCCGGATAGGGGCGCGATTGAACGAGCACGAGCACAAATTGACGACCTGAGCAATGGGTGGCTTACACGGATTCGACGCATTATCTCGGATGATCCAGCTCTCGATATCCGCAGTGGTGAAAACCATGAGCAATGGCTTTCTCGGCAATCTCCTGAGATCCAGGAGATGGGGCGCTGGGTGAGTCAGCAGGCCGATGATCTGCGGACGGAGATTGGTCGCCTAGAGCAGTCCTCCGGCCCACCCGGCTACACGCTCCGCTCGGACGTGCGGCGCCGGACGCCATCGCCTGAGCCTGCCTCGGAGACGGCTTCAGCATCCGCCGGCGCCTATCCTCAGGGGTATGGCGGTACTGGCGCACTTGGCGCCGTAAATCGCGCGGCTGGCGAGGCCATTGCGAGCTCTGTTGGCGGTGCTGCCATCGGAGCAGGTCTTGATCCCGAAGACCCGCAGCGAGGCGCCGCGCGTGGTGCGGTGGCGGGCGCTGTGGGTTTCCCGCTTGCCACCAGGGGCATACGGGCGCTGGCGCGGCGGGCGAGTGCAGCGGGTGCGGATGGCGGGGCCGCGATGTCGGTTGGCGGGTTGCCGCAAGGTCCACGACGATTCGCTACGGGCGATGAGGCACTTCAGGCGGCTCGTGATGCCATCCAACGCCCCTCCCCCAGTGGCCCAGGTGCCGGCCTGACGAAGATGGAAGCGGTACGGCGTTGGTTGGTGCGCAACACGACTGACAATCGGGTCGACTTGGCCGAGTTGCAGAAAGAGGCACAGCAGGCGCTCGGACGCCCGCTCGAAGCCGACGAGATGGTCCTGGAGCTCTCGCGAGTCAACTCGTCTGGGGCCGGCAAGGTGATGATCGACGAGACGATCAAACCGACCTTGCGTGCGCTTGATGAGCCTGACCGCGAAGCGCTCTCAACTCTACGGATGCTGTTAAACAACGTTGACGTGGCCAGAGCGACTGGTAACGAGAACCGGGCGTTCAGCGGCGGGCTGACGGCAGCCGACTCTGACGAAGCGGCCCGCTCGCTTTGGCGGTCGCTCTCCCCTGAACAACAGACTCGTCTCGATAAAGCGAACATCGCACTCTCCGACGTGGTCAACCATTATCGTGAGGCGATGGTCGACGCAGGCGTCTGGACCCGCGAACTGGCTGACGACTTGACTCAGAAGTATCCGCACTGGGTGCCAACGAGGATCGTTGAGTACATGAGTGACCCGGCGACGGCATCGGTCGGCACTAGGGGAGTGAGCCTGCGGGACCGTGGTCTGCGGCAGTACAGTGTGCAGGGTACCGAGCGCGCCCGGGAAGACCCGATCGCTTCGTTGATCCGCTACGTGCAGGATTCGGAAGCCATCATTCAGAAGAACGAGGTCTTCAACGCGTTTGCCAATCTCCGAGACCGCGTGCCCGGCTGGGACACACTGATCCGAGAAGTACCGTCGAGTACGCCAGCAGCACGAGGTTTGGGTGAGCGAACGGTCACAGGATTCGTCAACGGCGAGCGCCGGACGTTCCTGGTACCCGCGCCAATGGCGGCAGCGATCCAGATGGAGCAAGGTACGCAGGTGCCGTTTCTGCGCCAGTTGACCACGGTGTTCCGTGAGTTGATTACACGGACGCCGTTGTTCGTGGCCGGTCAGATCCCACTTGATGCGTTCGCTTACACCGTACGGACAGCAGCCCACGAGGGCGGTCCCCAGCAGTTGCCGAAGGTTGTAGCCGAGTTGGCGAAAGGGTACGCTGAGGCGTTCCGAGGCTTGCTCTCGGGCGAGTACAAGGGGGATGCTGCGCGCTACCTCAAAGAGGGTGGCGGCATGGCCGGCTTCTATGAGCGATCGGCTGACGCGGCACGGACGACGCTCGACGACCTGACCCGTCGCAACATGTTCGAGGTTCGGAACGCCCAGGATGCCCGCAAACTGGCCGGCTGGATGCTCGGTGGCGGGTGGGTCCAGGCAGCCGGAAGTCGTGTCGAGATGGCCCCCCGCATTGCCGCCATGCGGCTGGGTGAGCGACGTGCTGCACGTGCGGGGGCATCGGCTGACAAGGCAGCACTTCAGGGGATGATCGAAGGCCGAGACGTCACGCTCGACTTCCAGCGCGGCGGCGTCGGCGCCAAGATCATGAATCAGATCGTGCCGTTTTTCAATGTCGGGGTGCAGTCAGCGACGACCATCCCGCGTGCGTTGCGCCAGAATCCGGTAGCGTTCACGACGACAGCACTGGGCCTGGTGGCAGCCCCGACCGTAGCGGCAGAATTGTGGAACCGAGCCGATCCACAGCGCTCGGCTGACTATGATGACGTGCCGCAGTACGTGAAGGATCGCGGGATCGTCATCATGCTGCCAGGGGTCGCGGGTCGTGACGAGCGTGGCGACAAACGACCGAACTACGCCATGATCCCGATGCGGGAATTGGCGCCGATCGCCATCCTGAGTCGGGAACTGGCGCAGCGAGCGATGGGGACGAGTGAGCGCGGAGTGGGTGAATCGGCGGCGGCGATGCTTGGTGCGGCGTCTCCGATTCAGGCTAACAGCGGTGCTGACCTGTTTTCGTCGTTCAATCCAGTTGGCGCGAACACCGGCCTCCAGCTTGCGGCTGACCGCGACTTCTTCCGAGGCGGACCGATCAAAACTGAACGGCGAGATGAGGATGCGTCGTCACTGGCTACGGGAGTCGCGAACGTGACGGGATATCGTCCGTCTCAGGTTGACTTCGCGATCAAGGATCTGACCGGTGGGGTCGGCCAGATCGCATCGTCGGCATCGAATCTCGTGACCGGCAAGGCAAAGGATGAGGATCGGGTGCAGAGTACGCCGATTGTGGGCGGACTCATCAATCGGTTCGTCGGCGATGCGGTTGGCGGGCAGTTGAATCGAGCGCAGGACACGATGTTGACGCCAGGTCTACAACGCACGCTACGTGAAGTCGGGCTGCGTGAAGATGAGGTTGCCCGCACGGACTCGAAGGGACCGAATGACTTTCCGTTTACCCGGCGCGAGCAAGCGCAAGCCCAGAAACTGATGAACGAGTACGTCGGGGCGGTGGCTGACATCCGGCAGTCGGTGCCGAACTGGGATGCACTGACGCAGTCAGCACGTCAGGACGTTGTCCGCGAGCGTATCCTGACTGCGCGCAGGCGTGCTGAAGGGGAAGTCTTGAGCCGGATTCCTGAGACTGAGCGCTCGCAGCGGTTCCAGCAGGCGCAACAGAAGAGGCGGGCCGGCTAGTGCAGCCTCAACCACGCTCGGCGCAAGTAGGACGGATTGGCCTGGTCGGGGACGATTTCCCATCCTTGGGTGTTGACCATCTCTCGGATCTCCGAAGTAGTCACAGCGAGCCGGTACTCATACCAATTCGAGCCGCCGAGTAGTCCGGCTCCGAAGATTGCCATGCCGCAGACCATGTTGAGTACCAATCGCATCGCCGTGTATCTTAGCAGGAGAGGGCAATGACTGACGAGGAGCTTCAGGAGTGGCTCGACCAGCACGGCGGTGAGACCGGGCGTAAGAATGACGAGAAAGAGGTTGATGACCCGTCCGGTAGGGTAGGCGCAGATGGGAAGCCGGCTCGCGTAACTACGATCGATAGCACGACGATTACGGCGAAAGACGGCGCTACGATCACGTTACGCCGCGCTCCCGGATGGTCAGTCAGCCCGAGCGGTCCGCAATACGAGCAGATTGGAAACACGCCGCCGGCGAAGCCTCCTGCGACAACGACGAAGCCGTCTGGGAGCGCTACACAGATCGAGGGTACTCCGAAAGCTGGTGGTGGCTTCGACAACGAGCAGCCGGTCATGGTCACGCGTGGCCCTGACGGCAGGTTGATCTCGTCGGAGCCGCTGACGCCGGCCGAGATGACGGAGTGGCGAAACAATCGCGAGCGTTCGCGCAACCCCGGCGGCAAGACGGACGCCGACATTGCGACTACTCAAGCGCGCCCAGGTACGAAGGTTGGGTCTAAGACTGAGGTACGAGGCGGTAAGCGGGTCACGGTTGAAACGTGGCGGCTGCCGGATGGGACCACGGAGGAGCGCGTTGCCGAGGAGCCCGAGCCAGTCAAGCCAGGAGCTGTCATCAAGGGCGGCGGGCCGAACGGCGAGGACGTCCAGGCGGTCACCGGTCCAGACGGGCGGATCAGCTACCAGCCGATCTCTGGGGCGCCGGTGCAGGCCCCGCCTCCGGCTGGTGGCCCGACAGCCTCTGGGCGCCTTGGCGAGGCGGCGGCCGATCTCAAGTCGTACGATGAGTGGCTCGACCAGGAGCTCCGAAAGCCCGGCACGAAGCTGACCGTCACGCAGGCCGACAAGCTACGTGAGGCTCGACGAGCGTTCTGGAAGACGGCAATCGAGGAACAAGTCGGGGTCGTCAACGCGCAGACGTCAATCCGTGGGCAGGAATTGACGCAGCGTAGCCAGACGCTTTCCGACCAGGCCAACCGCCGATCCAACGCGACGTCGATCGCGACGAGCGCTGGGTCTCAACTGTTGCCGTACTTCGACAAGATGGGCCCGGGCGGCGGACCGTTGCTGGCACGAGCGTTGGCAGCGACGCGGTCGGGCAATCAGGATATGGCGACGCTCGCGGCAGGCCCGCCAACACCGGAGATCCCGCTGCCGCCAGCAGCCGCGGCTGTGCTGGGCATGCCGTTGCCCGGCGTCATGGCGGCGAGGGGGAATGCACTCGGGCTCGGGAGGGTCGGCGGAGCGCCAGCGCCGGGAGCGGCGGTTGCGCCTGCTGTGCGACCTGAGCCGATCTTCCGTCCGCAACCGCCGGCCGCGTATCCGGGGGCACCGTCGCAGCCACCCCCGACAGCGGGTGAGACCGGCGGCCCGTCGCTCCAGCCGGGGCCAGTATGGCAGCCGCCAGTCGCCGCGGCAGCGGCTCCTCCGCCACCAGCGGCAAGCGCCCCGCCAGTCGCGGCAGCAGGCCCGCCGAGCGTGGGCGGTCGCGTACTCCCCCCGCCCGCCGTTGCGGCCCCTCCGGTTGCGGCAGCGCCGAGGATGTCACCCCCGCTGGTTCCGGGCGAGTACGTCATGGTGCAGCGGCGTCCACCCAACGGTGGCGCTGGTGACCGTGTACGGATGAAGCGGTCCGAGTGGGAGACGATGGCTCAGGGGTTGGACCCTGCGACATTGCAAGAGTTCGTTGTCGAGGAAGATCCGTCACTCCCAGAGTCCCCGCCGTGGGTGCCGATTCCACAGACCCCCGAGTATCCCGGGGCCACGCCGTACAACCCGTCATCGGCACCGTGGCCCGGAGAGGCGGCGCCTCTGCCACCCGGCGAGCAGTCGGCGATGCCCGTCATGCCTGCTCAGGCGCCAGCGTTCATGCAGGCGCGAATGCCAGCTCAGCAGTCAGCAGGGCCAGATCAGGGCGTGATCGACCAGTGGATCGCAGATCCTGATCTCGACAACTCGATCATGGCTCAGGCGCTCCAGGAGGCGTACCCTGGGTACGATGTGAGCGCGTTGCTGGCGGCGAATCGGGCGGCGTAGAAGGATCAGAATATGACAGATTGTCGGCATCAACGGGATTCGACGATCGGGCGGATGCTCCGTTCTTGCCGGGCGTGCGAGAGGGAGCAAGATCCGGAGATGGTGGAACGCTCGTTCCGTGCGCGGCAGATCCTTGAGGATGCGATCGCTGGCCACTACGCGATGGACGCGGCATTGAATCTGATACGGGAGCTCTACGAAGTGGTCCCATCAGACGAGCACAAAATGACAAGGAGTTGACGGGATCACTCTAGGTACGGTATCGTGTTAATCGCTTAGGAGTCGCGTGCCCGGAGTCCGGGTCGTTCCTCCTTCGATGAAGGGCCTCGCCAGCGTGCGAGGTTCTTCTCATATGGAGACCTGAGTATGGCCGACGAGGCATCGGTCACCGATTCCGCAGCCGTTGCGGATGCTGCCACCGTCGATGACGGGCAGGCGGTCACGCAGACGGACGCGACGCATGGTGACGCGAGCAGCGAGCAGGCAGCCACCCCTCCCGAGGATGATGCGTCCTCGGCCACTGATTCCGAGTCCGACGACGACGAGGAAGACGTTTCAACCGAGTCACAGACGGACGAAGAGAAGACCCGCGCTCAGCGGCGTCGAGAGCGACGTCAGCAGCGCGACCAGGAGCGCATCAATACGGCTGTGGCCGAGACGCTCGCCCGTGAGCGTAAGGTGGCAGCCGACCAGACGGCGAAGGCCGAGGCCGAGCGAAAGCAGGCCGAGGCTCAGACGAACTGGCACCGTGAGTTTGGAGACCTGGTCGGAACACCCGAGATCCGACAGGGGCTTCAGCGAGAGATCAACGACCTGATCGCTCAGGTCACGGGTACCGGCAACGTCTACGAGGCCACTGCTGAGGCGGTCGAGAAGCTCGAAGCCGCGCGCGTCTCTCTGATCGAGAAGCGGGCGCGGCTTGCAGAGCTTGATACCAATCAGACGACGTTCTCCAAGATCGAGCGGTACCAGTTCAGTCTCGACGCTGGCGCCTACGTCAGCAAAGCGGAGTCATTGCCGAGCGAGTTCGGCAAGCAGCTCATGGCAGCGGAAGGCGTTCCACAAGCGCTCGATATCCTCGAGCGCGGGATCGTTGCCCGTGAGGCAGCGAAGGCCAAGCCCGAGAAGGACGCGGCTGTAGAGGAGACCCGTAAGCACTGGCAAGGCATGTACGAGAAAGAGGTCTCGGCACACGCCTCGACGCGGACGGGGCTCGCTGGGGCCGGCCCGACTCCGAGTGGAAACGGGACGGCGAGTAGCAGTGGCGGGTCGTTGACGCCAGAGCGGTACGCCGCGATGTCGTACGACGATCGGCAGAAGCTCCGCTCTACCCCTGAAGGTCGGGCACAGATCGACGAGATGTCCAGGAGCCGAACGGGCTTCGGTCAACGTTCGGCGTAAGCAGGTAGGGCCAGTGCGCTCTACCGTTCTAGCGAGGTAGAGTTGCACTAATGGCGATTAACACCACAGGAGTTACGCCGGCCGCGAACTTCAACCCTGCGATCTGGATTCCCGAAGTTTCCGATGCAGCCAGAGCCAACACCGTGTTGGCGACGCTGGTTGATCGCAGCTTCGAGGACAACATGCGGATGGGGCGGATCGCGGTCATCAACGACCTGTCCAACCCAGCCGTCCGGATCAAGGCCGAGGACACGTCGGCGACGTACAGCAACATCACCGAGACCCAGCAGACGATCACGATCAGCCGCCAGGCTTATTGTGCATTTTTGGTAGAAGATATCGAAGAGGTTCAATCCCATGTGGACCTCCGCTCGAAGTACACCGACAACACCGGCTATAGCCTGATGGCGTTCGTCGAGGGCGACGTGACGTCGGGCCTCAACAGCTTGCCGGACAACTTCAGCAACCTCGTCGGTACACTCGGTTCCGACCCCACCGTCGACACGCTGATTGACGCGAAGTCGAACGTCGACCGGGCCGACGCGCCGCAGTCCGATCGCTTCTGGTACGTCAGCGTGGGCTTCCACAACGCGCTGTTGAAGCAGACGGTCATGACCTCATCGGACTATCGCGGCGATGCGGCCCACCAGACCAACCGCAACGGTGAGCTGGTCGGCAACATCTACGGCGCACCGATGTACGTCTCGACGCTGGCGGCGACCAACCCCGGCGTGGCCGGCCAGTCGTACGGCTGGTACTGCCACAAGCGCGGCGTCGCTCTCATCATGCAGAGAGACATTCGGGTCCACGAGCAATACGTATTGCTTGAGACGGGAACGGGTGTCTTGGCGGACTGTATTTATCAGTTCGCCGAGAGACTTATTGCGCCCAAAACTTTGGGTGGAGGAACCTCGGACGACAAGTTCAATTGTGGGCTCAGAGGTTCTGAGTAGTCGCAAGGATTACAAAGAGTGACGAGGGAAACCTGAGGCAGCATGCCTGCGATT
>ERZ1292642.713-Hain-H14-01um-R1-713-length-17621-cov-8_pt2 | contig 10545 bp, 11 predicted proteins | sample MGYA00564403_ERZ1292642 | MGnify/ENA primary metagenome ERZ1292642 (study PRJEB36523, sample SAMEA6512643) | groundwater metagenome | collected 2019-01-09 | study: AquaDiva: Metagenomics assemblies of 32 groundwater samples | reverse complement strand
AAAAAACATTTCGATGAAACCGGACATGAAGGCCAGATCCTCTGCGATCAAAACCTCATGCAGACCCGTTGCAAGTGCGGCTATCACTCCCAGAAACTCCCCTACCCCTATCTCGTCATATCGAATTTGATCCAGCATTTCAGGAAGGCGAAGACTTTGATTGAAGACAGCGCTCCTGATGTTTTGAGGATTTAGAATTAGTCCGCGTGAAGAACGGATGAAACAGGGCAACGGTGGGCTGATGCGCCTTCCGAACGAAAGTGAAAGCGGGCGTAAAACGGTGATGAACACGGCCACGCCCCACAAAAGGCATCGTCATAGCGAGGGAAACAAACAACAAAAACCCCTCACAAGTTCCAATAGCCCTGGTGACTTTTATGCTTAAACGAGTTAAATATAAACCTTCTGAGCCTGCAAAGAAGCGCATGATATTTAAGCGTTATCAGCTATCTGCAAAGAAAAGAAAACATAGCTTTACACTAACTTTTGAAGACTTAGATAAATTTAAGAATGTTCCGTGTAACTATTGTGGAGAAGTGCTTAAAGAAATAGGAATTGACAGAATCGACAACTCAAAAGGTTATCACGGATGGAATTGCACACCATGTTGCATCACTTGTAATCGAATGAAAGTAAATCATACCAAAGAAAAGTTTTTAGCTCACCTTGAAAAGATTTATCAGAATATGGCCAGCAAGATGAACATAACCGTGAAGCTGCTGAAAGTCATTTGATGGCATTACTAAGAAATGAAATATATAAATAGAATATGAGTCAATGCTTGGAACAGAGCGAGGTAAGCGGCGGCAAGACGGTGAAATACGTCGTTCAGCTCAAGTCAGAGTTTGGATTTCAGATGATAGATCTGAGAAAGTGGATGCAATATCCGAATCAACCGGATTATTTACCGTCGAGGACGAAGGGAATTTGCATACCAGTTAGTAAATGGCCTATTATAATAGAGCGAATAAACAAAATGATCGCAGAATCGAGTGCTAACACGACGGAAAACAGATGATTTTACTTAACATAATGAACTATTATCAGAAGCTGCACCGTCGAGAGAAAACGTATCATTTCCGATGCTCTTATACAAGCACTCTTTCAGTCAATCAGGAAAACGTGATGCTTCATTCGTTGATTGCCAGAGTAAGTGCTTGATTTGAATACTATGTTTACATTACTGTTACATCTTGTAGTCTCAAGTCTACAGTCTAAGGTGACACCCCCAGGGGGTGGGAGTTAACTTTATGAGTTTTAATTTGAGGGTGTTGATCCGCTAATTTTATGAAAAACCAGAAAATCAGTCTATTCAAAGATTCAAACTTTACTTATGGCATCCTGACACCCTTAAATCAAGCAAGGATAGGCCTTAAATGAACGATCTCATTGAATCTCAAGCCCAGTCCTTGTCTCAGCCGATTCAAAGCGAAAGCATCCACGTCGTCTATTCCTGGAAGCTTGGCAAGCAGATGTACTTGTCGAAGGCGAGGAAGCTGATCGTGGACACGTATTTGGAGACTCGGAATTATCAAACTTGCCGGGAAGTGTTGTTGAGGGAATGTAAGCGGGAGATTTCGGTTCCTACGATCAAGAGGTGGCTCGAATTGCCTGATGTTAGGGCTTATGTTTTTGAGCAGTTTGAGGAGAAGGGGATATACGAGGGCTGGACGAAAGAGCATTGGTTTAAGGTAATGACGGATCATTTGAGGGCTTCGGCTGAGTGGGAGCAGGCGAAAGAGGATTTGAAGATGTATGAGGGGGCGCTGGGGCGCAGTGGGAAGGATGCGGACGCTCAGATTGGGTTGGCGGAGGCAAGGGGGCGTATGCTGGAAGCAGGCAAGAAGCGGTTGGCTACCGGCGACTTGTACGCCATGAAGTTGATTGGTCAGTTCAAGGGTTGGGAGACTCAGCCCGTTCACAACAATTTGACGCAGATCAATATCACGCAGAAGAACGGGAAGGAATGATGCCGGCACATTTCGACATTGACAATGAGAAATTTTGGGATTGGGTTCTGGAAGTCGAGAAGGCGGTGAGGATGAAAAAGAAGAAGCCACACAGACCTAGAAGCGGTTGTTGAAGTAATTTAGTTCAAGCAGTCAAGCCCTCGCAGGGAGAGAAGTTCCTAGAAGATTTTAGGAGCCTTGCGAGGGCTTCCTTTTGGGTGAAACGGACTCGGCATGAGGAACGGAGTAGCCCAGAATTTTATGAACGTACCGTTGAACATCGAGCTTCACAAAAATCAGGAGTTGATCCATAACTCTTTTGCCAGGAACATTGTGGTCAAGGCCGGCAAAAGGTTCGGGAAAACGAAGCTGGCCACTTACAAGATCAGCAAATGGGCATTCAGCGATCCCGGGGTTTATTGGTACGTTGCCCCCACCTACCGGCAGGCCAAGAACATCGCATGGAGGGAGTTCAACGACTTGATCCCCAGGAACCTGATTAAAAGGCGTTTGGAGAATGAATTGCTCTTGGAGCTGGTGAATGATTCGCCCTTGCAGTTGATCGGAGCCGACAACGAGGATTCTTTGAGAGGCCCGAAGTTAAAGGGCGTTGTCCTGGACGAAGCCGCGTACATTAAAAGGTACGTCTGGCCCAACATTTTAAGAGGTCAGCTTTTAGGGGCCAACGGCGAGCCGCCAGGCCATGCCATGTTCATATCCTCACCGATCAATCCGATGGAAACGATAGGGAAGGACAAGACGGACTGGTATAAGAATTTCTTTGACGAGGCGTTAAGGAAGATGCTTTCGGGAAACAAGGATTGGGCGGCGTTTCATTACACGATTTACGACAACCCCACCCTGTCGAAAGAGCAGATTGACGAGATGCGAAACGACGCGACCGACGACGAGTGGGACATCGAGTATATGGCGAAGGATTCCGCCCTGGGCGGGACGCTCTACTCCGAGTTCAACTATGCCCAGCACGTTATGGAATGTAAGACTGACGGTGAGCTTGTGAGGGGAATCGACTGGGGCATTGACCATCCTACTGTTTGCCTTTTTATTTACGTTGACGTAAAGGACAAGCGCATCTACGTCGAGGACGAATACGTCAAAACCGATTCGTCCATTTCCGAATCCTGCGAGATCATTAAGAGAAAGACCGGGCTGCGGAGCGTGTTGTGGACGGTCATTGATCCGTCGCTTAACAAGCGCAACGCCGTGACTAAGATGCCGGACAAGATGGAGTTTGACCGCAATGGCGTCCCCTGTGTCCCGGCGGACAACAATTCCAGGGGCTATTCCATTACCAAGATGTTCTTTAAGAGGGACATGATCCGTATCCATCCCCGCTGTCGCAATCTCATCAAGCAGTTGAAAGACTTGCAGTACGCCGATGTGACCGGGGACGACTGCACGGACGTGCTTAGATATATTTGCGTCCGCATCCATGATCTGATGTTTAAGTGGAAGGACAAGCCCGAAGGCAAGCCGGATATTGTCTTTCAGCGCAGGCCTTTTTCCCTGAACGATCCCAATCTGTTTTCTAAAAACCAGTTTGAACACGCCTCGGATTTCAGACAGGAGGTCAATAGCTTCTGATGGAACTGATTTTGCCCGAAACCTCAACGATTGATCCTGGCTTCAATATCATTATCCCCCGGCCCTTTGTCCTTTCGGAACAACCCAGGGGCGACCTGGACAAGATCAAAGACGAGATCATGGATAAGGTTAATTCCTGGGAGTCCCGCATGAGTTCATTCTTCAAGGGTTACAACATCATCGCGGACTCCTGGCGGATCAGGCCGTCCGATCAGGGCGTCGTGGCCGGCAAGTCGCAAGGATCAAGTCCCAAGACCCTGTTTAACTCCAAGTCCGGCGAGACTCATAGGGCGACCGAGACTTTGGCCACGTTCTGGTTTAATCAGTTGACCGCTTCTGACCCGCCTTTTGACACCGCCAAGAGGGGGCTTAACCCCGATGGTTCAGAAGTGACCCAGGAACAGCTTTATCTCGTGGCCGGGGTCATCATCGAGCAGTTGAAAGCGTCAAAGTTCAAGAAAAAACTGATGCGGACGGAGCGGTCAAAAGCGGCTTTTGGTGTCGCCGTTGTGGAGGAGCCTTTCGTTTCCCTGCCCTACGGTTACGGCCAGAAGTACATGGAGTTTACTGATTGGGTGTTCAGGCCCATGACCCGGACTGGGTTTGACACCACGGTTTCGGACATTGAGGAATCCGATTACATTTTCTTCATTGATTTTGTCACCAAATGGATGCTTTTGAATCAAGCCTCCCAGGATTCCGATTATTGGGATAGGGCGAGCGTCGAGCTGCACGTCAAGAACTACGCCAAAGGCGGCCAGGGTTCAACTTCCCCGAACTATTCCAGGGTGTCTCAGTCCAGGTCAAGGGCGGGCTATTCGGATGTGGACGCGGAACTGTACGAGACGATCAATTATCACGGTCGCTTAGATCCTGAAAATCCCGTCATTGGCGCCTACGCCGAGTCCGTGGGCTTGCAGGAAGATCCACGCTACGTCGATTGGTCTGCCTGCGTCCTTGACGGCCAGGACATGGGCAAATTCCACATGACGCAGTACGGGAGCTGGCGGACGCGGGCAAAGGTGTTGTCTTTCAAGGAATTTGAGGACGAGTGCATCCCCTACGGGGTCGGCCAGTTGGGGAGGAAATTGCAAAGGATGATGGATATTGTGGAATCCCTTGCCGATGACAAGGCCACATTCGACATTCTGAATATGTGGAAGCGCGGGGCTTACGGCGGAGACTCCAAGCAGTTTATCGCCGAACCCCAGAAGATCGTGGACGTGGAGGACGTGGCTCAGCTTATGCCCCTTATAGGGGATCCCAATGTTTTAAGGCAGGTTTTACAGATGCTTGCGCTCCGCAGGGAAGATTTCAGGGACATCGTAGGCGCGAAAACGAATCTGCAAGGCGAGGTCAAGGATGTTTCAGCTACCGAAGCATCCCTGGCGCAAAATGAATCCGTGAGGGCAGCCGCGTCCCACGGGTCGCTGGACGCGGATGTTTTAAGGGCGCATTTGGAGATCATGCATATCAACAATTTGAACTATTTAGACGAGCCTATATGGGTAAGCTTGACGGGAACCAGGAAGCCGAGATTGGTCAGTAAAGACCAGTTGCCTTCAAGTGTAGGATTCATGTGGAAAGTCGTGACCGACAAGGACTTCAGGCCGGAGGAAAAGAGGAACATTTTGCAAGCTCTTCAAATCCTGACTTCCGCCAAGAGCTTGATACCGCCGGAAATCGTAATTAACGGTTCGATGGAGTTGTTGAAGGAGCTTTTCAGGAAGTACGGCAAAGACCCCGCTCTTTTGACCCAGCCCGTTTCCCAGCAGCAGCTTTTGGAGATGAGGTTAAACCGCCTCCTGACTTCCAGGGGCGTAGGAAACGAGCTGGGTGGGGAGATGTTCGGGGATGGGACTGACCAGGCGGCTCCTGAAAGCGCGAACGCGGCCACCGGGCCGGTTCCTACGGCCCCCGGGGGCGGGGAAGGCATAACCGAGGCAAGCGCGGCATGAAAAGATGCGTTATATTCGTTTGTTTGCCGAAAAGTGACGGAATGATCCTACTACTAAATAAACGAAATAAACGAAAAAAGGGTATAGCCCCCCTTATTTCGTTTAATTCGTAAGTTTGTAGCATGACGCGCGCGCCTAGCGCCTATATGAAAAGCGGAAATGAGGTGGCATGAAAGTAGACTGGGACGCCAAAACGGGCTTGCCCAAGATCATTTTTGACGATGCCGATTTATCGGACATGGCTCACGTTGAGGAAATGTTCAAAGGGACGATCCCCTGCCAACATTGCGGGAAGCTCTCAAACCATGACGGCTGGAAAGTTTTTCAGGGTTTCCTTGATTCCGAGAAATTAAAGCTCTATGACAAGATCGAATCCAGCATAGCTCCTTTTAGGGTTGCCGGGATTACGGAGGAAAGCACAAAAGTCCAGGTTGCCAAGATCGTGGCTTTCAAGCATTTTATGAATTTACCAAATGAGATCATCCGGCAGATGGGGAAACTCGTAAAAGACAGGCAGCAAGAGGAGGGTTTGAAAAATGAAGCCAGACGAGACGACGAATACTGAAACAAGTTTTGATTCCGTGATCGACAAGGTGGACTTCTACATCGCGGATCCCGGCATGGTAACGCCGGAGACGTTGGAGGAATTAAGGAACGAGCTTTTGGACTTGCAGACGAAGTACGAGGGAGAGGATTCCACCGTGGCGGAAAGCCCCGGCCTTCAAAACATGATGGAAAAAGCGAGGATGAGATGAGAAAAATACTTTTCACTTTGGCGTTATTCTTCGGTCTCTGCGGAGTTTCCTTTGCCGGATTGTCGGAGGACAATTATCCGGTCAAAAGCTCTTACACTGAGGTTGCGACGCCGGGTCCGGTGATGTTTTCCACAGGCCCGACGAAATTTGAGGCAATTTTGATTTCTTCTCCGGCTCCAAACAGTCACTTCGCCATATTCCGCTCGACGATCCCCTGGCTGATCTCAAACCTGGCTACGCAGACACTCGTCTCAACGAGCTATACGAACGCCAATCAAGCCCCGGTCGTCATACCACTTTTTGGGATCACGAATACGTCTTATACGTTTATCAGCAAGGTTGGAACGGCAAAGGTGACGTTGTTTTTCCGGCTTATCGGCGGAACGGCGAACGTGACTCCTCCGGGACTTACCGCATCGGGGCAGGAATGATCGAACCATTCAAAGTTACTTTAGCTGTTTGCACGCACCGCGATATCAAGATCCGCGCCCACGCAACGTTGTGGGCGTTGAAAGAGTGCCCCAATATCAAGGTGAATGTAATTATCCAGGAAGGGGACGCCTTGATTTCAAGGTCGAGAAACAAGGTTGCCACGCATTTCTTAAAGAACACGCAAGATGAGATGCTCTGTTTTCTGGACGATGATATTGAGATATCCGCTTTCGACTATACCAGGATGATGCATGAAGTCCACACGAACAAATATCCAATTTTGGGCGCGCCTTACGCCTTAAAGAACAGCGAAAAAAGCGGTTTTGCCGTTTACCCCATCGAAGAAAAGGGAACTTTGGAATTTGGAAAGTCAGGGAAAATCATGCCCGTCAAAAGAGTCTCTACGGGTTGCATGATCATCAGGAGGGAAGTCTTTGAGAAGATGATTCGCAAAGAAGCCGTCCACTTCTGCGAGGATTCCGGCAACTACGCTTTTTTCCAGCACAGGGAAGGAGTGGTGGACGGCAAATGGAAAGAATTGTCTGAGGACTGGTTTTTCTGCAAGAACGCCCTGGATATGGGATTTCAGGTGTTTTTGGACACCAGACCCAAATTAAATCACTTCGGTCAATTTCCGTATAATTGGGACTGGGTCGCGCTGAACGGGCAGTACAAGAAACTGGACGACGTTAAGTTAAATTACGATTTGACTATTTCCGGCCATGAGCCGAGGCCCGCGCCAGGGCTATAAAGGAGATGCAAATGCCAGGTGAGACAGAGACAATACCCGCCCCATCGGTTAAGGGCGTTCCGGCAGACCCCGGATCGCAGGAGGTTCCGGCATCACCGCAAGGTGACCCGAAGCCCCAAGAAGCCGAGCAGCCCAAGGTCGAGGGTCAAGACAACAAGCCTCAAGCAACGGAAGCTCCGAGACAGAGGCCGTCCGACTATGCGCGAGAGCGCGAGAAGGTCCGCAGATTGCAAGCGGCCCTTGACGCTCAAAACAAGCGCATTGAAGGACTGGCCTCCCAGTTAAAACAATCAAAACCGGAAGCGACCGACGTTAAAAACTGGACCGAGGAGGACTGGAAGAACTTTCTGCAAAATCCTGAGAACGTCTTTACTGCAAGGGAAAAGCGTTTGATGGACGAGATCCAAAAACTGCAAACGCGGTTTGACGGGTTGGAGCAGGGGAAAGTTCAGTCTGAGCAGGCCCGGAACGCGCTAGAGGGGTTGGAAATGCTGTTTCCAAAATCCAGCGAGAATCCCGATGAGTCTTTGGAGGACAGGATGGATGTTGATCCGGTCCGAAGGGACAAGATCGACAAACTGATGAAAACGACGGTTCTGGGAAAACTGTTCGACGAAAATCCTAAAGAGGCGGCGGAATTGATCCTCTTGAAGATCGGAAGCGAAAAGCCTTCTGCATCCCCCACAGTCCTTAAAAAGGAACTGATGGGCGGCGGAGCCAGGGGCGGTCCAAGCACAGTCAGAACGTCTCCAAAAGACCAGAAGCGGGCGGAACTCAGGAAACTTGTCGATGAAGCGGACAGAAACGAGCCTTTGCGCTTTGATGAAAAGCACAAGGAACGCAGACAACAGCTTATCCGCGAGCTTGAGATGCTGGAAAAAGAATAAGGAAACGCATTGAAATTTTAAGGTGAACTAAAATGCCAGCAGGCGATTTTAGTTTAACACAACTCAACTCCTCAATTCAGGAGCTTTGGGATCAAAAAGTCGAGGAAGCCAGGTACGCGGAAGGCGTCATTGTCAACCGCGTATCGAACAAATCCGAGACCGCCAAGAAAAAGGGCGACATCATCCATGTAACCATCGACCAGAAGTACGTCACGGTCGCGGTGGGGGCCGACGGCGTTTTCGTGCCGCAGACCTACACTCTGGTTACGGCGGATGTAACTCTGAACCAATGGCGGGCGGTTCCGATCCAAATACTGGATCAGGCCGCGTCTCAGTCGTTCTGGACTCCCGAGTCCACGTTCCCAACAAATGCCGGAAAAGCATTTGCGGAACGGTACGACGCGGACTTAGCCGGACTTCATGGGAGCGTGGCCGCAGGCAACGCCCTCGGTTCGACGACCGATCCTTCGCCGTTCTCTAAAGGGAACGCGCAGGAGGCTTTGTACCGGTTGGCCGACACCAACATTCCCTTGACCAACCTGTCTTTCATTCTGCATCCCGTCTCGTATTTCGGCGGATTGCTAAATGAGGCGCAGTTGACCAAGGCGAACGAGATTGGCCAGGACAAGAACGTGCTGACCACGGGATATCAGTTCCCGTTGCTGGGCGTTCCAGTGTTCTATTCGACCAACATCGTAGAGACAGGCAGTCCGGCTGTCAAAAAGAACCTCTTGGTACACAAGAGCGCGATGGCGGTGGCGTGGAGCAAGAACAACACGACGGAGAAGGTGAGGGCGACGGCGAACCTTACGCTTGCAGACTTGTACGTCATGCAGAGCGTTTACGGATTCGCGGTCGTGCGCAGCGATCATTTCGTGGTGATTAACACCGCGAAATTAGGGTCATTCACATAACGGAGGTAGAGAGATGAAAAGATTACTCATCGCCGCCGCCGTTATCGTGTCGGCTATCGGAATCTCGGAAGCGAAAATGTTTGACGTTCCTTCCGCGAACACCGAGCAGCCGGCCCCTATCGGCTACGGCGGCGTAAACGTCGCAACGTCGAACTTCTCATCCGCGTTTGCAACCGTATCAGTGGGTCCATGCCTGATCTACGGCGTGACTTTCTCATCGGGTCTTACGAGTGATTTCGTCCAAATCTATTCAACAGGCACATGGTCCTGGGCTGGGTCTGGCGGAACATCAACGGAAACGATCAGATTGTTCAACACGGCAGTATCAACGGGAGGCGTCAATCCGTCCAGCTCTTTCATGTCGGCTGGATATGTCGGCGTCGGCCCGAATCCGATACGCGCCAGGAGCGGGTGTTCGTTCAAGCCCAACGTAACTACGTACAACTCTATCATCTTCCATTTCATAGCGGAGGACTAGAGACGGATTTGAGGGGAATTAAACCATCCTCTTATTTCATATCCGGTGGAGTAGTAGAAATACTACTTCACCGGAACATGAAACTTAAAATAAGAAATGGTTTCATTTTTATAATGATCGAAAACAAATTTAATTATATCTTTAACTCTTTGACCTGGAGGATCTTTTCTTTTTGTCCAAAGCTCAAGATTGGATATGCGGTTATCGTGCTTTATCCCATTTATATGATGAACAATTTCAAATGGTTTAAGTTGGCGGCCAAGATGCTTTTCCATGATAAGTCGATGTTCTCTAAATTCTTTCCCATTAATTTTTATTGCCCTGTATCCTTCTCTATTAAGATTAAGCCCATCTCTATTTTGTTTCTTAACTCCATATATTTTAAGCAAATGGCAATCGGTGGAACAATAAATTCTGTTAGTGGCTTCTGTGAAGAAAACTTTTTTACATCCAATACAGTTTCCAGAATAAATTATTCTAGCCGATATTTTAGCTATAGAGTTAATAAGATTATTAACATTTTTCATTGTTTTAATTATACATCTTTAGGGGCGATATTTCAATAGAGCACCCCTCACAATTTTTATGACCAAGTGCGTTTATTGCGGTTTTCAGAGCGAAAGGCCGGAAGGGTATAGGAGGAATTTCTGTGATTTCTGCGTTCAGGACAAGGAAATAGGAATTGGTTACATCAAGGAAACCGTCGTCATCGGCAGCGGGTATAAAACGACCAAAGCTAGGTTGGACGAGCTTGAACGCAGGGTCATACTTCCTTATAAGGGAGAGGAAAAAGGCGATTACTTCGTCGGAAGGCGC
>ERZ1292642.886-Hain-H14-01um-R1-886-length-15236-cov-16_pt1 | contig 10549 bp, 12 predicted proteins | sample MGYA00564403_ERZ1292642 | MGnify/ENA primary metagenome ERZ1292642 (study PRJEB36523, sample SAMEA6512643) | groundwater metagenome | collected 2019-01-09 | study: AquaDiva: Metagenomics assemblies of 32 groundwater samples | reverse complement strand
TTCGAGCAGGCCATCTGCGACTATACGGGTGCCCGATATTGCGTGGCGGTGAATAGTTGCACAATGGCCCTCTTGTTGGCGTGTGCGTATCATAAGGTGGAAGAGGTAGAGATACCTACCCATACTTATGTATCGGTACCTATGTCTGTGATCCATGCGGGCGGGAGGGTGAGGTTTCGGGATGAGCGGTGGACCGGAGAATATCAGCTCAAACCCTATCCGATCTGGGACGCGGCGCGACGCTTTACGTCTGGGATGTATCGCCCCGGTCAGTTTATTTGCTGCTCATTCCATTGGAGCAAAATCCTTGGAATCCAGCAAGGAGGTTGTATCCTTCACGATGACGAAGCAGCAGATCGTGAATTTAGGAAACTGCGCTTTGATGGACGCACTGAAGGCGTGCAGCCTAAAGACGACACACTCATTCTTGGATTCCACTGTTACCTTTCACCTGAAGTTGCTGCAGCAGGACTAGTCAGGCTCTCATGGCTACCACGACACAACGCGGATTTGCCGAACGACGACTATCCCGACCTGAGCAAGGTCCCGTTGTTTCAATCGCAGGGCGGGAAATCGGCGGACATATGCCGCCCTACATCGTTGCGGAAATCTCATGCAATCACGGGGGATCGCTGGGCCGCGCTGTTTCACTCATTGGGCGTGCAAAAGACGCCGGAGCGGATGCCGTCAAGCTTCAAACTTATACACCCCGAGAGCTGACCACCCCCGACCACAAGGAGCTATGGAGCCTATATGAAAAAGCCCACACCCCGCGCGAGTGGCACGCCGAGCTATTCGAGCACGCCCGCCAAATCGGGATCACGATCTTCTCCAGCGCCTTCTCGGTCGAAGGGGTCCAGTTCCTCAAAAGGCTCGGCAGCCCGGCCATCAAGATTGCCAGTCCCGAAGCCCAAGACAGGGAGTTATTGAAGGCGGCTGATGAGACTGGTCTGCCGGTTATCGTGTCGATGGGCATGGGGCTGGGGGATTACGGTGTTCCGCTCGAAGCCAATATTATGCTTCACTGCATCGCCAAGTATCCCTCGAAAATCGAGGAAGCGAATTTGGGGGCCATCCTCCGGTGGTCAGCATACGGGCTTGTCGGCCTCTCCGATCATACGCCAGGCTACGAAACGGCAATAGCTGCAACCGCACTGGGCGCTGTGATGATCGAGAAGCATTTCAAGCTGGATGACGACTGTATCGACAGCGCGTATAGCTTGAACCCGGATGAATTCGCGGCCATGTGCAAGGCAGTGCGCGCCATTCACGCGGGGATGGGGGATGGGGTGATCAGGCCAACGTGTGAACCGAGGTCGCGATGACTGAGCTATGGACCGGCGAATTTGGTGACGACTACACGCGGCGCCATCAGAACAGAGACGACGCGGACCTCAACGCGCGCAAGAATATTCTGCGGATGCTGCTGCCGCGGTATCTGGAATCAATCCTAGAGGTAGGTGCCAACGTTGGCCGCAACCTTGAGGCCATGGCGGAATTCAGCCCATGCACGCTGTATGCGACCGAGCCCAACGATATGGCGCGGGCACAGCTCAAGCTATTGGACTGTATCCAGCCAGACCATGTAAGCCGGGATTATGCGCACAAGCTGAATTTCCCGGATGGGGTGGCTGATCTGGTCATGACCATGGGAGTGCTGATTCATGTTCGGGGTGATCTACTCCTGCCCTCGATGCGGGAAATCCACCGTGTTTCGCGACGATATGTACTTTGTGGAGAATACTTCGCTCCATCCGAAGAAGCGGTGTCCTATCGTGGGCAAGACGACGCTCTGTGGCGCCGCGACTACGGCAGCTTGTGGCTCGACAACTTCCCCGACCTCACCTGCCGCACCTGCACCTTCGCCTGGAAACGAATGACTGGGCTGGACAACATCACGTTCTGGCTGTTCGAGAAATAAATGGCTAAAGCACCTATCGAAATCCGATCTTTGGCGCGGTTACACACGGAAGAGGCGATAACCACGCTTGTCAAGATCATGCGTGACACCAAGGCGCCACCTGCAGCTCGTGGGGCGTGCGCCCAGGCCCTCCTCGACCGCGGCTGGGGCAAGGCGCCACAGACCACAGACGTAACCGTGCGCCATGCTGCGCCGCGTGAATTGAGCGACCATGAACTTGCAAATATCGCGCTCGGAAGCAGCGAAGGAACTGCTGACGCGCCGATCGATCCGTCGCAGCTTAACTGAGTGGTGCCGCTACTGCGGCTTTGAGCCGGCAGCGCACCACAGGCTGGTCATAGACAAGCTGGAGGCTGTAGCGCGGGGCGATACCGATCGTCTCGCGATTTTCATGCCGCCTGGCTCGGCCAAGAGCACGTATGCTAGCATTTTGTATTCGCCTTGGTATTTGGCGCAGTATCCAAGCCATTGCGTGATTGCGGCCAGCCATACGCAGGAGCTAGCCGAGAAATGGGGCAGACGTGTTCGTAATCTTATCGCACAACATCAACTCGTTCTTTCGGTGGGGCTCTCGGCTGACAGCCACGCTGCCGGTCGGTGGGAGACGAGTTCTGGAGGGGAGTATTTTGCTGCTGGTGTCGGTGGCTCTATTACCGGCCGTCGTGCTGATTTGGTTGTTATCGATGACCCGATACGCTCGCGTGAAGACGCCGACAGCGAACTGATCCGTGACAAGACGTGGGATTGGTACAAGGCCGATCTATACACCCGCCTCAAACCTGGCGGCCGTATCGTCGTTATTCAAACTCGCTGGCACGAGGATGACCTGGCTGGGCGTCTCTTGTTGGACCAGGAGACCGGCGGGGACAAGTGGGACGTTATCTCGCTTCCGGCGCTGGCTGAGGAGAACGACCCGCTAGGGCGCAAGCCAGGACAGCCGCTATGGCCGGAATGGGAAGACCTCGAAGAGCTGGAGCGCAAGCGTCGTGCCGTTGGACCGCGAGGATGGATCGCGCTCTATCAGCAGAGACCGGCTCCAGAGGACGGCGACTACTTCAAGGCTGATTGGCTCAGACCGTATACGGATGCCCCGGCTAAAGCCACCATGCAAATCTATGGTGGCTCGGATTATGCGGTAACGGCGGACGGTGGTGACTACACGGTGCATGCTGTTGTTGGCATTGACCCCGAACGGCGCATGTACCTGCTCGATCTGTGGCGCAGTCAGACGGCAACTGACAAATGGGTCGAAGCGTTCTGCGACCTCGTGAAGGAATGGAAGCCCGTAGGCTGGGCTGAGGAGCACGGGCAGATCGCGGCTGGTGTCGGGCCGTACATTGATAGACGCCAGATCGAGCGGCAAGCTTACGTCTATCGCCAGCAGTTCCCGACCAGGGCGGATAAGGCCGTGAGAGCCCAGTCCATTCGCGGACGGATGGCGAGCCACGGGCTGTATGTGCCCATCAATGCCAAGTGGTATCCGGCATTTCGGGCCGAGCTGATGTCATTCCCGGCCGGCAAACATGACGACCAGGTTGACGCCATTGGGTTGGTTGGCCAGCTCTTAGCCGAGATGGGCGTAGGCCAGCCGTTGCCCAAGGATGAGCCGAAGAAATACGCCAGCGGCTACCGGCTGCACACCGATGTTGAACGATTGGACGATTGGAAGACGATCTAATGCCATCATTCTCGTTCTCTGACTACACGCCAGCCTCGGCGGGGTCAGCATCACAGACGGCTGGCGACACAACGAAGGATAAAGAGGACTATTGGTCCTTGTCCAAGGTCAAGAAGTGTTACACGGATTACCTGTTCAGCAAGCGCCAGGAGCTTGACGAGCAGATCGACGCGCGGCGCTATTATCACGGCTCGCAATACACGTCTGATCAGATAAAGGCATTGCAAAAGCGCAAGCAGCCTATTATGACGTTCAATCGGGTTGCGCGGAAGATTGACGGTGTTGTTGGGCAGGTAGAGCAGCTACGGCAAGACCCGAAGGCATTCCCAAGAACCCCAAAGCACGAGGATGGGGCAGAGCTGGCAACCGCGGCTATCCGTTACGTGCTTGACCAGCAGGAATTCGACGCCAAGACGCCGCTGGTCGCTCGTGATGGTGCAGTCGATGGGATTGGTGGCGTTGAGCTTAACCTGGTCCAGGGCGACAAGGGCGACCCAGAGATTGAGCTGGAGATCGTGGACGCGCAGTCGTTCTTTTATGACCCCAGGAGTTACAAGCACGATTTCTCGGATGCCAGGTACAAGGGCTGTGGGAAGTGGTTTGACCGTGACGTGGCGGAGGCCATGTTCCCGGACGCCGATGCGGAAGCGTTCTCAAGCGATGATGAGCTAGTCCACAACACCGACCGTGAAATGCGTTGGTTTGCCTCGGATGGCATCAATAAGCGCTGCCGGATCGTTGACATCTGGTATCAGCACAATGGCGGCTGGTGCTACTCGATCTTTACCGGCAATGCCATTTTGATGGAAGGCAAGTCCTACCTGAAGGACGAGAAGAAGAAGGACATCGACAAATACCTAATGTGGTCGGGGAACGTTGACCAGGACGGCGACCGTTATGGGTTCGTCCGTAACATGAAATCCCCGCAGGACGGTATCAACGCCAAACAGTCAAAGATGCAGCATATCCTTGCGTCGAAGCGGCTGTTTATCTCTCAAGGGGCTGTAGATGACGTTGAGAAGACCCGTCAGGAGATGGCGCGGCCCGATGGTGTGATCATCACCAACCGGCCCGTGAACGAGGGCATCAAGGCCGACGATCAGACCTTCGATTTCACGGGTCTGTCCAAGATGCTCGAATTGAATCTCGCTGAGATCGAAAACTTCGGGCCTACCGTTTCCCGAATGGGACAGGAGGTTGATACCCGATCGGGCCGTGCGATTGCGCTCCTCCAGCAAGCCGGCATGGCTGAGCTTGGGCTGTATATCCTGGCCTATAGGGGATGGAAGATCAGAGTTTACCGGGCGGTGTGGAATGCCGCCCAGCAGCATTGGAAGGCGGAACGGTGGATACGGGTCACGGATGACGAGGGCATGGCCCAGTTCATTCAGATTAACGGCATGAGCCAAGAAGGGCTCGTTAATGCCATTGGCTCTCTGGACGTTGATATCATTCTAGATGAGGCGCCGGACGCAGTGACCATACAGGCGCAGTCTTTCGAGGTGCTGCAGTCGCTTGGGCAGCAGTTTATCGCGCAGTTCCCCGATATTGCCCTTGAGCTATCGCCGCTCGACAGCGCGACCAAAAAGAAGATCAAGGAAAAGCAGGAGCAGGGCGCCCAGAAGCAGGAGCCTATGCAGCAATTGGCCATGGCCGAGCAGGAGGCCAAGGTGCAGCAGACGCAGGCGGATGCTGGTCTCAAACAGGCGCAGACGCAGAAGACTTTGGTAGAGGCCCAAATAGCGCCGATGCAGGCCATGATGGACGGGCAGGGCCAGCCCATGCAGCAGGAATACGAGCTGCCGCCTGAGCTACAGGAGGCCCAGGCCATGACCGAGATCGAGGAGCGGCAAGCTTCGGCCGAGCACAAGCGGGCGCAGGCCCTGAAGGTGCAGACCGAGGCGGCACTAGCACCTCAACAAATGCAAATGGAATTCGCCAACGCGCAGGCTGATCGGCAATTGCAGGCGCAGACCTCCGCGGCCGATCGTGAATTCCAAGCCCGCGATAGCCAAGCCGACCGTCAAGTGCAGGTGCAGACTGCACAGGCTGACAGGCAGGAGCAGCGCCGTTCTGGCGATGCCGACCGTAAAGTGGCCATGAAGAAAGCCACCCAGAAACCGAATACGCCTGCCCGGCGATAAGGGCAACCGCCTAACCGAGCGATATCGGTCCTACACGTCATCGCACGAAACGCGAAATGGAAGGGAAGCCACATGGCGACCGAGACCACTGTGCCTATGGATGATGCCGCGCTGTTTGAGGCTGCAACGGCAGATGAGCCAGTTAGTGCAGAAAGCGCACCAACTGAGCGGTCAGAGCCGAAGGCAGATGCAACCGGACGGCTACACGGTGAACAAGGGCGATTTGTCGAGAAACCGGCAGAAGCGGATGCTGCGCCGATACAGCAGCAGCCGGAAGAGACAACGCCACCCAAGGACGAAGACGGACATCAGGTCCCGTCATGGCGTCTGCGGGAAATCCGCGAGGAGCGCGACGCTCACAAGCGGGCTCTTGATGAGGCGAACCGTCAAGCTTACGCCTATCAGCAGCAATTGCGCGAACACCAGGCATATCTCCAGCGGTTGCAACAGCAGCCGCAGGAGCCGCCGGAGTTCGGCACACCGGAGTATTTCCAGCACAGTGTCCAGCCGTTTGTGCAGCCTTTGCTTCAGCAAATCCAACAGCTCGAAGCAAAGATGCACGTGAGCGAAGCCGAGCGGGTGTTCGGTACTGAGCTAGAGGCGTTCAAGACGCATGTATCAGAGATGGCGCAACGGGGCGATCCTCAATATCACTCCCTGAACGCATCAATGCAGGCGTCGTCTCAACCGTTCGTGGTTGCCAAACAGTGGTTTGCGCAACAGAAGCTCATGAAGGAAACCGGCGGCGATCTGTCTGCCTATGAGGCGAAGCTGCAGGAAAAGTGGCTGAAAGACCCTGAGTTCGTAGCCAAGCTCCAAGCAGCCCAGCAGGGCCAACCTCCTAAGATCAATCTCCCTCCGTCGCTCAACAAGGCAACCGGTGCGAGCGTGTCAAACGCCGCCTTGGATACTGGAGACATGAGCAACGAGAGCCTTTTCAAATTCGCGACCGCGCCCGGAAAGGGCCGTCGCTAGAGAAGGATAAACGGCAATGGCCGTCACTACGGTTCAATCAAACAACAAGCTGATCCAGTTCACGCGCGACATCAATCGTGAATTCGTGCGCCAGAACTTGTTCAGCCCATACATGGGTGATGGCTTGGACGCCATCATCCGCAGGCGTTACGAGTTCAAGCAAGGTGGCGAGCAGATGAATATCCCGCTCGTCACCAAGCTCACCGGTGCTGGCAAGTCAACGGGTACGTTGGCCGGTTCGGAAGAGCGCATCGATAACTACGGTATGCGCCTGTTTATGGACTGGTGGAGGCACGCGGTTGTCGCGTCCAAGGCCGAAACCCATAAGGACAGTGCGGATATCTTTGGGGAAGCCAAGCCGCTTTTGTCGGATCGCGGCAAGGAGCTCCAGCGGGATGAGTTGATCGCCTGCTTCCAGGGCTTGCCTTCCGAATCCGCACCCGCGAATCTGGGATCGGAGGAAGGCCAGCGCGTCAACGGCATCCTGTGGGAGTCCTCGACGGCGGCCCAGAAGAATACCTGGCTAGCCGATAACGTTGATCGCGTGTTGTTCGGGAATGCGCTGTCCAACCACTTCTCAACGACCGCGATTGCGTCATTTACCTCGGCGCTGTCGGTCATCGTCAGCGTGAAGCTGACGGCAACCACGGTGCAGATGTTGAAGCGGCGGGCTGAGCTGTGTTCTCCGAAGATCAGGCCATATCGGACGGAAGATGGTTATGAGTTCTATGTCTTGTTCGCGGGCTCGTATGCGTTCCGCGATGCCAAGACGGATTCGACCATCTTTCAGGCCAATCGGGATGCTCGTCCGCGTAATGTCGAGGCAAACCCGATCTTCCAAGACGGCGATCTGGTGTATGACGGCGTGATCATCCGCAAGGTGCCGGAAATCAGCGTGTTTACGACCAACACGTGGGCGTCGGCATTCGCGTCCGGCTCTGTGTCGGGTCGTGTCGAGCCTGTCTACCTCTGCGGCCAGCAGGCAGCAGTGTGTGGCTACGGGCAGATGGCCAAGCCGACCTTCCGTAAGGAAGACGACTATGGCTTCATCCAAGGCGTCGGCGTCGAAATGGCCTACGGGTGTGCGAAGATGTTCAAAAAGCATGCGATGTATATCCCAGGCACAACCACACTCAACTCCGATGCCACCGGCAATACCGGCGGCGGCGGGTTGGCGTCACTGGTGCAATGGGGCACCGTCACGGGCTTCTTCTTCGCCCAGGTCGATAGCTGATAGGAGGGCAGAACAATGACTACTTATACCTCAAACGCTGCCCAGCCCAATCGGCAGGCCAACGCCTCAGGCTGGAGTCGCGTCAAGCAGACCACGAGCGCTGCAATCACGCTCACGACCCTGATCGCGGCTCTCGACGTGATCAAGATCGCCAAGCTGCCCAAGGGCGCCATCGTCACTGGTGGAAGGCTCCGGGGCGGACGCTTGGCATCGGGTGCCACGCAGGCGTCGCAGTCGATGGTTCTCAACTTCGGCGTTGATGTCTCGGTGACCACGTTTACCGGCGTCAGCGTCACCAAGTTGAGCACCTCAACTGCTCTGGGGGCTTCGCATATCCCCAACGCGGCGGCGGTCGCTGAAGTGAAGAACTCGGGCTACAACTGGCCGCTGGGCGGGCTTCTGGAATCCTCAGAAGGTCCGTTCCAGCTCCAGGAGGACGGCACCGTGACGATTACGGTCGTCGCCTCTGCTGGTGCTGGCTCGTTCGTGTCCAACACGATCTGGATGGATATCGAATATTACATGGGCGTCCATGCTTAACGCTCATGGCCATGCGGTTCGTTACATCGAAACGACCTGTGTGGTTGATCTAGACGGCCGCGCGGCCAATCTCCAAAAGAGCCTGGCGCGCGGCTTGTCCTGGATAGAACGACAACCCGCGCGGACTGGAAAGCTCGCCATCGTTGGCAGCGGACCATCCGTGCGGGATCGTCTGGACAAGTTGAAAGTCTGGGATGGTGAAATCTGGGCTGTCAACGGTGCGTATGACTACCTGCTGAGTCAGGGAATTGTGCCAGATGGTTTCTGGGGCATCGATCCGCTTCCTGGCCTAGCTGAGTACGTCAAGAATGCGAGACCCGAAACGACGTTCTACATTGCTGGGAGCTGTGACCCATCCGTCTTCGATGTTCTGGAGGGGTATAAGGTCGCTCTCTGGTTCCCTGCGTGTGATGATCTTGTTTATCCCGAAGGGGCGTTGCAGGTGCCGGGTGGGGTGACGGTCCTTACTCGTGCGCCATTCGCGGCGTATGACCTCGGATGGCGGGACATAACCCTGTTCGGTGCCGACTCATCCTTCGATGACAAGCTTGAATGGCGATATTGCTATGATGACGGCACATATAAGGAAGATTCACGGGGTGAATTGAATTTTGTGCAGGTTGAGCAGGGTGGGCCGGTCTTTGTGAGTGAGGCGACACTGATCAATCAGGTTACGAACCTTGGCATCATCAAAGGCGTGTTTGGGGATGTCCTGAAATTCGACTGTGATGGACTGATTGCTGCGCATCTAAGCGCCCCCATGAACGAGATCGATAAGGACGGCAATGTCATCGGACCTTGCACGGAATGGTTCTATGAAAATCGTCGATGAAGGCCCGGTTGTCACCATCGACAAGATTTTCCCGATGGATTGCGTGGTTAATACGGACGGCCGACAGAAGCACGTCGATTATGCCATGTCGCTCAACCTTCCGCGGTGCATCACCAGGAAGGAGCGCAAGGGCAAGGTCGCCATTGTGGCCTCTGGCCCTTCGGCTACGGAATTCGTTGATCTGTTGAAAGCCTGGGTCGGGGAAATCTGGGGCATCAACGGCGCGTTCGCCTGGCTGATCCATAGGGGCATCAAGCCAACCGGGTTTGTAGGACTCGACCCCGAGGCGCTGCTGAAAGAATACCTCATCACTATGCCGGATGACGCAACGTACTATCTCGGGGCCTGCTGCCATCCTGAGGTGTTCGATCACCTCAAGGGCAAGAATGTCAGGGTTTGGTTCCCGATCGATGGACAAGTCAAGTTTCCGTTTGGTGCGGTCCCGGTTCATGGCGGGTCAACCTGCCTAGGACGTGCCCCTAACCTCGCCTATCTTCTGGGCTATCGAGACGTGCATATATTCGGCGGCGACTCCTCGTTCACGGACAAAGAGCACGTCTATGATGAGGCCGGGATGCCTGCGGGCTCGTTTCCGGTCAAGCTGGGCGGGTCGGTCTATCACACAACGCGACAGATGCTGTCACAGGCGTGTGAATTTGCAGAGCAAATGCTCGAATGGTCGATCCCCGGCCTTGATGGTGGGGCGCCGTTGTCCGTCTCGCTCTATGGAGACGGGCTGACACAGGCGCTCTATGCCCATCAATTAGAGGCGGGGACATATCATCAATATCTGCGTGAGCTTCAGCCAGAGATGAGCCGCAAGCAGCGGCGGGCCATGCGATGACGACATATACCACGACCCAACTTGCAACGCGGGCCTTGCGCGATCTTGGAGTTGTGGGGGCTGAAGAGACGCCGACCGCTGCCGATCTGGCTTGGGCGATTGAGACCGTGCAATCCGAAGTGCAAATGCTGGCCCGCAAGGGCATCCCAGTCTGGAACGGCTCCGAGGTGTCCGTACCGCAGGAATATCTGACCACGCTTTCCCGCCGCGTTGGTGCGCCGATGGCGACATCATTTGGCCTGATGACCATACCCGAGGCGGAACAGGTGATGCTCTTGTGCGAGCAGAACTTGCGCATCCTTGGGATGACCGGCCCGACCGGGACGACGCAGGAGGCGGAGTATTTTTGAAATGCTGACAATTGAGCGATTGAAGGAAGTT
>ERZ1292642.1595-Hain-H14-01um-R1-1595-length-10549-cov-6_pt1 | contig 10549 bp, 7 predicted proteins | sample MGYA00564403_ERZ1292642 | MGnify/ENA primary metagenome ERZ1292642 (study PRJEB36523, sample SAMEA6512643) | groundwater metagenome | collected 2019-01-09 | study: AquaDiva: Metagenomics assemblies of 32 groundwater samples | reverse complement strand
ATGTAGTGTGTACCAGTGGCCTTCTCGAAGTACCCAGACGGTGCATTGACCGACACTGTGTAGTACGGGACCATAGCCCACTGCTTAGCCATCGCATCGTTGCGGTACGCTACCGTCTCTTCCGTACCGTACACAGTGTTGCGCCGGCGAAACAGTACCTTCACCGTCTTTGGCATACGCCCCGCACCAATGTCGATCCACTCTAGGTCATCCTCTATGTTGGTGAGATACCTTGCCGTAAGCACAGCAAAGGCTAAGTCGGTTGCCCCTTTTCGGACTATGGTAAACGGTGCTGTTAGGGACAGGTTACAAGCAACGGTCAGCCCCAAGTAATCTAGCACGTCGTTAAGCGCAGTCCACGCTGGTACACCTGGGAACCAGAACCCCTCTGGCGTGCCTCTAGGAACGGGAGTCGGCAAACCTGGCCATACGCCTAGTAATGGCATAGTCAGCCATATATTCTGCAGCATCGTCGTCCATGTCCAGGTCGTCTTGCTCCCCGCTCCTGTAGGGAAGGCATAGTCGTTCATGCTCTCTAAATAGAATGTCTCTGGATATCCTGGCACACGGATGTTGTAGAACTTAGTAAGCGGGAACTGGAACCACTTGTTGCACAGTATGCCCCTAGCGTCAGTGATCTCGACCAGATACAGCGCAGCAAGGTCTGCCGCTAGTCCACGTGTAACGCACTGCGCCTGCACTACAGAGAGGTTCTTGAGTGGTGATACGTTATGCGGGGCAGCTGTATCACCTATGTCGAGTCGGAAGGTGGTCTAGTATAGTCCTTTGTCTATCGCACTCACCCTTGTATTAAGTAGATTGTATTCCCCACGAGCCATTAGTATCCACCCGCGCGCCGGCCAGCGCCCGGTCGGACAGTAGAACGAGTTGGCTCGCTCCAGCATCGGAATGGCGTCGCGCCTGAAGCGCGCACGGTCCTCCCTGACCGAACGCGGGTCGTAGAGCGGGAGCCTTATCGTCTCGCTCCCGAAGGAGTTCATCCGCCCTTGCAGGGACGTGAACCTTGGGTATTCCAGGTTTATCAGTCCGCCAGCCAATTTTCGATTCCCCAGTCCCCGCCGAGAATGGCCCGAGAACGGCCCTAGCGTGCCCGTGGCCGCGTCCAAATCGGAAAAACGGGATTCTATGCGGCCGGGCAATCCAGGACGATTCCAGGGGCCAAAACCCGGAGCCTATCCCGTCCGGATACTCGCAATATCCACCGTGTGAAACGTCGCACCTGCTGGGTGCTGGACCTCTGACTTTGCCACTCGCTCGGGACCGCGCTGCCCGCGCACAGCGTGTGGTATATCCTGCCGATGCAACTCCAGCACGCCCCTGCGGTGGGCATCCAAAAGTTGACTCTTGAAGGTGTCCAGTGTAATATTGTCGGCAAGCCCCTGCTGTTGCAGTGCATCATACAGATCAGATATCAGGACTTTGTGCGACTGCCATGACCCGGCGGCTGGATCGAGCGCCTCTCCAGTTATGGCATCAGGTAGTGTAGCCCCGATGGCACGCAGTTGATGGGTTGGATTGTCGCTCGGCGCAGGTGTTTGTGGTGCCTCTACCGATGGTTGCTCGACAGTGTTGCCCACCTTCGCCCAGCGCTTACCCCCTCTCGGTCCTGGATCAATCTGCACCCATCCAGTCTTAGCTGGTGGGTTCGGTCCACTCCATACTCCATCAGGCCCGAGTCCGAAGGCGACTGAAGTATTCTCATTGCCAGGTTCTTCAGGCTTATTCAGCTCTGGGTCCGTCTCATAACCCATATCTATTCTGCGGTGGATTGCTTCGGCCACGTCTTCATATAGTTCCCTAAGCGACTCTGGCGATCTACCCCCAATATTCACAGCATACCGTGCCCGCGATATGGCACGCATCTCAGCGTCGGTCGCTCCAGCATCCTTGAGGTTGGTATCTATCTCATCCAATTCCTTCTTGTCACTACGGACGGTGCTTACCACCTTATCTGCGGCCTTCCTGCACTCGTTCCGACATGCTTGGCGCTCTACCCACGCTTCGTAGCATCTTGCGGCTGCACTGTATGCAGCCCAGATTGGATCGACCACCATGCCGCCGATATTGATTGATAGCCCCGAAGGTTCCTTTGGATGGTGAATCGCTCCACCGCTAGTTAGGTGGTCGATGGCTCGGTCAAGCTTGCAACGCTGATCTTCTGGCAGGAGTTCACGCATTGCGATGGCGGTCGCTGGATCACGCGCTGCCTCAGCTATGGTGTATTTGTCAAGGAACCTATTACTAGTGTCGCGCGGATATTCGTCTGGGTCGCTCGGAAAGGTTGGTGCGTTGGGGTTGAGTGGCTCCGGATTTGCCTGGTTTGGAGAGTAAAAGTTGTCTATCGACCGCATTGACAATTGTATTGACAGTGGAGCCGCCGCTATCGCACGCTGGAACCCCGGCGGTGGTGCGAATGAAGGCATCGGTATATGCGCGGGTGGAGACGGTTCTACTCCAGTCTCCAACCATTGTATTGCTTCGTTGATGCCGGCCTCTGCTGCCTGGCGCACGGTCATAGGAACCGATCCGCATCTGTCGTTATAATCCCAAGGTGGTCGAAATAGTTGGAATACAGGGTCATCGGCGCGATAGACATTCGTACCACCAATACCAAGTTTCTCTAGTGCAAGGTGATTATCGCGCACACGTTCATCATGGATTGCGTCGTATGCTCGGTACGGGAACCCACTACGTATCAGAGGATGGCTTAGTACTGTCTCCTGTCCATCTGAAAACTGCGTCTGCACGACGGTGCGGAACACCGTCTCCATATGACCCTCGGACAGGAATGTGCCCGGCTCTACGTCTTCCATAACTTTTTGCCTGAACGCCTCGTAGTCAGCCCCTTCTCTTATGTTCTCCGCGAGTGCATCCCTTATCTTTGTCAATGTCTCTTGCGCATCCACCCCGGCAACCGTGAATGCTTTCGCCCTAGACGCTGCATCGAGCGCGTCGAACCGATCTCGCGTCATCACGTTCTTCTCTGCGAGTTGCTTAATCGCCTCTTCGATGACGGGGAAGTGTATGCCCTCCGGCGCCCCCGGTGGTGGAGAGGGTGGTGTGAAGGTAGGTGGGATGATAGGAGGGGATGCCTCCTTTGCAGCGAGTGCCTGCTGCACATAGGTCTGCTGGTCGGCAGGCAGGTCGTAGATTACCTCTGCACGCTTCTCTCCTTCTAGTTTCTCCAATCTCTTTATCAGCGTCACCACTTCCTTTGGTTCTAAGGATGGCGGTGGTGCTATTGCACTTGGGAACACAGCAAGTGTCGGTATATTGGCGGCAATCTCGCGCGCCCCCTCAAGCAATGATGCAAGTTGGGTCGCACTGAGTAGCTTAGCGAGTTGAAGACGGTACTTCTCGATGAAGGCAAGGATTGCCTCTCCACTGTCTCTCTTGCCCCGCTTGAGTGCAGTGGCGAGATCACTCTTCGCGTTGGCGCTTAGTTCCTTCGAGGCTTTAATAGCGCGGTTGAGGATGCCCTGAGCGTGGCGGTTTGCTATGTCGTGTGCAAAGAAGGCATCGATAGACAGAGATTGTGTCGGTATTACCACTAAGGTTATACCATATTTATCAGCTCTAGAACGAACATACTTGTCATACCTCTCGCGATCAGCGCCCGCAGACTTGTTTCTTTTATCAATATAATGGTTGAGATCATTAAGTAACGAAGGGTTAAGACCTTTAGCTGACTCAGCACTGACTACCATTATTGCCTCTAGTACGGTGGGCGAAGTAGGCTTAGGCAAAGCAGGGGCAGGAGATTTACTGGTTGCCCTAGTCCGCCTGCGCGGTAGTTCTCCCCCTTCTATGAAAGCTTTCCATTTAGCTGCTTTGCGTTGTAGCCCCCTTGCTGAGGCGGTATGCTCTGGATCAGCGCCGTATGTTACAGTATTCATAACATCTTCATATACTTCCTGTAATTCTTCCCGCGTTAATGGCTGGCCTCTCTTGGCTTTTATTCGTATAGCGTCCAACTCTGGGTCTGAATCATCCAGTGAGTCATAGCCCAGTGTTATTATTTCCCTCTGAGTTAACTTGATAACTGCCTTTGGCTTAGCGATACCTTCAACTTGTGCCTTCTCCTCCGGTGTCGCCTTCGCCCACGCCTCGTCTGGGATGAATTCTCCACCAACAAACTGCTTTCCACCGATAACTAGTGGTCGCTCTCTTGTATATCCAGCTGGTGCATGGCGCACTGCAAGCGCAGCGTTCAGATCGTCAGGAAACGGTTGGGTGCTGAGGATGTACTCTGCCGCTTGTAGACCGGTCTCCACATCGTCGCCGGCCTCTTGGAGGCAGTCGTGCATGATCTGATTGGTCCACAGTGCTTGCTGAGCGGGTGTTAGCATTATGCTGCCCTCCTATGTAGAACTCGGCGCACTATACTGAGGACACGGTCGCTCACTACTGAGCCAAGAGAGAGTGGTGCTGAGGTAGGCGGTGGTGCCGTGGGTGGGGCGGTCGGTGGTGCAGGGTTGCCCTCATTTATCTTCCGCAACTGCCAAGCGTCCTTCGCCGCCTGCGACTTTCTCAGGTCTTTTCCGCTCTCGTCTAACGCCCCTCCTTGCCCCTGCTTGTCATCAGATTGGGTCTTGAGCAGAGACCTGCAGCTGACCTCGAACGGCACGTCGCCAAAGTTCCATAGGACCAGTGGCTTGACAACCTGCTCGACGAATATCTGGAGCATTGCGTTGGCTATGTGCTGCTGTCCTTCGAGGAACGCTTCGCGCGGAATGGACCTACCACTGTACCCACTGCCTGTCCCGCCGGCTTTGACTAACTCTGGTGGAACACCAATGCCAAGCATGATATGGTCTTCGAGGTGTCGCGCTGCCTCGATAAGCGGGCGCACGTCCATCACGTGATCGGGGAACTCTATACCCCACTTTGGACCGCCACCCTGTGTCGGAGGGTACTGTGCACTGCTAAGGGTGAACCCCGCACCAGCCTTGGCCCACTCGACCAACTGCCTCGCTACGTCACGGGCACTGCGTCGGGGGTTCCCGGCACTATCCTCCTGAGTACCCGGTATGCCGCTCTTGGCGGTCTGCATGTCCTCCGGCGGGTGCTTTACTATCGGACCCACGTACCCAGCGCGATAGATAGCGGCGTCAATCACCTGCTCAACAGCATCGCGCCATCCTAGTCGTCTCCACGGGCGCCACGCACCAATCAACTGGGATCGTCCGTAGAACTGGTTGAACCTTGGTCGGTGCGGATACCACGCTGCTTTGGCTGGTATTGCACCACACGCAAACCATAGGTCCACTGGCTGCTTCTCACGGATGTTCTTGATACGGATGCCAACTGGTTGGTACTTCTCCGTCAGAACGAAGGCGTCGTTAGGGTGGAAGTCCTTGAGGTAGGACCACACCATCATTCCGCTATGCTCCTTGTAGATGTGCTCACCTGCCGCCCACCCATATGGATACCCACCCTCTTGAAGCAACGGCATCCCGCGCTGCCAAAACCGCTCTACATGCGCAAGGACGAACTCGGCAACGTGAGGATTGAGGCTTATTGGCTTACCCTCCTCGTTGGCCGAGTTTGTGTGGTCCGGTCCACCCCAGAACTCCGCTCCGGCGATGCCAGACTTGTAGTATTCCATCGCTATCATCACCACCGGATGCATCTGCATGAACTCTAGGTCGCGGCGCAGTGTGATCTGCGGCATGTCTCCACCGGCAAGCCATAATGACTCCAGTGGCATGACGGGACGATACCCTACCGTGGACTCCTCCTGAAGAGCCTCGGCAATGGCTGACTCGTTGATAGCACCGTTGCTACTAGGCTGCGTAGGTATCGTGTTTATCACCGTCGTTCTCCGCCAGTCTGAAATGACCCCCCGCCCCCACCCCCGCTCTGCGATGGTCCCCCAGTAGGAAGCGCATTATCGTCCGCCTGACTAAATGGTGCCTGCACGTTCGGTGGTGGCGAGGATGCTGCCGACCCGGAGATGTGCGCTGATGGGTCGGATACCAAGTACCTCTCTCCAGATATACCAGGTGGTATGTTAGTCGTGTACCAAAGTGACCACTCCGCCTGCCAGAGGATCGCTCCTGAGTAGTTTCCACCGGGAGCAATCTTGTTGTACGCCCACTGCGGGTTCTTGTCGTAGGGTATTGCGAGTGCTCCTGCAATAGACTTAATTCCAGGTATAGGAATCTGATATCCTACGCGCAAGGCCTTCCCCCACAGTCGGAACCAGTACCGTGAGTGCCCCATACGTTGAACAATGTCTACATACTGGTCTCGGCTTGTTAGGTTTACTCCGAAGCCAGTCAATGTATCAAGCCTCGGATCGTCGAATGGTATCACGGCCAACGTATCAACGAATGGAGTCCTGTACTGAGGCAGTCGGTTGTGTACGACTATACCGGAATCAAGTACCACACCAACGGTACAGTCGTAGTACACATAGGACGCTGATGGCCCCGGTGACTGTTGGCTTGCTCCTATGCCGGGAAGAAAAATATCCTGCTCGATAGTCAGGTCGCCATCAATATCGGTGCGACCGACTTGGAACTCAGCATTTGCTGGTAAGCCTTCCGCAACATTTGTATGAAAAAACGGCACCCTACGGTCCTCCGAAGTCAACCACAACATCAATACTTGGATCAAGGCGGTTAGGCATCCACGATTGCGATCCAGACACGTCATTCATTGAAATGGCCCACACATTCTTGCCTTGAGCATCCCTCTCCGGCAACTTCTTCCACAATCCGCTGGCGATGAGTATGTGGCTGAATGTGGTCACCAGCCGCCACGTCGCCGAAAACGAGATCGTTCTAGAGTCGAGGTAGAGTCCCTCGTCGAAGGAAAAATTGATTAACCATCCGTTTCGAGACTCCGATACTATCCTGTTTGCATCTCTTAGCTGCGATGCCCACCACAACACTCCTATTGGTCCAAAGAAGGGGGCTATTCCTGGCGATGTTCGAAGTACAACACGGTTTGGCGGATTCTGATTACCATTCTGCAACAATGGGATATTACCAAGCTTCGACTGACTCATGCGCAGGCGGAGTAATGCCAAGAATGCAAACCAAGCAGTGCGCTTCGGTCTATCAGCACGGACGGTATACGTCGCGCGCAGAGTACAATGCCAGTCAGCAAGCCCCGCACTCACTTTAACTGGCCTAACACTGTAGGTGCCGCGCGCGATGGTGCAGTCTGGTGGCAGGTCCATATATGCCTTCTCCTCTGCCACAAGCTCCCATTCGAGCGTCCGCTTGTCGCGCGATACGTCGAACTTGCGGTGGGTCACACGAAAGCGCGATAGGTCAATACCTCTGATAATCTGACCTATATGGTGTCGGAAGCTGTCCGCCGTATAGAACAATGTGCGCGTACTCTGTGATGGGGTCCGCGTCATCGGTACTTCTATCGTTCCCCTCGTGTTCAGGGTACTGAATCCGTCCTCACCGTACTCCACCGATGTCTCGTAGTTGAACTGAAGAACCTTCCCAGCTGTAATCCTCCCGCGTGGGTCAGTTCTGAACTCTGTAATGGTGGGGTCTTCCGCGACGTTCACCTCAACCTTCCACACAACCTTCGCTGACTTTCCACCTCCGAGTGGTTGGAACTCCAGCAACTCGGGAACTGGTCCCCACGCAACATCTCTCTTGCCCCCTGTTCCCTGTGGGTTAATAACTAGGTCAATTCCGCGCCCTTGATATACAAGAGCACCACCTTGTTTTGTAAGCAGGTCGCGCAGTGTCCCTGTCACTCCATTTATTGATGTTGCTCCAGATGGCATCGTTGCATACCCATCTGCCACCAACATATACTTCATGTTCTTGACTGTACGACGTGCATTATCCTTGACAGGTTCGCCTGATATCGACGTGTAGAACAGCGGTGAGAACGTCACTCCATTGTAGAAGAGCTTGCCCGTATCTGGCAGCGTTGAAGGTCCAGTGGTAAAGTTTATGGTTCCAACAGCCATATCTATAGCTCTCCCACTCCTGCAACCATTCCCTCCCGAGCGCGTCTGGCAGCAGCCCCCTCACCAAGTAGTATCTCAGTTGGGTCTAACACATCGTCCTCATCTTCCACTACACTTGGAAGCATCATCTCAAGTATTTTAAGTATCCTTGTTGCAATCGGAAGTATCATGACCATGAATCTCGCCTTGACATCCTCCCACTTCTGTTGCAACTCTTGCCGCGCCAGCACGTACTGCGCCATGTCTTTACCGAGCACCTGAGCGCGGCGAATGTCCGCCATCGTTGTACGAATCTCGGCGATTGCCTGTGCCTGTGCAATCTCCGGGCTGTACTCACCATATCGCTCCGCTGCTTTGTCAAGCATCTCTACTGCGGCAGTGAACGCCTTGACGGCTACGACAGCGACGATAGCCGCTACAGCAAGTTTAGTGAGTGCTGTGCTGGCTACTGCTCCTGTCTCCGCAGTCGATGTTCCTGTTGTTGCCCCTGTGGTTGCTGTACTCGCAGTTCTTACCGCTGCCCCTGTAGTCTCTGCTGCCGCAGTTGCCGTCGTCCCTATTGTTGTTCCTGTTCTTGCTGCCGATTCGGTGTATGAGGAGGCTGCTCTACTGGCCTCTGTAAGTAGTTCTTGTTTTTTCCTATCTTTAGCTGCTTCAGTCTGTACCTTACGGATGCTGACTACTGCATCCATCACTGCCCCTGTCACTACGCCAAACACACCACCTATGGTTCCGCGCAGTGGCTCGATAGCCTTGAGCACTTGATCCAGCTTAGCTTTCTTATCATAATCGCCGTACTTCTCCTTGTACGCGGCTTCTACCTGCGCTTGCTGTCGCTCTCTCCCACGCAGCTTGTCTGCCTCAGCCTGCGGATCGAACGGCGGAGTCGGTGCGAGCTTGGCATACTCCGCGTCGATCTCGGCTCGCTTCTTGTCCGCCTCCAATCGTTTCTGTGCTTCGGCTACCGGATCGAATGGTGGCTCAACTGGAATTAGCTTAGCGTACTCGGCTTCAACAGCCGCTCGTTTCTTATCTCTCTCTAGCCACTTCTGTGCTTCTTCGGCAGGGTCGAATGGCGGTTCAACCGGGCGTAACTTAGCATATTCCGCATCGACCGCCGCCCGCTTTTTATCTGCTTCAAACCGCTTTTGCGCTTCTTCAGCCGGATCGAATGCCGGCTCTTCTGGAATTGACCTTGCATACTCGGGGTCCACTGCTGCTGCGTAATCAAGCAGAAACTTGCGCGACTTCTCTACTTCCGTTCGGCGCCTCTCTGCCTCTACCTGTCTCTGGGCTTCGGCAAGTGGACTAAACTCTTCTGGTGGGGCGGATGGAGCAGTCCACTGCCTCGGGCGCGATGGTTGCGAGGCCGCGTATGGCTGCGGTTGGGCGGCGGCGGACGAGGGTTCGGAGGCGGCAGCACCACCACCCCCTCCGTCCTGCATGATTATGCGAAGTACAGCTTCGTCCACCAGTCAGCCCTCTGGTCATGCGGTGGTGAACGCCGTTGATATGTTGTTGGCTGAACTCACCACGGCTGAGTACGGAAGGAGCACAAACTCCATTGGTGCCTCGCGTACTTTCGATGTAAGTAGCAGCTCGAAACTTGATCCTGGAGCCGGTACTGCGCTGAGTGCGGTCAACGTGTCAGGCATAGTCGGAGGATTACTAAGGACAGCGTTCAGTATCAACGACTGAGCAAACTTGCTGTAGCGGTCGCCCACGTTGGCGAGAGTTGGTGTAAACGTTGTGGCTGCGTTGCCAGATGCTCCGAATGCCTGTATAGCGTTCAATATGCCACCCTTATTGAACTCTAGTCCTCGGAAGCGCAGCCTCCAGTTAAGCCCGCGCCAGATTGCCTCAACCAGCGTCATTCCATAGGCGTCCGACAAGTTGATCTCTTGACCTTGATATGCACCTATAAGCACAAAGCCGTCATCGTTTTGTGTACCAAGGTCTGCACCATTCCAAGTACCGACGTATGGCCCCGAAATGGGCAGCACGAGTGCAGCAGCCATGATTTCCTCACCTTCCAGTCTCTGCAGGAACCGCGTGCCTGCTGTTTCTTACCGATTCGTGTTGCTTCACCATCCCAGCGTAGCCGTCCGACGCCAAGCACTTAAAGCATGTGACAGCCTGCGGGTCGTCCGTATGCATTGTGATGGTTATTATACCATTCCTGATCTCCGGCTTTGCGGATCTATTTGGGTTGCAAGCCAATCGACACCGTGTTGGTCTGTGTACTAGCTGTCTAGTGCGCCGTCCATCCTCATCCTCTCCTTCTTCCACATACAGCATGTGATTCTGAATGAATGGTCCATTCTCATCTGGCACCAATAGGTGTATGCACACTCTCCCAGTCCCATCAAGCGGTTCACCAGGCAAAACCTTCTTATGTATTATCCGTTTGGTCTTCATGGCCGCTCAGTCTTCCGGACCTCCTCGAATATCTTTGTTTTCTTGCACCTTGGACAAGTTACTGCTCGCGTGTCCGTGCTGCGGAGATAGTTAGGCTGGAACCGCACGGTGCGAAAGTCGGTGACGTGCGGCATACACGCGAGCGTATACTTATCCCCCTCA
>ERZ1292642.1026-Hain-H14-01um-R1-1026-length-13952-cov-10_pt1 | contig 10553 bp, 10 predicted proteins | sample MGYA00564403_ERZ1292642 | MGnify/ENA primary metagenome ERZ1292642 (study PRJEB36523, sample SAMEA6512643) | groundwater metagenome | collected 2019-01-09 | study: AquaDiva: Metagenomics assemblies of 32 groundwater samples | reverse complement strand
TGAAACAGCCAGATCCTGAACACGCAGGAGATCAAGCATGAATCTAGAGATTATTCTGGTTGGGATTTTAGTCGGGATTGCCAATTTCGCCTCGCGCTTTGGTCCTTTTTTTGTCATTCAGAAATTTCAGCAAGGTTCGCAAAAACGCGGAGCATTGTGGCTAAAAATTGCCTTGGGTTCAATTGGCATTGCTGCGATCAGCTCCATGTTGGTAGTTGCTACCCTGCCACCTTTATTAGAAACGCCGAATAAAAGTTTTGCGATGCTGGTTGGCTTTATTGTGCTCACGGTTTTGTACTTTAAGTTTAAACGTATTGTGATGGCGACACTGACCGCAGCGCTCACCTATGGCCTGGTTTACACCTATGTTCCAGTACCCTTTTAAGCTTTAACTCGTTGATCAATCGAAACAAAGACTTATGCTAAACTCATAGTATAGGTCTTTTTTATATAACGATAAAAACAAGGAAGGATGCGCATGTTTGAGGTCAAACAGGTGATTGAAGGCAAAATCTTTATTCATCATCGGCGCGATGAAATGTTAACCGTATTCCATCGACATGAAGTGCCGGCACAATATTTTGAATGTTTTATCAATGCTCAAAATTTTACCGGACATTTTGTCGAAATACATGCTCAACCAGCAGATCAAGTTCGGGTGGTTTATATTAAAAAGAATAGCACCCATCAAATTATTGCTATGCTTAATCAGAGCCAATACGTGCTGCATCTTCATCCTTTGACATTGATTTTGGGTAAATGGAGCTTCAGACATCGTGTCCTGCCGAATACTCTAAAAATTTTTGCTGGTTTATTTGCGCTCCTTTTTATTCTTTTTTCAGCTACCGCCTTTTCAGCAGATCAGTTCCAGCTCACCGCCATCTTGCGAGACTGCATTCAATTCACAGTTTTTGGGCTACTGTTATTTTTGCTGTGCTTGGTACTGCCTTTTGTATTGCCCTATGCGTATTTCCTGCATGTTCGTACATTACGTCTGTTAAAAATGCTAAATATCAATACTGAACAAGTTGCACAAATAGAAAAGCTCAAGTCTCAAAGCGAGATTTATCTTCTGCAAACGCAGTCTGACAGCGATGTGAAAATGACAGCGCCTCCTTATTAAAATCCAGAAAAACTTTATAAATAAAACTGTTGGTCAATATCACAATTTTGTATGAATCTTGGCTTAACTGTCGGCTCAGTTCTGCTATGCTAAAAGTCCATAAAATCAAGCATGGATGATCCACATGAGCGTGACTATTGGTACTCCCCTTCAATCTTCTGCCTATAAAGTTCTATTATTGGGTTCTGGTGAACTGGGCAAGGAAGTGGTGATTTCACTACAACGCCTTGGAGTCGAAGTTCATGCTGCTGACCGTTATGATCATGCCCCTGCCATGCAGGTTGCGCATTATTCCTATACCTTGAATATGGCAGATGCTGTAGAACTCAAACAACTCATCAATCAAATCCAGCCACATTTAATTGTTCCTGAAATTGAAGCGATTGCGACCGAAGTTCTGCTTGAAATAGAAGCCCAGAACATTGCTACAGTCATTCCTTCTGCTAAAGCCGTCAATCTGACCATGAACCGTGAAGGTATTCGTCGTCTGGCTGCGGAAGAACTCGGTCTGCCAACTTCAGCTTACCGTTTTGCCGACAGTTTAGAATCCTTCCGCGCGGCCTGTGACGATGTCGGCTATCCAAACTTTGTGAAACCGGTGATGTCATCTTCAGGCAAAGGTCAGTCTCGTGTTACCCGTTTTGATGAAGTCGATGCTGCCTGGGAATATGCGCAAACCGGTGGCCGGGTCAATCAGGGTACTGTGATTGTAGAATCACAAATTGACTTTGATTTTGAAATTACCTTATTGACTGTTCGTGCAAAAAATCCAGAAACCGGCGAAATCGAAACGTCTTATTGCGACCCGATCGGACATCGTCAGGACTCAGGTGATTATGTGGAAAGCTGGCAGCCTCAACCGATGACTCCAGCCGCGCTGGAAGAATCCAAGCGCATTGCCAACAAGGTCACTACAGCACTTGGTGGCTGCGGAATCTTTGGAGTGGAACTCTTTGTAAAAGGCGACAAAGTATGGTTTAGTGAGGTTTCCCCACGTCCACACGATACTGGACTGGTGACTTTAGCCTCCCAATTTCAAAGTGAATTTGAGCTGCATGCACGTGCTATTTTAGGCTTGCCGGTGAATACTGCACGACATAGTGTGGCTGCCAGTGCGGTAATTTATGCTGGAGTAGATGGCCGTAATCTTTCATTTTCTGGCCTGAATCTTGCTTTAGCAGACGGCAATACCGATTTGCGCCTGTTTGGCAAACCAGAAGGTTTTAAACGTCGTCGTATGGGCGTTGCCACGGCACGTGCAGAAACTATTGAACAGGCACGTGAACTGGCCCTCCAGGTCGCCAACCAAGTTAGCGTCAACCAAAACTAAGCTGAAATACCAACGGACGACTGTACATGATCAACACCCATCCACTGCTGAATTACGCTAAAAGCAACCATGACATTAAAGCCATCAATCAATGGCGCAGTGATGTCGAAAATCAGCTTCAGGAAAGTTTTGAAAATGGCCAGTCGATTCGGGATATTATTCTGGCGCGTTCCAACCTGATTGATGAAGCATTGCAGTTTCTCTGGCAGCATGCCGAACTGGATCAAACTGATTTGGCCCTGTTTGCAGTCGGAGGCTATGGCCGTCGTGAAATGCTGCCTTATTCTGATGTCGACATCATGATCTTGTCAGAAGACGAGATTAACCCGGAACAGGAACAACTGATTTCTACATTCATTTCATCGCTTTGGGACGTGGGGAATTTCAAACCCGGTATCAGTGTCCGCACCATCAATGAATGTGTCAATCAGGCCAGCAGTGATCTGACCGTCGCCACCACCCTGATCGAAGCCCGCCTGATTATTGGCAATGAAAACCTGTGTAGATGGCCACGTCGTATCGTGTCACGTACCTGGACTGACAAAACTTTTTTTGATGCCAAGATGGATGAGCAGCATAAACGCTATGCTCAGCACAACAATACCGAAAGCAATCTGGAACCGGATATTAAAAATGCGCCGGGTGGCATCCGTGATATCAACCAGATTGGCTGGATTGCCAAACGGCATTTCCGCGTCAATCGCATTTATGATCTGGTACATCTCGGTTTTATTTCAGAATTTGAACTCGGTGTGCTTGAGGAAGCCGAAAGTTTCCTCTGGGAAATCCGTCATCACCTGCACCGCCTGACCAAGCGCGATGAAAACCGCTTATTGTTCGATTATCAGCGTGATATTGCTGCCAAATTTGGCTATGTACGTGAAGAGGCGCATCATCCGAACTACCCAATTGAACAGTTCATGAAGCGCTATTATCGCAGTGCACAGCAAGTGTCTACGCTGAACGAAATGCTGCTGGCCTATTTTAATGAATCGGTCATTACGCCACGTTTACCGCAATATGAACGCCAGATCGAAGAAATCAACCAGAACTTTAAACTGGTCGATGGCAAACTGGCTGTGCAGCATCACAAGATTTTCTCGGAAAATCCAAACGCAATTCTGGAAATTTTCTATTTACTAGCCAATCGTCCTGAGATCGAAGGTATTCGTGCGCGTACTTTACGCCTGCTGACCTTGGCTGGAAAACGCATTGATCAGGATTTTCGTGATAATCCGGTGCATCAGGCGCTATTTATGGCGATTATCCGTTCACCGCATCGACTCTACGATACTATGGTCGCGATGAAGCGTTATGGTGTGCTTGGAAATTACATCCCGGCCTTTGGACAGATTCTGGGACTGATGCAATATGACCTGTTCCATATCTATACGGTCGATGCACATACCTTATTGCTGCTGCGTAATTTAAACCGCTTTAAAGAACCTGAATTTGCCAAGGAATTTCCGGTGGTCAGTTCAGTATTCCAGCGTTTGACCCGTCGTGACATCGTCTATCTGGCGGCAATTTTCCATGATATTGCTAAAGGTCGTGGCGGTGACCACAGTGAACTCGGTGCCAGCGATGCGATTAAATTCTGCCGTAGCCATGGCTTTACTGAACGCGAAAGCAATCTGGTGGCGTGGCTGATCCAAAATCATCTGATGATGTCGGTGACTGCCCAGAAAAAAGATATTTCCGATCCGGATGTGGTCAAAGAATTCGCCGAAAAAATGGGTGACATGGAACATCTGGATTATCTGTACACCCTGACAGTCGCCGATATTAACGCCACCAATCCGAAGCTGTGGAATACCTGGCGCGCTTCGCTGATGCGTCAACTATATACTCAGGCACGTGACGTAATCCGTTCTGGTCTGGGCCGTCCGGTTGATTATCAAATGCTGATTGAAGATACTAAATTTGCAGCCAGTGAACTTCTGGTTCAGGACTTCTCACTGGATGAGGTAGAAAAAGTCTGGCAGGAACTTGGTGATGACTATTTCCTCAAAGAAACAGCAGATGAAATTGCCTGGCATACCCGTGCCATTTTACAGCACGGCGACAATCCTGCCCCACTGGTGCTGATGCGGGCACACCGTAAATATGCTCAAGATGCGGTACAGATCTTTATTTATACGCAGGATCAACCCAACCTGTTTGCCACCACCGTGGCTATTCTGGATCGTATGAATCTGGATGTACAAGACGCACGGATTATTACAGCGACTAAAGCCTTCAGTCTGGATACCTATGTAGTACTGGACCGTTTTGGTACCTTATTGACCGATCCGGAACGCGAAGCCACAGTGATTGAAGCGCTGAAAGATGCCTTGAGTCATTCAGATGAATATCCTGGCTTGATGCAGCGCCGGATTCCACGTCAATTACGTCATTTTGATATTGAAAATACAGTCGATATCAGTATCAATCCTGCCTTGAATCAAAATATGGTCGAAATCGCTACTCTCGATCATCCCGGTTTACTTGCCAAAATTGGCGGTTTATTTATGATGCAAGGCTTGGATATCCACTCTGCCAAAATTGCCACACTTGGCGAACGTGCCGAAGATATATTCTTTGTCACCAAAAAAGATGGCAACCCTATGACACCTGAAGAATCTGCCGAATTTGCAGTTGCACTTAAAACTGCGCTGGATGAAGCCTCTAATCAGGTTTGTAGTCAACACTCACATTAAAACGCGGTTACTTATTCATGAACTCTAGCTTGTCTTTACTGCACCCTTATCCGTTTGAAAAGTTAAATCAGCTTTTTGCGGATATCCAACCTGCAAATATGCCCTTAATTCCCCTGTCGATTGGTGAACCAAAGCATCCTGCACCGGAGTTTGTGAAACAAGCGATTATTGATAACTTTAAACATTTATCGACCTATCCAAACAGTAAAGGCTTGCCTGAGCTACGCGAAAGTATTGCCCAATGGCTGACGCGCCGTTTTAAGCTAAATAGCATCAGTGCAGACAGCAATATCCTGCCTGTTTCCGGTACGCGTGAAGCGATTTTCTCGTTTGTACAGGCTTTGGTGAATCGTGAAGATGCACCTTATGTGGTAATGCCGAATCCGTTTTATCAGATTTATGAAGGTGCAACGCTGCTCGCAGGTGCCAAACCTTATTTCATCAACTGTACTGAGGAAAATAACTACCTTGGTGACTTTGATGCTGTTCCGGCAGAAGTCTGGGAAAAAACTGCACTGCTATTTGTCTGTACCCCGGGCAATCCAACCGGTGCAGTGCTGTCGAAAGAACAGTTTAAAAAACTGATTGCCCTGTCGGATCAATACAACTTTGTGATTGCTTCAGATGAATGTTATTCAGAACTCTGGTTTGATCAGGCACCCGTAGGTTTACTGGAAGTTTGTGCTGAAATCGGCCGGGATGACTATAAAAACTGTGTGGTGTTCCATTCACTGTCTAAACGTTCTAACCTTCCGGGCATGCGTTCAGGTTTTGTTGCCGGTGATGCCAGCCTGTTAAAACCTTATTTGCAATACCGTACTTACCACGGCGCAGCGATGCCGGTACAACATCAACTGGCTTCAATTGCTGCCTGGGATGATGAAGCACATGTGGAAGAAAACCGGGTGCAATACCGTGCCAAGTTTGATTTATTCCAGAAAGAACTCGGTCATCTGCTGCCACTCAAAAAACCGGATGCAGGTTTCTATTACTGGTTAAAAGTCGACAATGATGAAGCCTTTGCCAAACATTTGATGGAAGAAGCACATATTAAAGTTCTTCCGGGTCGTTATTTATCCCGCGATACCGAACAAGGTAATCCGGGTGAAAATCATGTACGTCTAGCACTCGTAGCCGATCTGGCGCAATGTGAAGAAGTCATTCAACGCCTGAAAGCTATTCTCTAAGTTTTAATCATGACTAAAAAACCCACTGAATTAAAGTGGGTTTTTTAATTAACACTAGATGAATTCTGTTTTTATCTCATACTGAGAATATGACACTAATGATTACAATACTTTGGCAATTTCATCTTCAAGATCTTCAGGCTTGGTGGTTGGTGCAAAACGGTTCAACACCTTGCCATCACGACCAATCAGAAACTTGGTAAAATTCCATTTAATTCCATTGCCTAAAATACCTTTGGAATTATTAGTTAAATAGCGAAAAATGGCGTGCGCTTCAGGGCCTTTGACATCCACCTTGGAAAACATCGGGAAAGATACCCCGTAATTCTTCTGGCAAAATTCACCAATCTGTTCATTGGAACCTGGATCTTGACCACCAAACTGATTGCATGGAAATCCCAAAATTTCCAGACCTTGATCTTTATATTTTTCGTAAAGTTTTTCTAATCCTGAAAATTGTGGGGTAAAACCACACTTACTCGCTGTATTGACGATCAAAAGTACCTTGCCTTCGTAATCTGCAAGTGGCTTGCTTTTGCCATCTAACAATTCAGCTTCAAACTGATAAATGTTAGTCATGGATAGGTTTCCTCATCATTTTTTTCTTGTGTTTCTAAGTCCAAAGAAGCCGAGTTGACACAATAACGCAAACCGGTCGGTTCTGGGCCATCCGGGAAAACATGCCCTAAGTGTGCGTCACAATGATGACAAACAATCTCAGTTCTGACCATTCCGTGTGAAGTATCAGGTAATTCTTCTACCACCGAACTGCTGACAGGACGGTAGAAACTTGGCCAGCCACAGCCGCTGTCATACTTGGTCTCAGAAGAGAACAGTGGCGTGCCGCAGCAACGACATACATAAGTGCCATCTTGCTTGGTATTCCAGTATTTTCCAGTAAATGCCGGCTCGGTTCCCTTCTCGCGCGTAATGCGAAACTCCTCAGGTGATAACTCTCTTTGCCATTCCCGGTCTGATTTATTGAGTTTTCCCATGATCATATACCTTTTTATCTTGCTATTTAAAATAGGATAATCCTATATTTACGTGATTCATTTTAAAAATTCTAGTCTTTATTCAACATTTTACAAAAGACATATAATGCCCAAAAAAGCAAAAAGAAAGCAAATATAAAAATAAAAGTAAGCAATTTTTACATTAAATGTTTTTTAGTGAGCAAATTTAATGGTATTCTTAGCTCTAAATTTGCTCAGGATTAAAAAATGTCGCAAAAAAAGAGCGTAATTTTTAAAAATCTGCTGCCTGTGATCAAACAATATCAGCAGCTTGGATTTACGCATGAAAAAATTGTTGCACTACTTCGAGATGAACATGATCTCGATCTAGTCACAACTGAGACATTTAAAAGTTATTTATATCGTTATGCAAAAGTGACCTCCACTCCTTCCGAGAACATCAAAATGCCGAACACTTTCCAAACCCCTCGCGAGATCAAGAAATCATCTAAGCTCGAGCATGTATGCTACGACATTCGCGGACCTGTGTTACGAGCGGCCATCGAGATGGAAGAAGCCGGTCACAAAATTATCAAATTAAATATTGGCAATCCTGCCCCATTCGGTTTTGAAGCGCCACAGGAAATTATCAACGATGTGGCTTTAAACCTGCCGAATGCGATTGGCTACACGGATTCCAAAGGGATTTTCCCGGCGCGTAAGGCGATCTGTCAGTATTATCAGCAAAAAGGCATTCTAGATATGCACGTCAATGACGTCTATATCGGTAATGGTGTGTCTGAACTGATCGTGATGGCCATGCAGGGTCTGCTGGATGATGGCGATGAAATGCTGATTCCAATGCCAGATTATCCACTCTGGACGGCGGCAGTGAATCTATCTGGCGGTACAGCGATTCACTATAAATGTGATGAAGAAAATCACTGGTATCCAGATATTGCTGATATGGAAAGCAAAATCACGCCGAATACGCGTGGTATTGTGATTATCAACCCGAATAACCCGACCGGTTCGGTTTACCCACGTCATGTGTTGCAACAAATCGTCGACTTGGCCAAGAAATATGACCTGATTTTATTTGCTGACGAAATCTACGACAAAATTATTTACGATGGGATTGAGCATGTTGCTGTAGCAGCTCTGGCTGGCGATCAGCTCTGTGTTTCGTTTAACGGTTTATCTAAAGCCTATCGTATTGCTGGTTTCCGTTCCGGCTGGATGGCCATTACCGGCAATAAAGCACGTGCAGCAGACTATATCGAAGGTCTGGATATGCTGGCATCGATGCGTCTGTGTGCCAACCATCAGGCACAATATGCAATTCAGACTGCACTGGGCGGTTATCAGTCAATTAACGACCTGATTCGTCCGGGTGGGCGTTTATATGAACAGCGCAATATTGCCTGGGAAATGCTGAACGAGATTCCAGGTGTGTCTTGTGTCAAGCCTGAAGGTGCAATGTACTGTTTCCCGAAACTGGATCCGAATGTGTATCCAATTCAGGACGATGAAAAACTGATGCTGGATTTGTTACGTGCAGAGAAAGTACTTCTGGTTCAAGGGACAGGCTTTAACTGGCCAACACCGGATCATTTCCGTGTAGTGTTCCTGCCGGCTGAAAATGAACTGCGTGAAGCCATTACCCGTGTTGGCCGTTTCCTGGCCAAGATACGTTAATTCTTGAAATAGACAATATAAAAAACCGCGTTGAGACGCGGTTTTTTATTTCTATGAAAAAATTCAGGCTTTTGACTGATGAAATCTTAAAAATCTTACCGGTTTCTTTGAGCAAATTTCTGCACTCAATGGTTTCTTCTCAGGCAATTTCCCCTCAATCATGAAGATTCATGTTATTTTTTGACCAAATATAAAATTCTATGAGTGCACGGATGTCCTCAAACACAATCAAGCTCAGCCTTTTTCTTTGTCTTAGTATGTGCTTGGGCATTGGCATTCTTCGCTTTTCTTATACCGCACTGTTACCTGGCACACGAGAAGCCTTTGGCTGGAGTACAGATTTTGCCAGCCTCTTGAGCAGTGCCAATTTGCTGGGTTATTTAATCGGTGCTTTTACCGCGATGCGTCTTCCTCAAGACCGCAGTATGAGTACCTATATTCAAATTTCAGCCTTTGCTGGCATGTTCAGCCTGATGTGTTGTGCGTTTTCTGGTTTTTCTGAAGCGTGGTATATCGCTTGGCGTATCATTTCAGGGATCAGCGGTGGACTGATGATGATCTTATCGCCGAGTGTGGTCGCGCAGTGTTGTGAACTTCAGGATCGTCTTAAAATCAACTTTATTGGTTTTAGTGGGATTGGACTAGGCGTTTTAATTGCGACCCTGTTTCTGCCTTATCTGGATCAAATTTCCATACAGACTGCATGGCTAATCTTATGTGGTTTTGCTTTGCTTATCTGTATCGTTTTAAGTCTACTGATTCAGAAATTTAAGCCATATTTGTCGGCACAAGCTCCTGCGGTTACCTCTCATCTATCTCTGAATAGCGTCTTTTATAGTTTACTTACAGTGTATGCTTGTAGTGCTTTCGCTTATATACCGCATTCACTCTTCTGGATTGATTATTTAAGCCAGCAGTTGGGATTGAGCTTGTTCTGGATTAATTTCAACTGGATTCTGTATGGACTAGGTAGTGCTTTAGGCGCCTTGAGTGCTTATGCACTGGCTAGAAAATGGGGTAATTTTGTTGCCCTGAAAATTCTTTATAGTCTTTATATTGTGGCTATTTTTATTGCAACCCTAGATGCCAGCCCATTGCTTACTTTTAGCTCTTCCTTTTTTACCGGGATGCTAAATCCGGCTGTGGTGTTCCTGACCTCCTATACCATTTTGCAACTGTATGGACTGGCTTATAAAAAGCTCTGGAGTATTGCCACCTTGTGTTTTGCCTCGATTCAGCTAATCGGTGGGCTCAGTTTTAGTGCGCTGCAATATTTTGGATTGAGCTATCATCAACAGTTCATACTGGCCACATTTGTTCTTTTATTAGGAACGTTACAATTGTTCTGGTACACACGTCCTGTCAGACTCAAATCTGAACAACAAACTCTGCCAATTTCTGCTCATGGAGAAGGGACTAAATAAGGATAAGGATTGGTTGCTCCTTGCCCACCTAAATAAATCCCATAATGTAAATGCGGCGGGGTATTTTTGGCATTACCTGTATTCCCCACATAAGCGATGACTTCACCTGCCTCAACCCAGTCGCCTTCCTGAATAT
>ERZ1292642.1594-Hain-H14-01um-R1-1594-length-10554-cov-5_pt1 | contig 10554 bp, 16 predicted proteins | sample MGYA00564403_ERZ1292642 | MGnify/ENA primary metagenome ERZ1292642 (study PRJEB36523, sample SAMEA6512643) | groundwater metagenome | collected 2019-01-09 | study: AquaDiva: Metagenomics assemblies of 32 groundwater samples | reverse complement strand
ATTTTCTGTCAAAAATTCCCACTTGAATTTCCATTCAAAACAAAACTGCGTAGCCTATGCAGCCACACCAGCCCAGCCAGCCAACCCCTCTGGCCCTGTACCCCGGTCCTGTCTGGCTTTCAAGGCGTGGTGTTGCGCTTACAGGCCAAGGCGCCATGCGCTCGCTGTGCTGTTACGATCATAGCAGTTGACATAATGCTTATATTTACAACAACTTACGCTTCCACGTAATATGACATTATGCAACATGGCCGGTTGGATAATCGCTTGCCCATCAATTACTGATCTGACAGTCCACCAGGATTAACGACTTGCCGTCTGGCTGCCCCGTGGCTGCGTCGCTGGGCTGTCTCTGGTAGTCAACCACCACCTGCTAATCCACTGCTAATCACTTGCTGATTACTAACTCCTAGAGTATCAGTAGCTTACAATTAGCAGCTGATTTGCACCCGATTTTCAAGGAGTATGTTTCGGGAACGTGCAGCACGCGGAAGCTGAACCAATTTCCAATGTAGGTGGTTTTCAAGGTCAAAAGTGCAGTAGTGGTGAAGCTGTAGAAATGACGGTATGTAGGCTGGAAACCCTCCCGCCCTACCTGGTAGTATGAAAGCACTGGTCAAGGTGCGGTGTCAAGAGTGGGAAGGAAGAATCGCTGCGCGTTGCTGCGGTGAAGGCTGCAAGATTTTCTTTCATATATATAATTGCAGCCTTGCAGCCTTCCTTGCAGTGTTGAACCGAGGGTCACCTATAATCAGTAAGTTATAGATAATATATATAGTTAACATTCCCACGGTATAGGTCCGGAATCTCAAGGCTGCAAGGCTGCAAGGCGCGATCGCGCGCGCGAGATTTTGCAGGGTTGAATTTCTGGTTTAGTCTGGGAGTTGCCAAAACCATATATGGCCTTCTTTTTGGCTTAGGATTTCGAGATTGCTTTTGGCGGTGCGGACGGTACGCTCTGAGATACCCTGTTTTTTTGCAATTCCCAGGAGCGTCATAGCCTCTTTCTGTCCCTCTGCTAGTTCTTGGCGCAGCAATTTCATTGCATCGGCAAGGTCGCCTTGCCCGGAGTGAATATCCTGGCTGGCGCTCAAAAGACTTTCCGGGGTGTGTTTTGAAACACCGCGCCATTCGATGACAGGAATGCCGTCAAAGGCTTTAATTTGGAAGCAGAGAGAATCGGCTTGCCCGCCGTAATTGCTGCCGACGATGGCGATGATGCGATTTTCTGTAATTGCAGGGTCTTTAGCTAAGAGTAGACTTGAACGGGAGGCTCCGACTATTCCGATTGACCCGCCGCCCCGATATAGGGCATTAGCGGTCGGGGATTTCTTGAGGTGGCGTAAGAGCAGGACGGAGCATCGGGAACGGTCTGCAAGCTCGCTCAGGGGAGCTAGCGCCGTCCTCACGTCCTGGTCGCTATTGGCGGAAAGGGTTGCGGGCAGGTAAGCCATGAAAACATCAAAAATGACGAGCTTGGCACCGATCCGCTGGATTGCCTTGGCGAGCGTAGGGAGATCGTTCGGGAGTTTCGAGAATGTAGGTTGCCCGTCGAATTCCGGGGTATAGGGAACGGCGATGACCCTATTCATGTCAGCCCCGGCCACACGCAGCCGGGGAACTATAACGTGCTTGATGCTGTCCTCGGCGCTTAGAATCACTACACCTCCCGGCTCGGTTCGTTCTGTGCTGCCGGGAAGGGGGGTGCCTTTTGTGATACGTGAGATTAACTCGATAGTCAGCAGACTTTTCCCGGTTTTCGGGTCGCCATCCAGCACAGTGATTGCACCGAGCGGGATGCGCTGGTCCCAGAGCCACTCAATCTTTTCTTCCCGCACTCCGGCCAGCACCACGCCGACCGGGATAGGCGCGATTTGCTCGCTTTTGGCTGTGGCTATCAGGATTTGGATTTGCTCTTTCCCAAACTTAAAATCGCGTACCGCATCTATAATGTCGCCGGAAATAGGAAGTTCTTCAGGGGGTAGAATGGTTTTTAGGGAGTGTATCTGCTTCGATTCAATAATGACCTTTCGAGCGTCTTTAGCTTGGTCTATCCCAGGCTTGTCTTTATCGGGCCATAGCACGATGTCCGCGTCGGCTAACTGGGAGCATTGTTCCAGGGTAAGATTCTTAAACGAGAAAGCGGCAAAGCCGAATGTTCCGGCAATATCGGCCTTCGCTTCCCCCTCGAATCCAAGCGCTAATCCCAGTTGTTCGCACTCCCGGAATACCTGGTTTACGTAGAGCGGTTTCTGGTTTCCGCCATCGCCAATCTTCCATTTTCCGTCGGCTAGATGTTGCCAGCGGAAAGTCTTTTCTGTGATTTCCTGCCCGGTTTCCTGGTCTACTGCTTTCCGCTCCAGCCGGACCTTTCGCAGCACATCGCTATACAGGAATGCCGTGATCGCTTTCCACTCGCTGGACGGTTTTGGTTTCTCTTTTGGCTTGCTAGGGGCGGATATTGCTGGAGGGATTCCGTTGTTGCGCTCCAGCCCATGTTCACGCAGCCATGCGCCGATAGCCGGCTTGTCGGCAGGGTCAAGATTGCCCAGAAAGGCTACGAGTCGCCATGCGCTTCCCCCTTTGTTACAGGGTCCGCAAAGGAAAACGTCTTTTTTAGGATTGATTGCTAGAGAAGGATGAGAGTCTTGATGGTTTGGGCAAATCCAAAGCAGTTCAGCGCCGTTTTTTTTTGGAGAGGGACCGAGCGCCGCCGTTGCTATCACTTCACAGGAGTGCATGATCCTCCTGCAAATAGAGCGCGTATTCCAATTCTTCCCAAACCCACTCAGGAACCGGCTCACCGTGATCGAGGTGCGATAGCCCAATGGCTCGCAAGTGCAATTCCAGGTCAACAGCAAGCGCACCGATTAAATGTTCTGGATGCAATCTTCGCCTCCGCACTGGCGACCGGGTAGGATAATTGGTGCGGCAATCACCCCACCCGGCACGCAGGGTTTCCCAGCCTTGGGACGCCGGGTCTGTAAGCAGGTTATCCCACGCTCAGGGCGCCGTCAAGTCTTTTTCTTGCCACTCAGTAGTCCTAGTAGTACATAGGTCCGAAGAAAAAGCGGGATTCTGCACTTTTCGCTTGACAAGCACTTTCGCTTGTGAAATACTGCCGTCATGGGTAAAGATAGATCCGCAGTGGCATTAGGGAAACGCGGAGGCCGTGCTACGCTTGCTCGGCATGGCGTAGAGCACTTTCGCCGCATGGCTGAACTGTCTCCGAAGAGCGGGCGCAAGCTCAAGTCCGATGCAAATCCGGAGTCTGTAAAACGCCGACAAAAACGAGCCTTAAAAATCAATGACTTACAATAAGGCTATTTTCACTCCCAAACTATCTTCGGTTTGTTTTCAATAAGATACAAAATACTTCTTGACAAGTGCTATCGCTTGTGGTAGGCTTGTCCTGTAATGCTGACCAATGAACAAATGAAAAAGGGCCGATTCCAGAAATGGGCAGATGCCAGGAGAATGTTAAGGCAGATTCAGGAAACCTTGCAGTCTGGAGGAGTGGTTCAGGTAACAACCCGTACCCGCTCCACGCTCTACCAGAAAAAGCACAGCGGTATGTTCTCTGCCCGAAAAGACGGGGTGTACGTTCAGAGCGGGAAATCGGTTGTCTGCCTGAACGGATGCGTGATTCGGTTTGGAAGGTATGTCTAGCCATGACGCACCTACTCAACATTCTGCGGGGTCTGATCGCGCTGGCGCTCTGCCGGTTGACGGAGTGGGTGTTGCCGAAGAGGACCGAATGACATTGTTAATCAAACTTGACTACGATCCCTTGGCTCCTTATCTCACCTGCCCATTTTACAAGCACAGAGGATGCTACCTGTGGGACGCCGAAAAAGAGGCCGATCGTAATCTGAACGGCGAGGCGGCACGAGCACTGGATTATGAAGCCCCGGAGATTTTTTGCGAAGGGTGTGAGCACAACGAGAACCACTAACAGCCTACGGGCGGAAAGGGGGAAGGACATGTACGATAAATGGGCAGTATACGATTCAGCCGCAGAGTGGTGTGCCAAGCGTGGGATTGCTGGGAAAGTGGGCGATCCTCTGCCAAACCTTCTCAGCTCTGATGTATTCGTGTTGATTGATGATGACCCGGAAGCCTTCCAGCGCCGAGTGCGTGAATGCAGGTACGCCATTGAAATGGAAAAACTAAATCTCCCGGACGACTGAGCCTTGCTTCCCCGGTTCGCTGGGCCGGGGACCGCGAACTGGCCGAGAAGGTGAATGGAGGAAAACCGTGAGCGAGAAGCATACACCGGAGCCGTGGGCAATTCATTCTTCCCCGCACTACCGGCATTATAACGGCAGGGGTGGCGGAATTGGGAACCCATTGCCTTGGGTGATTGTTCCAGAAACGGACTTAGATAAACACGCCGTAGGATTCAACATTGATCCTGTTCTGGATATGGCTGAGTTCGCTAGAGTGATCTGCCATTTGTTTCCACCGCGACATACGGATGAAGAGGTATGGGCCAATGCCCAGCGTATAGTTCACTGCGTAAACGCCTGCGCGGGCGTCTCCACCACTGTTCTAGCCGACCTGGAAGCCGGGGCCGTGGAAAAGCTGGTGATGGCTGGATTAGCTGTAGAAAATGCTTTCCGACATTTCCACCATGAGAGCGTAACAACGGACACCTATTCGCCATTATTGGAAGCGATGATGCAACTCCTTTCCGCGCTCAAGCCGTGGGAAAAGAAATAAACCATGTGGACCTGTTGCTATATTTGTGGTGGGCCTTTTGAAGTAAAAGCCCTGCGCCTAAAATTTGAGAATTATGTCTTTAACTTCCGATTCAAATGGTGTATCCTTGCGGCATGGCGGTTTCTAGCGAAAAGCCCATTGACTGATGGTTTGGTTACGGAGCAACCGCAATGGGAATAGCATACTACCTCCTGCCAAATAAGACCCCAGCCGTCATAATTGGGTCCCTGGTGCTAATTTTTCTTCTGTTGCTCCAGCCCCTTTGGAACTTTTGGTGGATCGAGAAGAATCTGACACGGCGGATTGTCAGTTCTATTATCCTAATTGGATTATTGGGATACTTGGGGGCACTCTCATGGCCAGAGGATAAGCGTCCAGGGCCAGAGATTCAGAGTTTGAAAATCACAGGGTTTATGCCTGAGTTTGATTCAGAGGGCACCCCAATAGCTATTAGGGTCAACTATGAGAATAACATCCCTATGAGAATCTTAGTGAAGGATCGCCATGTGGCTTTAGACCCCACCGTTATTCCATCTGACCACGTGCCACATAAGCTCTTTGAAGAAAATCTTTGGAATCATGAGTTCTCGCGTCCGGGCGAGTGGAAGCCATCACTGATTCCAGCAATAAGGGGATCGTCTTGGCGCGTGCGCTTGTTTAGCGATAGCCCTGGTGGTGCCGAAAAACTAAAGGCTGGTTGGACAGTTTACGCGATGGGGATAATCGCTGAAGCGTCTGGCAAGTTGTTAGCGGAATATTGCGTTCATATCACTCGGTACGCTAGTCAGGTTAACGCATGTATGGAACACAATGGCCCTATTTAAGCACTTTTCTCTACAAGTTCTCTGTCTTCCATTTTCGGAGAATGGGTGAGTTTCAATAATTGTCAAATACCAAAAGGGTGATTATTCAAAACCATTGGAAATAGTTTGGCTATGCCGATCTTGCCACAGGCAAGAGCATAAGCCATTCTCTGGAATGAAAGGGGGTGCGTGATGGCTCATACAACTGAAGTTGACCGGAGGGGCGCTGCTTATCAGGCGCTAGTGTCTCAGGCCGCAGCGGGCCGGGAGCTTGCGGAGGCGGTCCAGAAATATATAGATAACACAAGCAATGTGGTGCTAGATGATTTAGGAAAACTAGCCAGTAAAGTCCTGGGGCAGAAAGATGAACTCCTGCCATAGAGCACAGCCGCCGAAGCTGCCCTAGCATCGCTAGAGGAGGCCCTGCGGATGGCCGATGAGTTGACGCTCCGAATGACGGAATCACCTGGGGATTATAACCGGGATTGCAAACCATGTCCGCGATGCAAAAAGGACGCCCGCGCCTATCTCAAAGCTCGCGGACTGGAGGAGTGATGAACCTGCGTTATATTGCCTCTTTCTGTGCATTAGTGTTGCTGGCTTTGGCGCTTCCAAGCCCCGTATTGCCACCTAAACTCCCGTTTACATTCAACACCGCTACTTGCAAGTGGGTGAACGCCTACGATTTCTCGCGGGAAGTTTATCCAACGCCAGAGCAGATTGAAGCCCGTGGCTACCCGAAGTGGTGGGCGAAACTGTGCCCAGGGAAGTTCCCGGCAAGGAAGGAGGAGTGATGGCTAACATTCCGCAGATCCACCGCACGCAGACGTCAGTTCGTGCCGCGATTGACAACGAACTTCTCTGGCGGCGCTGCGAGTCCTGGACCGATGCGCGGATCAAGGACTGGCTTGACGGGGCGCGGTTCGTGGTGCAGTTCTTTGCGGAGCAGAAGAAAGCCCAGGAAGGAGACCCCGATGGCAAATGATGATAACCTGCGGCGCGGCAGCAAGCGGGAAGTCGCAACGGAAGCCGAGGGACACCGGGTGTTCCATTCCCTGCGCGCATTGACCCGCACCGATCCAACGCCCCCCAAGCTCGGCACGCCGAACTCCTGGCAGACCCTTTGGCCTGTGCCGGAGAAGCGAGAGCGGCAAAATGCTAGTGCCTCCGATGGTAAGACCTAGTACCTATGCCTTTTTTGGGCTGCTCTCATTATTTTCTTGACTTTTGGTATTACCACTGGTATTGTCAATTTCTATGAAGACAAAAATAAATCACTGCAAGCGATGCGGCCATGAATGGCTTTCGCGGGATCGAGAGACAATTCCAACGTGTTGCGCCAAGTGCAAAAGCCCGCTATGGGCAGTTGATCCGATGAGTAAGGCCCGCGCCGCTGTAGCTATGGCGGTTCGTAAAGGGCGGTTGGCGCGGCTTGATGGTTCTGTTTTCTGCGCGGATTGCGGACGGCCAGCGACGCAATATGACCACAGAGATTATGCCAAACCACTCCAAGTTGAACCAGTATGCAGGTCCTGTAATCGCAAGCGCGGGAAGGCTCTTAATCATTGCGGGCCATCGTATTCGCAAATCAAATCCCAACGCCGTTTCCAGCGCAAAGTGAAAAAAGCGCTCAGGCAATTCAACCAAAAAAGAAAGGAGCAAATGAAATGAGCAGCTACGAAATCCATCCTGCTGCTCTGCTGTTTCCGCCAATGGGCGAGAAAGAATTGTTTGACCTTGCCCAGGACATCAAAGATCACGGGCTATTGGAGCCAATCTCCTTATTTGAAAGGAAAATTCTGGACGGCAGAAACCGGATGGAGGCTTGCAAAATCTCTTCAGTCGAGCCGCGCTACTCGGACCTTACTGAATTCATTTTATCCCCAGTTGTCTATGTACTTTCGAAGAATCTGCATCGCCGCCAATTGACTGTATCACAGCGAGCCGCGATTGCTGCTGAGGCCTTGCCGATGCTAGAGCAAGAAGCAAAAAAGACCCAAGGGGGAGCTAGCCGGTTCGGTTCTGGACCAATTGGTCAAAAACCACGGGGAAGCTCCAGAAGCATAGCGGCTAAAGAATCAAATGTTGGTGAGGGGTCAGTAGGAAGGGCCGCCAGAGTTATGCGAGAAGCACCCGAAGAATTCGCAAAGGTGAAAACCGGAGAGATTCCAGTAGGAGCGGCATATAATGCGCTCCCCAGTGTCTCTCATAAAAAAGAAGAAACTGAACCTGAAAAACCACCAACCGAACGTGGGGCAGCGATTGCAAATGCACTCAAGCGCCGCATGATCGAGGGGCTTTCCACAATGAAGGGTCTCAGCCGTGGATTATCTGAACTCGACATTAAGAAGCTCCGCAAGCAATGCGATGAAAAAGAAATCGCTCTTTGGAGTAAGACCGCACAGTCAATCTCTTTCCAAGTACGTACTTTCTCTGAGAATCTGCGTGGAAAGAATGATTCGGAATCTAAGGAGGAATAATGACCGAGAAAGAAAAGCACGTCTCAAATTCAAAGATTGTCAAAGTCCGAGCGGATATGTTGAAAGTACATCCAGTCGCGCAGAGGAACATCGTTCAAGCGAAACTGCGGAAGTTGGTTCAGTCTCTTGACCTTGATGCTATTGGGATTCTGCATGGGGTCGAGTATGAGATCAACGGAACAAAAGCCATTTGGATTATTGACGGACAACACCGTTATCGGGCGCTCCTGGACAAAGATTTGGGAGAGTGGATTGTTGAAGTCAAAGTCCACTTGGATGCCAAAGATGATATTCGCGCATCGGAACTTTTCCTGCGTCTAAACGACCGCTCCCCAGTAAGTCCCTACGACAAGTTTATCAATGAGGTTACAGCCAAGAATCAAGCTGCTCTCGGAACCATCCGCATCCTGGGCAAGCATGAACTGAAACCTGAAAAGTTTCAGGCCGATGGAAATGTAACTTGTGTGTCTACTCTCAAAAAAGTCTATAACTCCGATGGCGGGAAATCTCTTGATAATACTCTTGGAACCCTCATAGCCGCTTGGGGTAAACGCTCCTGTGCGGTCGAAGGAAAGATGGTCGAGGGTTTGGGAATGGTATTCACCAAGTACGATGGCACGGTGGATCGGGAGGCCCTAACCGGAAAGCTAGGGAAATACCCTGGTGGGCCGCACGGTCTAATCGGGGACGCGAAAGGGATGCTCCAATATCGCCGGTCGTCTCTGGCCAAGTGCATTGCAGAGCGGATCATTGACACCTACAATTCCAGCCGTCGTGTTGGGAGACTTGAACCACTATAGGAGCAATCAAAATGGGGAAAACGGAAATAAACCGCGTGTGGGATTTGATTATGATTTCGCCGGACGCAGACCGAAAGAAAATGCTGGCTCTGGCGCGGGCGGTTGGGATTGTGGAGAAAACAAAATGACGGATCGCAGAAGCGAGAAGGATGACAGGAGAGGGCGAGTACAGAGCCGGTATAGTTGGTTGTTTGAGAGAGTTGTGAAATGATCTGGTGTCGCTTGTTTCATCGTCTCTCTACGGGACCGCACACGGATGCGCAGGGCAGCTATTACCTTTGCGAGTTAGGCCATCGGCGTGCAGCCCCGAACAACTGGAAGGCGCGACCAATGAAGCCGCTCAAAAAACAGCCGCGAGTCTCGCGGGCTATCTTAGAAAGGATTGGGAGAAAATGATAACCGTCAGGTTTCCCACCGGGTTGGCAGTTACTTACAATAAGGCAAATTTCCTCTCATGGGGATCAATAAATTGGGAGATTAGAGAATCGAAGGATGGTAAATGGATTGCCAGCATCCCGGCTGGAACCAACTGTATTGTGGAAGTAGTATATCCTTGTAAGGTGGAGAACACTAACCAAGTTCAGTCGCTCGACTCTGCCGCCCTTTTAGTTCGCATGGAATTGAAGCGATTGCGGGTTGAAGATTTGAGGGCCTTGAAATACAGTTTGGAGAACTTCAATCGGCAGACAGGCAAGTGGAGGGACTGATGCCATTCCCAAATCGCCAACAGATATTTTCAAGAAACGATCCGCCCACCTCTAAACTCGCCGGGGATGCGATTACCAATAGGAGGCTGCGAAATGGCTGCATTTCTAATTTATAGTTTTGTCGGAATTTTCTTTTTCATTGCAGGAGTTTTACTGCCTGACCCATCTCTCTTCACCACTGCAACCCTTTTTTTGATTATGGGAGAACTTTGCAGTCATCACTCTATCATGGAGAACAAATGACCCAACACACTCACTATTGTTGGATAACTAACGCCCAAGTGCAATGCAAGACAGCCCGTTGTACTCTCACGCCAGGTGAGAATTGCCCTTGCACTTGTGGTTACTGCTATTGGGGAAAGGGGCCGCGCTACGGGCTGGCAGCTTTCCTGTGCCTCGCAGGTACGATCCTTGCCGGGTTGCTGGCATGGTGGGGAGGATGGCTCTAGAGGAGGAATAATAAGGAAGGAAGTGGTAGCATGAGCGACGAACCCAAGGCAACCGGAGAGGCGATTGTGCGGCGCGAGCCATCCATGGAACTATCCGTTAAGGATGCGGAGGCGCTGGTTTTATATAGTGATCTTAATAGATTGACTCCAGAAGGTCGCATTATCTATTATCGCCTGCGATGTGAGAGTCTTGGTCTTGACTCAAATAGCCATCCCTTTGACTTGATTATTCTAAACGGGAAAATGGTGCTCTATGCCAATAAGAATTGTGCAGAACAGTTGCGGCAGAGTCGTCAGGTTTCCTTGGGTCAACCAAAAGTGGAACTCATTGGAGACATTTATCAAGTGATGGTGTCTGCTTCACTACCAACTGGACGAACCGATACTGATATAGGCTCAGTGGATATAAAAGGTCTTGCGGGTGAAAAGTTGGCTAATGCCACCATGAAAGCATTTACCAAAGCGAAGCGGAGGGTTACTCTTTCTATCTGTGGTTTGGGAATGCTGGATGAAACCGAAGTCGAAATCATCCCATGCGCAAGGCGAGTACAGATGACCGCAACCGGAGAAGTGATCGATGAAAAAAGACAATT
>ERZ1292642.1591-Hain-H14-01um-R1-1591-length-10572-cov-4_pt1 | contig 10572 bp, 14 predicted proteins | sample MGYA00564403_ERZ1292642 | MGnify/ENA primary metagenome ERZ1292642 (study PRJEB36523, sample SAMEA6512643) | groundwater metagenome | collected 2019-01-09 | study: AquaDiva: Metagenomics assemblies of 32 groundwater samples | reverse complement strand
TCGAGCGCGCCGAGCGTCCTGTCCAGCGCGTACGCCCGCTTCGGAAGACCGTCGAGGTTCATGTTCGGCACCGCCCAGGTGACCGAGTGCTGCACCTCGTAGCTCAAGTGTTCGAAGACTCCCTCTCCCCCGACCCCGTGCCTGATGGTCTCGCGGTAGCTCTCGCCCTCGGCGCAACGCTTGAGCTCCCGTTCGATCTCGTCGGCCGTCCGGCGCAGGATCTTTACCACGTGCTCAACCTCCTCGACCAGGGCCTTCTGCTGCCAGTCCCTGGTCAGCTCTAGGTTCTCTCTCGTCGTCATGCCAGTGACCTCCGTAGCTGCTTCGGCCGGCCCGTCTGGTCACAGTAGGAACAGGCAGGACAGCAACAGTCCCGAGCCCGACCGCACGTCGGACACCGCTGTCCCGACTGAGCCTTGACCCGAGCGATCTGCTCCCTGCTGAACGCCGGCGCTAGCTCGATGATCTTGACGTCCCGCTCTTCCTCCCCTTCCCTGAGTTGAGCGTCCTCGTCTAGGACATCCGATAGAAGTCGTCCCCGACCGTAGGACCGGGCCAACAGGCCCTCCGTCTCCTCGTCGCCGCCCAACAGCGCGGCCTTGACCTCGGCCGGGCTGAGGTGCTGCGTCCGACGGGTGGGGTCGTTGCCCTCCAGCGTGTACGTCATTGTCTTGCTCCTTTCCGATCCTCGCGCGGACCGCGCGAGAGCCGGGTACCTGTTTCTCCGTCTTCACCTCCGGCTCTCGCCGTGTCGCCTGTGCCGTAGGCTCCGCGCCTGTTCCCTTCGCCGTGTTCACCCGAGGGACCGGGGCCGCCATGTCAGCTTTCAGGTGGTGCTTCGTTGGCCTTGGGCTTTCCGGGTTCTTCGGCTAGCTGGCGTCCCGGGTGCCGGTTTTGTTCTTCCACTAGTAGTATCGGCACATCTCGAGAAACCTGAACCCCTGTCGTCAACAAAAGTTTTGACGCCGGCGCGACGCGCTCGGGCGACCATGTCGGCCGTCCCACGGCTCATCGCCAGGTCCACCGCGAAGGCGTACACGACGTCCGGCCGGCCCTCCTCGAGCATCTGAGCGTTCCTCAGCGACCCGGCCGCACGTCCGTATCGACCCCAAGCAGCTGGGAAGGCTATCACCCGCAGCCCGCTCTCCTCGGCCAGCCGGCCCGCGATGGTGTCGGCCCCACGGGCGTCGCCGTGGATCACCACGGCGTCCGACGGAAGCGCAACCACGATCCGTCGGATCGTCTCCACATCCGTCCAGCTCCGGGAGCCGCAGATGAGCACCCTCACGATACCGCTTTATCCAAGAATGCGATTGCTTCGTCGCGGGTCAGCTCCCTGTCCGGCCCGTCGTACCGGAAGTCTTGCCACGCCACGTGGACGGCCAGTCCGTAGCCGCTGGCGGTGCCGACGTGCGGGCGATCGGCCTTGGCTTCCAGCACCCGCAGCTTCTCCTCGCCGGTCATGGGCGCGATGCTCCACACGGCAGCCTCAGCGACTTACGGTAGTGCCGCCGACAGAGCGGCCCTCGGCAGCCGTAGAACACGGCGATGACAACGGCGTGCCGCCGGCACTGCCCGCAGCGGGGGTCACCGTTGCTGCACCGCTTGGACGTTGCAATGCTCACGGCAGGTTCCCTTTCGCCCAGTCGTACCGCGCCTGCCCACCCACGTCCAAGAGCCGCTGGGGGTTCCGATACCAGTTGGTGCAGGTCCAGGCGAAGTCCTCCAGGCCGTTGACCGCGCTCAGCGTCCAGGGGAACGCCAGACCGGCCACGGCTGCCGTGAAGCCCTGCCCCTCTCTGGTCGAGTACCAGGACTCCAGATCGTAGTCCTGGGGATCGAGGGCCGCGCCACCGTTGATGGCCCAGTGCTGGTGGGCGTGGCAGTACTCGTGCGTCTCCTGGTTGGAGTTATTCTCCCCGTAGTCGGCCAGGATGACCTCGTGCGTCGGTGCCCAGTAGAAGTTGTACGGGTAGCAGGCCCCGTCTCTGGCGCAGCCGCCGGTGACGGTGCGCGTGTTCGCGGGCAGCCCCAAAGCCGCAAAGTTACCTCCCGCCAGTAACTCCAGCTCCGGGACGGCCGGGGGCTGCACCACCAGCGGCGCAAGTTCGGACACCGGCTCCGGCGTATCCGTCGGAACAGGCGACACGGTCGCCGTGCTCGTTGGGGTGGGCGTGGCGCGTCTCAGCTCCTGGGGACCCGTGGGACTGCCGCTGCTGCAAGCCAGCGCCACTGCTAGCAGCGCCGCAGTTCCGACCGCTGCCGGCTGCCTCACCGTCCCCGCTCCTCGAGGAGCTGCTGGGCCAGCCGCTCGCGCTGCTCCTTCACGCTCATCCTCCGCGGCGCCTGGGTCCGCCGTCCGCGCAGCACCCCGCCGCCGCTCGTCGCACGTCGCTCGCGAACGTCCAGTCCGCGCTCCTTTTCCCGGACCAGCTTGTTCAGGCACTCGTCAAGGCAGTAGCCCGTGGCGACCGGCACCTCCGCGATCGGTGCGAAGCGTCCCCTGCCGTCCTCGGTCCTCACCGGAGCGCCCGGCACCATCAGACACAGCAGGGTCTGCGGACACCGCTCGTCCAGCTCGTACGCGTCTCCGTACCGCCGAAACGGACACCGACCGTCGGCCAGGTCCCACGTGCTAATGGTCTGTTGCTCGGGAGCTTCCACAATCTTGGCAGCCTCGCCGCCGCTGCCACCGGTCGCGCCCAGCGAGTAGGTCAGCCCCTGCCTCGTGACCCGACCGGCCTGCATCAGCCGCGCCAGCTCGGCGTGTGCGGGACCGGACGCCAGCCCGACCAGCGAGGCGACCTGCTTCGTGGTCGCCGAGCCGCCGAGCTCCTTCAACGCCTGTGCTATCTGTTCACTCATCTCGAAACCTCCCTTCCAAGATCTACAACGGGAATCTCGAGAAAACGTTACAGAAGCTAGCGGCCGAACAGCTCGTTCGGGTCGACGACGGCGTCGGCCAGCCCGTAGGCGACGGCCTCCGTGGCATCCAGCCAAAACTCCCGGTCCATATCCTTGAGGACCTGCTCGCGCGACGAGGTCACCCCACACTCGAGGTAGGCGTCTACGATCCGGTCGCGCGCCTTCCTGAGCTGCGCGGCCCGGATGGCGACCACCTCAACGTCGCCCTGCATCGCTCCCCACGGCAGGTGAAGCATGACGGTCGCGTGGGGATAGACCAGCCGCCGGCGACCGGCCGCCAGCAGCACCGCGGCCATGCTGCCGCAGGCCTGGCCTACGGTCACGACCTCCGCCAGGCTCATCCGGATCGCGTCGTACAGCGTCCAGCCCTCGGTGACCTCCCCGCCCGGGCTATCGATCACGAGGTAGATCGGCCTGCTCGAGTCCTCGACGTTGAACGCGAGGATCGCGTCGTGCACCGCCGTCGTGCTAAACTGGTCCCACCGCCCCGGCACCCCCATGATCGGCCCCTTCAGAAACAGCAGCCTACGCTCGCGGGCGAGGTACATCTCCGCGGTCTCGAGCTGGTCCTCACGAAAGCTTCCTGGTCTCGGTCTCTGAAACATTGTCTCTCACCCTCTTCTAGCAAGTACCCGCTGCGCTGCCCTGACCGGGCCGAACGACCGGCGGTGTTCCGCCGACGGACCGAGCCTGTTCAGAGCAGACCTGTGCTCGGGCGACGGGTAGCCGACGTTCCTCTCGAGCCCATAGCCGGGCACGGTCCTCGCCAGCTCGCGCATCAGCCCGTCCCGGTACACCTTGGCGACGATGGACGCCGCGGCCACGGACAGGCTCTTGGCGTCCGCCCTGTCTGTGTAGAGCGCGGGTAGACCGCCAGCCGCATCGCGCGACCTCAGCGTCTTGCCGTCCACGATGACTCCCAGCCGCGCCTCGACGAGGCGGGGCGACTCCCTCCGCATGGTCTCCAGCGCCCGCCTCATCGCCAGAGCCCGGGCCTTGACCATGCCCAGCGCGTCCAGCTCCGCGACCGACACCGCGCCGACGCCGTGCGCCACCGAGTGTCGACGAACCAGCTCGCTAAGCCGCTGTCGAGCCGACGCGTTCAGCTTCTTCGAGTCGTCCAGCTCCCGGTACCAGTCCGTCTCCTTGACCTGGAGGACGACCGCACCGGCCACGACGGGGCCCGCCAGAGCGCCCGTGCCCACCTCGTCCACGCCGGCCACGTAGTCGAGCTGGGACCCGTGCGCGCGCACTAGCTCGTCCTCGAGCTGGAAGGACGGCCACTGCGCTACTCCTCTGTATTGGTTCTCGTTCACTGGTCAAACTCTTCCTGTGCCGCAGCTTGGTACCGCGTCTGCTCCTCCGGGTCGGCGAACTCCATGTCCACCGGGTACCGGAACGACACGCCCCTCCGTGGGTGGACCCCCGCGAACAGCCACGCCGGCGGGGTGCCGGCCCGCAGCTTGCCGATGCTGTACTCGTCCGGCCCCTTGGCCGAACCCGTGAAGAGCCACTCGCCGTAGCTCAGCTGGGACATGTTCACCTGATGGAACTGGCCGAAGCCCCAGTACCGAGGGTACGGGTGTCCCCTCCCGACCAACAGCTGGGCCATCTGAGTCACGAACCGGGCCGTGTCGTACCACGGAAACTGGAAATACATCTTGATCATGTCCCCGTGGGTGAAGAAGAACTCGTGCCCTTGGATGTTGGGAGTCGCCCACGGCGCTTCCGGGATCGTCACCGTCACGTTCTTCTGGTCCGCCAGCAGCGCCTTGACGGTGTGGTAGATCACCCAGTCGCCGTTGTTCTGGGCCTTGTCCTTGAACGCCGGCTTTCGCTCGAAGCGCAGGTGGTTCCCCACGACGCCGATGAGCTCCACCTCGGCGAAGTGGTGGGCCAGATCGCGCGTTGCCCACGCCAGGAGGTGAGCCGTCCGGACCAGCTGCTCGCCCAGCGGAAACGCGTTGGTCGCCTTCAGCTCGTCGTGGATCCCGCCGCTCGCGTTGTCCCCGACGTCCACGAGCCACAGCTTCCGGAAGTTCTCCCCGCGGTGGTGCGACTCAGCCAGGTCGATCACCGTGTCCACGTAGTACTGGACCCGCGCCGCCGCGATGGCAGGGTCGAACCGGCCGATCCCCATCGTCGACGCAGGCCTCACGACCTCGCCGTTGTGCAGACACGACAGCAGGCTCAGCACGTCCTGCGGCGAGTGCTTTCTAGCAACCTTGGTCTCGAGCAGCGGAGGCGCCGCCGTCGCCAGCGGAGCGATGTTCGGCACGATGGCCTCGACGAGCCGCTGTCCCAGCGTGTCCTGCTTCAGCGACGCGTGGTACTTCGCCCGCATCAGGTGCAGCTCCTCCTCCAGCTCGTGGATCCTCCCCTCCTTGACCACCAGCTCCGGGATCTCGGCCTTCGTCGCCGGCCTCACCGTCGTCCTAGACCGCTGTCCGGAGAAGGTGATGTTGCCGGCGCGGGCCCCCACGTTCTTCACCGTGTCCACCGAGATCTGGTAGTCCGGAAACTCCTCCTCGAGCTGCGCCGCAGCCTCCACCATCGTGTTCCCCGACCCTGCCATCTCGCGGATCCGGGAGACCAGCCTGTCCTTCTCCTCCCCCGGCATCCCCCTGATCGTTCTTCGTCTCGCAGCCACCGCTGTCACCTCCTCCTTCTTTCTCTACCCGGGAATGCCGACACGAGCGCTTGCTTCACGCCGCGACTGCTCACTGCTCAACGCGTTGTACCTCGTCATCAGTAAATCGAATTGTGATGTCGGCCCTTCGTCATCCTGGAATCCCTGCCCGTGCCGAGGCCTCCCGACGACTCTGCTCACGTGATAGGGCATAATATCCAGATTCGTAGATCTCGTACTGAGCCTTCAGCCTCGCGACCGCGGCCCTCTGGTCGACCGACCTGTGAAACAGCCGCTTCAGCAGGTCGTCCCCGTCAATGGCCGCGCTGCGGAGCACCTCCTTCACGAGGGCCGCCCTCGGCAGGTCCTTGAACTCGTCCGACCGGATCAGGTCCAGCATCTTGAGCGGCACCAGGTACTCGAGCACTTGGTCCAACTCGTGCAGCGCGATCTCCTCTCGCGCCAGCCGGTCGCCGGAATAGCCCTTCAGAGAGGCCAGCCGAAGCATCAGTCGGCCGAGCTCCATCGAGGTCAAGGTCGCCGGGTCCAGAGGAAAGTCGTAGTCCTCCCCGAGCAGCTGTTCAGGAGCTCGCTGCCGGGGCAGCCGCTCCTTGGCGAGCAGCTCCTCGGCCCGCCTCGCCCCCTCCAGCCATCGCAGCTTCGGGTTCGCGCTCTTCCTGGGGGACCTCTTAGCCGCCACGCTTCGACTTCGACTTCCCTTTTTCACGGCCCATAATCCCCGCAGATTCAAATTGCCGCATCACGATGGCCCAGGTCGCTGCGTCACCGTCCTCAAGCAGGTCGCAGATCATCGCCTTCTCGCACCGCCGACACGTCGGACTGTTCCGCTCAAACGGCCTGTCTAGCAGTACCCCAGACCGAAAGGCTTGCTGTGCGGCCAGGGGCCTGGTCTGCGACTCCTTCACGAGCTCCGGAGTCGGGGTCACGTAGAAGACCTTGTAGTCCTGGGTGTCCTTGTTCTCGAAGAGGAAGAACCCCTCGTCGAACCGAGAGCCGTGCAGCTCCCCGTGCTCGCTGTACCAGCAGAACTGAAGCATGTAGCCCCGCCCCCACGGCGGGTTCCACGCCGCGAGCCGCTGAGCGTTCAGGTGCTTGTCAGCTATCAGCTTCGGCAGCTGTCGAAACCCCTGCGAGTTGACCGACTTGATCTCGCCCAGCGCCAGCTTCCCCGTCACCGGGTTCTTCAGCACCACGTCCAGCCGGCCGCTCACCACCGGGTCGTTCAGTCGCACCGGCAGCTCGGCCGCCGCGAGCAGCCGCGCCTCGCTGAAGTAGCGCTGCCAGCGCTTGTGCATGTCCGACCCGTTGTCCATCCGTCGCCGGCTCTGGCCCGGGTACGCGGGCCGGTGGCCCAGCATCCCCAGCTCGATCTCCCGCGCGCACGGCGACCCTGCCCCGCTCGGCCGGATCGCGGGTCCGGCCTTCTGCCACCCCTCGGGAGACGCCTTAGTATCGAAATATCGATCTATCTCCCGACCGACCCAGTCGTCTACATTGAGCTGCCGCAGCAGCCGGCCGACTCCCCCTTTGCTCATTCTGGCTCCAGGCCCGACTGTTTGCGGAGCGTATTGAGACACCACTTAAAGAAAATGGTCTGCACGTAGTCCGCGTCGCTCAATGTCGGCATCGCCCACACGTCCGGTGTCGATCCCTGCTCGACCTGCCACCACAACTTGACCGCTGCCCGTGCCTCAAGCATGGACTTTGCCAGCGGTTGCACCGCCATAGCCGGCGGCAGCTCAGCCTCGTCCCTCTCGTCCTCGGCCACCTGCTCGGCTGCCTCCACGTTCCTCTCGTAGAGGTGCATCGACCCGCTGACGTGGGTGTAGGTCCCGACCTTTAGATCCAGGTCCGCGGCCACCGCCGCCTGGAGCATGGAAAACTGCACTACATCGTACGGCCAGCCCAGCCACGCGTCGTTCGACCTCATGTTCACGAGCAGCTCCAGCATTCCGAACCTCACAAAGAATTGAAGACTCACGGTGCACGGCACGTCCAGCGACGTCCTCTGGTCCCGCTCACCGAAGACCGTGACCACGGCCTGCCGGCTGTCGGGATCTTGCCGGAGCAGCCGGAGCACGTAGGGCAGCTGCAGTCCGAGCCGCGGCCCGTAGCCTCCGTCCAGCCGGCCGTTGCCCGGATTGATGAACTTCGCGTACTGAGGAGCGACCCGCACGAGCGCCGCCGGACAGCTAAAGCCCCCGACGAGCTGGAGCCCCTCGAGCACCCCGAGCGCCGGCACCAGCCTGCGGGTCGGCTGCCCGACCCACCGTCGGTCCGGTTGATAGATCCTGGTCACTACCGGACGCAGCTCGCGCGACGACACACCGCGCGGCTTCACCTGCTCGCCCTCCGCTAGGAGAGTTCTCAGCAGCCCGCTGTAGACCTGGGTCGCGGTCTCGCCGGCGACCACCAGTCCCGTCTCAATGCTTCCACTCGTCATCCCGATACTCCTTCTCGCCCGTCAAGAGCTTCCCGTAGTCCAGCACCCGCTTGTAGAAGAACCGTCGCGAATACTGAGGGTGTGGCACCCGCCGGTGCGGAATGCCCGCCGCCGTAAGCTGTTCCGAAGCGAGCTGCCCGAGCGCCACGATGTCGGCTCCACTCGTCTGACGATGCCACCACTTTGGGTCCTCAGCCGCCAGATCCACGACCGTGCGCCCGTCCCACTGAACGGAGTTGAACGTGCAGTAGTCCGCAAGGCTCAGTCCTGCTGCCCGCAGGCACTGAAACAGGTACCGGCCCGACGGGCTGTCCCCCCAGCAGATCCCATTATCAAAGATGGCCGCGAACTTCCGGACCAGAGCTCCGTTCCACTCTCCCGACCGGTCCCGCTTCTCCACCGCGTCGTGCCGATTGGGCCGGTCGCCGACGAAGATAAAACGAGGATGCTGGGTGTTGCCGAGCGCCGCGACCTCAAACCTAGGCAGCAGCGTCTCCATGTTCCGAACCTGCGTCACCAAGCCGGAGGCGGTCCGCGTCCGCGCGTCCTCGCTCGCGGTAAAGTCGTATCGGACCACCAACAGCGCCGTCCGCCTCGCGACAAACTCCTCGTAGAGCTCCCTCAGGACCGCTCGCTTCTCGGGAGCCTCGTAGATCTTCGCGTCCTCGCTGTCCGGCCCGCGCTCCAGATTTCGCCCGATAACCTCCGGGTCGACCGAGCAGTAGACCAGCACCGCGCCGCGCGCCATGAGGTAGCCCTCAAACAGCCACTCCTCCTGGTCCGTCAGGTCAGGCCCGTTGCGAAACGCCCGACCGTAGACCCAGCTCCCGACGTGCAGCCTGTCCGCTACCGCCAGTCCAGGCAGCCGGCGAAGCCCCCTCACGTAGTACGCGAGCGCGTCCTTCTCCGGCGGTCCGGCGTGAACGTATCGAAAGCCGTACCGCTCCAGCTCACGCGCGAGAAAGGTCTTGCCCGTGCCGTCTGCGCCCTCACAGATTATATAGGGCCCGTAGTTCACGATGAGAACGCCTCCCTTAGACAAGGGTCACAATACCAAGATGCCCACCAAACCCGGTAGCACATTCTCTGCCAGGAACAGGCGTCGCATCTGCGATGAGCGTAGCTACTGTCAGCCACGCTCTCCCTCCAGCCTCTTAGTACCGTCTACAAACCGCTTCGGTGAGAACGGTCGGGCGAGCGGTCGCCAGTCTACCAGCTCGAAGCCGCGGCCGGGCGTCGCCTCCCTGCCCGAGTCCAGCGCTCTCAGGAAGGTCCGCCCCAGGAACTCCCCGACGGGCGGCATCACAGCCTGGGTCACGTCCTCCCTCCTCACGCCGTTGAAGCCCTTGTGTCGAGGTCCCTCGGGCGCGAACACGAAGGTGTCCGGGTAGCCGCACAGCCTGGCAGCCTCGCGGATCGTGATCATCCTGTCCAGGACCGGGTGTACCATGCACGCCACGTCTGCGATGGTCCGGCTCGGCGCGTCGTACGTCATGCGCCCCGCCAGGTACCGCGCCTTCTTGGCCGGCACCCCCTCGGCGACCGCACGTTCGTAGCCTACGTCCCAACCCTCGCCCTCCTGGATACGCCGCACCACGTTCAACCCGCGCTCGTCAAACTGCTCGTAGACGTGGTTCGGGACCCGCTCCTCCTGGCCGCTCGAGACCGCGCTGTTCTCCAGGTCCTCGATGGCCTGCCGCGTCGTCGCGACGTCGCCGTAGCCGACGAGGGGCACTCGAAGGTCCAGCTCGTACCGGTGCGCTATCAGGTGGAACCTATCGCGCCACTGGGGAGCGCCGTGCAGGACCGAGTTGGTCATGAGCACCGTCACGGCGTAGCCCCGCCGGTTGAACCGCCGCGTCGCCTGGTCGACCTTCTTGCGGCCGGTCTTGAACGCCTGGCACACCGACTCCCAGACGAAGAAGTCCGGCTCGACCGCGAGCGCCGCCTCCACGCAGTGGTCCGTGAACGCCACCCGGGGATCCGCCATGCCCCGCCTGCTGCCGGCCAGACTCCAGGGTGCACAAGGCGGGTTCGCATACATCATCACCACGTCCCTCTCCCCCTTGACCGGCCAGCCCTTCCGCTCCAGGGGGTGGTGCACGTTCGGAAAGTTCAGCTCGAACGTCGCCGCTCCCCAGGGGCCCTCCTCCCACACGCCAGCAAGTTCAAAACCTGCGCGCTGCACTCCGACGCTGAAGGCGCCCGAGTAGATGTGGACCCCGACCGCCTTAGGCCTTCGCATCCCAGCCGCCCTCCCTCAGCAGGTCCGTCACCTGCGCGTAGGCGCGACGGTGGTCGATAATCTCGACCCGGATCCCCCGCTCGGCGAACCGCGCCCTCTGGTTCTGGATCGTCTTGTGGTGCTGCCGCACCTGCCACTCTTGGATCGGCTTCCCTCCGTTGCGCTTGTAGACCTGAGCGATGCACTTGTCCGCCGGAGTGTCCAGAAACGCCAGAGCGACGCGGCCGGGAAACTCGTCGACGACCTCGCACCACAGCGTCACCGCCGACGAGAGCACGAGTCCCTCCACGATGACCAGACCAAGCTTGG
>ERZ1292642.1588-Hain-H14-01um-R1-1588-length-10580-cov-4_pt1 | contig 10580 bp, 12 predicted proteins | sample MGYA00564403_ERZ1292642 | MGnify/ENA primary metagenome ERZ1292642 (study PRJEB36523, sample SAMEA6512643) | groundwater metagenome | collected 2019-01-09 | study: AquaDiva: Metagenomics assemblies of 32 groundwater samples | reverse complement strand
CGAATACCCCACCGCCTACTATGACACTAACGGTAAAATCCACCTGCTGCACAAGACCCGTGTGGTGCATTTAGTCGATATGCCCGATGGGGATGAAGGTAGACCGGGCTATGGCTTATGCGCGCTCTCACGCGGCATATCCATTGCGACCCGTGAACTCTACATGAACCGCTATATCCAGACTAAACTGGATGATAAGCCCGAACCGGGTTACGTGTTCTGGAAAGGGGTTTCAGAGCAGCAGCGTATCAACCGCTTCGAAAAACTCCGTACTCAACAGATGGCGGATGATCCGGCATGGGGGCGTGTGATTCATTTCGAGAGTCTTGACCCCGCTAATCCGGTTGGGGCTGAGACCATGACGTTTGCTCAACAGCCCGACAAGTTCGACTTCAAGACCTACACCGAATTAGACGTGAATGCATGGGCACTGGCGCTGGGTGTAGATGTGCAGGAACTATGGCAACTCACGGGCGGTAACATTGGCTCCGGGCAGCAAAGTCAAGTCCTCCACGCCAAATCGCAGGGCAAGACCTTTGGCGATTTGCTCACCAAACTGGAACGCGCGCTCAACACCTATGTCCTGCCGGATACGCTGGAATTCGAGTTCAAACGCCATGACCCCTATGAAGCACAGGAAGAGTCGGCAACTGCAAAATCGTGGGCAGAGTTTATCGGCGGGGTGAAGGAAGAAAGCACCGTCGATCAGCGGCGGCGCATTCTTGCCAATAAGGTCAACGCTTTCAAAGACGCAGTGACCGATGAGCAGGGTGAGATTATCCGCCTGCCTGACCAAGACGTAAAGCCCAACGAAGAGCAGGAACAAACGATTGACGACGGCGCACCCCCACAGGATGCGTCTGATGCAGACCCGAACGCCGAAGAACAGAGCGCCGACGATAGCAAAGCGAAACTCTTAACGGCACAAAAGGATTTGCAGAACGCCGTCATTGCAAGTAAGGCACTACAAGCACAATACTTTGCATTGAATGATAAAGCTATCCAGTCCACCCGACTTGACTTTGAAGCCGACTGGTCGGATATGACGGCGGCACGGTTGAGTGGCGACATGAACAGCGTGCGCGGGGATATTGTCGCCCGTGCGCTGCTTGCCAAGTACATTCCCCGGGCCATGCGGGATGGTCTCAAGGAAGGTGGCGTGGATGAACCTGATGAAGACGACAGCGCTGAAGCGCTCGCGCTCGTGGCAAATGCCAGTGCCTATGTGACCGACTATAACACCACACTGGATAACGGTCTGAGCGATGCAGAAGCGGCATTGAAACCGCTTTTATGGTGGAACAAAAGTTTGCTTCCGGCATACGATGCGGGTCGATATTCAGCAGACAAAAATGGACTATACCAATTCGTCGGAGACGACGGTGAAAAGAGTTGTGCCACATGCCAACGCCTATCGGGTCAGAAGCACCGCATGAGGGAGTGGACGCGCAAGCAACTCCGTCCCGGTGTAGACACGAAATCCTACGACTGTGGCGGCTGGCAATGCAACCACCGTTTAGTAAAAACGACCGGGACAACAGTCGGGCGTTTTTAAGTCCAGCACCAGAAACCGCCTGTTATTGTGCGCCATCCGGTGATCACTGCGATGGCTCATGCCAGATTAAGAAGGTCACACATGGTTGAACAAATCGAAACCCCTACAGGGGAGAAATACGCCGCCCGTTACACCCAAACCGAAACGAACTACACGCCCGATTATGTGGGGGAGGGTGGTCACTGTGCGGGCTGTCGCTGGTTCATCGCGCACAGCGAGTATGGTGAGGGCTGCACGATAGTCGAGAGCTACCCCGCCGACATTCTTCCGACCGGGCGTTGTGATCGTCATGAAGCCATGCCGCCGGTTGAACCCTACGTGCAGCAGGTGGAGATTGTGGAGGGCGTTGCCGAAGTGGGGAAGGCGAGTACAACGACCACCGACGGCAATGTCGATACCCTCCCCATTCCCCAAGTCGATAAACAAACCTCGTGGCTTGCTCACGCAAAAGCCACTCTTGCTGATGCATTGCGCGGTAAAGCGGATGTGCAGCCGACGGCGTTCAAGGTCATCGGCAATCACTGGTTTGCGCGCTGGTCGAATACCTTCAAAGACCGCGATAACGAATACTTCTCTACGAAGGCACATGACGAATACATTACACGCCTACAGATGGGCGTGATTCCCATGCCTGAATTATGGGTCAACCATATCGCGGGCAGTAAACACGGTACGGCAAAAGTCGTCTCACGCATCGGGCACTTCATGATTGCAGCAGGCGATTTTGATGATACGCCAATGGGCAAGGCGGCGGAACGCTATTACAAAAAGCACAAGGTGGATGGAGTTTCGCATGGGTTTGCCTTCGATAAACAGCAGCTAATCGATGGTGTGTATCACCAATACAACACGTTTGAGATTAGCCCCTTAATGCGGAAAATCCCCGCTAATCCGTTCACTACTTTCGATGAGGTACAAGGCATGAAAATCACAGATGCGGACGCCCAAGTGCTCAAGGAAATGTTCGGTGATGAGTTTGTTGAGCACGAAATCATCGCCAAGACTGAGCAGGCAAGCAAGATAATGATCGAGGCAGGACATGCGTTCAAGGATTTTGTAGAAGCGCCCCCCGCCACGAAGGAAGTTAGCGAGTGTATGCAGGGCTATATGGACGATGGCATGTCTGAAGCGGACGCCAAAACCAAGTGCGAAGAAACCAAAACCGCGCGTGGCGATAAGGCGCTGGCAGGACTGGTCATCGACATCCTGAAAGACCATGCAGGCGTAGTGACACTGGTAGACGCAATGGGCAAATCCATCAAGTCGCACGACGACGCCACGACTGCTCTGATTGAAGGGTTCAAGACCGATTTGGTCGCCCTGAAAGCGCAGTTGGATGGACGCTCACGCATCGCCAGTAAAGACGACGACACCGTTGTCGATAAGAGCAAGGTCGATTCGGACATTGTAACCGACATGGAAAAGACGAAGGCTGACCCCTTCTGGAATCCGGCTGGATAAGAGAACGCGAATCGGAGAATTCGATCATGACACAGAGCATTGTTATCGGGGGCAAATCGTACACCCCCGAAGAAATCGCGGTACTGGCAAAGGCAGACGTGCTGAATATCGGGCAGAAACATGACCCCGCCAGCACGACCCTGACCGCTTCCCCACTGCATGGTGCACTGCATGGCAGTAGCACGCAGTTCGGGATTTTCAGCGCGCCCGCCACCCGTCCGGGTCGCTTTAGCGCGCTCCCTCGTTTGGAACATGTCGCGCGCGTCCTACCCTTTATCAAGTCGGATGTGATTCAGGAACGGCTTGAAATCATGACCGGTGAGACCGCCGCTGCGGGCACCAATGCGACCGGTTTCTGCGGCAACCCCCCTGTGGGCGGCAACTTGAAAGTGTGCGCTCAGACGGTGCGATGGGGTGAAATCCACATCAAGACCGATCTTGCGGACTTGATGCAGACCGGAATGCGGCGCACGCGCGCGGACGTTCCCGCCGAAATCTATAACCTTGCTACTACAGACAACCCACTCCTGCCCATCGTGCCGGAACTGGCGGCGGGCAGCGATACCATGTCGCTCTTGCGCTCCGAGCTTTTCATGATGAATGTGTCGCTTGAGAACAGCGTCGCCAAAGTCGATTTTGCGGGGACGCAGGGGACGCAGAACAACACCTACATTGGTATTCAGACCCAGTGGAACGGTCTGGATCAATGGATTAAGACCGGTTTCACCGATGCCGACAATGGCTTGGCTTGCGGTGCGGTGGACAGTGTGGTGGATAGCTTCAACGCCGAAGTCGACGGCACCAACGCGACCACCGGATTGGACTTTGTGGAAGCCGCGCATGACACATGGTACGCCCTCAACCAGCGCGCGACCGCAGTGGGAATGCAAGGTGTCCAGTGGGTTTTGGTCATGCGTCCTGAATTGTTCCGCCGCGCGGCGGATGTATGGGCTTGCGCCTATACGACCTATCGCTGCAAGGATGGCAGTGCGGGCAGCCCGGTCAACCGGGATGGCAGCGCAGTGCAGACGCTCCGTATGCAGTTGCAGACCGGGCGTTACCTGCTGTTCGATGCGACGGAAGTTCCGGTGGTGTTGGACGAAGGCATCGTGCAGGACGTGTTGGGAGCGAACCACTTCAAATCGGATATGTATTTCATTCCGGTGTCGTGGGCAGGACGACCCCTCACCTACGTCCAGTATTTCGACGCGGGCAACCCCTACGCCACCGAATATGCCAACTTTCTGGGCAACGATACCCGCGTCATCAATGACGGGCTGTATCGTGTGGCACAGCGCACGACCGGTTTTTGCAAGGAATACCTGTTCGGCGCGAAACTGCGTCTGATTGTCGATACGCCATTTCTGGCGGGTCGCCTCGACGACGTTCGATACAAGATGTATGCGAAGATTCGCAGTGCTGATCCCGGCATCACGGCGTTTTACGCTGATGGTGGCGTTACACATCGCCTCTAGGATTATCGTTGAGATAGAGGTTGTATTCTCTATCTCTCTGTGATACAATAATAAACGGATGGAGTACGTAAATACCCCATCCGTTCTGACCAATCAGCAAAGGAACTTGCCGTTGGCTACCCCTGATAGTAACATACCCCTGCACCAACCCCTAAATGTTCTATTTGAACAACTCAAATCCGCTGAACCGCGTGAGCGTTATGAGGCGGTTTGTGCGTTAGGGCGTTACCCTGTACACGATAGCTTTTTTGATACATGGGATAAGGTGTGGGCGCTCACTGAAGACCTCGACAGGCGAGTTCAACGGGCAGCAGGAATAGCGGGAAGTATGATCAGCGCGCGTAATCGGGCGGTGTTTGATAAACACGCTCTCCTCTACGGGCACCCCATCCCCGATTTTCTAAAAACATGGGACGAAATCAATCTTCGTTGTTTACCACCACCCACCCTAGATGATGGCAATACCAATGACGAACCTCGTTAGCATCATCACTCCTGTGGCGAATTATCACAGCGACCTACTCCCCCGTTGCGCTGCCAGCGTGGAAGCGCAGACCATCCCCGCAACACACATCGTCGTGCATGACGTGGAAGGGCGCGGCGCTGGATGGACGCGCAACAAAGGCTTGCGGCAAATCGATACCCCGTTTGTCACATTTTTAGATGCCGACGACCTAATAGAACCTGATTTCATTGAAGAGTGCCTACAGGCTTATGATGAGAAGCGTTACCTTTACACCGATTGGGTGCAGAACGATGAATATGTGCCCGCGCCGGATTGTGCTTGGAAAGGACAGGCGTGGCACTGCATCACCACGTTACTCCCCACCGTATGGGCACAGCATGTCGGCGGGTTCGATGAAACCTTGCCTGCGGGCGAGGATACGTATTTTTACATGAAGCTCACACGCGGGGGCATGTGTGGCAAGCGGGTTGCCAAGCCCCTGTTTCACTACAGCGCAGAAGGGCGGCGCTCTTTAGGGTTTCCCAACAGCGCTCCATATTACGCGCTCATGCAGCGGTTACAGGATGAATTTGGAGGAAAGACAATGGCATGTTGCGGCGATAATCCACAGACCCCGGATCAGCCCGTCAATCAGCAGCAGCCCGGACAGGTGCTTGCGAAAGCGATTTACGGGGGCAATCGCAGGGTATACGGGATGAAATCTCACGAACTCTACCCGCGTGCGGGGAATGGGTCGCTCTTGTGGGTCTTTCCCGAAGATGCCCACGCAGCGCCGCATATGTTCCAGATCGTGCGCCCCACCGTGCCAACCCCTCCACCCGCCGCACCGCGTTTGCCTGTGCTGCCGCCATTGCGCCCGCCAGTGGTGGAACCTGAAATACCGACCTTGAACGGCGCGGCAGAAGTGGCGGCTTACGTCAACGAAAACAGCGCTGAACCTACCGCCACACCGCAAGCGCTTCCGGTTGCGGCAGAAGTGGGGGAGGGCAGTCCGAATGTGCAGCGTGTGGTGAATAAGGCACGACGGGCAGGGAAGAAACAGGTATGAATAATCACTGGCAAAAGGCAGTGCAAAACCGTTGCATCATGTTTTTTGCGTGTTGTAACGGTCAATATACAGTTACGGCGCATAGTCGCACTAAGACAAAGGGCGTCATGACCGTGCATCGTCCATTACTTGATCTCGAATGTCGTTTTGAGGTGGTTGGTTTTATCCAAGCGCTCGGATTTCTTGAATACATCAAGGATAAAGGGTATTCATTGGTCACATCGGGGCGTAATTCGTCGGGGACAGAATGTCAACAATACGAGCGAAACGAACTGCATGTCTGACCCGATTTTCGTTCGCACTCACCACAATTACGAGAGCTACGTTGACCTCTTTCGCTTGATTGACCTCAGTGGCTTTCCGGTTTGTTATCCCGAAGAGGTAGAGGCGGACAGCGATAACACCTATCTCGTAACTGTGCTGAACGGCGAAATCGGGGATCGGTGGGCAGGCGCACGAGCGCGCATCGTTCATCTGAATTGCGAGTGGGACCCCTATCCGAAATATGCAGGCATCAGTGAAACCTTCCATTTTGATGCGTGGTTCGCATCAAAACATGGGGTTCGTTACGTCCCGCTTGGCTCCCATCCCTCGCTTGCCGAGGGTGTGCTTGGGGAGAGCCGAACCTATGACGCGGCGTTTTTGATGTACGTCCTGCCCCGTCGTTCCACCATCCGCTATGAACTCGAACGGCGCGGCTTGTGGCTCACGCCGACAGGGGCATGGGGAGACGAACGCCATACGCTGCTCACCAACAGCAAGAGTTACTTGCACGTTCATCAGCGTGACGACGCGCCCGGTATCCCGGCGCTCCGTATGGTGGTTGCAGCCGCGTACAAACTGCCTGTACTGATGGAAGATGTGCCAGATCGGGGGATGTTCGGATACACCACCTTTCTCAGTTCCAGTTATGACGCGCTGCCTGAGATGGTGACGCAGTGGTTACACCCGTCGAATGCGGGAATGCTGCACGACTACGGGATGGACTTGCACGAGTTGTTGTGTGGTGAGTACACTTTTCGTCGGAGTATTGAGGGGGCGTTGTGAAGGAATATCATGCACTAAGTCTGAACCGATGGCAAATCTGGGAAGCACTCAACTCTGCAAAGAATGGGGTACACACCCGTTTTCCAGTACGGGAGGAGAGAACGGGGTGGGTTGTTTATATTGATCACGGCACAAATCCAAATTTTCCAGATGAGTTTCGTGTGTTTCATCGTGCGGCAAGCGAAGATGAGGCATATGAGTTATCGCATATGGCTTACGAGATCGGAGAAGTTGCACGAAATTTCTTTAGTGAAGCGACCAATCCGTTTTCGTTTGAGGGGGCGTTTTAATGGAATGTCGATATTGCAAAACCGAACTTATTCAACATGAAGCAGAGCGAGAAGTTCGTAAAACTGTTAAAGGCAGATGGGGTCGAACAAGAGATTTCATCGAACGCCAAACGCTCATTCGCTGTCCAGAATGTGGGTATACTTTCTGGACAGCGTGGGATGAATGGGGTAAGAGTGTCCACCGTGAGACAGTACAAGAATGCGATATTCTCAATATTAGGAACTCAACCGCATATGCATATGCGACGCGCGTTGAGTTGTCATATGATGAGATGATGAAAATATGGCACGAGGTTCAAAATGAGCCTCTAAACTTTTTGCTGCTGGAAGAGGAATGGAAGCGTGAAATCGTTCGATTAATTCAAAAATATGGAGAGGCACATATTGCGACCTTTGAAATCAGAAACTTGTGTCGGCAATTTTACATTGGCAAAGAAAGCGATTTCGGGTCAAAGATGGTGGTCTCTGACCCTGATTGGCGGCAATTATTTCGTAAATTAGAAGCTGCTAGAGCCTATATCAAACTCGTTCATCGTCGTATTGAAGACAAAATTATGATGGAGATAGAGGGGGCGTTGTGAAAGTGTTTTGGTACTGCGAACACTGTCAACAGGTGGGTGTTGCTACTATTGAGCACACCGATGTTATGGCTGTAACATACGGAATTATCGACGCTCACAACGACGTTAATTATGATTGCGCGGGTCATTATACAAAAATTAGAACGCTCAATTTTTCTGCTATTCTTCCTCCTTTTGTGCCTGGTTGGGCAGTTGAACCTTTAGTAAAGTTGCTTGAAACCGAATGAAAACCATCGCCTATTGCGCCCTCCTCTACGGCAGCGACTACCTCGCCTACGCCATTCGCAGCGTCATCGACCACGTGGATGAACTGTGGGTGCTGTACAGCGCGCAAGGATCGCATGGGCATAGCACGACGCTCCAGTGTCCCGACCACGCCAAAGACCTGTACGACATCGCACAGCAGGCAGCAGGGGATAAACTGCGCTGGTACACGGCATCGCCCGGACAATGGCGACATGAAGGCGAACAACGCGAGTACATTCATAAGCTCGTGCCGGATGCAGACGTGATACTTGTGTTGGATGCGGATGAAGTGTGGAGCGATGGACTAGCAAAAGAAGTGGTTGATCAGTATGCGCGAGAGGCGAACTGGAACGGTGCTTTTCGCACTTTGCGCTTGCCGATTATCCATTACTGGCGCTCATTTTATCGGTGCATCTTGCATGACCCCGCTTATCCAACGCGGGTCATCTTCCCCAAAGTTGAAGGTGGGGAAGCGACCATGCAGACGCCATTCCGTATCCATCATTTCGGTTACGCGCAGCGCTCTGAAATCGTCCACTACAAACTCACCACACACGGGCACAAGAACGAACTGCGCCCCGACTGGTACGAAACACGGTTTCTACCCAACACGCAACAGGACTGTCACCCGGTAGGATCGGAATACTGGAACCCAGAGACGATAGACCCCTACGCGCTAGGGCTGCCTGTATGGATGAAAGACCACCCGTTTGCTGAGTTGGAGGTTATCCCGTGACTACTTCTGTTTCGCATGGCAAGTTGGTCACAAAAGTTATTCGATGGAGCGACGATGTTCTCTATTATGAGTACGAAGTCACTACGGGATGGGCTTTTCTTGGACGTGACGCTAATCCTGATAGCACAATTCGTATCAGCGCAGTCACCACTTGCCCGCAGTGGGATTCATCTATACGAGAACCAATCATTGATCTTCCCAGCCAAGAGCAAGTACCTGCCCACTTAGACGAAACCATTATTCTTGCAAACAATTCCGAACTTATCGCCTATCATCAAGCATTTGTGCGAACCCTGTTGGGATAATTGCCAATGACCATTCCGCTGATGCGTAGCACCTGCTATCGAGAGCAGGAAACGTTGACTGAGTTAGCCAAGTGGTTACTCACGTTTCCTGACAAACTCTCCATGAGTACCTATTGCGCTCGGTTTGAGCAGGTGTTTGCATACTGGCAGAAGCGGCAACATGCGGTGCTGTTCAACAGTGGAGGCAGTGCGAACCTTGCGATGATGCAGGCGCTTCTCAACTTGGGACGGTTGCCAAAGGGCGGTAGGGTAGGGTTTTCCGCGCTGACGTGGGCGACCAACGTCATGCCCTTGATACAACTGGGATTTGAGACCCTTCCGATTGATGTTGACCCCTGTACTCTCAACACGATGTCTGTCAATTTGCGTCCTGTTATCGAAAGTCTGGACGCGCTGTTTATCACCAATGCGCTCGGTTTCTTGCCTGATTTAGACGGCATTCGCTACCTATGCAATTTCTTTGGGGTAACACTTATTGAAGATAATTGCGAGAGTTTAGGGAGTGAAAACAAGTGGAATAAGGCGGGTAACTTCGGCATTGCCGCCTCATTCAGCTTCTTTGTGGCTCACCATATGAGTACCATCGAAGGCGGTATGGCGGTTACTGACGACGACGAGCTTGCGGAAATGCTACGGATGGTACGCGCGAATGGCTGGGATCGTAATCTCGACAAACGCCAGCAAGAGCAGTGGCGCAAGCGGCATTATATCGAAAGCGAGTTCGATGCCGCCTATACCTTCTACGTGCCAGCGTATAATCTACGCCCTACCGAAATCACAGGCTTTCTCGGCTTGCAGCAGATGAAGCATGTGGATGAAGCGATACGCATACGCGGGGAATACTTCGCGGAACTGGAAACAATTCTCAAAACCAACGATGATTTAATCCCCATCCAGCACGACCACATGACCGTACTTTCACCCTTTGCCTTTCCGGTGCTGTGTAAAACGCCGGAACTACGCGAAGTCTACAAAATCCGCTTCGCGCGAGCGGGAGTGGAGATACGCCCGGTGATTGCAGGCAACATCGCACGGCAGCCGTTCTATCGACACCTGAATGGGCATTACGACTTGCCCGGCGCTGACTTTGTGGAGCGATGTGGGTTCTACTTCGGCATTTACCCTGAACTCACGAGAGATGATTTGGAGACGTTGAAGGGGTGTCTCAGTGGATGACATAGTTCGCTTTTATCCTCATCAATGGGATCAAGATGCTTATGGTTGGTCAGTTTGCGAAACACCCGGTGGGGGTTGGGAAGGCAAACCTCATGTTGTCATTACCTGGCTTACGAAAGAGCAGGCGGAAGTTGTTGCCGACTTTCTGAACGATGCTGCCGGATATGATTGGCAAAAGCGACATCCTGATTGGT
>ERZ1292642.1586-Hain-H14-01um-R1-1586-length-10586-cov-3_pt1 | contig 10586 bp, 9 predicted proteins | sample MGYA00564403_ERZ1292642 | MGnify/ENA primary metagenome ERZ1292642 (study PRJEB36523, sample SAMEA6512643) | groundwater metagenome | collected 2019-01-09 | study: AquaDiva: Metagenomics assemblies of 32 groundwater samples | reverse complement strand
GAGCCCCGGGTGGGCGTCGCTCAAGGCGGGCGCGTCGAACGAGGCGACGTACATGTCGCACGGCATGGCGTACGTCTCCAGCGCGCTCAAGGCCCGCGGTCACCTCGCGTGGCTCTTAGATATGCGCTCGTGTCGCTCGTGGCCGGACTTCGCGCGCCGACTTGCCGCCGAGGAGTACGACGTCGCGTTCCTCGGGTTCCTCTCGCACGACGCCTTCACCGCCGCGGGCGTGGTCCGCGTCCTGAAGGAAGTCCATCCGTCGCGGCCCGTCATCGTCGGCGGGCTCCACGTCTCCGTCTGCGAGGACAAGGTCTTCCCGCCCGACGCGCTCGCCGAGTTCTGGCTGCACAAGGACCCGCCGCAACAGCTCCGGAGTTTCCTCGAATGGAAATGCGAGCCCGTCTACGATCCCGCCAAGTTCCCGAAGGCCGACTGCGTAGTCTGGAACGAGGCCGAGATCGCGGCGTGCGCCCTTGCCGAGAAGGTCGCCGCGGGGGAGTCGATCCCCGACTTCGTGAACGCGGGCAACATCCCCGACTTGAACGAAACGCCGCACGCGGACCGCGACCTGTTCGACTGCGAGATCGAGGCCGCGACGCCGCTCCTGCCGTTCCTGCCGCGACCGTTCTTCACGATCACGTTCGGCAGGGGCTGCCCGTTTAAGTGCGGATTCTGCAACATCGCGGTGCAACTTTCCTCGTCCTCCGTGCGCCTCATCAAGCCCGACTACTTCCTCGACGAGCTACAGCAACTCCATGACCGTTTCGGGCGCATCGGTTCGCTCATGATCCACGACGACATCTTGCTCTATCCGAAGTGGCTCGCGTCGTGGAACGCGGAGATTCGCAGGCGCTGGGGATACGTCCCGTACTGGTGTCAGATGCGTGCTGACTTTATCTGCAAGTTCCCGGACCTTATGCGCGAAATGGCGGAGGCGGGAATGTCGTGGGTGTCGATCGGTCTGGAGAGTGGCTCGCAACGGCTCCTCGATCTATTAGTAAAACAAACAACGGTTGATCAGAATGTAGAGGCGTGCGCGATCCTAGAGGCGCTCGGCGTGAACGTCTTCGGCAACTGGATGCTCGGGCTCCCGACCGAGACACCCGAGGACGTCGCGGCGACCGCCGACATGATGCGGCGCATCAAGCCCGGGTTCCACTCGGCGAGCATCTATTGTGACTATCCGGGCACGTCGCTCTCGCGCTACCTGATCAAGAACGGCCTGCTCCTCCCCGAGTGGTACACGCTCTCCCACTACCCGTGGCAGCGTAGCGTGAAGGGCGTCGACTACGAGCTGGCCCTGCGAACAAGAGGACAGGTCACGAGCGAGTTCCCGAACCGCCCACAGCGCCCGCGGCTCTGGCCCGACGGCATGTCCGTGACGTAGGCGACTTCGCAACCTACGAATTTCTTTGCGCGGCAAAGCGCGCGTGGGTAGGATGCGCCGAAACCAAGCCGGGAGATGAACGTGAGGATCGCGGTCTTTTACGTTGCCCAGGTCGAGGCGGGCTGGGCGAGCCACAAGCCGTCCGGCAAGCCCGCGGCGGCGTACCTGTCCCACCAGCTCTCGTGCCTCTCGGCGCGCCTGAAGAACCTCGGGCACCAGCCCTACCTCGTCGACGGGCGGAGCTTCAACTCCCCTGAGCATTTCGACGCCGTAGCGAAGACGCTGGACTTCGACGCGGCGCTCGTGTGGGCCATGCCGCTGTCGCGCGACGTTGCGGCGGCGTGCATCGAGTCGCTGCGCAAGGCTGGCAAGACGAACCCGATCGTGGCGGCGGGGCCGGCCGTGTCGGCCACGGGCGAACGGCTCGCAAGCGAGACGTGCGACTTGCTCGGCGAGATCGTCGAGAGTTTCCCCGCGCTTCTGGAGAGGTTCGCGGCGAACGAGCCGAAGATCCCGGGGCGGATCGACGGCACTACCGTCGTCGACGTGGACTCGCTGCCCGAGATCGACCGCGGGCACTTCAACGTCGAGGTCGAGAAGGCAGCGGTGCCGCTGCACCTCCTCGCGCCGCCGATATACACGCTCACGGTGGGGCGCGGGTGCCCCGCGTGCCATGACGCGACGCTCATGGGCGCGTCGTTCCGCTGCAAGCGGTGCTGGGCGGGGACGGGCGAGCCGTCCTTCCCGTTCCGCGCGCGGGACCCGCGCAAGTGGGTCGACGACGTGTACCGCCTGACAGGCTCGCACGGGACGGGCGGCGTCGGGAGCATCGTGGTCCACGACTCGCACCTCGTCGGGCTCGAATGGCTCGTGGCGATGGCCTCGGACTGGCGCGACATGGTACGGCGCGTGCGCCTGTACATGCCGCTCGATCCGCGGGCCATCAATGCGGACCCGGGGATCGTGCGCGAACTGGCGCGCTGTGGTCTCACGTGGGCGCACTTCGACATGGGGCACGGCGCGGACCGCCTGCGTAGGGTCCTGGGCGTCCCGTTCGCGCGCGAGGAAGCGCAGGCGGCGGCCGAAGTTCTGAAGCGGAACCGCGTGAACCTCGCCGTCCGCGTGCTCTCGGGCCTGCCCGGCGAGACCGACGCGGACATGAACGCGACGGAGCAGATGCTCCGCGAGATCGCACCGACGAAGATCCACGCCGACGTCTGGCGTCCGTGCCCCGGGACCGCGCTATGGGACGACGCGAACCGCCTCGCGCTCCTGTCGAACGACCCCCTCTCCGTCGACGGCGCGCCGCGCCCGCATGTGAAGGGCTTCGACTACGCGCGCGGGCTGCTGCGGATCCTGAGCTGGCCTCCCGCGTACGAAGCGAAGATCGTCGACCTGCCCGCCGACCAGTGGAACGCGCCGCCTCCGATCCCGCAACCCAAGGCGCAGGGCATGAGCAAAGCGACGCAGGGGATAGCAGCGAGTCCCGCGCCGCATGTCGCCGGTCCGTCGGTCTCTCCCGGGAAGTCGGGCAAGACACCTCCGCGCGACGACTGGGACGCCGTAATCGAGCGGTGCGAGGCTATGCGCGGCAAGAGCGCGGGCACCACGCCCAAAGTCACGGTGATCACGGCCGTGCACTCGAAGCTCGAATTCCTGAAAGAAGCGCTTGCGAGCATCGAGGCGCAGACCTTGCGCGAGAAACACCTGATCGAGCACATCATCGTCGACGACGCGAGCACGCGCCCCGACTTGGCCGAATATCTCGCGTACAAGGACTCCGCGGAGTTCCCGAACTGGCGACCGCGCGTGATCCGCTTCCCGAAGAACGTGAACAACATCGCCGTGAGCTGGAACGTGGCGCTTTCCGTCGCGCGCGGGGAGTACGTCTGCTTCCTCGACGCGGACAACCGGCGCTTGCCCGCGTTCCTGTCGCGGCTCGTCGGCGCCCTCGACGCGGACCCGACGCTCGACGTGGCGCACTGCAAGTCGTGGATCATCGACACGCACGGCAACCGCACGAGCCAACGCGGCAAGGTGAAGGCGAACATCACGCTCGCGGAGGAGGTCGAGGGGAACTGGATCGACTCGGGCGAGATGGTGGTGCGGCGCTCGGCGCTCGCGCGAGTCGGCGTGTTTGACGAGCGCATGAAGGCTTGCGAGGACTGGGACCTCGTGGTCCGGCTCATCAAGGCGGGCTGCCGCTTCAAGTTCATCGACGAGCCGCTCTGCGAGTACCGCACGCACGCCGCGCAGCGGATGCACACGAGTTCGCAGCTTGGTGCGGGCACGTGCGCGGAGTTGATCCGGGACAAGGCGAACCGTCGGAACGAGTGGGACGTGCGCATCGTCGCGCCGCCGCGGGCCGCGCTCACGGCGAGCCAGATCCAGGTCATCAACGGCATCACGGAGTCGGTCAAGGCGGTCGACTGGGTGCGGGTCATCGACGACGACGGCGGGCCCGGGTTCGCGTGCGACGTCGCCGTGGTCCTCGCGCCGTTCCGCCTGGGCGATCAGGACATCGAGGCGCTCTTCCGACGGGTCGACAACCACGGCGGGCCGCGCCGCCCGCAGGTCGTGACGGTCCACATGGAGGACCCGCAGGCCGTGATCGCGAACGGCCGCTTCCTCGGGCGCGCGGACTGGATGGTCTCGAACGACTACGCGGCCATGCGCCACTATCGCGCCAAGCTCGTGGAGTCGGGCCTGACGGAGCGGGCGAAGCGGGTGCTCGCGTGGAACTCGCTCGGGGCGTCGCCGAAGTTCCTCGCGGCGTCGAGCGGATGGGCCGACGCGAAGCGCGACGTCGACGTGCTCGTGCTCGGGTACGCATATCCGTCGAGGCAGGCCATCGTCAAGGCGTTCGTGAAGGACGCGCCGACGTCGTGGAAGATCGTGTGCGTCGGGGACGGCTGGGCCGACGCGATGCGCGGAACGCGGGCGCAGTGCGAGCCGACGAACGGAGAGGATGAGACGGCACGCTGGTGCTCGCGGGCGCGGGCTGTGCTGGTGACTCATCGCAGGCAGGAGGACATCGGGGGCTTCCCGATCTTCCCGCCAGAGAGCGTGCACAGGGGCTTTCTCGAAAGCGCGGCCGGGGCGGTCGTGCTCGTGGACGCCGTGCGCGGGTTCGGGGCCGGGGGCGTCGAGTTCGTGCGGTACTCGGACGGGCGCGACGCGGCGAAGCAGGCGTTTGCGCTCCTGAAGGACGCGCCGCGCATGGAGTCGCTCGCGGCGAAGAACGGCGCGCTGTGCCGCGGGGAAATGTCGATGGGGGCGCGCGTGCGCGCGATCCTGAACTCGATCAGGGACGAACGGTACAACGTGGTGATCCCATGATCCGCGAACTCGACTTCAACGAAGTCCTGTTCCGCGAGTCGCTGCGGGACTTCCTGCATGAGCGCTACCCGCGGCGCATCGTGCTCAGGTGCGTGGCGATGGGCGATGCGTGGGATGCGGTGCAGGCGGAGAGGAGGGCGAGAACCCCCGTGTGGGTGCAGGTTCAACCACTCAAGGTCGCGAGATAGGGTAGCGCGTGCTCCACTACAACACCATCCCCGAGTCGCCGACGCAGGTCCACGTCGAGATCACGCCGCACTGCAACCTCGCTTGCGGGTTCTGCCCCGTGCATAAAATGAAGCGCGGCGAGCCGCTCACGCGAGACCAGATCCTCGACGTGCTCTCGCAGGCGTGCGACATGCACCCCGAGTATGTCGACTTCGTGAACTACAACGAGCCGCTGACGTGCAAGGACTTCTGGACGTACGCAGCGCTCGTGACGTCGCGGCTCGGGCACGGGCACCTGGGCGTGGTCACGAACGGCACGGTGATGACCGAGGAGATCGCGTTCCGCCTCATCTCGCTCGGCCTGCGCCAGCTCGTGTTCTCCATCGACGCCGTGAGCGCCGAGACGTACGCGCGCGTGCGTCCGCGGCACGCGCCCGACGGCCCGCGCGAGGACGTGACGTTGCGGGACACCGTGTACCGCAACGTCGACCTCTACGTCGACTGCCTACGCCGCGCGGGCTCGGGCGCGTGGCCCGTGGTCCAGATGACGGTGTGCGACGCGAACGCGCACGAGGTCGACGACTTCCTCGCGTACTGGCGCGGGAAGCCCGTCTCGCAAGCCCTCGCGCTCAACTGCACGGGCAGGGGCGGCGAGCGACCGTTCACGGTCCCGAACGACGTGCCGTGCCGCGCCGTGCTAGACGGCCTGTGGGTGCTCTCGGACGGGCGCGTCGTGGCGTGCTGCGAGGACTGGGACGCCCTGGACCCGGTCGGCGACGTGCGCGAGGAGTCGCTGTCGCGCATTTGGAACGGGACGAAGATCCGCGCGTTCCGTGAGGCGCACTTCGCGGGACGGAAACGCGACATCAAGGTGTGCGCCGCGTGCCAGACGTCGCAGGACACGGGCGACCACAACGCTTATCCGCGGAACACGCGGCGCGAGGTGCTCGTGGAGCTGGGCATGCGCGGCGTGGGGCCGCTGAAGTCTTCGGAGTCGCCGGCGGTGCGTGTGGTGCCGTCGGCAGGCGGGTCGGACGGCTCGGGGGACCCGGCACCCCCGGCCGTCCCGACCTGTCCATCTGCGGAGTAAGGAGGCGAGATGTACGGTGGCATCAAGGCGTGCCGTCGGGACGGCACAGCGCAAACGAAGCCGAGTCTGGGCGTCAGGCGACGCAAGAACCGCAAACGTGATCGCATGGCGAAGGCATCCAAGCGAAGGAACAGGCCATGATCCTCTGCCGCTCCCCTCTCCGCGTGTCCCTGGCGGGCGGGTTCGCCGACGTTGCGGCGCAGCACCGCGGCGAGCGCAGGCAAGTCCTCTCCGTGACGGTCCGCTTGTACGCCTCGATCCTCGTGGCGCGCGAGGTAGATGGAACGTGCGTGGCGAGCTACTCGCGGATCGAGCGGGTAGAGCGCGCCGAGCACCTGAAGAACGACCTCTTCCGCGCGGCGCTCGCCGAGTGCGGCGTGGACGGCGGCGTCCAGGTCCACTCCATCGCGAGCGTCCCGCTGTCGGCGGTCGGACTCGGCGGATCGGGCGCGGCGTGCGTGTCGCTCGTCAACGCGCTCCACCGCATGCGCAGCGTGAGCCTCGCGGAGAAGGTGCTCGCGGAGTCCGCGTGCCGCGTCGAGATAGACCGCCTCGGGCGCAAGATCGGCAAGCAAGACCAGTACGCGGCGGCGTACGGTGGGCTGAACCGGTTCACGTTCGACGGCACGAGCGTCGACGTAGAGCGGCTGGACTTCGGCATGGTGCGCGAGATGCTCGAAGACCGTTGCCTCCTGATCCCGTGCTTGGCTCCCGACGACGCGCCGAAACGGGACGCGGGCGCGCTCCTCGTGGAACAGCTCGCGACGAAGTCGGACGCCGTGGCGCGCCTGTCGGACCTCGTGCAGACGACGCTCTACGCGCTCGACACGCGCGACATGGCGCGGCTCGTCGCGTGCGTGAACGCGGGATGGGACGCGAAGCGGACGCTCTCGCCGACGCTATCGACGACGGACGCCGACATGGCAATTGACGAGGTGCGGCGCGCGGGAGGCGCGGCGAAGTTGTGCGGGGCTGGCGGCGGGGGGTACGTGTTCGCGCTGTTCCCGACGCGGGAGGCGTTGTCGGCGTTCGCGGAGAAGCGTACGGACGCGATGCCGTGCGGGTTCGAGCCGGAGGGGTCGACGGTGGTCTACGACGACTGGGAGCGCATTGGCGGACCACCGCCGCGCGTGGAGGTGAAGTGAAGTCCATCGCTCCTCACGCCCTGATCCTCTGCGGCGGCGCTGGCGCGCGCATGGCTCCGTGGTCCGATCAACGCCACAAGTGCCTCGTCACTGTAGACGACGGGCAGACGCTCTTCGCGCGACACGTGCGGAACCTGCACGCCGCTGGCTTCCGCGTCCATGCGAACGTCCCTACACCGTGGGCAAGCGCGTTCCGCGACGTGGCGCGCGGGCTCAAGATCCCCGTGGACGTGATCCCCGAGGACGGTCCGCCGCACGGGTCGGGAACGACGCTGCTACGCCTCGCGCGCGCGTACGTGCGCGCGCCCGCGATCGTGACCGTGTGCGGAGACGTGTGGTATCCGAGGGAGTGGTACCGCGAGGCGGGAGCCATCGCGCACATGGACCGCCTGACTCGCACGCATGAACTCCCGTCGAAGACAACGCGCGCCGCTTGGTTGTTCGTGGCGCAGCCCGACTTCTCCGACGCGCGCCGCCTGTCGGGAAAAGTCCGCTTGTCCACAGACCAGCACCCACTCGTCCTCGCCGTACGCGAGAGCCCTACGGACATCGACCGCTGGCCCCCGGACGCGATGCAGGCGGCGGGCGTGGCCGTCTGGTCGCGCGCGGTCCTGGACGTGGCGTCCAAGGCATTCGGAACGCGTCGCGGCGTCGACATGATGCGCGACATCCTGCCGCGCTTCCTGTGGCCGCGGGGCCGCGTGTGGGCGATCCGCATGCCGACGGAGCGGCAAGTCGACCTCGGCACACCGCTGCGCTACGCCCGCTTCGTGGTGCGCCAGTACGCGGGCGCGAGGCTCGGCGAGGACGCGGCAACGGGCATCGTCGCGTTGCTCGGCGCGCGGCGCGTCTTCCTCGCAGGTAACGGAGGCGCGTGCGCCGTGGCGCAGCATGCGACCGTCGACTGGCAGAAGGCGGGCGGGCGCGACGTGACGGCGCTGGCGGACCCCGTGGTGAACAGCGCGTGGGCGAACGACCACGGGTATGTATGTGCGCTGGCCCGCCAAGTGGAACGAGTACGCGACCCGCGCGAGTGCGCCCTCGTGCTCTTCAGCGCGAGCGGGTCGTCGCCGAACGTAGTCGAGGCCGCCAAGCGCACGCGGGAACTCGGGTGGGGCACGGTGCTTTCCGTGTCGCGCGCCGACTCTGCGGCGCCGCTGCACCAAGCCGCGACCGTGAACGTCAAGCTCCCGTTCGGCAGGCCGTTGGGCGTGCGCGGGTACGGTGCGATCGAGGACGCCATGCAGGCGTGGGCGCACGCGGTCGCCGTGGTGATGTCGGGCCTGTCGCCGTGGAAGTCGTGCGAAGCGGAGGGCGGGGCATGAGACTCTCCGTCGTCTTCGTCAAATTCGGTCTTCCAGACATGGAACTAGACGCCCTCGCGCAACTCGTGCGCGCGACGCGCGCGCGGGACTGGACCTTGCGCGTCGTCGACAACTGGGGCAACCCCGAGACGCTCACGGCGCTGTGGGACCGCGTGCTCCGCGAGGAAGCGCGTGCGGGCGCAGACATAGCCGTGCTCCTGAACTCGGACTGCTGGGTTGCAACGGGCTGGGACCGCGCCATCGTCCAGGCGTTCGACTCGGACCCGCAGATAGCCGTCGTCGGCCCGCAGAGCAACACGGGACCGACCACTGCGCCCGCCGAGGTGCGCGCGCCGCGCCTGCGCGAAAACGGCTGGCCCGAGGTGGTCGACGTCGACCGCGCGGGCTCGCGCTGCCACGAGCTGTTCGGCACGCAGGTCCGCGACGCCGAGGTCTTCGGGCACTGCTACGCGATGCGGCTCGACGCCTTCCTGGCGCACGAAGGGCTTTCCCCCGAGCTCCGCGCGGGCTATACTCTCTACGGTAGCGAGCAGTCCTTGTCCCGTCGTTTTCGGGCGTCGGGGCTGCGCACCGTGTGTGCGATGGGGGCGTACTGCTACCACGTGGGCGAGGCAAGCGGGCGGGCGGCGGCGAAGCGCGGAGAGGTCGACTTGGCGGCGGAGCGGGCGCGCGGACGCGCGCTGTACTTCGGGACGCCTGGATAGGAGGATCGTGGAGTGGCCGAGGACCTCTCGTACCTGCGCGAAAGGCTTGACGAAGCCTGCAACGGGATCGCGCGGCTCGAAGAGCAAACGAAGACGCTCTTCAACGTCATCGGGCGCCACGAGTCGAACCAGGAGGCGCACCGCAAAGAGCACGAGACGTTGCGGGTCGACGTGACGACGCTCGACAACCGCGTCAAGATCGTCGAGGTGGCAAAAGAAAAGGGCGGCAACCGCGCGTGGGAGATCGTGATGATCGTGGTGGCCGCCATCGTGGGCATCGTGACGGGGAAGTTCTGGAAGTGAACGCGCGCGAGCGAAACTCGTGGGTGCTGATAGCGGCGGGCCTCGTGTTCGCGGGGCTCGCGGCGAGCTTCCTGTGCGGGTGCGCGACTGGGCCAATCGGCTACGAGGAGCAGAACGTCAACGTCGGTCTCCGTTTGGGACCGTGGGAAGTGGTCAGTCTCGTGGAGGTGTCGAATGTCTCTATCTCCGAGGAAGGGGCTCGTGCGGGCCTGCGCCCTGCTGGTGATCCTGATCCCGTTGGTCCTGTGCTCGTGCTTCCCGACGAGAGATCGGGCGAGGGAGACGGGACGCGCCCTGGTCGACGGTGGCTTTGATGCCGCGGAAGCGTACCTCAACTCTCCCGCCGGTCAGGTGACCATCGCGAAGGCGACGGAGCGCACGCTTGAGGCGGGGACGGCCAAGGTCGGCGCTCGGCTAGACGGCCTGATCGAGAGCCTCGATCCGAAGATCGGCCCGATGGGCGTAGCCATCGCGAAGGCCGGCGTCGAGATGGCGAAGCCGTACATCGGCGAGGCCGTGGACGGGCAGGTTGGCAAGCTCGAAGCGAAGCGCGACGAGCTCCAGGCAAAAAAGGACGCGGGAACCGCAACGCCGTGGGAGGGTATTCTCCTGTCGCTCGTGACGGCGATACTGACTGGCTACGCCGCATATCAGCGCGGCAACCGGACCGGCGAGGACAAGGGCTGGAAGGACGCCGGCGGGACCGGAGACGGAAGTGCCCCAAAGACGTAGTAAGCCCACGTGACCGGGCGGCGGGGTGTCTCCGTCCGTCCGCGCGGTCCGCTGGACCATCGGCGGGCCGAGCATTCGGGAGTCGTGCCGTGGCCCCGTTCTCCGTACCGCCCGCCGCGAAAGCCGTGCTGGAGCTGGTCTGCCAGCTCCGCGGCGAGCAGCGCGAGACGGCGTGGGGCATATTCGTGAACGTCATCGCGAGCGGCAGATACGAGTTGCTCTCGGCACTGTGGGAGCAGACGACGCGGCTGCTGGGACTGGAGATCACGCCGACCGCGGTCCCGCCGTCCGCGCGCGCGGTCCGCGAATCGCACGACCCCATCACGGGCAAGGTCGCGTGGAGAACGTGAAACCATGGACGATGACACGCGGAAGTTCAAGCGCCGACTCTCG
>ERZ1292642.1129-Hain-H14-01um-R1-1129-length-13152-cov-8_pt1 | contig 10586 bp, 16 predicted proteins | sample MGYA00564403_ERZ1292642 | MGnify/ENA primary metagenome ERZ1292642 (study PRJEB36523, sample SAMEA6512643) | groundwater metagenome | collected 2019-01-09 | study: AquaDiva: Metagenomics assemblies of 32 groundwater samples | reverse complement strand
CGCTCGCATCGTCCAGATTGGTATAGGACGCCGGCCTCTCAAGCCGGAAACACGAGTTCGAATCTCGTTGTGAGCACCTAAAACCGCCCTCGTGCGGCTGGACATGTCGCAGTCGGGCTTCTACCCCGACGAGTCGAGTTCGATTCTCGACGGGGGCTCCACTACAGCCGTCGTTGCTCAATTGGATAGGGCACCTGTCTCCTAAACAGGTTTTTCTGTCGGTTCGAATCCGACCGACGGCACCAAGCTTTTGTCAGCATCGCCCTCAACGGTGGCACCGTGCATCGGACTACGAATTCGATTGACTCAGTTCGATTCTGAGTGGGGGTTCCCAACTGGGCGCGTAGCACAACGGGAGTGCAGTAGCCTTGCAAGCTAAAGGTTGGGGATTCGATTTCCCCCGCGTCCACCCGAGACTTAGGTAGCATTCACACAGAGAGGAGGTGATAGCCAATGAACAACATCGAAGTCCGTAGGTACGAGCGTCCCGGCGAAGTCGGGTACGCGGGATGGGTCGAACCCGAAGATCGTAGCTGGGTCCTGTTCATCGCGAATGATGGAACGCCCACACTGTTCGTGGGACGGGACTCAACTGGCGCGGTCGGGGCCTAGGTGGGCTGCAACCTCGAGGGACGATCGAGGTGTTTAAATAACTTCTACTAGCGACTCACGCTCAAGAAGCTCAAAAGGTCGAGCGCCTGATCGCACGTACGCGTCGATGTTAAACGTGTTAGTGTCTTCATCATCACCGGCGACCGAACGGTGTATTTGATCCCCGTGATGACTTTAGGGGGGAAGAAGGGGATCGCTCTCGACCGTAAATACATGGCGTTCCGGCGAGCCTAAATGACGCTTTGCGGGGCAGATCCGCGGGTGCGGAAAACAGTCTTACAAGCTGTTCGTGGTGGGTTCGAGTCCCACGCCCTGTACGAACGAATCCGGGCTAGGCAGGGCTCCTCTTACCCCTGCACTGTTCGGTGGAGCGCAACTCCGGCGCTCGTGCCTCAAGCGGTGCTTGCGACTGCTTTGCAGCACCGCGGGTACAAAGTCAGGTCAGCAGTCTCGATCAGAGAGCGGCAGGGGAGCCGTGACCCGGAGTCCCCAACTTGCGACCGTGTTCAAGGTGAACAGCAAGAGCGCCACTCTTGCCCAGGCGAGTTCGATTCCCGCCGGTTGCTCCCCCGTTGTGGATGCCAATGTAAGGCGCCAGGTAGTGTCTGTCAGGACCCGGGTCTACCGCATAGACTCGATGCGTGGCCTGGAAGTGCGGGTTAGAATCCCGCCCACAACGGGCTTAGGACCTACGGCTCAAAGGTAGAGCGCACACCCGATAAGTGTGAGGTTTGGGTTCGATTCCCAATAGGTCCACTCATAGACGCCAGCCTAGCCCAACGGTAGAGGCAGCCGATTTAAGATCGGCTAAGTGAGGGTTCGAATCCCTCGGCTGGTACTAGGAGTGCATGTAGACTAAACACAACAACGCCGGTGTGGCCGAATTGGCATAGGCGGCGGTCCCAGGAACCGCGTCATCTGCGGGTTCGAGTCCCGCCACCGGTACTACTGGAAGCTGAATCGACACGGTGTCGAGCCGCGCTGGAAACGCGTGCGTGCGGTAGCATCAGGTCCGACTCCTGCGGCTTCCTCCGAGTAAGATCGTACTGTCTGGAAGATCAACTGCACCGGGTGTGCAGGCTCGCCTTGAAAGCGATGCGCAGCGCAAGCTGTGGGGTTCGAGTCCTCGGTCTTCCACCAAGCCGGTCGGGCGGCTGCGCGAAAGCAAAGGCTGGCGAGGTCTTGCTGAAAAGTGAGGTTTCGTTGACCACCCGACATGGCGAGCAATGTGGCCTTGGGTGCCACCACCGGTCGCTAACCGGCTCGGTCCTTCAATGGATGGGGTTCGAATCCTCTACTCGCCGCCGGGATCCAACGCTTGCTGCCGGGATCCAAGTTTGTTAAAATCGGCTTGTGGAGCTGGCCAACGTATACGAGGCGGAGCCGAAGGCGTGTGAAGGTTGTGGTGCGGCGCTGCCGTTCGTGAAGCGTAGAAACAAGTTTTGCGGGCACTCGTGTGCAGCGTCAGTCACCAACAAAGTACCGGGTCGTCGCGGCACATCGATCTGCCGTAGTTGTGGCGACACGGTCTTGCGACGTAGTGTTCAGTTCTGTGACCGTTGTCGAAAAGACCCGCTTCGACGCGCGCGGGTGTTGACATTCGCCGACTTGAAAACGGACCGGGTTCGTAGGCGGGTGCTAGTCGCCGTGCGAGGACATCGGTGTGAAGTCTGTGGTTGTTCTGCATGGCGGGACCAAGCGATTCCTCTACAACTAGATCATGTAGACGGCGATGCACGTAATAACGTAGAAGGTAACTTACGATTGATCTGCCCGAATTGCCATGCGCAGACTCCCACGTTCGCGGGGCGAAACCGCGGACGCGGTCGCGCTGAACGCCGCGCGCGTTACATAAAGGTTCGCCCTCGTGATCTTGGAGACAGGCCTCTTTCGTAAGGAGGCTAAGCAGGTCCGATTCCTGCCGAGGGCTCGATTCGCAACCGGTTGTGTACAAACCGGGGTGACCCAAGTGAGCACGTCCGAAGCTTGGGGAGAATCTGAGGGCGCGACAGCCGGGAGAGACCGGCGTGCTACCGGTGGTTACGTAAGACGCACATAGAACGCAATCGCTGCCACCGGTTTTGCCTGCGTGGTGGAATGGCATACACAGCGGTCTTAGAAACCGTGGGGTAACACCCTCTGCAGGTTCAAGTCCTGCCGCAGGCACCGTGTTTGAGAGGTAGTTCAATGCGGCGGGGGAGGCCAGCGCCTCGAGCCGGCTTATACCCGGTTGCGCCAGATTAGCGCCTAGATCCTGGGGCAGCACCAGGCCGCCGTACCGTAATAGGAGCGAGGCTGAGGTAGCCGAGCGATCTCCAAAATCGCTGTTCGAGCAGGTTCGACTCCTGCCGCTCCTGCCTGTCTTGATGCGTGAGGCCGTCGGTATGGCCGGTGCCCTGTCACGGCACTGAAAGGGGTTCGACCCCCCTACGCATCGCAACTGGCTACGCAGGTCGCTGTGGAGCGACACCGCTCTCGAAAAGCGGGTGGTTCGGAAGAGCCCGGGTTCGACTCCTAACGTAGCCGCTACTTGCAAGGCGCATGCAGGAGCACGCGCGTTCTCTGGTCTGTACGAGTCCTCGCAAGTCAAGACTGCTCCTCGTACAGCCCCTCCAAAAGGGTCGCCCCGGCTTGACTCGAAGCGCGCGAAGCCGGGAATTGCTCTCGTAGCTCCAAGGCGGAGCAGCGGTCCTGTAAACCGTCGGGCCGGGTTCGATTCCCGGCGGGAGCTCCGGCGTACGTAGTACAATCGCTGCCGGCGTGGTGGAATGGTATACACAGCAGTTCGAGAAGCTGCGGGCCGTAAGGCCCCCTGCGGGTTCGAGTCCCGCCGTCGGTACTACTCGCGAGTGTCGCTCAATTGGAAGAAGCAACCGTTTCAAGAACGGCAAAGTGCAGGTTCGAGTCCTGCCACTCGCACTAGAAGTAAACTCACATGCACAACACGCTCGTCCTAGACCAAGGCTACCGTCCACTAAAGATCGTATCGTGGCAGCGGGCGGTCACGCTCCTATACCAAAATAAGATTGAGCTCGTGGAGGAGTACGCCGATTGTGAGATCCGCGCCGTGTCCATCACAATCAAGATGCCGGCGGTGGTGCGCCTTCTAAACGCTGTCCGGCGGACGAAGCGCAGCACCAAATTCTCGCGTTTGAACATCCTCACACGCGACAAATTTGCATGTCAGTACTGTGGCCGACGCAAGTCCTTCCGCGAGCTGAACTACGATCACGTTGTCCCGCGGAGTCAAGGTGGTAAGACGACTTGGACAAATATTGTAGCGTGCTGCATAATTTGTAACCAACGCAAGGGTGGCCGTACGCCTGAGCAGGCCGGTATGCGCTTGCTCTCCAAGCCCAGACGTCCAGAAGAACTGCCTTTGACAGCGCTACGCTTCGAACCTGGAACAAAGCTTCCTGACCAATGGCGGAGCTACGTGTACTGGCGCGGTGCACTTGAGGAGACTCCGTAAGATGGTCGCCGGATCTCAAGTTAACGTCGTGGTCGAGACGCCGTTCTACGTGGGCTGGCGGGTGTCTCTTACAGACGCCGGTTGGTGGGAAGCTGTCTGTGACAAGCTCGGCTTGATGGTGTCAGGGCGTACACACGCACAGGTAGTAGCGGCGGCTCTTGAGACCGTGAACCGTCTACTCCAAGACCTCCATGCTGGAGGCGAGCTCGATACGTTTCTGACGCAACGAGGCTGGCGGACGCGCGCACCGATCCCGGACGCGCCCAGCGAAGACCTCATTTTCCAGGTCCCGTGCACGTTCGAGCCTGGTTAGTAGGCGAGTCGCAGCACGGAGTTGCGCCCGCGGCGACCCCATAGCTATACTGGCTACGCCATGACCACCACGCACCTGGAACGTCTGCGGCACTACGGTACGATCCTAGGCGCACTCGCCGCGCTCTCGGGCGTCGGTGTCACGGTCTGGAAGACCTCGCAGGAGGCGAAGGCGGCCCGCGCAGGCGCCGGTAAGTCCTACGAGGTCTTGAACGAGCGCTTGATCGCGACGGAGGCAGAGCTTCGGCTGCTTCGGGAGGCCTGGCTAGCTCGGGCTGCGGCAGAGGCGCCGCCACTGGCAGCGGCCGCGCCCGCAGCCGGAGATGCCGGGCGTGCGGCCGATGGGCGCACGGTCGACTTGCGTACGCGTAAGTCAGCGCGCAGACCTTCGTCGGCTCGCCGCGCTGACCTGGCGCCATTGTCGGAGCGCTCAGAGTTGTCGTTGGCGCCGCCGTCTCCCGTACAGGACTCGCACGTAGGTGCGGCGGCAGACGCAGCAGATACAGAGCCTGTTCGCTGGGACAAGCTCTTGTCGAAGGCCCGAACTACACGGAAGGGTGAGGTGCCGGGGTCGCTCGACGCGCTGCTTGCGGAGTGACTGGCCCTGAGCCTAGCGGAGCGAGTAGGACCAGGACGCTTTCGGGTCGGGAACTTGAAGTAGTACCGGCCTGTCGCTAGAGATCGATGCGGGCATCCGGGGTTGCGCAGCCTCCAACGCCCCGTGCGCAGTCGTCGCTGAGCTGAGAACTTTTCGCATCTGCGTGTCCAATACAACCCACGCTCCCGGCGTGTAGTTGCGAAGTAGCTTTGCCAGGTCCGGGGCCTCGGGGGTCACGTCGACCACCATCCGAACAGGAAACCTAACAGGAAACCCCACGGTCCTGGGGCGCTGTCGTCATCGCGCTTCGCGCGTGAACAGGCCGAACATAGGCACGGGGTCGTCCCTCCGGGATACGCAGGCATGCCCATAGGTTAGCTCGCGGTAGCCCCGAACGTCTGGAACACGTCGCGAATGGTATCGGCGACGCCCAATCTCTTCAGGTCGACCTTGATCATCTTGTCCGGCGCGTACGACGAAGGTCCGACCATCGACGTGACCGCGTCGATGTACATCGAGAAGGCACCCTCTGCTACGTGGAAGAGGTACGGAGGGACCCCAGCCGCTTTCAACGCCTCGGTGGATTCGGCCGCTAGCGCCGTGTCGATGCCGATAGAGCGGATCTTGAGCGATCGAATATCGTCGATCCACGTTGAGTAGTCCGATGGTGCCACATCCGCGCCTCGACCCGTTCGCTTGTAGCCGAGTAGGGTGGTTCTGAGACCGGCTGCGTGCGCCGCCCTGACGACTTCGAGCATCTGCGCGCGGTCGTGTGCGCCCATGACGTACTGAACCGAGGCGCGGTCCGGCGCCAAGCCTGCGGTTTCAAGTGCATGCACGAGGCGACGAACGTCGCCGGTAGTATCGACCGAGAACGCGAAGGCGCCCATGTTCTCGATGATCGGCCCGCGCGCCTTCGGGTCGAGTAGCCACGAGAGGTTCCTCGTCGTGAAGTTGGGAACTACGCCGTGTCGTCGGAAGCTCGCGAGGATGTCTACGAAGCTCGGGTGTAGTGTTGGCTCGCCGCCGCCTAGCGCAACCTCGAAGACCTTCAGTTCGCCGAGCGCGTCAGCAATGCGGGAGATCTTGTTGTAATCCGGTACCTCGCCTTCAGGAGTGGAGCCCTGGTAGCAGTAACTGCAGCCGAAGCTGCATGCCCCGGTTATTTTGATGTCTACGAGCTCCGGCGTGCTAGCTGCCTCGACTGGCGCTGGGCTTTCCTCAAACCGAAAGCGGATCTTGGCGCCGGTCTTGCGGTTGAACAGCGCCCAGAAAGGTGCCGTGTCGCCGCGACCTGTGTCGCGGCGGGCTATGAGGTCCTCATGGCTATCGCGGGGGATCGGGAGACTGAAGGTCTCTCCTGTCGACGCTAGCGGGTGCTCGTCGTCGGTGTTGTCGTTCCCACCGAGAACGACCAAGCCATCTTGCAAGAAGAACTTCGTGAAAGCCCGGGCAAAGTCCATGTCGATAGCCTTGCCGTCCCACGTACGGGGGAGGTCGTACATGGATTGGTGGTCTACGTACGCGCTGTCGGCCTCCGTGCCCAATTGCGCGACTTGGCTGGCGTCGCCGGCTCCGACGAGCTTCTGGACGACGAGTCGGGCGATCTCCGGCGTAGTCGTACGTGTCAGGTTGTTGTAGAGTTGACAGGCGACGTACAGCTTGCGCGATGCGAGAGACGCTGCGGTGAAGAAGTTCCAACCGAATTCGCCGCCCTCGGCATCGTTATCCTCCGCTCGCGGGAGGAAGATCAGGCTGTGCGTGCTCGACGAGTTGGTAGCTAGCCCGAGGCGGATGTTGTGGATTTTCATGGGGCATTCTTCTTCGGCAGTCGGTTAACGTAGTCGTCGATTAGCATGCGGACGTAGTGTGCTCGCGGTGCGCCGGTTTCCGCGGACAGCGCCGCGAGCGCGTCCCACGTGCTCCGAGCGACGTGCAACGAGACCTTGACGAGGGGCTCCTCAGACGATGCTTCACGAGATCGGCGGGTTTTGGTCACGAGGCGATCCTATAGCATGACACGTATAGACACGTCAAGTCCTAGATTCCCGCACCGGTGCGGAACGAGTGCAGCACGCGGGGGCAGGCCGCGCACGTGCGAGCATCGACCGATGAGAAAGACCCACCTTGTAGACCCGGTCAATCCGAACGTGCTGACATGCGGCCAGCACGGGAGCGTCGTTCACGCAACGTGGCGACTCGCCAACGTTACATGCAAGCTCTGTCTCGCAGAGAGTCGACGGCCGCGCTGGCGTCGCAAGCTTGACGAGGCCCTGCCCGCATCTCAGGTCTTCGACCCGCCGCACTACCTCGTGTCGCCGCAGGTTCTGCAGCAGAGGCTGAGAAACTCCTTCCTCGAAGACCTGTATAGGAGGTAGACTCGCCCCGAAATGACTTCCGTCACCCGCGGTCTAGACCTCAAGGCTCTGCTCGCGACCGCGCCGCCCTGGCGTGAGAAGCTGCATCCGCTCGATCCGAACAGCAGCCTCTTCTCGTCGGTGGTGGCCAGCGTAGTCCATTCGGGCGTGACGAGTGGGGTCCCGCTACAAGAGGCGCAGAAGCGCACCTACGTAGACCCAGCGAAGTTCGAAGCGGTCTTCGCTGGTAGCACCAAGATCTACGAGGACGACGAGGGTGAGGCCTGGTACATCTGGCCTGACGGAGCTGTCAAGGTTTACGCACGCGACCTCTCAGCTTCTCCAGCGTCGGTCAGCCTGCGGATGATCGGCACGGAAGAGCGCCTTAAGGACGTCAGAACCAAGCTTGCAGTAAGCGAAGTTCCAGGTCCGCCCGACCCCTACGAGCCGCCACGACCGCCTCCGCTGTACGTGCTTTCAAGCGGCCCCTACGGTTTACGGCTCCGATCGATTCCGTCAGTCGGGGAAGCCCTCACCCACGAGAACTACGACGCCGCTGTCCTTAAGGCCTACGAGCACGTGGCCACGGACGTCCTCTCTTCGACACCCTGCGGGCGCTTGACGATCCTGCGGGGCGAGCCTGGAACAGGCAAAACCTTCCTGCTACGAGACCTCATCAACACCTGCAAGCGGGACCGGCGTGCGGTGATTGTCCCTCCGACCCTAGTCGAGAACTTGGGCGACCCAGGTATGATTGACCTCGTGATGGACGAGTCGCTGGGGTCTGAGACACGCCCACTTGTTCTCCTCATCGAGGACGCGGATCGCGCCCTTCGCAAACGGGGCGCAGACGGTTCTGCGGTTCTCTCGACCCTGCTCAATTTGACAGATGGCCTGGTCGGCAAGGCGCTCGACCTGCACATCGTTGCGACTACGAACCTCCCCGAGATCGAGATCGATGCTGCACTTCGTCGACCCGGCCGTCTATGTCGTGAAATCGAGGTTTCGGAGCTTCCAGCGGATCACGCAGCGCTACTTGCGGGCAAGCTCGGCCGCGAGTTCCCCGCGGACTACTCTCGTAAGACGATGGCTCTCGCTGAGGTCTACGTGCTCCCCCAGATTGCAGACTTGGCCACTCGCACGCTCACGCAAGCCAAGGCGACGTTGACCCTCGATAGCAAGCGTGCCTGGTCGCGCGCTTTCATTCACGGCCTGCCCGACGCGGCGTTCGCTGGCATTCTCCCAGGCGGCCACAAAGACGAGACTGACAAGACCGTGCCGCGAAGCTTGCGGCTCCTGCCGCACCATGGTCCGAGCGTGAAGTCACCAACCGAAAACAGCAGTGTCGACCTCGCGCATCTACGCAACGCGCTTGCCCGCGTTAACCAGACCGACGCTTCCGAGACGCTCCGAGATCGGATGCAGGGACACCTCGAAGCTCACGCTCGCGAGCTGCTCGGGTAGTTTTTACGGGGCGGGCCCAGCGAACCCGCTCGAACCGCGTACGGCGGTCCGGGGCCTTCTTGCGGATTCGGCGGGCTGGGGCTGCGGGAGAGACGTGCAGGACGACCGGACGTCCGCAGACGGCGAGTCGGAAGACGTGGACGGCCATGTAGGCAGGTAGTGTACCATGACGAGTTCTGGTAGGATCCTTTTCGAGTCGTAGATGTCCACCTACGTAGACGAAACTCAGGCTCAGCGCCTCGCGCGCCTAGCTACCGATCCAGGCGACCCCGACATTCGAGACGAAGCCGCCCGTCTGCTCGCCGCTGCTCAAGCCGGCTTGATGCTAGGTCCACGTCAACTAGCTTGGGTCCGCAAGCTTGGACAGCCCCGAACTGCTGTCTGCAGTCGGGTAGAACCCGACGGCGCTTGTGGATGGCTTCGCCGTCATGGCGCGAGGTTCAACCTCTCGGTGCCACCTGTAGGCGAGCCGGCACTCTGTCCCTATCGAGCAGCGCAGTCGTGGCCCGCATGCCCAGGCTACCGCCGCGCGACAGGCGCGTCTTAAATGGCCCGTTCGGATGATGTCCGAACCGCGGTGCAAGCCGACGCCGACGCGTCTGGGAGCATTCGACTTCGCGTAGCTATCGGAGCCCCGGGTAACCGGCTTCAGCTTCGTGGCAACACGTACACGTCGGGAGCCGCGTGGACTGCCCCAGCCGTCTTGCGCTCGTTGATGGCCGGCGTCGCCGCGCACCTGGATGCGGTTCTCGGCATCAGTTCGACCTTCATCGCGGCCGAGGTGCTCACCGGAACGAATGCGGGGGGCGGTGTACCGCCGTCGCGGCCGTGGGGCATCAACGTCAACGTGCCAGTGGTCGGCGACCGAAACAACATCGCGAACACCATGCGTATCCCTTTCGGGGTTACCTACACGACGGCCCCCGCGGTCTCAGTCTCGATCGTTTCCTTTGGGGCGGGACCGGCCACACCCGCGTACCAGGTCGAGTACGTCGAACGGACGACCAGTAGCGTGACCGTCGCTTTTTACGATATCGCCGCCGTCGCGCGTCGGACGATCAATGACTTGACCTTGCAGATCGTCGGGCTCGGACGTTGAGGTGGATACCGCTCTCACACGCTACGTGACGGTCGCTTTACTCAGGCCCGAACGAAAGTTCTGGTACCGTTGGGAAGAACTTGTCCCGCTGGAAGCTCGCGTGGGGTTCTCCGATAATACGGTTCACACCATTGTGGAGTTCAAGTACCGACACGAATTCTACGAAGCCCGCGTCCGGCGTGTTTCGCACCACGGTGTCGAGCTCGCTGTTGGACAAGAGACCGGTTGTGTCTACCGGGCGATCTTTGGCCAGAGCGGCACTGCGTCGCTGGACCTGCAACGTCGGTTCGCCGCCTTCGCGCGCGCCCTCGTGACCGAGATCCGGCGCACCCCGATGCGCTATCGTACACGAAGCAGGCTCCGACACCTGCAGGTAGTTACGGCCGCCCTGGGTTTCGTAGAGGTAGCCTTGGTTAAGCACATGCAGGCCTTGCTCGAGGAGCCGGACTACCGTGGCGTAGATGTTGACGTCCTCGCGGCGGTGGTGTAAATCGGTTTCATGGAACCCAACCCCGCAATGGATCCGGTGCCCGACACCATCAACGCGCTCAAGAGCGTAGCTGACGCACAGGGCGCTCTGCACGCCGGCGACATGGCCGCGTCGCTGAACAGCCTCAGCCAGGCCAAGACCGCGATCGTGAGCGCGATCGGCAAGATCGAGACGGCGATGGC
>ERZ1292642.1585-Hain-H14-01um-R1-1585-length-10589-cov-4_pt1 | contig 10589 bp, 11 predicted proteins | sample MGYA00564403_ERZ1292642 | MGnify/ENA primary metagenome ERZ1292642 (study PRJEB36523, sample SAMEA6512643) | groundwater metagenome | collected 2019-01-09 | study: AquaDiva: Metagenomics assemblies of 32 groundwater samples | reverse complement strand
GGTTTTGCAAAAGCTGGCAATGAGATGTTGTGGACTGCTTACCGTCAGGGTTATCCTTATATGGCAATTTGCAATGACGATATCGAGTACATGAACTCTGGGTGGTGGCAGGGAATTAGAGATACTTTTGTAATGAATGATAAAATACTTCTCGTTGCTCCTATGTCTCCCAAAGAAGGTGGATGGGGTTATGGACTTACAGGAGAAAATAACGATACTTGGATACCTCCTGAAGGCTTCATCAGAGACCCGCAGGATGATAGGTCAATACTCCCAGAAAGATTATCATATAAAGAAAACTTTACAGATGAAGATTATAACTACTTAGTAAACGAACATCCCCATTGGAAGAAAGACTCTCTGTGTGATGGAATGGCTATGTGGCATCCAGTCTTTAAAAGAGAAGCTTTAGAAAAAGTGGGCTATCTTGATGAAAGATTCTTGTATGGTAAAGGTGAAGACTACGACTATATGGCAAGAGTCTATAGGCTAAAGTATAGAGCAGTATCTACAACTAAGTCTTGGGTGTGGCATCACTGGGGACAAAGCACTGAAAAGTTAAGCGAACTTCCGCCTGAGTTATTTGACAGACCTTCATGGAACAATTTAGATGAGCTATGGATACCTTCTGAAAATGAAGGACACTCGGTTGATCCCTGGGGTCATTATACCCGAGAAAATGGAGTAAGAGTACCTCTAAGCAGAGTTTCAGAAGTCTACATAGACCCCTTGTAAAATCGCTTCCCTAAGCATGAGAAAATAGACAAGGGAAGTCAGAGCACTTTCTAGCTTCCCCCTCTTAAGGAGTTGATGATTTACGGCTATAGATTTAAACGACAAAACGAGCAATGGGAATACATTAACCAATACTACAGCGGATGAAGTAACCACTAGTCTTCCCTTTGGTCAAAGCACGTCTGCTGCGGATTTTGAATCAGCAGATAGCGATCGTATGACTGCTGCTGATTCTGCTTCGCTTTCTCCTACAGCAGAATTGACTATCGAACTGTGGATGAAATTTGAGACATTACCTTCCGCTGGCAATTTAATGACTTTTATTTCCAAATATAATGATGATGCAGTAAATCAGCGTTCTTACTTGTTTAGAATAGACAATAATGCAGGAGTATATGATTTAATTCTTGGTATATCTAATGATGGAACTGCTACTGAGGAAGCTCTTAGAGTGTGGACACCTTCAACAGCAACTTGGTATCATCTTGCAGTTACTTGGAAAGGAAGTACGTCTACTGCTAAGTTCTATGTTGATGGTGTTCAGTTGGGTGCAGATTATCCTCTGGCGTTTACAGCACTTTTTGATAGCACTTCAACTTTCGGAATTGGAGCAGGCAGAGTTGATACTACCCCAATACAGTTTATTGATGGTGTAATAGATGATGTTCGTATCTGGAATACTGTCAGAACTGTAACACAAATTGCGGACAATAGAAGTATTGAATTGACAGGAAGTGAAAGCGGACTACAGGCATATTGGCCATTTGAATCAGCTCTTGGCCCAACCACAACCACGAGTACAACTACTTCCACATCAACTACGAGCACAAGCACTTCTACCACAAGTACTTCAAGTTCAACTACTTCAACAAGCTCAAGTACATCTGTGACTACTAATTCTACTTCTACTACAAGCACCAGTTCTTCTACGTCAACTACTTCTACTTCTACTACGAGTACCAGTACTTCTACAACCAGCACTAGCACTACCTCAACAAGCTCCTCAACTACAACAACCTTAGCTTATTTTTATTCAGTAGAAGAAGCATAATATGAATACTTCTTCCTTTCCTAAAACCCCCCGTTCCAAATGGATTGTAGAATGGATAGAACAGCCAAACCTCAAGGCAGACAAGCTCCTATACTTTGAGTATGCCGTTTATGCCTCGCAAGCAGTTAAAGATAGCGGAGGATTGCCGTTTCTTTACAACTCTCACAAGGCGATGGTTCGGGAAAACCACCAGAGGATAAAAACCGATATTGACGGAAATTACCTTCATATTAGCGGAGCAAAGGTAGCTCCGCAGGATGTAGAAACTTTCTTGGAAACTTCTGATTATAAATGGGTAAAAACTTCTCTGACCGAATGGGAAACAGACACAGGCGTGAAAGTAGCTCCTTTTATCTTCAAAAGTTACTGGGGTGCTGACGAAGCCCTTGACCCACAGTGGCAAAGAGAAACCTTTATAGTTCCCCAAGCTCAACAGGTACAGGAGCTTCTTGATTCCTACCTTGCAAGCGTTGAAGTGAGAAAGTTGTCTGGGGATAGGAGAGGTACTGTTTTGGACTTGCAGGTGGGGGCGGGTGCAGATGATGCACATGAGGCGGATGACGGTACTGGTTTTTCGAGTACTGTAACAAATGTTAGAACCTATTCAAGTACAAACGGTGGGTTACGTAACAATGCTGGCTTTCGATGGACAAGCGTTACGATTACTCCACCTGTCACAATAGACGTGGCTTATTACTCTGTTCGTACTACAATTGGCGGTGCCGACGATATGAACGGTGACTGTTATGCCAACGATGTAGACAATGCTGCAAACTTCTCAACCGAAGCTGATGTGACTTCTCGCATCAAAACCGCTGCATCCGCTTCATGGGCCACGGATAATTTGGGCGCTGGCTTCGTAAACTCTCCAAGCCTAGTGTCTGTAATCCAGGAGGTTATAGACCGTGCAGGTTGGGCTAGTGGCAATGCAATAGTTGGCTTGATTGAGGGTAAGAATAGTGCTACAGAAAGAATCTATGATGCAGCGGCATATGACTATGTGACCTCTTTTGCCGCCAAGCTCCACATTGAGTACACGGCAGGGGGAGGAACAACAACTAGCACTACTACCAGCACTAGCACCAGCTCTTCAACTTCAACAACTTCGACTTCCACTTCTACCACCAGCACGAGTTCGAGTACATCCACAACGACTTCAACCAGCACCAGTACTTCTACAACAAGCACATCCAGCTCCACATCCACGTCTACTTCGACCTCAACCTCCACTTCTACTACTAGCACTAGTTCGAGCACAACAATCTCGACATCAACGACAACCTCTACTAGCACTACCTCTACGAGTACCTCAACTACCACCTCTACTTCAACCTCGACAAGCACTAGCACAACCAGTACCTCCAGCAGTACCTCTACCACGACGAGTACGTCAACATCCACTTCAACGACTTCTACCAGTTCTTCGACATCCACAACCACCTCGACATCAACTTCGACCTCTACGACTTCAACCTCAACTTCTACTACTTCTACATCGTCATCTACTTCGACTACTACTTCAACTAGCAGTTCTACTTCCACTACCTCAACAAGTAGTAGTACTAGTACAACAACCTCTACTTCCAGTAGCACGTCTACAACTAGTACCTCTACTAGTACTACGACTTCTACATCAACTTCGACAACCTCGACATCCAGTTCGACTACTACATCAACTAGTACTTCTACAACTACAACTACTTCTACATCCAGTTCCACTACGACTAGCACATCAACATCAACCACCAGCACTTCTACGTCAACATCAACGACAACTTCTACAAGTTCTTCCTCTAGCACGAGTACAAGTAGTTCTACGACTTTGACCTTTCCTTATTCTGGAGAAACAGAATTTATCGAACAACAAATGTCTTCAACAGACATTCCCATCTCTCTACCTACAGGTGAAGTAGAATTTATGGAACAACAACAATCATCAGTAAGTATTCCTTCGTCTATAAATGGAGAAGTAGAACGGGGAGAACCACAAGGGTAGATTTAGTATGAGAAAATAAGTAAGTATGGAGGTAAACAAAAATGTATAAGCATAGCGAGAAATTTGAGAGATACTGGGCTACTTTAAGAGGTAAACCAGCTTTTTGGTTACAACAGGGTAGAATCAAAGAGATAGGTAAAAAGATAAGTGCAGCTAAAAAAGGCATTAAGTTTTCACCTGAGCATATAAGAAAATTAAGCTTAGCCTTAAAAGGTAGAATTTCTCCAATGAAGGGAAAGAGGCATACGGAAAAAGCAAAAAGATTGGTTAGTCTTCACAATGGCAGGATTTGGTTGGGAAAGAAAAGGCCAGATATTAGTGAAAAATTACGAATTGCAAATACAGGCAAAAAACATTCGGTAGTTACAAGACAGAAAATTAGTGAATTTATGAAGGAAAACCCTAGACCTAAAGAATTTTATAGAAGAATTGGATTGAAAAGTTTATTGAAACAATGGGAATTTAAAGAAACTTCAATAGAGAAAATAGTATATGGATTTCTTAAAAGTAAAGGAATTATATTTGAAAAACAGAAGTTAATAAACGGAAAGTTTTTAGTAGATGTTTACATTCCAGATTTGAATTTAGTTATTGAATGTGATGGGGATTACTGGCATTCATTAGGAAGAGTAAAAAATAGAGATAAAACTAAAAATGCTTATCTCACTAAGTGTGGATATGGCCTTCTGAGACTAAAAGAACACGAAATAAAGAATAACAATTTTATTCAAATATTGAAGGAAAGGTTGGTGCAATAAGCTGGCTAGACGATTAAGAATTTCAAATCCTGACTTAACAAGGTCAGAAAAATCATATTTAACCTCAGCTTACTCTTCAGGGACTACACTGAATGTAGTTAATTCATTTGCTTTTTCAGCAAATAACTTTGTCGTAACGGGTGAACCTGGTAAAGATGAAAACATTGAATCTGAAAGAATCTCAGCAGTTCCTTCTGGTGGTCTTACTCTTACTCTGGCTTCAGGATTAGATTATGACTATCCTAAAGACACAGTAGCTTATCAATCAAGATACGACCAGATACAAATCGAGTCAAGAGCTTCTTCTTCAGCTAGTTTTGCTCTAATTTCAACTTCTTCAATCCAATGGGATAAACTAGCAACTTTATACACCGATGGAGATGGAATAGATACTACTCAATATAGGTGGAGGTTTTATAACTCGTCAACTTTAACTACTTCCGAATACTCTCCTACACTCTTAGGGTCAGGATTTACTGACGACCAGGCGGGATATATTTTAAGAGAGATAAGACTTCTTTCAGGAGATTTGGATGGGTCAGTCAAAAAAGATAGAGAAATTTTAAGAGACATTACAAGAGGACTTGAAATAATTTACGGCAGAGTACCAAAAGCGTGGTGGTGGAGAATTGAAGACTCAACAATTACCACAACCGCCTCAATAGATAAGTACAATCTGGATACTTTAAATAGCGGAACTGCTGGCTCACCCAATATAAACTTAGGAACTGTTGATTTAATCCGCTATCAATATAATGATGGCTCAACCAATATCACTTACCCGTTGGAGTTTAAATCTAATATAGAATTTTACAATTTAGTGAAAGATAACAACGCTCAAACAGATGACAATGTTATAGCATATACTCTTTTAGACCCAGATTCGTCTTCAAAGAATGGTTACTTTCAGGTCTATCCTAAGCCTAAAACCACTGGACGAGGCACTTTCTATGTTACTGCTTTTACCCGTCAGACCACAATAGATTCCGTAGATGATTTAGTGGTTATACCCCTTCCTTCTATCTTAATAGACTACGGAGTGGCAATGATTGAAAGAGTAAGGGGAAATGATTCTAAAGCCGCTTATTATGAAGAACTATTCTTCGGCCCCCCTCCTGGTAGACAGGAAAGACAACGGCTTACAGGAATCTCTCTCTTGGAGCAGCTTAATTCACGCCAGCGTCATCCCGAAGGTCATCCCCGCTCTCTAGGAAAGTTCATGGGTCAAAAAGGATTTAACAGACTTTTCGGAAACAATAGGGTGAACTCAGATTACATTAAAGAAGCGTATTGGTAGATATGGCTGAATTAAAAACTGATAAACAACGAAAACCTTACACAATAGATTCACTGGCAAGCGGAGTGCAAACCAAGACTACATTTTTTTTAAATAAAAAAGATGAACTTCAGGACTCTCTAAACGCACTGTCTTCTAAGTTAGGAGGAAAGTCTAAAAGACCAGGATACATACAAAAAGGAACTGATTTAACTTCTACCACTACGACTTCTACTTCTACGTCAACCACTTCTACAAGTACTTCTACTACCACTACAACTACCACGAGTACGAGTACAACGACAACAGCCTGACCCAATTTACTATAAGACGATGAGTAATATATTAGGCATAAAAAACTTTATTAGGTCAAATGCCAGCGAAAAACTTTTGGTAGCTTTTGATAATGATATAGGAGTATTAGATGGTAGTCCTGATTTTGTAGGGCAGGGAAGAAACTTATCCGCAGCTAAAATGGAATTTGATGTCTTCCTTGATTATTGTATAGGAGTAAATGGAGTTGATAGGAATCAAGTCTATAATGGAACATGGTTTGATGGCGGAGCAAGGACTAGGATGCCTATTGCAAATTTCGTTAAGACAGTTGGTAATAAAATTTATATAGCCAATCTTACTTATGTAGGCACTAATTATAAATCAAGGGTGTGGATATCTGACTTATCCAAGAATGATGATATAACTTGGGGATATGAAACAGGTACGAATCTTGCTCAAACTGCTGGGTCTTCTGTGGTTACTTCGACTAATGCGGGTTTTCTGACTTACAATATCAAAGTAGGAGACCCCTTCTTTATTACAACTGGCACAAATGCAGGACAGTACACAGTTAATACTATTGATTCTGACCAGCAGATTACATTAGTTGAAGCAATGAAGTTTACTGCTACGGGTTCTACTTATTGGGTGGGCTCAAATTGGTTTGATGCAAGAAGAAATGATGGAGACACACTTCAAGGCTTGGGGGAAAATGATAGCAAACTTCTGGTTTTCAAAAGGGAAAGTCTTTTTAGATACGATGAGAAAGAACTCCGTAGGGTAAAAGGAGCACCAGGAACTACCTCTCACAGGTCAATAACAAATGTCCGTGAGAATACTTATTATTTCCATGATACGGGAATTATAAGATATGATGGGTTAAGTACTTTTCTTGTCTCCCGACCTATACAAGACTGGATAGATGGAATATCTTCCTCTTCTTATGATTCGATTGTTGGATGGAAAGATGAAGACATTTTATATATGTTCGTAGGCGACATCTCAAATTCTGCTAAAGGAATAAGCCTAACAAATGCCATTTTAATCTATGATACCGCAGCTCAGGCATGGGATATATGAACATTAAATGACACAGTCAAGGTAGCTAACGAAACTACTGTAAGCGGGGCTAGAACTGTATTTTTGGGAAACACATCTAATAAGATTCTAACATGGAATAGTGGAACTGCGGATATAACAGAACCTATTCCGTGGTCATTTGCCACAGTATTCCATTTTCCAGGCGGAGTATATAATGTGGTTGATTTTGAAAAGGTCGAAGTCCACACTATAGACGGGAGGGGTATAAGTGTCTATTACAAACTCTATGGAACTAATTCGATAGATAATCAATGGCAGCCTCTTGGAGATATAAATGATGACGTAACTAGTTTTGATTTTAAAAGAGGAACTAGAGGACGAGGTATAGCCTTTCAATTTCAGGAAAATTCTACACGAAGTCCTACGGTTTTAGGAAGGATAGATATCTGGGTGAAGGATAGGTCGGAAAGAAATTTACCAAATGTAACTGCCGAATGAAAGGAGTAATTTGAGCTGGAAAGATCAAGGATTTAATAACTTACTTACAAGAGAGTTGTCAGAGACAGGCCAAAAAACTGCTTTAACACAGGATGATGTAGATTCTTTGATTGAAGGAGTATCTGGCTCAAAAATCACTTCTGGAATCTCAAGGTCAAAAGACGGACTTCTAAAAATAGACTGGGATAAAGGAACTATTACACTGACAGACGGAACTAAACCTTACTTTGTACTTGGTAAACAGGATGACGGAACAAGGGGATTCAGATTATTAGATACTCCAGGAAATCAAGTTAGCGTGAGTATGATAGAATTAAACTTAGGAAAGAATACAGTTCTTCCTGGAGGGGAGAATACTGGAAGACTGTATATTGAAAGAATACCCGCTTCAGGTAAGCTGAGGCTGGTAATTCTTTATCCGAATGGCGACCAGAGGATTATTGCGACACAACTATGAACCATCAATTTAGTAGTACAGAATGGGTAGAAAAAGATTTAACGACTATGTTAAGTCATCGCAAACAAGATAAAAGACCTAACAGAACAGGTAAGACATCTATACGTGCTATGTTTAAATTTTTGCGTGAACAGCCTAAGTACACACTATTAGGTGATTACCCCCTAATTGCCTCAGCAACGAGCTTCTATCATCAGTTTATAGGGTCTCTGCGCAGAAGTTTTCTTTTGTCTACATTAAACGCTAGTGAAGAATTTAGGGGAAGAGTAGTGGGTAAAAAGGACTTAGTAAATAATTTATTAGCATTATGAACCCAACTTCACCAATACAAGGAATGCAAGGCTTAATGGGTAAGGTAGGAGGAGCACCTAAACTAAACTTACAAAAGTTACATGATGCTTACAAGAGTATTCAGGAATTAAGAATGTTTGCCTCCCCTTCCGTACAACAGCTTTTAGACCAGATACCTAATCCTTTGCATCCAGAATATACCGATCCAGAGGAAATGGTTCAGACACCTCAAATGCCTCAAGAAATGGGACAAACGCCTCAAATGGGGGGAATGATGGGAGGGCAAAATGGCTAAGGGTACAGCTCAAAAAGTAAAACCAAAATCAAATCCAATACAATCATTAGGAAACTTTTTAGGAAGTATTTTTAATAAACCTCAGCCTCAACCTGCTCCTAAAAAGACACCTCCCAACCAACCTATTCCTGTTCCTACACCTTTTCAATCCCCTTCTCAGGGGGGCAATCCTAATATAGTGACTGGCACTACGGGACAAAGTATTTCACAGGAAGATCGTCCAATAGCTACCCTTGCAAATGGTTCAGTCTTATGGTCTTCTGGAAGAACTACTCCAAAAACTTCAGTTCAGCAAGCCTCTCCTGTTAAAATTCCTTATAGTTCTTCAACAGACCCACGAGCTGAAAATTATCAACCATCTCAACCCCAATCTGGAGGGCAACAAATAAACTATGCTCCTACAGGAACTACTCCTATTTCTAGTGAGGTAGGTCAGAGCGAAGCAGAGAAATTCATTGAGAATGGAAGAAAATTTACTGAAGATGCTTTTGCAGAGTTAAGTAAGTACGCTACTTCAGGCAATCCCTTTGCTTTAGATGAACTGCTTGCCAACAGTGCTGCAATTAGAAATATTTCCCCTTATTATACTGAAATCTGGGATAGATTTAAAAAAGCTATAGACCTAGACAGACAGTTCGGGCAAGGTAAAGCTCAAAGAGGACTTGCAGAACTTCAGGAGGGAGGTCAGAATTATCAAACTAAATTAGCCAGATTGCTCTCGCTAGGACAGCAGCAAGTAGGAGAACAATTCGCAGGACAGGGACTCTATGAATCAGGGGGAAGACAAAGAGCACAGGGACTTCAGAATGTAACTGCTCAGCAAGACCTTAGAAGTTTCCTTTCAGGACAGCAAAGAGGAGAACAGAGTGTTAGACAAGCTCAAGAAGGTTTATTGAATAGACTTCTACTCAGTCAAGAGGAAAAAAGACGTGAATTGGGTGAAGCTCAGAGATACGATGTTGAATCATCGGTACAGGAAGCTCAAAGAGTAGCTCAAGCGGGGAATGCCATACAGTCCTTGGGAAATGCCCCTCTAAGAAATGAGAATCTCGAAGATTACTACAGAAAGAGAGGAGAGACTCTAAGTAGGTTTCTACCTAGCTATGGGTAAACTATGGATAATTTACAAGCACTTGCAGATGAAGCAACTAAACCAGGCGAAAATATCCAATTACTAAGAGATGCTCTCGTAAAGAAATTCTCTGCTAGTGATCCCCTGTTGCAACAAAGAGAAACTGCACTTAAAGATTTTCTTGCTTCTCCACAAGAAGCTTCAGAAAAGTACGGTCAACCTCAGACTATAAACTTAGGAGGAGAAGAAGTCCCCAATGTGCATCTTTCTCCCTCACGCCAAAGATCACTATACGCAAGAGAAGTTGCCAACAAATTTGCTCCTTTACAAACAATAAATGATCTTCTGATGATGCGGGGAGGACACTTGGAAGGTCTGCTTGCTCAGAAAAATGAACTCATAAAAGGAGATAGGGCAGCTAAACAACAAAAATTTAGTAATGCTTTAGAATTAGAAAAGCTACGAGTTTCGGCAATGCCTTATGGGGGGCTTGATATAGGGTCTGATATGGGAGAGATAGACGAATCTCTTGATGAGCGTTCCAGGCTTCAGCAAATGGTTCTGAAATTGCCTCCTGGTTCACCTTATGCTAAGAATATAATAGATTCATGGAAAGCCCGAACTGGAAAGCCTTTATTCCCCGATCCTAATCTTACAAATGCTTTTAAAGAAATACAAAAAATCAATTCTGATATTCTAAATAAAACTGGTACACGACAAGCATTAACTGTATTGGCTAAACAAAATTTTCCTTTAAATCTCGGAAAACCTTTTATTACTAAAGAAGAAGCTGTCCTTTCTGATCTTGAATCAAAATATTTTGTATTGACACAAGAACTGATG
>ERZ1292642.1583-Hain-H14-01um-R1-1583-length-10598-cov-5_pt1 | contig 10598 bp, 14 predicted proteins | sample MGYA00564403_ERZ1292642 | MGnify/ENA primary metagenome ERZ1292642 (study PRJEB36523, sample SAMEA6512643) | groundwater metagenome | collected 2019-01-09 | study: AquaDiva: Metagenomics assemblies of 32 groundwater samples | reverse complement strand
AACTTTAGAGAGATCTCCATTGGTAACCTGTTGGTCCATGATCTCAAAAATCTCAGATTTCTTCGCAGCCTCAGCTGCGTCCTCAACCGTGGGGAAATATTCAGCGTATTGGCCTGCCTTAAAATAGCGAGCTTGAATCTCGGGGTATTTCTTGAAAACCTGCGGAAACTCCTTACGCAGTTTATTGAACGGAGGAGTCCCGGGTTCCTCAATTGCTTCTTCTTTTAACGGATCTTCTTCTTCATCAACTTCGTCTTCGTCAGTTGTTTCCTCATCCAACTGTTCATCATCTTCGTCGACTTCAGTTTCGTCAGTTTCAACTTCAGTCTCCTCAACTTCAGACACTTCTGTGTTAAGAATATCAGCCTCTTCGCCCGAAACACCGTCTTTAGCTGGTGCTGTTGGGGGGAGGATTGGATCCACCATTTTCATTTCCTTGTGTCATTGCAGCTTGTTGTGCTTGCTGCATTTGGACCATCATCATATGCTGTTGATGTTCCATACCATGCATTAAAACGTTCTGATAACCAGCCGGGTTGGATACCTTTAGATATTGGCCAGCGTCAGAAACTAGGAAAGCTTGAACCGTTTCATAATGAATTCCATCGTTGTCAACTTCCTCGATTGGTACAGATGAGATTAGTTTCATCTGGGGTTGACCATCTGGACCAATAATTGGTTGACCAAGTTCGTCGAGTTCCATTTCACCAGATGGCATCGGTTCGGAATTCATTAACGTGAGGTTCTCGACCAATTGTTTATTACGCTGGTCATTACCGGGTACGTACAATTCACCAAAACCAAGTAGACGAGTAATAAGACCAATGTTTTCAGGATGAAAAACTACTGATTCAATTTGAGGGCTCTTCATTTGAAGGAAATTAAGAATCAATTCACGTTTCTGATTTTCCGTAACAGGGAATTGATCTGAAGATTCTGCTTCAACTTCCCCAACCTTACCCTGAAGTTCAGCTCTTTTAATCCAAACGTTAACATACGAGTCGCCAGCCCTTTTCGCGTATGATTCGTCGCCAATTAAATTCCGGGCGTATTCTTTGGCAGATTTGAAACTGGCATCTTTCCACCAGATGTTAAGCATTTTCCATGTGAGACTGAGTCGCTGGAGAGCTTGGTTTCTTGAGGACTCATACTCTTTATAAGTTCCAGATCCGCCTTGAATCGTTCCACCGTAAATAGAAGGAAAGGCACCAGAGACAAACTGACCAGCAGAGTTAAGTCGCTCACCAAAGCGCTCCACCTCTTGCGAAAGAGTAGCCGTCTTGACAGTATGGAACGAGCCCGAGATATTTTGGCCCTGTTGCGCTTTCGCAGGATACACCATCCCAGGTTCAGAAGGAGACTGAGAGAATTTATCCCAATCAATCGCATTCGATTCAGCGAAAGTCATTGGAATACCATAAAGTATCGTACGTAACGTCAAGTTGTACATATCATTGGTCATATCCTGGATGTCACGAAGCGGCCGACCGATTGGTGCGGCATGAATATATAAACTCGTCGGGCTTTGCGTTAGAGTCCAATGATCATCAATTGATTCCTCAACAGCTTCAGCAAAGCAATCATCGATTACGAGAAAGTAAACACCTTTCGGATATCTGCGAAGAAGCTCATTACGCATATCCTCTTCTTCGATCATCTGAAACGCCCAGGGGCGCAACCAAACACGCTTAAAGGTACAGAGATCAGCTTCAGTACTTCCGAAAGATTCACTTGGCTGTCTTGCCCACTTCTCATAAGACTGATAAGTAGAGCCGCCACGAATTTTATTCCGCAAGTAAGGGAATAAGGCCTTTCCAAGGCTAACGTGATTCTCAGTTTCGAGGATTAAATATGGCGAACTCTTGATATCCGAAATATAGAAAGGAACTTTAACGTTTAATGGACCATAAACTTCTAGAATTTCCCGGCCCTTCGGACAATCGTCATAAGTTTTGATTAGAACTGGCTCTATAACCGTTTCCGTCTCACCGATTCCACTCGCTCCACAAGTTGGGCAGTCATATGAGTTGAAAATCTCTCCTTCAAACTCATTTTCCTCTGGTTCGACTTCGTCGAGGCTTTCTCCACACCCAGCACAGCTGACGTGTTCAATTTCTTGCTCAACTAACTCATGTTTTGGTGTCTTGATCGTACCAAATTCAGGATCCGTCTTGTGATAATTATATAAAGCCACAAACGATTGGTTGAAGAGAATGAACAGAGACTTAATGAAGATAATCTGAGCGTTATTGTGAACGTTGATAAGATTACTTATCTTCCCGTACGCCTTAGCAGTAGAAATATCATCAGGGTTATCAGCATTATCGGGAGCATAGCGTACACCGGGTAAAGTTGAAGATAACCCAGCAACAATAGACTCACCAAAAGCCCGGTATATATTAATGATACGACCAATGTCGTCTTCCGAGAGGTCGAGGTCTCCATTTCGGAGCGCTTCTTCATACGGTCGGAAGTCTTGAGCAGTCTGAGACCAAAAGATATTTTGTAGCCCTTGCCAGTAGTAGTCAAGTTGTTTCCATTCAATAATATGTGACTCACGAACTGTTTTTTGTTGAACTTCGAAGGATTGAATCAAATCCATTAAAGCTTTACGAAGTTCTTCGGGGTATTCTAACTCATATTGCTCGTATTCAAGCTCTTCATGAGTCTTTGCAATGATTTCAGGGAGTGGAACGGCTGGAATATCTATTGCCATGGGAAGTTAAACCCTCCCATTTCTTGGGGAAATGCGCCTTGACTCGCCGCGTTGACTGCCATATCTCTCAATTCGGGTCGCTCATCCCGAGCTATAGTATTTTGACGAATAACGTTGAATAAATCTGTCATTGGAACGCCTAATGGTCCCCAATTCTGACCGGCAAGATAACCAGATGTTGCACGTTCCGCACCTTCGGGATCCTTCATATAGGAAATAGCGCCTGGAAAGTTTCCAGAATACATCATCTGATCTTTATCAGCTTCAGAGACCCCATAGCGGAATTTATAAAGCTGGTCTAAAGCTCCTTGACCTAAAGAATCGAAGAATCCACCCATTCCATCCATTAGATCTTCTCAATGATTACCGGAGCCGGCGTCTCCCTATTCTTCTTTTCCAAAATTGATCGGATCTGTCTAGTCGTCTTAAAGTTAAATGCCCGAACCGGCTCTTTACTCTTTAACGACGTCATCGAAGGGCCGACAGGCACGTCATGAAATAGAGAATCAAGCTTTGCATTGAGTTTTCGTAATTCGTCACGAATCTCAGTGATAGAGTTTGACTCCTGCGTGATCCCTTTGTACTGTTTCGAGGTGCTCCATCCGCCGATGAAGCGAGTTATAATCTCCTGTAGTTTCGAATTCATCGATTATCTTTCCAATGGCTTGATACTTTAGAGCCGCTTCGCCCAAGCCATTTACATAGCGATCTACTGCTTTTAACAAGTAGCGACAACCATCATAAGGATCATCACCATCAAACTCTTTGACATCTTCCGGATTTGTAACGCTCGCTTCGCATGCTGGAATGACTTCGATTACGTTAACGCAAGTCTTGAAAATCTGCAATCTAGGGATGTTCTTTTCCGGTGGATCCGGCGCGAACATCTGATAATATTCTTCTACTCGCTTCTGACCATAGATGCGAAGAATCCTATTTGCGGTTTCCAAGTTAAAACCTTCATCAGGGATCCACTTGGGAGGACGTGGTTTCCAACGCAGCATTTCTTTGAACAGCATTTTTCCGCCAACTCTATCATTGTCGGCTCGTTGTGGAATAATTCCAGATGCTTCTTGGAACTGCTGTGCAATTGTTTTCTCATCACCACGCTGCATCCATGCGGAAGGATCCAATTCAAAGGTTTTCAACCGTGTCTTACCTAAATCCCGGACGAAGTCTGATGCCCACTCCTTGATGTATTTTCCTTTGTGACAGTACTCGTAATACAAGTAGACACGTAATGTCGGAGCGATTGCAGCGATTCCGAGCCAAGTATTTGCTGCAAATCCCCAATCTCCCGCGGCCACGCGGGGCCACCAATCTGGTATTTCAAACGGTTCAATAACGTGGAGAGCGTTTTCTGGTTCACTAGCATAGTGATGTTTTCGAAATTCGTTAAAGACTTGTCCTTCAAACGCATCCCAATTTCCTTCGGCCTTCGCCTCGTATTCCCGCTCACCCAACATCCTTAAACGATTAATGTAATTCGGATCATTCTCAGTAAGCTTAGGATTATCGGCCATCTTCGCCGGAATGAAAATAGCCTTTGAAACTAAAGCCCCATTTACTTTATACTGAATAACTGTACGCCCCTCCGGAGCCGGAGCAACGAAACGCTTTTTTACCCACGTGTGGCCTTCTCCCCCCGGATTGCTTCCACTTCGCATAATCGTAGGCAATCCAGATTTCTTATGAGCCGAACGGCATCGTGTCGAGAGATAGGTATACATTCGCTCGGTGAAGTGGGTAAGTTCGTCCCAGCCAATGTAGTTGTATTCAGCCCCATCGTGTTTGTAGACTTCAGCATCAGAGTCGATATACCCAAGTCGCTGAGTGGCACCAGATGGAAACGTCCAAATATGTTTAGTTTCATTATACTTACCACCGACGAGCGGATAATATTGTCTTGTCTTTGGAATAACGTGTTCTTCCAACTGCGGGAACGTTCGCCGAAATACAATCCCATTATACCAGCGATTCAAATGGAAGCCCCGAACTATAGGAAGCATTACTAGCGCCTCGGTCTTACCACCGCCTAAAGCACCACCATAGAATGCTTCGAATATTTCATCCGGGAGAGACAAGAACTCTTCCTGTCTCCCCGGATTCGGTCTCCAACTTTCACTCATTTAGGCAGTATATGAAGGATACCAAAGACCAGCCGCGGGTGAGTACGTAAGGAAAAGCACTTTCCCCACAACTGAAGTTGCAGCAAGTCCTACCGGTTTATTTAAACTCGTTGCTACACCACCAGTAGCGAGTGTAAAAATTCCGCTAGGAATAACTGCAACTGTACCAGCAAAACCTTCATATGGTAGAGTGATTAGACTGATTGCGGCAACACCACTAACAGTCGTAATGTAGCGAACTAAAGCAATAGTAGCAGCCGACGCAACTGTTGCCCCTTCAATACCCTGAGTAGCTCCACCAGGGCTTGATAATCCATGCCAAGTGGCTTCTGTGTCTGAAGACGCGCTCATTATTTAATCTCCTCTGGTTTCACAACGCCTTGAACTACTTTCTCTCGTAGATCAGAATCTAAAACTCCACCACCAATTAGAAACGAACTGAGACTAGCCAATGCCAGCTTAAGTGTTTCGCAATAAGCCTCAAGACCTAGACAGCCATCTCGTGAAACGTAGACAGTGAGAGCTGCCATTACCAATCCAACCCACTTCTTATTTCTTTTTAGAAAGCCCATTCTTTTCTCTCCATAGGCCGGCTTCGCGGCCAGCGTCTAAAACTTTACCGAGTTTACCACCAAGTCTCAAATTGGTAGCAAAACCTAAAAGCTTCTTCAACCAAGTGAAGCTCATGGATTTACTCTAATACGATTAGACTCAACACCATTTTTAGCCTTTACCCAAACGGTCGCCGAAGGCGTAACTTTAATCTGTAGTGGATTAGGAACTAACTTAATTCCAGGTGTAGGACACCCTACAGCTTTTGATGGATCCGAGAAAATCCACTTATAAGGGCCATACTTATTCTCGCAAACTCCGCGCTGATTAATCTGTTTACAGCAGGCGTCGGTTTCACCGCATTCGGGACCTAGCGGTCTGTGACGTGGCGGAGTATCCTGGGACGGCGTAGAATCTAGGATCTTAGTACATTTGCCAACCTGATTAAATAGTCTAGCGCTGATAGATTTTAGCTCCGGGCATTGCGCCGGATTGAATGGTGCGCAAGCGGGAGTCGGTGTTGGAATGGGAGTCGGGCTAGGATCTGGAGTCGGAGTGGATGTGGGAGTAGGTGTAGGAGTTGGACCGATACGTTGAGAGAGCGATGCGGGTTTACACGTTGACCGGTAGGACCCAAACCCCCAACGAGGTTCGCCAGACGAGAGTACACGGTCGAAATTCTCTGAGAATCCCTCATCATTTTGGACGGCAAGTTCTTCTCCATAAATCGCAGTACTATATCCTCGCGCCCATAAACCGGGGGAAAGCCTTGCATAGAATTGGATTTCATTTTCTCCATCTCGCGGCTTTTGTGCCGTCACACCAGTTCCGAAAACAATATCTACGGCCCAAAGATAATTGCTAGGATCCTTACGAGAGCAGGCTTCAGGGGGTGGAGCGTTTGTATCTTTCCATGGAAAATTGGGATTTGTCTGATCCGGGGGAGGAATTGGAATCGGAGTTGGTGAAGGAGTTGGGATTGGAGTTGGTTCTGGCGTCGGGGTTGGCGTTGGTTCGGGAGTCGGAGACGGAGTTGGAATAGGGCTCGGAGTTGGAACTGGAGCCGGGCATGGCTTTGTCTGTGCTAGAATCAACGACGTTAGAAGAACAGCAATAATTCTCAATTAATCACCTATGGTGTTCCATAAAGTGCCTTTAAGGCTGCGGACGCATCGGCAATCTGTGGCGCGGTTAGAGTTGAATTGTAATACAGTACACGCTTAGTTCTATGATCAACTTCATTTCCAGCATTACCACCCATTTCGATTCGATCAAAGGTTGCAACGTTGGTAAGAGTCATAGAACCAATTAAAGCTCCATCAACGTAGCAAACCCATTTATCAGTACCCTGACCTAAAACATTTGCTTGATCCCCAGCCATTACATAAACATGATAGGTTGTAGTATCAAAGACGCCAGCTGCTAAATTGGTTTCGGCGGAATAAGCCGAATTGTTTGTATGAAATGCAACACCCGTTGTAGGACCAGCCGGATTTGCAGCAGTACTATAACCAATGCCCCAATGCCAAGATCCTCTAGCTAAATCCGCAAAGAGCGATGGAGCGGATTCAAAAGAAGCTTGCGGGCTGTTGTCAAGATAACTAGCAATACGTGCTACAATAATAAAAGTTGCAGTTCCAGGATCACGAGTACCACCAGAACATGCGCCCGCATTCCAAACTAAACTATTTCGCCCAGCTGCATTGTCTGCGGCTTTCCAAGCGATAACTGGTACTCCATCTGTAATATAACGACCAAATAGTTGGAAAGAATGAAAAAGGAAATCAGCGTTGGTACATGAAGAACCAGTTTCTGGTGCATCTGATGCAGTAGGCACCGTGTGCAAGGTGCCTTCGTTTACCCAACGATTAACAAAGTCTGAATTAGCTGCGCCATCAAGAGTCGAAACGCCGAGAACCATATTCTTATGTATGTTAGCAGCTGTCGCAGAATTTAAATCAATCTCTGCACCGGCTGGAAGATCAGGTGTACCGCCCCCGCTAGGTGTAGATATAGAGGTAACTGTAGTTGCACCTCCCATAGAACTTCCACTCTTTGATATAATTCGAGTCTGCTGGAGCAACAGTAACGCAACTAACAGTTGCTTCATCGTGATGCGACAGCCTTAAGAGAATATGTAGTGGTTGCAGCCGGTGTGATTACTGCGATCTCCATGATATTCAAAACATTCTGTGAAGCAAAACTAATACAGTACTCTAGCCCTGGCTCGACGAGAAAATTGAGTGAATTATCTGTCGCCACTGCTGGAGGCGTAAGATTGAAGAAGAGATTATTGGTGGCTCCAGTATTCTTGACACAAATTGAAGATGGACCAAACGGTGTTGCCGTGGAACCAACCGTTAACGTCGCAGACGTTACAGTAGCAGTCCCAACTTTATTCCAAACCTTTGGCCCGGCATAACTTTGCGATGCAATCAAAATCAAAGCGAGCGTAGCAAGCTTTTTCATAGTTCAGGACACCCACAAGCTTTAGAAGTCCAATATCCAACGTGAGGGCAACCTTCAATGTGCCGCCCTGAAATCTCTTCCATAGCTAAAACGTCTAGGCAGGTGAAATCGTTGGTATGTTCTTGATGCGCCTGAGGCTTCGCCTCGAATATGGAGTTTCCGAAGCGAGAACCTTTCTGAACATTACCTACGAACTTGCAGTTCTTTGGTGGAGTAACTGGTTTTGGAACCACGATTGGAGCTTTTGCCGGAGCAGCGATTACTGGTTCTGGAATCACCACAGGTTTAGGAGTGATAACAATTGCCTTAGGTGCCGGGGGTTTTACAGGAAGAGCCACTTTCTTATCCACCCGCTTTTTCGACGTCGATGAAGGAGTAGTCCGAACTTTCTTTGACTTGGGGGGCGTAGATGATAACTTGGTTCGTGGAGACTTGCTGACCTTTTTCAACAGTCTTCTCCAATACCGTAGCCATTCCATTGATTACGCGAAGTGCCCCGGTAACTTTCAGTTTCTGGATCTTCTCCGTTGAAATAACTCCCATCGCGGTGAGCATCTTTGTAATCGCTAGGTCTCGGACCTCACCCAATTGGCGCTGAATTGCTTCTTGCGCTTCTGGATGGCCATGAGATTCCTTCGCTTCATGAGCCGTAATCGGAGCGACTCCGAATTCTTCGGCGACGTTCTTTGCAGTTTCGAAATGAGCCTGAAATCCGATTACCGCACGAAGCGCATCGGGAAGATTCTGAGCGCCAGCGGTTCGACCCTTCGCCGCGTTATTCGTATGATTAAGCCGAACTTCTAATTCTGACTCAGTAATAATTGCCATTAGCACACCGGATGATCTAGATCTGGAAATGGGTTCTCAATATACCACTCAAAACCAATTGGATAATTCCCAGGTTCTGCCCAGAGTGAGATATATTTTCCAGGCGTTCCACTGAAATCGTGGAAACTCGTATTTAATAGAGAATCTGCCCAACCAGCTTGTACCGCGCTTGTTGTTCCCTGTTTATAATGAAGCTTACAAGGAAGACCACCACACGTTGCGGCGGTGAGTTTGATGTAAAAGTGATCGTAAACTGAGCATGCACCCTTTGGGCAGGAATAGGTTCTCGGCCAAACCCCAGTGATATTATAACCTTTCCCATTACCAGTTGAGATATTATCGGTATGATGGGACCCACATGAAGAGCCAGTTACTACATACCAACTTGTGAGGGCAGCATTAGCTTGTGTAGCAAAAAGAATTAATACTAATCCAGTTAATCGTAGTAATAATCTCATAAAATACAGTACACCCCACTCACAATATAGGTCCAAGGCGCAGCCTTGTCAAGAGGCCGAATCATACCACCTTGAGACGATTTAATTTCCATTCTGTTATAATTCGAATGGGACCCATTCTATCTCAACTCGTGCGAAGCACGATGGGACCCATTAAAGATTGAAGTATTAAAGATGCATGTTTAAGCTACAGTGTCCCCCTGGGGTGGAAAATGGGACCCGAGAAAATGGAGGGTGGGGGGTGTATTTTCTACATACCACCCACCCCTCCCCCCAAACTTTTTATTTTTACATCGGCATTAATACCCTTGCTATTGTACATGGCGTGGCCTATCTTGGTAGTGTACATTGAATGGAGGGTAAGATGCACAAGATCAACCTAGCCAGACCGAAGACATTTACCTGGGATTCCATCCTGTGGGTCTGGATCGACGAGAACTGCTATCCGACCGGGGCGAAGCGAAAGACCTTGACAAACTAGACCCTGCGACCTATATTAGTAATGTAGCCAGGGACGAGAGACGAGCGTAAGTCGTACGACGAAACCCGGGGCCAAAGCAGCACTCCCCCGGGTCGGTAGGTAAACCGGGATAACTACCCTGATGAGTCACCCGGTAATTGGAGACTTAAAACAAATGGTTCTGTCCAAGGAAACGTTCGAGACGGACGACAACGACACGGTAGAGGTCGAGGTCGATACGCTGGACGCCGAGACGTTTACACCGAGTGCAGCGTTGAAGGCCGCGATCGATGCCGGCCACGTCACCACGAAGACGCGAACCGTCGAGGTCAAGGCGAAGGACAAGGCGGGAAACGTCACGAAGGTGTACCGTCAGGCGTACACTCAGTGCTTCGCAACCAACGAGCAGGGCGCGCTCGCGCTTCCAGGCGTTGACGGTGACGAGTCGAAGATTTGGGACTTCGTCTCGGCGAGAGCCGATGCGAACGTTTATCAGCCCATCTACGTGAAGCTTCGCAACGCGGCTGCTGGCCCCGAAAAGGCTGTTGCCAAGATCTCGAAGCTTTTCGCTGGACTCACTCCCGATCAGATCGAGGCTGCGAAGGCTGCACTTCGTGAGGCTGGCGTACTCTAAAACGCTTCGCGTTTTCTCGTGATGTAAGATCGTACCTTTAATACCGGCTCCCCAGCTTCATAGAATTAGATCCTGGGGAGTCGTCTTAAAGATGCGAAAAACTCACCAACCTAACCCACCGCGCATAAAGCGCTAAAATCCCACCACGCTAAAAGCGTAAAATAAGGCTCCTGGGTTTAACCACTCAGGGGCCTTCTCCTTTCCTACAGCAATCTTTCGGTGATCCTTCAAGCTTCCTTCGGTGCTCCGGGGGTTTATTCCAGCCGAAGCGCTTCACGCTCAATGACTTACGTCATACTCCCCCTCCCCCCTGCCAAAGGCTCCCCCCTCTCCATCCCCCCTTCTATCTGTA
>ERZ1292642.1582-Hain-H14-01um-R1-1582-length-10598-cov-23_pt1 | contig 10598 bp, 16 predicted proteins | sample MGYA00564403_ERZ1292642 | MGnify/ENA primary metagenome ERZ1292642 (study PRJEB36523, sample SAMEA6512643) | groundwater metagenome | collected 2019-01-09 | study: AquaDiva: Metagenomics assemblies of 32 groundwater samples | reverse complement strand
CCTCAACTGAATCCTCCCTCAGTCGTAGGTACCAGGTCCACGCTCATTCAGCAGAAGGTCTACAAATTCCGCCCCCTCACCACCGCCTCCTTCTAGTAAGGTAGACCACGATCAACAGCATCAGCCTCTGCAGGATCCAGCTTACGGAACCTGAGATTCTCAACCGCGATGGCCTTCACTTCCGCCTCAGAGTCCGCAACCACGTGGAACAAGATCTCGTTGAACCTGACTTCCCACACTGGGCGTTTTTTGCTCATGTCCGCTCCTCCTTTCTAGCCCCAGAGAGTAAGCGTTGCCAGTCGCGCCGCTTTTGTCACGACCTCGTCGCTCTCAAGACGACCTGCTGCTCTTGCCAGGCTGATAAACGATTCGTCCGTTGGTAGTAGATCCGACTTTTCGCTCTCGTGCATCATCATCCACTCTACGAGAGTCTCGATTTCTGGCGTTACGTCAAAGTCTAGCTCCTTGTAGCCTGCCATTCGTGTCCTCCTTTCTCGCCAGCGACTGCTCTAGCTGAACGGCTTTAGTCTCCTCCTTGCATGAACCTACTCACACACTAGCAGTATCTTGTCCTCGCCAATCCATTCACGAACTGTTTTCCTTCTGATGAGAGAGCTGCGGACGTATTTTGCTCCCTCACACTCAAGCCCCATCAAGTCGTCATTTTCTGGGCGCTTGAATACAGATGTCACAGCCTCGACTGCTGATTCTGCTTGACGAAACGTGCAGCGTCCTACTTGAGGTGAGTAGATGCTGAACTCTTTCATCTCTCCTCCTTCCGCCAGCTAGCGCTGGCTGCTGCAACTTCACTATAATTATAGCACAACCAACGTCCACGTGTAAATAGCGACTCACTACGTGTCAGCCACCCCCAACGCGCCGACTGCCCCGTCATTCTACCCTGCTGCCGCCACCGCCAGCCACCTGTGCCGCTGGCCGATCTTCCTCTCTTCAAAACCCAGTACTGGCAGGCAAGAAGGGCACGGCAGCGAGGAAAGCGGCGCGTGAATCCCTGCCGCGTGGAGGGGGGCAGGGTAGTGGGGGTAGCGGATCACGCGCGTTTCACGTCAACATGGGATCTGGTACCCCTAGTAGATCCGAGCCGTGCTGCCCTGCCTGCGCGCAGACTTGGTCTTGAGTAGGTAGCAGGTTGGGCGGTTGCCTGCTCTGGGACACGTACGTTCGGTGAGCGACTGCGTCTTGTCCCCCCCTGCCTGCTCGCAATAGACGAACAATGGGCCGCCGTGCTGACTCTACCCCCTGCCAGTTCCCGTACGTTGAGCCAAAAAGGGGCGGGGCGTGCCCAGTCCACGCCCCGCCCGCTTGCCCTACTTCTGCTCCGCTACCTCGGCTCTCGCCTTGGCTGCGGCGCTTGCCTCGCGCAGTCCCGGGAGGTGGAGCAACTTGCGTACGTCCCGGGCGTACCACCTCACGTCCGCGAGCAGGATGGAGTCCGTGAGGACTGCCTCGTCTACTCCAGCCTCCTTGCACGCAGCCCGTACTGCTTCAACTGCCTGCGCTTCCGTCGCCTTGCCCTGCACGTGGGCAGTAATAACCTGCAGTCCCACGCCCTTAGTCCAGAACCCTGCTGGCTTACGCAGCATTTGCGATTCCTCCTTTTGTTGCTAGCACAAGGACTGGGCAAGTGCTGCAAGTACATTATAGCACAAGTTGAGCTATTTGTAAATAGCACATGCTGACGTGGTGCCGCTGCTGCCATGTGTGCTAGAGGCGGGTGGCTCTAGTTGAGGGGCCGACGTCCCCCCACGCCGACGAGAATCCTAGACTCGTATATAGGTATTGTACATAGGGCTGAGTGCCTACGGCACCATCTACACTCTACTTTCAGAACCTGAGAAAGCAGGGTACGTTAGGTAGGGTCGGCGGCGCGAGTGATGTAAATGGTTTTAGGACCCGGCAGGGAGGGTTAAGTAAGGTAGTGCTAGGTACTTAGGCTTTACATGGTAGATCAGGCGTGATATGATAGGGGCTGGAGGCAAGACGGGGCTCATCCCGATCGAGGGGGAGGACGAGGCGCCGGGTACGGAGCCGTGATCTCCGCAATCGGCATGCCGCTCCCCCTGCCTCCCCAGAGAGGATTCGCGTGACTGATCCGGTAGTGCCGGCGCCGTTCGCCGAGGTGAACGACAATAGGGCTCGGACGCGCGACAAGGGTGGCCGGTTTAAGGCCCTCGGTGCTTCGGTTGAGTCTGATAAAGTCAGGGAGATTCACCGAGCAGAGAAGATTCGCGACTACCGGAAGTTCCTGGCTACCATGGAGCCTGCCGCTTTCAGGGTTCTTCAGGCCGCCCTCAATGACAAGATGGTCTCGATGAAGGACCGGATAGAGATCGCCCAGGATGTCCTTACCAGGATGCACGGGAAGGTACTTGGAAGTACCGAGGCCGACGAGGCTCGCCGGAGGGTCGAGTCGATGAGTACCGACGAACTGAAGGTACATTTGATTGACTTGGCCAAGGAGATGGGGATGGATCTGCGGGCGAAGGTAGTCTCCTGATGGCTTCCAAGATAATCAGCAGGCTCATGGATAAGATCTTTCGGACTGACTACGACGTGAAGGAGGTCCCGGAGGTGAAAGGCGGATATGCCGAGACGAAGACCCTCCCATTCATGAAGTCTACGATCAGTGTCACCAAGGGAGCGCCACCGTCAACCCTTGGCCACGAGGTGTATCACGTCTTGCAGCGGCGTCAGAATCCCCTACGGTACAACCTCAACAGGAGACTTGCTCCTGGATCGTTGGTAGATCCGGTGGAGAGGGAGGCCGAGGCGGCCGGCCGGTACTTCGAGCGGATGCTGGAGGGCACGAAGAAGGCAGGTATGTCGGCGCCGTCGATGGATGCCGTTCTGAAGGCTCTTATGGCGATCCAGTCTTACCAGAAGAAGCGATGAGACAAGATCTAGAAATCCAAATGTCAGCGGGGCTTGCCGAGCTGAAGAAGCGTCGGGCCGAGGCCCGTTTCTTGAGTTACTTGGCGCCGGCGTTTGCCAGCGAGAAGCAGATTGACTTTTGGGGGTCGCCGGCCCGGGGGCGGGTAATCATCGGGGCTAACCGGAGCGGCAAGTCACACGGCGGGGCCATCGAGGTATCTTCATGGGCCCACTACAGCACGATCAAGCAGCCAGACGGGACGTATAGGACCCCGATGGGTCGTAGGATCCCCAAGGGTCCAGTCTTCATGCGGGTCGTGTGCCCCGAGTTGCCGTCGACGCTCGACAAGGAGCATGTCCAGCGCGACAAGTTTCGCCTCGTTGTCCCTGAGCATTGGCTGCGTGGTGGGTCATTCTTGAGAGCCTACAGCGTGTTGGGACATACCCTCCATTTCGCGAACGGGAGCCTGATCGAGCTGATGAGCGCCGAGCAGACAGCCGACAAGCACGCTGGCCAGTCTATCCACGGGATCTGGTTCGACGAGGAGATGCCTGAGCAGATCTTCACCGAGAACTTGGCGCGCCTCGACAGAGATCTGGCGGCGTGGTGGTTCACCTATACCCCGGTTACCGGTCTGCGCTGGATCTATGACAAGATCTATCTTCCGGCGCTGCGGTCGACTGATCCTAAGATGTGGTTTCTGAGGCACATAGACATCGAGGACAACCGGCGCAACCTTGGTGAGGGGTTCATCGAGTACCTCAGCGCGACCCTGTCTGAGGACGAGAAGTCGCTGCGCCTCCGCGGGCAGTACACGGTCAATACTGGGCTCGTGTTTGATCTGTTCAACGAAGGCCATATGATCGGCGTCGAAATCGTGGTGAATTGATGGTAAAGCTCAAGCTCAAGAGCCAAAGCGGAGTCGTCGAAGTCACGCCTTCTATTATCGTGGCTGGCCTAGACTACGGGTTCTCAGATCCGTTGGCCATCGAGGTCGGTGCGAAGATCGGGTCTCTGTGGGTCAACTTCTACGAGGTCTACGCGACTCGCCTGGGGATCGGCGAGGTCCTTAAGGAGTGCATTCGCGTTCAACAGATGTTTAACCTAGAGCGGTTCTGGGCAGACAGCGAGGACCCGAAGATGACTGAGTATCTCCAGAGCCACGGCCTGATAGTTGTCCCGAATCAGATCAAGAGTCTTGACTATGGGATTCATACTTTGTACGGTATGATGAAGCAGACGGTTGATCATCCTGTTCTAGGCCGGGGTCCGCGGTGGCGCGTCGACAAGGTGGCCTGCCCGAATCTAGTCCGCGAGATGGGTCTGTACGCCCACGCGGTAGTCCGCGGGGAGTTGAGGACCGGGAAGCCGGTAGATCGCAACAACCACGGGATTGACGCGGTGCGGTATTACGTGACCGGCGAGGGCGAGATTCCGCCGGACCTGTACACCCCAGAACAAGAGCAGCGACACCACGGGCTCTACGTGAAGGCAGACGGGATTTGGCGCGACGATCCGGTTGGTTACCAGATGGCCCGCGCGCGGGCGAGCCGCATCGAGCCTGGGATGTGGTGGGACGAGAAAATGGGGAGCATCTTAGATAATGATGAAATCGTAGGCGTGGATGATGAAGTTTTCTAATTCTGAGGGGAGGTTTAGTGATGTCTGAGGTTGGAGTTGCGTTGATCGTGATGGCTATCGGGATGCCGGTCGCGGTGCTCGCGGTCGCGGCAGCTTTCTTGCTCATGAGCCGGCAACACGAGAAGCACCTGATCGCAGTCGTAGACAGGTTCTCCTCAAGAAACTACCAAGATTTCGCGATGACAGACATGACGCGGCGCGAGATCGCGGCAGACCAGCAGGCGGACGACGGTGAGGAAGCGACGGAGGACGAGGCGTTCGACAAGTTCTTGGCCGATCGTCAGGCTGCTGCTCAGGTTCTTGGAACAATGGAGGCGGTGGGGTAAATGAGCGTGAGCGTTAATCCAGAGTTGGATCCAGACCAGGAGGCTCAGCTTAACAGTCGCCTAGTCAACGACCTTGACTTGAAGTATGCGGGGGCTGAGCGCCTCATGAGAGATACCCATCGTCTGTGGAAGGAGAATATCTCTTTCATAGAAGGGATGCAGTGGATCAAGGTTCGCGAGAGCGCGATGCTGAATGTCCAGGGCATGTCTAGGAACCGGATCAGGATTGCCGATAATCGACTTCTTGATCACGCTCGTCGCCTGCATGCGCGGCTTGATCAAGTTTCCTACGCGCCGACAGTGATATCAGATAGCCTTGACGACGGCGACCGGCAGTCTGCTCGCGCGGCCCAGGGACTCGTCAGGTGGTTCGAGCGCACAAAGAAGGTCAGGAAGGAGCGTCGTAAGATCAATTGGTGGATCGTGGTTTGTGGGCAAGCCTATGTCGAGTGCTTTTTTGATCCGCAGGGCGGCCCGCTCGTCGAGGTACCTGAGACGGACGAGGCTGGTCAGCCGGTGCAGGAGCAGGCGGTTGATGATGCCGGCAACCCTGCTTTCGAGACTATCACTGATGAGCTCGGGCAGGAAGTCAGCCAGCCGATCATGCGCCCAAAGATGAAGTGGGAGCCTGCTGGTGACGTCGATTTTTTGTCTAGGAGCCCGTTCTCGGTCATGCGCGACCCGAGGTTCCAAGACTGGCGCAAGCTCAGGTGGCTCTTTGTCGATGAGCTGGCCTCCAAGGACGAAGTTATCGGTAGATTCGGCGATTTGATCCCTGGGCTTGACAAGCTCCTCCCGCAGGCGTCGTACCAGACGACTCCGTGGATGCCTGAGCTCGCTGCCGAGACGTCTGACATAATGGGACTTCCGCGGCATCGTCCGCCAGTCGAGGATGTTGTCAATATCCGCAGGTACTACGAGCGACCGAGCCGCGAGTTTCCGCAGGGGCGGTTCGTGATCTACGCCGGCGTTACCGTCCTGTACAAGGGGCCGATGCCGACGCCGAATCGCGATTTCCCGATCGTGCCGTTCTCGTACATGGGTCGGCCGTGGTTCTTCGAGGGCAAGAGCGCGATTGACGCGGCCAAGTCTCTCCAGCGACTTTATAACCGGATTCTCTCGAGGATGGCCGAGCACCTGGTTAGGCTTCCAGCAGGTTGGCTGCTCGTCCCAGTCACGGCCGGTATCCCGAAGCGGTCGTTCACGAACGAGACCGGGTCGATCATTCGTTATGTCCCCGGCGGCGGGAAGCCTGAGTTCGTGTTCCCGCCCTTCGGCGGCCTGGCGTGGTACGACAAGTTCATGGGACGCCTCGAGGCATCGATGGAGGAGAGGATGGCGCTCCCGCCTGCCGTTCGTGGACAGCTCCCGCGGGGCGCGCGGGCAGCGAGGACCGTCGAGTTGCTCCAGGAAGCCGCTGATCAGATCCAGGCACCGGTCCTCAATGACATCGCCGAGTCATGGGCGACGTTCTACGAGATAAGTCTTAGGTTCATTCACCGGCACTTCTCGGTTGATCGGATCGTCGGCATCATCGGGGAGGATAAGCGCACGGAGGCGAACGAGTTCCTGGGGAATGTCTTGGCACGTGATTGGAATGATCGCCTGAGTGTCAAGGTCGAGGCCGGCGAGAGCCTGCCGAGCTCTAAGATGATGAGGATCGAGTTCATTTTGACTCTAGCTCAGCGTCACCAGTTCTTCGGTCAGCCAGGGACGCCTGAGTATATCCAGCGACTGTCTGAGGCGCTTGACCTAGATGCTGGATTCGCGAAGCTCGAGGGGGATATCGATACCAGCATCGCGGAGGACGAGAACATTAAGCTCTTGAGGGGCGACGAGGACGTCCATGTTAGGGACTATGATGATCACATCGCTCACATGCGTACCCACATGCAGATGATGAAGCGACTGGTAGTCTCGGGGCGGGAGGACCAGGCCGACAAGATCTTCCCCCACTTCTCGGTACATCAGCAGAAACTCCAGGCGCTTGTCGCGCCGAAGGCCAAGGCCGCGGCGGCTGGACCGCAGCCCGGCGGCGGCGGCGGTGATCAGATGCCGCCAGTTACGAAGGCTGGCGGGACCGCGCCGCAGGAGCGCGTCATGGAAAACATGGCGGAAACCGTCATGGGCGGCGGAGGGTCGTCGTGAGCGAGACGATCGACAGTTTCAGGCCTGTTCTCAAGGAAGATTACGGGATTATCAAGAGACTACGGAGGAGGAAGTCTGGTGGCGCAAGAGGCGGGGTTGTCAAATCGCGATCGCGTGCTAGAATCAGGTCGGCAGAAGATGGCGAAGCACGGCGTAGGCCTTAAGCAGATCGAGGCTTTCAAGAGCTCGCGGAGGCGTGTCCGCAAGCGGGGCGGCGTGCGTGAGCCTAGGGTGGTAGTTAGGGATGCCAGCACGTAGTCAGGCGCAACAGAGGTTTATGGGTGCTGAGCTCGCGAGGCGCAGGGCCGGCAAGAAAACTAAGACCGGCATGAGCGAGTCTCAGTTGGGTGAGTACGCGTCGACCAAGCGAAAGGGACTTCCTAAGAGGAAGTCTCAAATCATCGCCAGGTTGAGGAGGAAGTAGGATGCCACACGGCATGATTAAGAGGATGATGGGCAGAGGCGGACAAGAGGCCCCGGCAGAGGTTGATCTTCAGCCAGACAGCATGGCGGCGGGTGAGTATGGTCAGGATGACGCCCCCGCGCTTCTAGATGAGGCCGTAGGGGCTCTTGAGCAGCTTGTCAAGTTCGCACCTGAGGTTCAGGTACTCTTGGCTAGGCTCGAGGCCCTGCGCCCGAAGATCGAGGCGGCCGGGCCAGGTGCGTTGCCGGAAGGCGAGCCGTCCGTGGAAGAATTGCCCGAAAAGTTGGCCTAGGGGTATTGCGCGTCACGCAGTGGCATGCTATGATGAGATCGATTAGATCCGGCGACTCGTGTCAGATCGTGACGGACAGGGGCCGGGAGGGAGGCAAGGAGCATGGGTAGCGAGACTGAGCTAGTCACCGAGGGTAGCCTAGATGAGGCGGTTCCCGGTGCAGCAGGGTCGGACGCGGCCACTGAGCAAGGCTTTTCGTTAGACGGGGAGAACTTTACCCCGGAGCAAATGCGAGAGGCGATCGAGTCATGGCGCGATCGTGACGCGTGGAACGCATCGTTCAAGCAGCGTGACCAGCGGCTAGCTGGTGTCAGGGACTCAGTTCAGGCCGGGTTCGGGAAGAAGTGGACCGACCTGGATGAGCAGGACCTGATGGACCTCAAGGCGATGGGACTCGTCAACGCGAAGCTCCGGTCTGAGCCGGCCTTCGCGAAGGCCTGGGAGGAGTCGCTGATTGCGGCTTACAAGCAGGCCGGGGCAAGTCCCAGCGCGGCGAGGGAGGCCGCTGGCGCAGACGTCGCGGCGGCGAAGGCGGGTGAGCCCGCCAAGTTGCCTTCTGAGATCGACAGGAGAGTTGGTGCGCTCGAGAACGTGCTCATCGAGCAGAGCTTGACTCAGTTCGAGGGCAGGCTCGACGGTGACATCAAGACTTCTATCGACAAGGTAGCTGGCGACTTGGCAGGGAGGTTCTATCCGTTCCTTCGCGGGCAGGTGCTTCATGGCCTGTCAGGGTACAGCGACGCCGACATAGTCGAGAAGCACAGGGACGGTACCCTCGCGAGAGAGGTAGTGAACCTGGCTCGAGGGGCAGCGAAGACTCTGCGTGAGTACCTGGCCGAGAAGGGCCAGGCCGCGGGGGCCGCGCTGACCGCTGCGAAGGACGGTGCCGCTCCGGCGCCCGTGAAGGGCGAGGTTGGGGAGCGCGTGGAGGGCCTGGAGTACAAAGCTGGTGCAGGCATGTCCAAGTTCCACGACAAGATGCGCGTCGGCCTTGGTCGCTAGATCAACTAAAGAGGTGACGTATGGCCGCTGAGACAATTACCTCTCTAGACCGGGTGCTCAAGGAGTATTACCCGGCCGGAGGGATCGTTAATCAACTGAATATCGACACGTTCCTCCTCGACAAGGTCGAGAAGGCGAAGAGGTTCCAGAACGTCGGGGGACGGTACCTGTACAAGCCGGCTCGTTTCGGCCTGTCTGGTGCCGTGGGTCCGAGGGCGGAGGATACCGCTCTGCCGACGCCACAGACTGCGACTTTCGACGACATTCAGATTCCCATCAAGTTCCACTACGGGGTCGTACAGGTCACTGGTCCCGTGATGGCGGTGTCTAAGTCCGACAAGCACGCCTTTGCCGAGGCGCTCGCGCTCACCATGGACGGCATGTACGACGAGTTCAGGCTCGTCGCGAACATCATGCTCTACGGTTGGTCGAGCGGGATCCTCGGGGTCGTGTCTTCCGTATCTGGTGCCGTCATTACCCTGAAGGACGACATCAACCCGATCAACTGGTTCTATGAGGGCCAGCGCCTCTCCGTGTACGACTCGGACGAGGTGACGATCGACGCCGGCGTGACCGACCCGATCAACGTGACCGACGTGAACCTCGTCGACAAGAAGATTACCGTGAACAGCGGTACCTCCATCGACGCGAACGACGTTCTCGTGATTGCTTCTGGGCTGAACAACGCGCCAGAGGGACTGCTGTCCACGATCGATGACTCGACCTACAAGACGACCTACTTCGGGATTTCGCGGTCGACGCGGTCTCGCTGGAAGTCGTTCGTGAGCCCGGCCGCGCCGACCAAGTACGGGGCGCTCGCTGCCTCGCGGCGGGCGATTACCGGCAACCTGCTCCAGACGGCGCTGGATTCTCAGCGCGTGAGGGCTGGGGCGTCTAGGCCGATCGACCAGATCATCAGCTCGCTCGGCGTGCGCCGGGCGTACTGGAATTCGCTGTCTCCCGACAGGCGCTTCGACAGCGCGATCTACGACGGTGGCTGGGAGATGCTCAAGTACTCCAACGGCGACAGGACCATCCCGTGGTTCGGGGACGAGTTCTGCCCGCGCTACACCCTGTTCGGCCTCTACACGGGAACCGTGCCGGCCGGCAAGGGCAAGAAGAGCGACAAGATCCAGGACGAGGAAGTCCTGGCGATCTACGAGGCACTTGCGCCCGACTGGGATTCCAGCACCGGGAGCGAGATGAAGCAGGTCTACTCCGGGGCCGCGTTCGTAGACAGCGTCGGGGCGTTCCTGAAGTGGTATTTCAACTTCGGCAGTTGCCGCCCAAACGTTCACATGCGAGTAGACGACCTACTCGAAAGTTAGGCTTGCAAGTTGGGCGTAGGCATGCTATAGTGGGGCCAGTTCTTCGTAGAGGAGGCTGGCCCCATGCAGGAACAGGGACTGGAAGGACTGAGGACGTGCAGGAAGTGCAAAATGACCTTCGCGTCGACGGTTGAGAACTTCAACCGTCAGGCCAACGCGAGGGACGGCCTGAGGCGGACGTGTCGCCGGTGCGACACGAGCATACAGGGTACCAGACTGGGGCGCGGGAAGTATAGCGACCTTCGCGTCGGGCCGCTGAAGGGCAAGGACTACCGCTTCAGGGAAGTGTACGGTATCACGCTGGACGAGTACGAGGTGTTGCTGGCGAGGCAGGGCGGGGTTTGCGGGGTGTGCGGGAAGGCGCCGGTGAAGAACTGGCTCTCCGTTGACCACGACCACGAGACCGGGAAGGTTCGCGGACTGCTCTGCATGAACTGCAACATCTCGGTCGAGAAGATAGGCAAGTTGAATGAGTACTTAGGGCGTACTTAGAAGATCGGTAAGGTGGTGGGGCCAGTTCTCTCACGAGGAGGGCTGGCCCCCG
>ERZ1292642.1580-Hain-H14-01um-R1-1580-length-10615-cov-6_pt1 | contig 10615 bp, 10 predicted proteins | sample MGYA00564403_ERZ1292642 | MGnify/ENA primary metagenome ERZ1292642 (study PRJEB36523, sample SAMEA6512643) | groundwater metagenome | collected 2019-01-09 | study: AquaDiva: Metagenomics assemblies of 32 groundwater samples | reverse complement strand
TTTGTCGCCACTACCTTGTTCGTGGCGATGGCAACGGGCAACGGGCCCATTCTCAACGGCGACATGACGCGGGCGGCGATGGTTTGCCGCGTTCGCGACCAACTTATTGCCGGAGCCACCCGCGGAGATATCACCGAGTACGCGGCAGACCAGGGGTGGAGTATCGGTCTGACCGACCTATCGGGTCTCGTCAACGAGGCGCGGTCGGAGATTGCCTCCTACGTCAAGGAGGACCGCAATACCGAGTTCGCCCTGGCCGCCGAACGCCTGTCCGGCCTCTACCGGTCATGCATGTACGACAACAAAGGCAAGCCCCTGCCCCGCGCCAAGCAGGACCGCAGGGCCGCGTTCAACGTCCTACGCGAGATCAACGAACTCTACGGCCTGCACGCTCCCAAGAAGTTTGATGTGGCGGCCTCGCCATTCCGGGCCCACTCCACCGATGAACTCAAGAGGGAGCTGGAGCGGGCGCTGAGCCTGGTCAACCACAGCCTCACGGAAGGTTCTGGGGCCTTCGCGCTCCCGGCGGCCGAGGTGGCCGGTGGCTAGGCTGCCAATTCCGCGCCCCGGCCGGCTCCAGGGGTGGGAGTACAAGGATGCCTCTGTGGTGGATGGCGTGTACACCCTGAAGATCGGTCCAAAAGCCTTCCGCAACCAGGCCGGCCGGTTCCGGCCGCCCGCACCTGAGCCGTCCGACGTGTGCTCGGGGTGCGGCCAGGAATACCGGCATCACCAAGCTCAACTACAGGACTACGGGCCGGCGAAGTGCGCCTGCCCGACCAGGGACGACTGGTGGGAGGCACCAAAATGAGCAGAACGCGCAAGCTGTGGGACCGACCGACCCCGCCAGCCATGTGCGAATGTGGCCATCCAATCACCAGTCACCGCGATTTGCGTCACACGGCGACCCGCTCCGTGGTTCGGATGGCCTGTCCCGCGAGGGACGCGGTGTTCACGGCGACGAAGAAAGCAGGAACCGAATGAAGCGGCGCAGACGCCCGACGCTCGCGGACATGCGCACCCTCGGGCGGGCCAACGCCTATGCGGAGCGCGAACTCGGTAACATCCGCGCAGAACTGGCCGAGGCGAAGCGCCTGTGGGCCGCCTCAGAGGAGCGGCTGCGAGAGGCGCAACTTGCCCTGGCGCGGGTGCGTGCGCCGGCGGAGGACGGCCATTGGTGCTGGCGGGTGGCATCGGACAACGAATACATGTTCACCAACGCAGAGTTCGACGGCAAGGACGCATGACCATCGCCGGCGTCCTGGCCATTGTCCTCGGCGCGGCGTCCCTCTCCGCGGCCGCCCTATGCTGATTGAAGCGGCAGAGGATGGCGACATGGCCCTCATCTACGATGCATGGCTCAACGGCCAGCGGGTCACGCCGATCTACGACTGGCTTCCGGAGTCGCTCTTTGTTCGCCTCATGGGAGAGCGCATCGGCCGGCTCGTCCGGGAGAACACGACTCTCGTGGCACGACCGTCAGAGAAGTTGGGCGAGGACGGCAAGAAGGACATTGCCGGCTTTGTCTGCGGACGCCGCGATGCATCCGCGCCCCTCGCCGGCCCATGCCCCGTCATCGTTCACTGGATCTTCGTGAAGGTGCCTTACCGCGTCCCAGGATTCGATGTTGCCAGGCGCCTGCTCCGCGCCATAGGCTGGCAGGAAGGCTACCCCATCGGGGCCACCGGCTGGTCGGACGTATGCGAAACGGCCCACCCGGGCACCCTTTTCTTCGTCCCGTCGCTCCTCAACCTCAACACAAAGCCGGCCAATAGGGCGGCGTGAAAGGCGTCACCATGAACGTTACAGTGCTCAAGCTCAGGCCCGGCGTGTCCTTCGTGCAGTTTGGCAGGACGTGGGGAGGGAACCTTCGCTTCACCGCTGACTCGACGCCGGGCGCCCCTGGGAGCCAGGTCTCGGCCGTAGTTGCGACCGCACGGCCGGACCTGGCCGGCGTACTGCTGGAGACCACGCTAATTAATAAATACTCCGGCAAGGTCTACAACCCATACGTGGTGCCGTTCGAGAGCATCGACGGCTTCGAGGTGGATGCGGAGTCGCTCATGGCGGCACACGAAGTCGCTCTCCGGACCGTCGAGCCAGGGGGGGCCGCAGGGCCATCCGGGCCGGCCCAAGAGAAGCGCAAGCCAGGCAGGCCGCCCAAGATTGTTGCCGCGCTCGCGCTGGCGATCGGGATCCCCATCGGGCTCCTCGCCTTCCCGGCCCATGCGGCCGACGCCGGGAGCGACCAGTGGGTTCATCCGCTTAAGAGCATCGTCTGCTACGACGCTCCGGCGCCAGGCTGCAAGACGTGCATCCACCTTGTCACCAATGACTTCGAGATTGCCTGCGGGCTGCCGCTGCCGGAGAAGCCGAAGAAGAAGAAGAAGGACAAGTGAAGCCGACGATCGCCAACCTCATCCTGCGCAACGCGCGCACGTTTGGGAATGTCCTCGTGGCTCGCGGTCCAGAGGACAACTCGCTTGCCGCACGCTGCGAGCGGTGCCTGGAGGCCGTCGAGTTCCCGGACCTCGCCCCGCTGGGCGTGAAGGACCGCGAATTGCGACTGTTCCGCAAAGCCCACGACAAGTGTGCCGAGCCGCCGGAGGACGAGCCGGTGTTGGTGGGCGTCCAGTGACCGGCCCAGACCGCATCCAGGCGCTCCGCGAGGAGATCGGCCGGCGCTACGGGCTGGCGTCCAAGGTGCCCGACATGCTCGCCGCCCTCTCCGACCGGCAGCGACAGTTCATCGCCGACCCGGCCAAGCGCAAGGTCGCCCTCTGTGGTCGGCGCGCGGGCAAGACAACCGGCGTAGCGGCCCTCATGGCAATCAAGGCCATTACAACCGTGATCGACCCGATCACAATTATTCCCTACATCACGCTCTCCCGCTCGATGGCCAAGTCCGTCATGTGGCCGATCCTCAAGTGGCTCGACCGCAAGTACGAACTTCACATCGACTTCAACAACACTGACCTCTCTGCCACGCTCCCGAATCAGTCAAAGCTGATCCTCATGGGCGCGGCGGACGAGGACGATATCGAAAAGCTGCGAGGTGCGGCCTACCCGCTGGCCATAATCGACGAGTGCGCCTCGCTCGGCGGCCACCTCAAGGCGCTGGTCCAGGAGGTGCTCGGCCCGGCCCTCTCCGACTACGACGGCACGCTCCTCATGGTCGGGTCCCCGTCCGTGGTGGCCGCCGGCCCGTTCTACGAGGCGTCGGTCGGCACTCTCCCAGGATGGTCGGTCACCCGCTGGACCGTCAAGGACAACCCAAAGTTTCCCCGTTGGGCCGGCAAGCCGGACTGGCAGGCGCACTTTCAACCGTACCTTGAAGAGCAGATCCGCCTCAACGGATGGAGAGACGAGACTGACCCTGCCTGCCGGCGCGAGCTGTTCGGGGAGTGGGTGTCTGACCAGTCAAGCCTTGTCTACGCCTACGATGACCGGCACATATCCGAGGGCGGCAACCGCATCGTGGCGGACGAATGGCGGGCGCTCCGAAAGCAGTACGACTTCACCTACTCGCTGGGCGTCGATTTCGGTTACGACGACCCGACCGCGTTCACGGTAGCCGCGTGGTCCGAGGATCTCCCCAACTTCTACATCGTCTACGCCTACAAGCGGAGCGGAATGATCCCGTCCGAAATCGCCCACGACATCAAGACGCGGCTATGGCCAAAGTACGACTTCCTGCGATTCGTCGGCGACACCGGGGCCCTCGGCAAGGGGTATGCCGAAGAGTTCCGGCGCATCCACCAGATCCCCATCGAGGCAGCCGAGAAAACCCGCAAGTTTGAATTCGTGGAGCTGCTAAACGACGACTTCCGCCGGAAGAAAGCGATCGTCGTGGACGGTCATGACGACGAGGAATGCGTCGGCTCCGCAGCCTACATTGAAGAGGCCAAGGCGTGCAGGCGCGAGAAGGATGATCGCGGGCGCCTGCGCTCCGACCCGCGCGACGACGACCATTGCCTCGACGCGGGGCTCTACGTCCACAGGGATGCCTACCACTACCTGCACGTCCCAATCCCGCCGAAGCCACAGATCGGGACTCCTGACTACTACGTGGCAGAGGAGAAGCGCATCCGTGGCAGGATCTTTGCCGAGGTGGAGCGCAAGAAGCGCGCGACCGACGACGTGGAATGGGAGGACTAACGGTGCCGACTGATGACGCAATCGTCCGCGCGGAAGAGATCGCGGCACGCATGAAGAAGCTCGGGGTCAAGTCGTTCAGCTACGAGGACGGCGCCCTGGTGGTGTCTGCCGAGTTTTTGCCCGACTATCTTTCCTATGGGCCGGTAGCGGCTCCCGCTGGGCCGCCGGCGCCCGGAAGCGAGGACTGATAGGCCATGCCGGACAACGTGAACTGGCAGAAGTGGCACAAAGAGGCCGAGGCGGACGTGTACCGCCACGTCGTCGCGGCGTTCAGAATACTGGACGCTGCCCAGGGCTACCGGAAACGACGCAACCTCGACAACATCAGGACGGCCGGCCTTCGTGTTGACGGCCTCGGACCGGCGCAGTACGCCAGGCGGGAGGAGAAGTCCAAGCCGCGGTACAACTGCATCGAGGCGGGCATCGACGCACTTGTCTCGCACATCGGATCCAACAAGCCGAGCCCCTATTTTCTGACCGATGGCGGCAATTACGCGGAGCAGAGGCAGGCAGAGGCATGCACCAAGGCTGTCGTGGGCCAATTCTACGCCGCCGGGACGTACAGTCTGCTCAGAAAGATGCTCGCAGACGCCCTCCGCATGGACGGCGGGGTCATCAAGAGCTTCATCAGGGACGGCGAGGTCGTCGATCGGCTCGTCTTCCCCAACGACCTGCTCATCGACGACACGGAAGCATACCACGGACGTTATAGACAGTGCTTTGAGATCGAGTACCGCGACCGGGAAGAGGTGATCGAGGAGACCGAGGACTCAGAATCGCTTTCAAAAGCAGAGAAAGAGGCCAAGATCGAGTCGATCAGGGCCGCCGGGCGAATTCGTGACGCCGACTGGGTGCATTCTGGCCTCGCGGACCAGATCGCACTCATTCACGCCTATTGGCTGCCATCTAGGGCCGGAAAGAAGGGAAAGTACGCTCTCGTTACAGATACGTGTACGCTTTTGGTCGAAGAGTGGGGCGAAACATGGTCCCCGTACACGATCCACGTCTGGATGGAGCAGACGCAGGGCGTTTGGGGCAAGGGAGCGGCCGAGCAGTTCGGCGGACTCCAAAAACAGCTCGACGCGCACCAGCGGAAGATCTCCCGACTAACCACGCTGGGCACATCCAAGCTCTACGTGGACCGGCTGATGCAAATCAACCCCGCCGACCTGAACAACGATGACCTCGGCGTGGTTTTGGGCAACGGCCCCAACCCGCCCAAGCTGCTTTCCACGCTCTCCATCCCGGCCGAGCTGCTCCAGGAGAAGGATTGGCTGCGCGCGGCCATCTTCGAGGGCATGGGTGTGTCCCAGCTCATGCTCACGGCAAAGGTGCAGCCTGGCATGGAGTCGGCCGTCGGTGTTCGAGCGGTGGCCGACCAGCAAGCCGGCAGATTCCGCAAGGCGTCCGACGCCATGGATGAGACGGCGATGGTTGTCGCAAGAAAGCACATCGTCCTCGCAAAGAAGATCCCAAACTACAAGGTCACCGCGATGGACGACGACAACGCCTACGAGATCGCGTGGAAGGACCTGAACCCAAAGGTCCTGGAGCGGCAGATCAAGGTCTGGCCGACGAATCTCATGCAGGGCTCCCCGTCGATGCAACTCGATACGGGCGAGCGGCTGGCGCGGCTCGGCGTGATCGGCGCCAAGGGCCTGGTGAGGATGTTCAAGGTCAAGGACCTGGAGGCGGCCACCAAATCGATCACTGCCAGTCAGCGTGTTGTTGAGCGGCTGATCGAGCGCATGCTGGACCCGGAGAATCCAGAATACAAGGGGCCGGAGCCGTTCATGCTGCTCGATGGTCCGGACGGCGCCCTCACCGTGACGCAAAACGCATATCTGGACGCGCTTCTGAGGGGCGCCCCGGAGCGGAATCTGGCCATGCTCCGCAACTTCATCATGGCCGCAGACCAGATGAACAAGCAGAAGCTGCGCGAGATGGCCATGGTCCAGGCCGAGGCCCAGGTCGCAGCGCAAACGAAGGCTCAACCGCCGCCAGGTCTGGCCGCGTAAAGGGGTTCCACCATGGCAGTCGAAGTCGCACCGTCCCCATCCATTCCCGCCGGCATTCCCGCGTCCACGCCCCCTCCCTCCACTCCGCCGCCCGAGCCGAAAACCACCAATCCGCCCGAGGCGAAGCCGGGCGGGCCCGCCGACGTGGACGCGGCCATGGAGCGCATCGCGGAGAAGGAGCGCGCATTCCGCGATGAGCGCAAAAAGCTGGAGGCCGAACGAAGGGAGTTCGACGCCTTCAAGGCGGAGGTCGAGGCGGTCAAGGCGATCAAGGGCAAGCGCGACTTCCTCGCCGCCGCAAAGTTCGCCGGCTACGACGATCCGAAGGAGGCGATTCGCGACGGGGCGCTCAAGCTCGCAGGAGAGCAAAAGCCCAAGACGGCTGATGATCGGGTGGCCGAACTGGAGAAGCGCTGGGCCGAGAAGGAAAGGGTCGATGCAGAGGAGAAGAAGGTCCAGGGCCAGCGCGCCGAGAGCGAGCGGATCGAGGCGGCCAAGGTGGGCCACCGCGAGAAGTTGACCGGTTGGCTCTCGGAGCACGAAGGCGAGTTCCCTGAACTGGCGGCCGAGCAGAATGCGGCCGAGGCCGTCCGCCGCGAAATCTGGTCGCACTGGAATAAGACGTTTGATTCAGAAACCGGGGAGGGAGAGCACTTGTCGCCCGAGACGGCGGCGGCTACCTTGGAAGCGTACCTCGTGAAGAGGGCGGAGCGGGCGGCGGCTATTCGGGCGAAGCACAAGAAGCCCGAAGGCGAAAAGAAGGACGCCGCAGAAATCGCGAAGCCATCGGCAGAGGGGACGGCTGAAGTTCCGAAGTCGGGCGAAGAGAAAGGCCCGGAACCAAAGGAACAGGGCGCCGCGCTCGACTTCGAGACCATGAACGGAGACGCGCTGCGGAAGGTGGATCCGGACAAACTGTCCAACCAGGACAGGCACCGGCTCTCCGTGGCCCTGTTGGACTGGGGTTTCCGAGCGGCCAACAAGCAGTAATCCGCCGGCGGCCCCCGAATCAGGGAGCCGCCAATGGCCACCGGAGTTTTGGACCGTACCGCTTTCGACCCCGCCCTCAAGACCAACTACTCGCCTCTTCGCATGTACAACCTTGCGATGAAGGGCAAGCCATTCCTGACCGCCGCATCCAAGCACACCAACCTCGGCTGGGCGTGGCAGAAGATCTTCATCCAGCACGGAAACCCGCAGGGTGTCACCGCCGTGTTCAAGGCCGCCCAGGACGGCGCCTCGACGGTGCTGACCAAGGCGTGGAATCTCACGCCCGTCTCGCTCTACGGCATTTCGACCATCGACGGCATGACCATCGCCACGGCGTCGAAGGACAAGGACGCTTTCATCTCCGCGGTGACGGCCCAGGTGGACGGCACCCTGGACGCCGTCGGGCAGCGGCTCGCCAAGTTCCTCTACAGCAATGGCGGCGGCGCCCTCGGGCGGATCTCCTCTGGCCAGGGCACGGCCACGGTCACGCTGACCAACCGTTACGACATCGTGAACTTTCAGCCGGACATGAAGCTCCGGGTGGCTTCGACCGACGGCACCTCCGGTTCGCTGCGGACGGGCACCGTGACGGTCAAGAGCGTGAACCGCAAGACTGGAACGGTGACAATCATCGACGCCGAGACGTTCTGGACAACGCAGATCGCCGCCGCCGCCGCGAACGACTTCATCTTCGCAGCCAACGGCACCGAGGCGGGCGACTTTGGCCACAATGGCGCCGGGCTCAAGAGCTGGCTGCTCGATGCGGCCGCGTCGTCCACCACGTTCTTTGGTGTCGATCGGTCGAGCGACAACCGCCTCTACGGCCAGTACTACGACGGGTCGGCCGAGACGGTCGCGGACGCCTTCAAGCATGGGCTCTTCGAGAACATGCTGGAGAACGACCGCCAGGACCTCAAGCTCTTCACTCATCCTGCGCAGAGCCGCGACCTGGTGGACCTGATGGGCCAGAAGGTCCAGTACGTCCAGAACCCAGGGAGGCTGCCTGGCGTCGGGCCCGATGGCGCTGTGGGCTTCGAGACCATCCGCATCGTGACCCCGATGGGCCAGGTGGACGTCGCGTCCGACCGCTACTGCGACTCGAACATCGGGTGGGGTCTCTACATGGAGGGCGTCGAGGTCTGGTCGGCCGGCCCGTTCCCGCGGGTGCTCGGGGAGGGCCCGGGCGAGGATGGCCTCTTCATCCAGCGCCAGGCCACCACGGATCGCTACGAGGTGCGCACCGGTGGCTACTGGAACTTTGCCATCCAGACCCCTGGGCGCCACGTCCGCATCCTGCTCCCGACCCCGGCGTAAAGGAGAAGCCATGAAGAAGCTGCTCATCATCGCTGTACTGGCGGTGGCGGGAGTCGCCCAGGCGGACTTCCCGGACCGGACCCTGGAGTCGGCCGGGAGCGCCACCGGCCAGAACATCCGCATCTCCAGCGGGGCCAACGCCGCCGGCGAGTACGGCGTGGTGGTCGGATCGAACTTGGACGCGGCGGACGGTACGCAGTTGTTCGCGGTGTGTGAGTCGTGCGACGACACCGAAGTCTACGTCTTTACCATCACGGCGGATGGCAACTGGACCCTGGACCCCACCGCCCCGCTCATCACGACCACCAGTTCGGCTGCTGGGCTGAACCTGGGCGTCGCCTCCGGAGCGAACGCGGCCGGCGAATACGGCGTGGTGGTCGGAACCACGTCCACGGCGGTCATCACCGGGCAGGGGCTCTTCGCGGTTGCCGCCGACGTTGACGGGACCCCGGTCTATTCCGTGGAGGTCCAGCCGGTCAGCGTCCTCGGCGTTGGCGCCCAGGTCCTCAATACGTCGTCCGTGGCAGCGCTGAACCTGGCCCTGTATTCAGGGGCCAACGCGGCAGGCGAGTATGGCGTCTCCGTAGGTTCGAGCGCCATCGTGACCGACACCACCGAGTTGTTTGGCGTGTGCTCGGACTGCGACGGGACCGAGGCGTACGTGTTCACGGTCGCCGCCAACGACAATGTGCTCCTCGGTGCGTCGGCGCCGCTCGTCACCACGGTCAGCGCGTCGGCGGGACTCAACCTGGGCATCGCTTCCGGAGCGGACGCTCCCGGCGATTACGGCGTCGTGGTTGGCTCCAATGCCAGCGTAACGGACGGCACGCAGCTCTTCTCGGTGGCGTTCGACGTGGACGGCACTCCGATAAACGTGTTCACGGTGTCCGCCAACGACAACGTGCTCCTCGGCGGGTCGGCCCCCCTCGTTACAACGTCCAGTACCGTGTCAGGTGTTAACCTCGTCATTGGATCTGGCGCCGATGCAGCGGCCGAGTATGGAGTCAGCCTCGGCACCAATGCTACTGGCGTGGATGCGTCTGCCCCGACCATGCCGCTTCTCTCTGCGTGCCAGGATTGCGATGGAACTCCGGAGCACCTCTTCGAGGTCAGGGCCGGCGGCGGCATCTTTGTGGACGGCTCCGGCACCGCGCCCACTTCCGTGTCCGTCGGTAGCGGCACGGCCGCCGTGACCGCGCTTAGCGTGACCGGCCAGGTCGGCGGCGCGGCCACCACGGCCGTGGGGGCAATCACTGGCGGGACTGGCGGCTCCGTCTCCTTGTTCAGCGGTGCCGGCGGCGCGACCAGCGGGGCCAGCACGACCAATACCGGCGGGACGGGCGGCAGTTTTGAGGTCAACCTCGGCGCAGGCGGCGCGGCCTCGCTTGCTGCCACGAACAACGGCGGCGCCGGCGGGTCTGTGACCATGACGGCCGGGGCCGGAGGCACTGGGGCCAGCACCGGCGGCGGAGGCGGCTCGTTCACGCTTACGTCTGGCGCCGGGGCTGCGACGAACGGCCCAGGCGGGGACATCACCCTTGCCACCGGCGGAGGCAGCGGCTCCGGCGCAGATGGCCGGATCTTGCTTGCCAGCGTCTGGGACCAGGCCGGCCAGGGGGTGCGGGTGGCCTCCGGGGCGAACGCGGCCGGAGAGTATGGCGCCGTGGCCGGCACGAACGCGGCCGTGACCGATGGCACCCAGGCATTCGCGGTGTGTACGGATTGCGACCACGCGACCACCCCGGACTACGTGTTCACGGTCGCCGCGAGCGGTACGGTGGACGTGGAGAACGGTGTTACCGGCGGTGTCGTCATGAACTTCCGGGACTATGCCGACACTGCTGATGACGACATGGCCCATGCCGTTCTGACCACGAACTGCACCGCCACCGGAACCGGTGCAGAGAATTGCGACTTCACGGTGGGCGTGGTGGAGGCTGGCGCGGCGGCCGATACGCGGTTCAACATCGACGCGGACGCTGGCGTTGTCGTGGGCTCAGCAAACACCAACTCCTTCACGGTGGCGACCGACAGCACTGGAACTGGCGAGGTCGTGCTGCCCCTTGAGTCCATCGCCGGCGCCGAAATGGTCAACGACACGGTGGATGGTGCGCAACTCGCGGACACGATCGACC